>Ga0082335_1006640_pt1 | contig 14692 bp, 11 predicted proteins | sample Subgrocontami58m_FD_72375 | JGI IMG/M metagenome (GOLD analysis project Ga0082335, IMG submission 72375) | Subsurface groundwater microbial communities from S. Glens Falls, New York, USA - GMW37 contaminated, 5.8 m (SPADES assembly) (version 2) ...
CTGGCGCTCGGGCGCGAGCCGGGGGCTCGCCTCCCCCTCGCACCCCTCCCCCCCGCCGGCGCGGTCGAGCTCGTCCGCCGGGCCAAGGCCGAGGGCCTCGCCGTGACCGCCGAGGTCGCGCCGCACCACCTCGCGCTCACCGACGAGTGGGTCGCCGGGAGCAGGACCTGCGCCTGGGAGACCGAGGCGCAGCGATCCGGTCAGGCGCCCGGCGGACCGGTGGCGCGCGCCATGGCCTACGACGCCGCGACGAAGGTGAACCCGCCGCTCCGCACCGCCGCCGACGTGCGCGCCTGCTGGGCCGGGCTCGCCGACGGCACGATCGACGCGATCGCGACCGATCACGCGCCGCACGCCTCGATCCGGAAGGACGTCGAGTACCAGGAGGCGGCCTTCGGGATCTCCGGCTTCGAGACCGCGCTCCCGCTCGTGCTCGGCGGCGTCCGCGCGGGGTGGGCAAGCCTCGCCACCGTCGTCGCTGCGCTCACCGTGGGCCCGTCGCGCGTGCTCTCGAGGTCGCTCGCGCAGGGCGACTGGGTGGTGGTCGATCCGGAGCTCGAGTGGACGGTGGACGTCAGCGCGTTCGCCTCCAAGGGCAGGAACACTCCCCTGGCCGGGCGGCGGCTGCGGGGGAGGGTCGTCCTCGCCACGGTCGGTGGCGAGGTCCGCTACGACGCGCGCGCGACGCGGGGAGCGAGCTGAGCCGCCGTGGGTCGCCGTCGCACCGCTGCCGCTGAACGGACCGCGCTCGTCCGCGAGCGTCAGTTGCATCTTTATTCATCAGAACTGTATAGTTATGCATCAATGAGCAGGGCCGCGGTCCTCGGGCTGGAGGACGGATCGACCTGGTGGGGCGAGGCGTTCGGCGACGCGTCGCCGGCCGTGGGGGAGGTCGTCTTCAACACGGCGATGACCGGCTACCAGGAGATCGCCTCCGACGCTTCGTACAACGGTCAGCTCGTCGTCCTCAGCTACCCGCTCGTCGGGAACTACGGCGTGTTCGCGCGTGCCGCGGAATCCCGCCGCCCCTGGGTCGAGGCGCTCATCGTGCGCGAGCTGAACGCGACCTGCCGCGAGAGCACCGACGATCTCGACGGCTACCTCCGGTCGCACGGGGTGCCCGGACTCGCCGGGATCGACACGCGCGCGCTCGTCCGCCGCCTCCGCTCGGCGGGCACGCTGCGGGGCGCGCTCCTCCAGGTCGCGCCGCACCTCGCGCAGGATCCCGACATCGGGCGCGAGGCCGTCGCGAAGGCGCGCGCGGCCGCGGCGCTCTCGAGCCGGCCGCTGGTGGCCGAGGTCGGCGGCGGCGCGCGGGAGGTCGGGAGCGGTCCGAAGGTCGCGCTCATCGACACCGGCGTAAAGGAGAACCAGGTCCGCGAGCTCGTGCGGCGCGGCGCGACCGTGCGGATGTTCCCGGTCGGCGCGTCGGCGCGCGAGGTGCTGGGCTGGTCTCCCGACGGCATCGTCGTCACGAACGGCCCCGGCGACCCGGCCTCGGTGCCGCAGGTGACCGCGACCGTGCGGACCCTTCTGGACGCCGCGCTCCAGCGTGGCGGCCATGGCGCCGGGCGCCCGCTGCCGCTGCTCGGGATCTGTCTCGGTCACCAGCTCATCGCGCGGTGCATCGGCGGCACGACCTCGCGCCTCCGGTTCGGCCACCATGGCGCCAACCATCCCGTGCAGGACGTCCGGACGGGGAAGGTCGTCATCACGAGCCAGAACCACGAGTTCCAGGTCGACGAAGGGTCGATCCGGCCCGAGACCGACTTCGTCGTCAGCGCGCGGAACCTCAACGACGGATCGGTCGAGGGGCTCGCGCACCGCACGCTCCCGATCCGGACCTACCAGTACCACCCCGAGGGCGCCCCCGGTCCCCGCGACAACGAACCGGTCTTCGACGCGTTCCTCGACGACGTCCGCGCCGCTGTGGCGGCGCGCCGCGGATGACGCTCCTCGGTCATCACCTCGAATGACGCTCCCCGGGTATCACCTCGTCGGCATCTTCCAGCGGCCTCTCCGATGAAGGTCCTCATCATCGGCTCCGGCCCGATCCTCATCGGGCAGGCCGCGGAGTTCGACTACGCCGGCACCCAGGCCTGCCGCGCGCTCCGCGAGGAGGGCGTCGAGACCGTCCTCGTGAACTCGAACCCGGCGACGATCATGACCGACCGGGGCGTCGCGGACATCACCTACCTCGAGCCGCTCACGGTCGAGGTGCTCGAGCGGATCATCGCGCGCGAGCGTCCCGGCGGTCTCCTGCCCACGCTCGGCGGGCAGACCGGCCTCAACCTCGCGGTCGCGCTCGCGAAGGCGGGCGTCCTCGACCGGTACGGCGTGCGGCTCCTCGGCACGCCGCTCCGGGCGATCGAGCAGGCGGAGGACCGCGAGGCGTTCAAGCGGCTCCTCCTCGAGATCGGCGAGCCGGTGCCGGAGTCGGCGATGGCCACCTCGGTCGCCGACGCGCTCGCGTTCGCCGACCGGGTGGGGTACCCGCTCGTCGTGCGGCCGGCCTACACCCTCGGCGGCACCGGCGGCGGCTTCGCGAACGACCGCGCGGAGCTCGTCCTCCGTGCGGCCAACGGGATCGCCGCCTCGCCGATCGGCCAGGTGCTCGTGGAGCGCTCGCTCGTCGGCTGGAAGGAGATCGAGTACGAGGTCATGCGGGACGGCGCGGACACCTGCATCACCGTATGCAACATGGAGAACCTCGACCCGATGGGCGTGCACACGGGCGATTCGATCGTCGTGGCGCCCTCGCAGACGCTCTCCGACAAGGAGTACCAGATGCTCCGGTCGTCGGCGCTGCGGATCATCCGCGCGCTGGGCATCGAGGGCGGCTGCAACGTCCAGTTCGCGCTCCACCCCGACCGCTCGCCGGCGGCCGACCCGGACGGCCGCGTGCCCTACTACGTGATCGAGGTGAACCCGCGGGTGTCGCGCTCGTCGGCGCTCGCCTCCAAGGCGACCGGCTACCCGATCGCGCGCGTCGCGGCGAAGATCGCGATCGGCAAGCGGCTCCACGAGATCCCGAACGCGGTCACCCGGAAGACGACCGCCGCGTTCGAGCCCGCGCTCGACTACGTCGTCGTGAAGATCCCGCGCTGGCCGTTCGACAAGTTCCCCACGGCCGACCGCGCGCTCGGCACGCAGATGAAGGCCACCGGCGAGGTCATGGCGATCGACCGCTCGTTCGAGGCCGCGCTCCAGAAGGCGATCCGCTCCCTGGAGATCAAGGGGCGCGGCGCGCTCTGGGAGTCCGCCGACTGGGCGGCGCTCGCCGATCCGGCGACCTTCGCGCGCGAGGTCCTCGCCGGACCGACCACCGACGAGCGGCTCTGGGCCCTCCTCGCCGGGTTCCGCCGAGGCGCGACCGTGGAGGCGGTCCACGAGGCCACCCGCGTGGACGTCTGGTTCCTCCGCAAGATCGAGGGCATCGTGCGGTTCGGCGAGCGGGAGCTCCGCGGCGCGACGCCCACGCCCACGCTCCTCCGCCGCGCGAAGCGGCTGGGCTTCCCCGACGCCGACATCGCGACGCACCTCGGGATGCGCGGCGAGGACGTCCGCGGCCTGCGGCTCCAGTGGGGGATCACACCGGTCTACAAGATGGTGGACACCTGCGCCGCGGAGTTCGACGCCGTGACGCCGTACTTCTACTCGACCTACGAGCAGGAGAACGAGGCCCTGGCCCTCGAAGGACCGAAGGCGCTCATCCTCGGCTCCGGGCCGATCCGGATCGGCCAGGGGATCGAGTTCGACTGCTGCTCGGTGCAGGCCGCCGCCGCGCTCACGGCGCAGGGCGTCGCGCCGATCATGGTCAACAGCAACCCGGAGACCGTCTCGACCGACTTCGACGCCTCGGCCCGCCTCTACTTCGAGCCGCTCGATGAAGAGTCAGTGGCTTCCATTCTGGCGAATGAAGCCACTGACTCTTCATCTCCCCCTCAAGTTTGGGCGCCGCCGCCCGGCGAAGCCGGGCGCGGCGACGCGAGTCTCGGCTCGGGCGCGCCGATCGCGTCGAGCGTGGACCACCGGACGCGCCGTCCGATCGCCGTGCTCGCTCAGTTCGGCGGCCAGACCGCGCTCAACCTCGCCGAGCGGATCGCGTCGCTCGGCGGCGCGATCGCGGGCACCTCCGCCGACGCGATCGGCTTGGCCGAGGATCGGCGCCGCTGGAGCGACTTCGCCGGGTCGCTCGGCATCCCCCAGCCACCGGGCGGAACGGCGGACTCGCTCGTGGAGGCCGGCCTGATCGCGGCGCGGGTCGGGTACCCGGTCCTCGTCCGGCCCTCCTTCGTGCTCGGCGGTCGGGCGATGATGATCGTCGCCTCGGCGACCGAGCTCGAGCGCTCGTTCGGCGCCGCGCTCGCCGCCGGTTCGGGGCGCGTGCTCGTCGACAAGTACCTCCACGGCCGCGAGGTCGAGGTGGACGCCGTCAGCGACGGCCGCGACACGCTCGTCGCAGGGATCATGGAGCACATCGAGCGCGCGGGGGTCCACTCCGGCGACTCGTACGCGGTCTACCCGCCGCGGAACGTCCTGCCCCGCGAGCGGGCGGAGATCGTCGCGCTCACGGCGCGGATCGCGCGGGCGCTGCCGGTGCAGGGGCTCCTCAACATCCAGTTCATCATCGACGGAGCGGGGAAGGTCTGGGTCCTCGAGGTGAACCCGCGCTCGAGCCGCACGGTCCCCTTCCTCTCCAAGGTCAGCGGCGTGCCGCTCGTGTCGCTCGCGGTCGCCGTCTCGCTCGGCTCGACGCTCGCGGCCGAGGGCTGGTCGCGCGCCGACGGCATCTGGCCCGAGCCGCCCTTCGTCGCGGTGAAGGCGCCGGTGTTCTCGATGAGCAAGATCCTGAACGTGGACACCCACCTCGGCCCGGAGATGAAGAGCACCGGCGAGGTCATGGGGGTGGACCGTGAGTTCCAGCCCGCGCTCTGGAAGGCGCTCGTTGCGGCGGGCCTCGCTCCCGCGCCGCGCGGGAGCGTGCTCATCACGGTGGCCGACGCGGACAAGGCCGAGGTCGGCCGGATCGTCGAGGGATTCCACTGGCTCGGCTACGAGCTCGTCGCGACGAGCGGCACGGCGGCCTCCATCCGCGGTCTCGGGATCGACGTCACGGAGGTGGCGAAGATCGCAGACGGCTCGAGCGCGATCCTCGACCTCGTCCGATCGGGCACCTGCGCCGCCGTCGTGAACACGCCCACGCAGGGCACGGACGCGGACCGTGACGGCTTTCTCATCCGCCGCGCCGCCGTGGAGGCGCGCGTGCCGTGCCTCACCTCGCTCGACACCGCGCTCGCGGTGGTCACCGCGCTCCGGGCCAGCGCGAACGAGTACGGCGTCGCGCCACTGGAGGAGTACCGCACGCCGCTCGCGTCGGCGACGATCGTGCGGTGAGGGCAGGAGGCCGGCCGGCACTCGCGGTGGCGCTCACCACCGCGGCCTCGCTCTTCGGCGACACGCTCCTCTATACCGCGCTCCCGGTGAACGCCGCCCGGCTCGGGCTCGATGGCCTCGCGGTCGGCCTCGTGCTCTCGCTCAATCGCTGGGTCCGCCTCGCGACGAACAGCGTCGCGGCCCGTCTCTACGAGCGCCTTCCCGCGGGGCTCCTCGTCGTGGCCGCGCTCGCGCTCGCGGTGCTCACGAGCGCCCTCTACGCGCTGCCGAGCGTGCTGCTGCTCTTCTTCGGGGCACGCCTCGTCTGGGGATTCTGCTGGTCGCTCCTCCGGCAGGGCTCGTACCTCGCCGCGATCGACGACGCGCCGGACCGAGCCGGCCGGCGTCTCGGCGAGATGCGCGCCGTGTTCGGGATCGGCTACCTCGCCGGAGCGGCGTACGCGCCGTTCGCGGTCGAGGCGGTGGGCTGGACCGCGGCCTGCGTCGGCGCGGCTCTCCTGACGCTCGTGGGCGGCGCGGGACCCGCGCTCATCGCCGCGCCCTGGCGGCGCGCGATCCGGTCCGTGGTGGACCGCGCCGAGCGCGTGTCGGTCTGGTCCGCCGAGATGGTCGCCCTCTTCGCCATCGGCGCGCTGCAGCTCTCGCTGTCGGCCGGGTTCGTCATCGTCGCCGGCGGCTTCCGCATCGCCGGTCTCTTTCCCGACGGGGCGCCGGTCCTCGGCGCGCTCGTACCCGCGTCGTTCATCGCCGGCGCGTTCGTCCTGTCGCAGCGCGTCGCGCAGGTCGGCTGGTCCACCTTCGCCGGGCGCCTCGCGGAGCGCGCGGCCGGGCGCACCTTCGGTGCCGCCGCGCTCGCCGCCGTCCTCGGCAGCGCGATGCTCGCGCTGACGACCGATGCCACGCTCTTCGTCGGCGCGGGCGCGATCGTCTTCTTCTCGGGGATCACCGCGGTCATCTCGGTGGAGGTGGTCATCGCGCGCCGCGCGCCCGCGCACGACCGCGCGCGGATCCTCGCCGCCTACAACACCTGGGCCGACCTCGGGGCGGCGCTCGGCGCGCTCGGCGGCGGTGCGCTCCAGGTCGTCGGGCCGGTCGCCGCGCTGTGGACCTGCGCGATCCTCATGTTCCTCACGCTGCCGCTCTGGCTCTTCGCCGCTCGTGTGGGACGATGGACCGCGATGGGTCGCCCGGCATGATCCTCGAGCAGGGGAGCGTCCTGCGCAGCGAGCGCATCGCCGAGCTCGGCACGCTCCTTGCGATCCGCGCGCCCGGCATCGCACGGACGGCGCGGGCCGGACAGTTCGTCCACGTGCGCGCCGGTCCCGGGTTCGACCCGCTGCTCCGCCGCCCGTACTCCTTCGCCCGGATCGACCGTGCGGCCGGCGAGCTCGAGCTCGTCGTGAAGCCGCTCGGCCCGGGCGGCGAGCGCATCGCGGCGAGCCGGCCGGGTGACGCGCTCGACCTCCTCGGACCGCTGGGCACCGGCTTCGTCGTCGGCCGGCAGACCACCAACCTCCTGCTCGTCGCGGGCGGCACCGGCATCGCGCCGATGCGGGTGCTCGCGGAGCAGGAGTCCGGACGGCGGAACGTCACGCTCGTCATGGGCGGCCGCTCGATCCACCAGCTCTGGCCCTCGAGCCTCCTCCCACCCACCGTCGAGTACGTCGCGACGACGGAGGACGGCTCATTCGGGATCGCCGGCCGGGTGACCGACGCCCTCCCGCGCCTCCTCGGCTGGGCCGACCAGCTCCTCGCCTGCGGCCCCTGGCCGATGCTCGCCGCGCTCCAGCGCATCCGCGACGAGGCCGCGCGCGCGTCGGCGCTCTATCCGGGGCGCGCCGCGCTCATGGACGCGCAGATCGCCGTCGAGCAGCACATGGGCTGCGCGATGGGCGTCTGCCGCGCCTGCGTGATCGTCACCAGCGAGGGCAACGCGCGGGTGTGCCGCGAGGGGCCGGTGTTCTCCCTCGGCGAGGTCGCCTTCGACGCCGGCGAGCCGGCCACGGTCGGGCTCCGCTGATGGGCGGGCGGCGGCTGCGGAAGCCGGTCGAGCGGCCGATCGACGTGAGCGCGGCGCAGGAAGAGGCGCTCGAGGACCAGGCGGGGGGCGAGGAGGAAGAGGACGCGCAGGAGCTCGCCGAGCTGGACGAGGAGGCGACCGATGCGGAGCTCGCGACCGGCGAACCCGAGCCGGACCGCGCGCCGTCCGAGCTCGCGGCGAAGCTCCGGGCCGTGACGAGCGGCGCGCGTGACGTCGAGCAGGCTCCGCCGCCGTGGCGACGTGCCGCCGGCGCGCCCGTGCCGGAGACCGGCGTGGACCTCGCGGTGGACGCGGCGCGCGGCCTGCGCTTGCGCAACCCGGTGCTCACGGCGTCGGGGACGTTCGGCCAGGGCGTGGAGTACGCCGAGCTGATCGACGTCGCGCGCCTCGGCGCGTTCGTGAACAAGGGCACGACGATCCGCGCGCGCCTCGGCAACCCGCAGTACCGGATCGCCGAGACGGCCTCGGGGATCCTCAACTCGATCGGCCTCGAGAACCCCGGCGCGGCCGAGGTCGCGCGGAAGTACGGGAAGGCCTGGGGCGCGCTCGGCGTGCCGGTCATCGTGAACGTCGCCGGCCACGCGGTCGAGGACTACGTCGCGGTGGTGCGGGCGATGACCGGCACGCCCGGCGTCGTCGCCTGGGAGCTCAACGTCTCGTGCCCGAACGTCGAGGGCGGGATGCTCTTCGGCTGCGACCCCTTCCTCGCGGCGGAGGTCACCCGCGCCGTGAAGGCCGAGACCGACCTCCCGGTCATCGTGAAGCTCACGCCGAACGCGCCGGACGTCGTCGCGGTCGCCCGCGCGGTGGAGGAGGCCGGCGCCGACGCGCTCACCGCCATCAACACCGTCCTGGGCATGCGGATCGACGTCGCGAGGCGGCGGCCGGCGCTCGGCGCAGGCAGCGGCGGGCTCTCCGGCCCCGCGATCCGCCCGATCGCGGTGCACCTCACCTACCAGGTGGCCCAGGCCGTCTCGATCCCGATCATCGGCGCCGGCGGCATCACCTCGGCGCAGGACGCGCTCGAGTTCCTCATGGCCGGCGCGTCCGCCGTGCAGGTCGGGACGGCGACCTTCGCCGACCCGGAGGCGCCGCTCAAGGTCCTCGCGGGGCTCGCCGCCTACGTCCGCGCCGAGCGACTCGGCTCGATCCGCGAGATCATCGGCTGCGCGCTGCCGCCCCGTGCGATGGAGTCCGACGCCGCCATCGACTAATGTGGATGCGTGCACGCTTCCGCACGCACGCTCGCGGTCGCGCTCGTCCCCGACCGGCTCCTCTCGCGGGCAGTCGTCGCCGTCGGCGGGACGCTGCTCCTGGCGCTCTCGGCGCAGGTGGCCGTTCCGCTCCCCTTCAGCCCGGTCCCGGTCACCGGCCAGACCTTCGCGGTGCTCCTCATCGGCGCCGCGCTCGGCGCGCGGCTGGGCGCCGTGACGGTCCTCCTCTACCTGGCGGAGGGCGTCGCGGGCCTCCCGGTCTTCACGCCGGGGGCGACGGTCGGCTTCGCGCGCTTGGCCGGGCCGACCGGCGGCTACCTCGCCGGCTTCGTCGTCGCCGCGTTCGTGGTGGGCCTCCTCGCGGAGCGCGGCTGGGACCGGCGCGTCCGGACCGCGGCGCTCGCGATGCTCGTCGGCGAGGCCGTCATCTACGCCATCGCGCTCCCGTCGCTCGCGCGCTTCGTCCCCGCCGAGCGCCTCCTCGACGCGGGGCTCTGGCCCTTCGTCGCGGGTGATCTCTACAAGCTCGCGCTCGCCTCGCTCGCGCTCCCGGTCGCCTGGCGGGTCGCTCGGGCGTGACCTCCGAGGAGGCGCGCGGATCGCTCCTCCGCCGCGTGACCGCGGTGCACCACCTCTGGCGGCTCGCGGTGCGCGACCTCACGACGGAGCAGGTGAACCACTTCGAGCGCCCCGGCGTCCTCCCCCTCGCGTTCAGCCTCATCCACTGCGTCCACCTCGAGGACCAGAGCGCCGCGCGCCTCCTCGCGCGCGGCCCGCTCCTCTGGGAGACGCACGGTCCGGGGCTGCTGGCCGCCGGCGAGATCCCCGCGCGCGGCACGCCGATGGCCGTCGCCGAGCGCATCCGGATCGCCGACGCCGACGCCTGGCGCCGCTACCAGGACGCGGTCCACCTCCGGACCGAGCAGCTCGTCCGCGACACCCCGCTGGCGCGGTTCGACGAGCAGGCCTTCGACGAGCCGCGGCCGGCCCGCGTCGAGGGCGGGTTCCTCGGGCTCATCACGGTGGGCCCGGTCCGCGTCGTCGACTGCCTGGAAGCCTACGTGTACCAGCATGGCCTCCGGCATCTCGGCGAGATCGAGCACTCCCGCGCGCTCGTCGGCCTCGGCGGGGTCTCGTGACGATCGTCGCGGGCGGCCCGCTCGCACGCCGCGCCGCCGCTCCGGCGATGGCACCCGCAGCCGCCCCGGCGGCGATCGTGGCCACGCGGTCCGGCAGCCCCGCGACGACGACGGCGCCCGCCGGCCTCCCGGCGATCGACGAGGCGCGCTTCCTGCGGCAGCTCGATCTCCTCGCGCAGCGTGGGGCGCTCCCGGAAGGCGGCCTCACGCGTCACCTCTACACGAGCGCCTGGACCGCGGCCCACGAGCTCGTCGCCGGATGGATGCGCGAGGCGGGCTTCCTGGTGCGCCGCGACGCGGTCGGAAATCTCTTCGGCCGCGTGGAGGGCTCGCGCGGCGGGCGGATCGTGCTCGTCGGATCGCACCTCGACACCGTGCGCGCCGGCGGCGCGCTCGACGGTGCGCTCGGCGTCGTCGCGGCGATCGAGGCGCTCCGCTCGCTGGTGGCCGCCTGCGGGCGTCCGCAGCGGATCGTCGAGGTCGTCGCGCTCTGCGACGCCGAGGGCGGACGGTTCGGCCTGCCGCACTTCGGCGCCCGCGCGATCGCCGGCCGTCTCGGCCCGGACGAGGTCGCGCTCCGCGACGCCGCGGGCGGGACGCTCGCCGAGGCGATGCGGGCGGCCGGCCTCGACCCGGTCCTCGCGGCGACCGCGGAGCGGCTCGACCTCGACGTGTTCCTCGAGCTCCACGTCGAGCAGGGATCCGTTCTCGACGCGAGCGGCGCGCGGCTCGGCGTGGCGACGCGCGCGGTCGCGACCACGCTCCTCGAGGTGACGGTCCGCGGCCGTGCCGACGACGCGGCGACCGCGGACATGGACGGCCGTGCCGACGCGCTCCTCGGCGCCGCGGCGATGGCCCTCGCGGTGGCTGACGCGACGACCGAGGTCCCGGGCGCGGTCGCGACCGTCGGCCGCTTCGCGGTGGCGCCCGATCAGGCGAGCGTCGTCCCGTCGCTCGCGCGCTTCACCGTCGATCTCCGCCACGGGGACGCCGCCGCTCGCGCCGCGCTCGTCGAGAGCGTCCGGCGCGCCTGCGCGCGCATCGCGCACGAGCGCGAGCTCGGGCACGCGGTCCGCGTCCTCCGCGAGACCGCGCCGCGGTCCTTCGACCCCGCCCTCGTGAACGCGCTCCGCCGTGGCTGCGAGGCGGCCGGCAGCACGCCGCTCGAGCTGGTGAGCCGGGCCGGGCACGACGCGCAGGCGCTCGCGCCGGTCGCGCGCACCGCGCTCCTCTTCGTCCCCTCGCTCGGCGGACGCTCGCACTGCCCCGACGAGGCGACCGCCGCCGAGGACGTCGTGCTCGGCGCGCGCGCGCTCGCCGCCGCCCTCCGCGACCTCCTCTATTGACGCGGCCGGGTCAGTGGGAGCCCTCGTCGATCGCGGCGAGCGCCTCGAGCGCGAGGTCGAGCTCGAGGTACTGGCGGAGGAGCGCCTTGAGCGGCGCGGTGAGCACCGAGCGCGTGTGGCGGAGGACGAGCGGGTTGTTCTGGATGAGCTGCTCGGCGAGCTCCCAGGCGCGGGGGAGCAGCCGCTCGCGCGGCATCACCTCGTTCACGAGGCCCATCTCCTTCAGCTCGGAAGCTGAGAGCGTCTGCCCGGTCAGGTGGAAGTAGCGGCCGCGATTCCAGCCCATGAGGAATGGGAAGATCAGGGCGATGCCGTCGCCGGGCACCATCCGGTTCGGGAAGTGCGCGGAGTCCTGGATGAGCGCGTCGTCCGCGGCGAGGACGATGTCCGCCAGGAACGGGATCTCCGCGTGCCGATAGGCCGGTCCGTTGATGCAGCTGATCATGGGCGCGGGGATGTCGAGCAGGTCCATGAGCATGTGGGCCCCGTGGGTCTGCAGGTACTCCCAGTGCCGCGTGTCGCCGCGCGACATCGTCGCCTTCGACGCCTGCGGTCCGGAGAATCGGTCGCCCGACCCGGTGAGGATCACGACCTTGTTCTCCCGGTCGCGGGCGATCTGCTGGAGCGCGTCGCCCATCTCCTGGTGCGACACGCCGGTGCCCGCACGAGCATCCCAGACGTAGGGGCCCCCGTTGCTGTGCAGCGTCATCTGCAGGATCCCGCTCGGGGACCGCTCGAGCTTGATGGTCTGGAACGCGTCCTTGTACTTCGCGAAGTCGATCATCGCCGTGCCCGACATTCCCGTCTCCCTGCGAGAGCTAGACCTGCGCCGGCGCCTCCGCGCGACCGACGAGCGCCGCGACCGTGCGAAGGATGTCGCTCGTCATCGATCCCGGCCCGAAGACCGCGGCCACGCCCATCCGCAGGAGCTCCTCCTGGTCGGCCGGCGGGATGATCCCGCCGGCGATGAGCGGGATCCCGAGGTGCTTCTCGGCGACGAGCCGGAGGATCTCGCCGCAGACGTGCTTGTGGGAGCCGGACAGGAGGCTGATCCCGATGAGCGCGACGTCCTCCTGCTCGGCGACGCGCACGACCGCCTCGGGCGTCTGCCGCGGACCGAGGTAGACGACCTCGTAGCCCGCATCCCGCAGGATGAGCGAGATCAGCTTCGCGCTCGTCTCGTGTCCGTCGAGGCCGACCTTCGCGATGAGGACCTTGCGGCCCGGAGTCTCCATACTATCCACGCGGCACGATATCGCAGTCCGGGCGACGAGGGACGAACGGGGAGGACGACGGCATGGGCGATCTGCTCGGTGCGCTCCGCAGCCGCCTGGCCTCGTGGAAAGAGGGCACGCTCGAGCCGGACCTCCGGCAGCACCCCGAGGTCCGATCGCGCTTCCGGACCGGCAGCGGCGAGAGCGAGGCGCGGACCCTCTACACGCCGCTCGACAGCCGGGTCCGCGACGAAGCGAGCTACCTCGAGCACCTCGGGTTCCCCGGCGAGTACCCCTTCACCCGCGGGCGCTCGCCTTCGGGGCACCGGACCTTCCCCTGGAAGCTCGGCTTCTACTCGGGCTTCGGCAATCCGGCGGACGCGAACAAGCGCATCCGCCAGCTCGCCGAGGCAGGGACGAGCTACGTGACGCTCGCGCTCGACCTCCCCTCGCAGTGCGGCTACGACCCCGACCATCCGCTCGCCGCGGGCGAGGTCGGTCGGGTGGGCGTCTGCCTCACCTCGCTCCAGGACGCCCTGGAGGTGCTCGACGGAGTGCCGCTCGAGCGGGTCGGGACCGGCACCGTCGGCAACTGCATCGAGCCGATCATGGTCGGCATGTTCAGCGCCGTCGCAGAGCAGCACGGGCTCGATCCCGGCTCGGTCCACGTCACGCTCCAGAACGACCCGCTCAAGGAGTACACCGGCCGGGGAACCTACATCATCCCGATCGATCCGGCGGTGGAGCTCGCGGCGGACGTGACCGAGTTCTGCGTGCGCAACCGTCGGAACTGGATCCCGCAGTACGCCTGCTCGACCCAGCTGCGCTGGGGCGGCGTGAACGCGTCGGAGGAGATGGCCTTCGGCATCGCGAACTTCCTCACCTACGTCGATCGGGCCGTCGCCCGCGGCCTCCGGCCGGAGGAGGTCGTGCCGCGCACCGAGGGCGTCCACATGACGATCGACAACGACTTCTTCGAGGAGGTCGCGAAGCTCCGCGCGACGCGGCGACTCTGGGCGCGGATCGCGCGCGAGCGGTACAAGACCGACGATCCGCGGGTGCTCGCGCTGAAGCTCACGATCTTCACGGGCGCCCACCGGATGACGGCCCAGCAGCCGCTCAACAACATCACCCGCAACGCGACCCACGTGCTGGCCGCGCTCCTCGGCGGGGTCGAGCGCATCTCGACGCCCGCCTACGACGAGGCACTCGCGCTGCCGACGGAGGAGTCGACCCGGGTCGCCAACCTCACGAAGCTCATCCTCCTGTACGAGAACGGCATCACGAACACCGTGGATCCGCTCGCCGGCTCGTACTACGTCGAGCACCTCACCGACGAGCTGGAGGGAAAGGCCGAGACGCTCCTCGCGCAGGTCCAGGCCATGGGCGGCGCGGTGCAAGCCATCGAGTCCGGCTTCTACGAGGCGGCGATGCTCCGCGGCATGAAGACGCAGCAGGAGGAGATCGAGCGCGGCGCGCGGACCGTGATCGGCGTGAACGCGTACCAGCTCGACCGGCCCGAGCGCTTCGAGCTGTTCCAGGCGGACGAGCGGTACGAGCGCATGCAGCGCGAGCGCGTCGTCCGGCTCCGTCGCGAGCGGGACAACCGCGCCGTGAGCGCGGGGCTGTCCGACCTGCGCGCGGTCCTTCGGCGCAAGAAGGCCGGCGAGCTCGTCAACTCGGTCCCGGCGTTCAGCACCTGCGTCAGCGCGTACGCCACGATGGCCGAGATGTGCGGCGTCATGCGCGAGGTCTACGGCGAGTACACGCCGAGCTTCCCGCTCGCGACGCTTTCGCGCGCGTAGCAGGGGAAAGGCGGCACCGTGCGAGAGAGCATCGACCTCAAGACGCTGGTCGCGCGCGCGGCCCGCCAGTTCGCGCAGCGGCCGGCCGTGCTGACGCCCGAGCGCAGCTGGACCTTCCGCGAGATCGACGAGCGTGCCTGCCGGCTCGCGAACGCGCTGCTGGCCCGCGGCGTGCGGCCGGACACCGCGGTTGCGACGCTCCGCTGGAACCGGCCCGAGCACATCGAGATAGCGCTCGCGCTCATCAAGATCGGCGCGGCCATGGTCAACGTGAATCCCCGGCTCTCGCCCGAGGACATGCTCTGGCAGATCGAGGACTCCGAGTCGACCGTCGTCATCGCCTCGGCCGAGTTCCGCGACTCGCTCGAGCAGATCCGCCCGGGTCTCTCGCACGCCCGGGGCGTGCTCGTCTTCGGCGGGGACCCCGGACCGTTCATCGACTACGAGGGCGAGCTCGCGCGCGCCTCGTCCAGCGAGCCGGTCGTGCCGGGCTATTCGATGGACAACGCCGGCTACATCCGCTACACGTCCGGGAC
>Ga0082335_1006642_pt1 | contig 14680 bp, 12 predicted proteins | sample Subgrocontami58m_FD_72375 | JGI IMG/M metagenome (GOLD analysis project Ga0082335, IMG submission 72375) | Subsurface groundwater microbial communities from S. Glens Falls, New York, USA - GMW37 contaminated, 5.8 m (SPADES assembly) (version 2) ...
GGGGGAGGGCGGTACCCGCCCCGCGCCCCCGGGCGCCGGCCGGCGGCGCGGCCACCGACCAGGCCGCGACGCTGCCGCCGACGGCGGGCCGCCTCCAGCGCTACGACGCCGAGCTGCGCCTGCGCGTGAACGACCTCGACGCGCTCTCCGCGGCGACGCAGAAGGCGATGCGGATCGTCCGCTCGCTCGGAGGCTACGTCGCCTCGGCGGCCTACGACGCGCCCGAGACGGGCCCCGGCAGCGCCATGCTCGTCCTGCGCGTGCCGACGATCCGCGTCCAGAGCGCGATCGTCCAACTCTCCGGGCTCGGCACGATCCTCGGCCAGCGGATCGGAATCGAGGACCTGCAGGGCCAGGCCGATACGCTCGCCGACCGGATCACCGCCCTCCAGGGCGAGATCGCCTCGCTGCGCCGCCAGCTCGAGACTCCCGACCCGACCGACGACGCGCGCGCGCAGCTCGAGCTGCGGCTCGCGCAGGCCCGCCGCGAGCTCGCGGACGTGCGCGCAGCGCTCGAGCAGACCCGCACGGAGGGCACGCTGGCGACCGTGTCGGTCTCGCTCACGACCGAGCAGACGGCCCGCCTCCAGGAGCGGGGCCGCCTCGACCGCGCGCTCGACGCGCTCGCCTGGGAGGCCGCCGCCGCGCTGATCGCGCTCGCGATCGCAGGCCCGCTGCTCCTGCTCGCGGGCGGCGCCTGGAAGCTCGCCGCCGTCCGCCGGCGCCGCGCCGAGGAGCGCCTGCTCGACCGCAGCGAGTAGAGTCGGCGCCCATGCGCTGGACCGTCCACGGAGAGCGCTCCCTCTACGAGAGCGAGTGGGTGAGCCTGCGGCTCGTGGACGTCGAGCTGCCGGACGGCGAGCGCTTCGAGCACCACGTCGTGCGGCTGCCAGACGCGGCCGCCTCGTGCGTGATCGAGGACCCCGAGCGCGGCCTGCTGCTGCTCTGGCGGCACCGCTTCATCACCGACACGTGGGGCTGGGAGGTGCCGGCGGGCAGGATCGACCCTGGCGAGACGGCGGCCGCGGCGGCGGCGCGGGAGGCCCTCGAGGAGACCGGCTGGCGCCCAACCGGCGAGCTCGAGCCGCTGGGGACGTGGCACCCGACGAACGGGCTCTGCGACCAGGCGTTCCACGCGTTCCGCGCGCGCGGCGCCGAGCACGTCGGCGAGCCGGCCGACACGAACGAGGCCGAGCGCGTCGAGTGGGTGAGCGTCGAGGACGTGCGCCGTCACGTCGCCGGCGGGCTCGTGCTCGACGGCTTCTCGCTGACCTCGCTGCTGCTTGCGCTCAGCTGATCGACTCCGAGGCTACGGAGCCCCGACGGGAAACGGGTCGGGACGCTCGACGGACGAGCCGACAACGGCGGTCGAGCCGGCCGCCGCCGCCAGAATCGACCGGGCGACGTCCACGACGTGATGGGCGAGCGCACCGGATGCCCGTGGCGCCCGACGGTGTGCGACCGCTTCAGCCAGTTCGTGCAGGCCGAGCCCGCGCGCTTCCTGCGCACCACGCGACGCGTAGGGCACGTCCGCCCAGTCGCCGCGACCCTGGCGCATCCGAACCGAGCCCTCGAAGAAGTTCGGGTCGGGCAGCTCGAGCGTCCCGTCGGAGCCGAGGATCAGCATCGTCGACGCATAGTGGTTTGGGGCCTCGAAGCTCGCGACGAGGGTCGCCAGTGCGCCGGACTCGAGCTCCATGACCGCAGCCGTGTGCGTCGGGGTCTCGGCGGCGAAGCGCTCGCCCGCCCGCGGGCCGAGCTCGATCGCACGTTCCGTGACGAGCGTGGAAGCGAGCCCTGCGACGCGCTGAACCGGGCCGAGGAGCGCGACGATCGCCGACAGGTAGTACGGGCCCATGTCCAGGAGCGGCCCGGCCCCGTCCCTGTAGAAGATGTCCGGGTCGGGATGCCAGGCCGCCTGGCCACCCGCGAGCATGGTCGCGGAGACCGCGAGCGGCGTCCCGATCGCGCCCTGATCGACGAGCGCTCGGGCTTCCTGGTAGGCACCGCCGAGGAAGATGTCGGGCGCGCAGCCGATCCGAACGCCTCGAGACTCGGCGAGTACGAGGAGCTCCTCGGCTTCGGAGGAGGCCATCGCGAGGGGCTTCTCCGAATAGACGTGCTTGCCCTGCTCGATCGCGGCCCGGGTCACGTCGCGGTGAGCGGCCGGTGGGGTGAGATTGAGGATGATGTCCAGCTCGGGGTCGGCGAGCAGCGCGTCCGGCTCCATCGCTGCGAGCCCATGCGCTTCGGCGAGCGCCGTACGGCGTCCCTCGTCCAGATCTGCGCAGGCGACGATCTCGAAGGTGTCGAACGCGGCGGCATTCGCCACGTACGTGAGGCTGATCACGCCGCAGCCGACGACGCCGACGCGAGCGGGAGCGCTCATGCCCGCACCCCGAAGATCTCTCGCAAGGCGGCCAGAGATGCGCCGACCGCTTCGAACGCGGGCCCGTCGATCTCGTCCTGCTCCACGATCAGCCACTCGACGCCGGCTCGCTCGGCGACCGGGCCGAGCCCGTGGTAGTCGACCTCGCCGCGGCCGAGCGGAACATGCACCGGCCCGTCCGCCCTGCGCAAGTCCTTGACGTGCACCAGTGGCGCCCTCGCGCCGACCCGCTCGAGCAGAGCGAGCGGGTCCGCGCCGGCGTACCACACCCACCCGAGATCGAGCTCGAGCCAGAGCGGCGAGTGGGTGTCGTCGAGCAGGCGGTCGAGCAGCGAGCGACCGTCGTCGAGCAGGGCGAGCTCGCCGTCGTGGTTGTGGAACCCGAGGCGCGCCCCCAGCCCTGCCACGCGCTCGGCTGCAGCGAGAATCCGAGCAGACGTCACATCTGCCTCGACCGCCGAACGGGGTGGGGCGGCCCAGGCGACCACCAGCCGGTCGGTTCCGAGCACCTCGTTCTCGGCGACGAGGCTCGCAGCGTCCCGCTCGATCAGGTCGAGGGAGGCGTGGCGCCCGCAAGCCACGAGGCTGTGCAGCTCGAGCAGCGACCGCACCGTTGCCGCGCTGCGGCCGTGCAGGTCGTGGAGCTCGACGCCGTCGAACCCGAGTGCTGCGACTGCTTCCAGGGCGCCGCCGAGGTCGGCCGCGCATGCCTCCCGCACGGTGTAGAGCTGCAGCGCGATCCGCGTCACGACTCGGCGCTCGCGGTCTCGCCTGCAGACGGGGCACGGGCGGCCGCGATCCGGTCGCGGTACCAGGAGAAGCTCGACTTGGGGATCCGCTCGAGCGTCGGATAGTCGACATAGACGAGGCCGAACCGCTTCGAGTATCCGAAGGCCCACTCGAAGTTGTCGAGGAGCGACCACGCGAAGTACCCCTTGACAGGCACGCCGTCTGCAATGGATCGCTCGACCGCATCGATGTGACGGGCGAGGTACGACACACGCTCGACGTCACAGATCTGCCCGTCGTGCCTGCGGACATCGCCGAACGCAGCTCCGTTCTCCGTGATCAGCAGCTCCGGCGGCGCATAGTCCCGCTGGAGCCGGCCGAGGAGCATAGAAAGGCCCTCGGGGTAGACCTCCCAACCCATATCCGTATGGTCCGCGCCGGGTACCGGTACGAGGGTCGGTCGGGCCTCGGTCGCCTCGACGACGTGACGCGTGTAGTAGTTGACGCCGAGAAAGTCCGTCCGCGTCGCGATCGTCGCCATGTCGCCGGCTTCGACGCGGGGCATCGCGTCCCCGAACGTCGAGATCATGTCCTCCGGGTAGGCGCCGTGGTAGAGCGGGTCGAGCAACCACCGGTTGTTGAAGCCGTCGACGTGCCGAGCCGCGTCGCGATCGGCCTCCTCGTCGGATGCGGAGTCGATCGGAAACAGGTTCAGGCTGATGCCCACGGATGCGGACGGGCACACACCGCGAATCGCCTCGACGGCGAGCCCGTGCGAGACGAGCAGGTGGTGAGCGGCTGCGAGCGCGTCACGTTCGCTCGCACGGCCGGGAGCATGCATCCCCCACCCGTAGCCGAGCCAGGCGGCGACCCAGGGTTCGTTGTGCGTGATCCAGCGAGAGACCCGGTCTCCGAGCCGCTCGACCACATGGCGGGTGTACGTCACAAACGCGTCGCCGGTCCCTCGACTGGTCCAGCCTCCCTCGTCCTCGAGCGCCTGCGGCAGGTCCCAGTGATAGAGAGTGGCGACGGGCTCGATTCCGGCGGCGAGCAGCTGGTCCACGAGCCGGTCGTAGAAATCGAGACCCGCGCTGTTCACGCGCCCCCGCCCTTCTGGAACGATGCGCGGCCAGGAGACCGAGAACCGGAACGCGTCGATTCCGAGCTCCTGCATCAGCACGATGTCGGCGGCGTACCGGTGGTAGAAGTCGCACGCGATCCGACCGTCGTCACCCGCGCGCACCTTGCCGGGCGTGGCGCAGAACCGGTCCCAGATCGACTCGCCGCGGCCGCCCTCCGCGGTCGCTCCCTCGATCTGGTACGACGCGGTGGCCGCTCCCCAGACGAAGCCCGCGGGGAAGCGCTGATCGCGGAGGATGCCGGTCACGATGCCGCCTCCGCGGGCCGGGCGACGAAGTGGTCGTCGTCGATCTGGACGAGCGTCTCGACGGCGGTCGGATCGAACGCAGGCATCTCGGCGGCAACGTCGTCCGCGTCGGCGCCCCACTTGCGATGCAGCAGTGGCACGGACGCGAGCAGCGCACGGGTGTAGGGATGGGTCGGGTTGCCGAACACCTTCGTCGTCGCACCGAGCTCGGCGACACGACCATGGCGCAGGATCAGTGTCTTGTCCGAGATGTAGTTGCCGAGGGACAGGTCGTGCGTGATGAAGAGGATCCCGACGCCTCGCTCCTTCAGGTCTCCGAGCAGGTTGAGCGTGTCGATCCGGGTCGACGCGTCGAGCATGCTGATGATCTCATCGGCAACGAGGAACTTGATGTCGAGGAGCAGCGCGCGGGCGATCAGCAAGCGCTGGAGCTGTCCGCCGCTGAGCTGGTGCGGGTACTTGCCGAGGACGTCCGCCGGCTCGAGCGACACGGCCTCGAGCGAGGTTCGCAGCTGCGTCTTCCACTCGCTCGCGCTCAGCCCGGGGAGGTAGTTCGACCGGATCATGCCGAGGACGCGGTCGACTTTGAAGACGGGGTTGTACGAGCTGAACGGGTCCTGAAAGACCCCCTGCACGTGTGCGTAGTAGCGACGGAGCTCACGCCGTCCGAGGTTCGCCACGTCGCGGCCGTCGAACGTGATCGTGCCGCCCGACGCCCTGGTCAGCCGCAGGATCATGCGGCCGACCGTCGTCTTCCCGCTGCCGCTCTCGCCGATCAGCGAGACGACTTCGCCGGGTTGCACGGCGAAGCTCACGCCGGAGACTGCTGTCAGCTCGGCCCTCCCGAACATGCCCGTCTTGAAGACCTTCGTGACGCCGTCGAGCTCCAGCATCAGGCACTCACCTTCCAGCAGGCGGCGAAGCGTCCCGGCTCGATCTCGACGAACGGCGGGTCCTCGGCGCACTTCTCGAACGCGAGCGGGCAGCGCGCGCGGAACCGGCACCCGGACGGTGGGTTCAGCAGCGACGGAGGCCGGCCGGGAATGCCCGACAACCGCTGCTCGGCGAACCGCACGCCGACCTCGGGCAGGGACGCGAGCAGGAGTTGCGTGTACGGATGCCGCGGATCCTCGGTGATCTCCGACGCCGACGCCTTCTCGACAAGCTTGCCGGCGTACATGACGAGGATCGTGTCGGCCAGCTGGTACAGGATCGAAAGGTCGTGGCTGATCACGATCATGCTCTTCACGAAGCCGCGGTCGCGGAACTCGACCAGCATCTCCGCGACCGCCTTCTGGGTCGACACGTCGAGCGCCGACGTGAGCTCGTCCGCGATCAGGAGTGACGGGTTCAGGAGCGTCGAGAAGACCATCACCACGCGCTGCTTCATCCCGCCCGAGAGCTCGATCGGGTAGCGCTCGAGGACGCTGTCGTCGAGGCCCACGAGCGCGAGGCGGCGGCTCAGCTCGGGCAGCGTCTCGTCGTAGGAGACGCCGCGCGAGTCGAGCACCTCGGAGACCATCCGCCCGATCTTCCGGATCGGGTTGAGCGCGCTCATCGCGTACTGCGGGACGATCGACACCTCGCGGAAGCGGAAGGCGTTCATCGCGCCGTCGGCGGTGAGCGGCAGCTCGACGCCGTCGAGCCGCACCGTGCCCTCGACCACGCGCATCCGCCCGTCGAGCCGGATCAGGCTCTTGCCGAGCGTCGTCTTGCCGCAGCCCGACTCGCCGGCGAGCCCCATGATCTCCTCGTCGGCGACCGTGAAGGTGACGCCGTCGAGCGCCCGGACGTCGCCGCGGAGGGTGCGGTAATAGACGCGCAGGTTGTCGACCGCGAGGCTCATGTGCTGCGCAGCCTCGGGTTGAAGACCTCGTCGAGCCCGACGTTCATCACGTAGAGCCCGCCGACGATCGCGGTGATCCCGATGCCTGGCGGGATGAACCACCACCACAGGCCGAGCTGGAGCGCGGCGTTCGAGACGGCGGTGTTCATCATCAGACCGAGGGACATCACCTGCGACGGGCCGAGCCCGAGGAAGTCGAGCGTCGCCGCCGTCAGGACCGAGCCCCCGAACAGGAGGATGAACGTCAGGAACAGGTAGGAGCTCATGTTCGGCGCGATCTCCTGGACGATCACCTTCGTCGTCCCCTGGCCCGAGAGACGCGCGAGGCTGACGAATTCGCGGGCCCTGAGCGAGAACGTCTGCGCGCGGATCGCGCGGGCGGCCCACGGCCAGGAGGTGAGGCCGATCAGGATCGCCTCCGAGGTCAGGCTGCCGACGCTCAGGTAGGCGGAGACGATGATCAGGACCGCGAGCGTCGGGATCACCAGCACGATGTTCGTGACCATGCTGAGGATCTCGTCGATCGCCCCGCCGAGGTACCCGCCGATGAATCCGATCGCCATCCCGAGCCCGGCGGCCACGCACGCCGCGAGCGCTCCGACGATGAAGCTCGAACGGAGGCCGTGGACGAACTGCGCGTACACGTCCTGCCCCGGCGCGGTCGTGCCGAGCCAGTTCTCGGACGACGGCCCCTGTCCGGTCGGGTGGCCGAACTCGAACGGCGTGGCGTCGGTGAGCCACGGGCCGACGATCGCCAGCAGCAGGAAGGCCAGCACCACCGTGAGCCCGATCACGAGCTTCGAGTTGTGGAACGCGAAGTGCAGGAGCTCGAAGCGCTGCCCGCGCGGCCCGGGGTCAGCGCGGGACTCCGCCGCGTCCACCTACGACCCCTGGATCCCGGCGCGCGTGCGCGGGTCGACGATCACGTAGGCGATGTCGACGATGAAGTTGGCGATCAGGACGCCGACGATGATGAGCAGGAACACGCCCTGGAGCAGGAAGTAGTCGCGGTTCTGCAGAGCGTCGATGATCAACGTGCCGATGCCCGGGTAGCCGAAGACGATCTCCGTCACGAGCGCTCCGCCGACGACCGCGCCGAGCGCGAGCGCGAGGCCCGACATCTGCGGCAGGACAGCGTTGCCGTACGCGTACTTGCGGACGAGCTTGCTCGGAGCGCCGAGAGCCTGGAGGTAGTTGGCGTACTCCGACTCGAGCTCGTAGATGATCAGGTTCCGCATCCCGATCGCCCAGCCGCCGAACGCAACGAGGAACAGCGTCAGGAACGGGAGGAACCAGTGGGCGAGGAAGCTCCGCACGAACTCCCACGTCCACGCGGGCTGCTGCGAGAAGTCGTAGGCGCCGGAGACGGGGAAGATCCCCAGCTGGAACGCCAGGACGTACGCGAGGACGAGCGCCAGCCACACGTACGGCGTCGCCGTGAGCACGTAGGCGACGGGAAGCACGGTGTTGTCGAGGACCTTCCGCCGCGCGGCCAGCGCGCCGACCCGGTTCCCGGCAATGTAGCTGAGCAGGATCGCGGGGACGAGCAGGGCGAGCGTGTAGGGAAGGGCCGCCCAGATCAGCTCGCTGACGGACGAGCCGACGTACGCGATGCTCGGCCCGAGGTCGCCGTGCGCGAGCCCTCGCCAGAAGTTCAGGTACTGCTCCCAGAGCGGCTGGTCGAGCCCGAACGACTCGGTGAAGTACCCGTGGAGCTCCTGCGACGCGGTCGAGTCCGCCCGGATCCGGCTGATCAAGCCGTCGATCGGGTTGCCCGGCATGAGCCGCGGGATCGCAAAGTCGATCGTGACCGCGACGAAGAATGTCAGCAGGTAGAGGACGGATTTGCGAAGGAGGTAGCGGTTCACGTCGATGCGTCTTGGTGTGAGGCTTCCGACATCCCGACTGCCGTGCGCGCAGACGCCCGCCGGGCCGCCGCACCCCCTTTCGAGGGCTGCCGCGGCCCGAGCGGGTTGGGTCTGACCTTCCTTACTTGCGCTTCAGGTTGGCGAGCGCGTCGATGCCCGTCATGTTGAGGTACCCGTTCCACACGCTGGGAGTGTTCTGCAGCCCCTTGCCCGTGGAGCTCGGGAAGTTCGTCCAGTAGGTCGTGTTGTACTGCGCCCACATCCCGTTGTACCAAAGTGGGATCGCAGGCAGATCCTCGAGGATGAACTTCTGGATCTTCGAGTGGATCGCCTTCGCCGCCGCCACGTTCGCCGGGGGGACCTTGTTGAGCGCGAGCGTGAGCGCCCACGGCTTCGGCCCCGCCTCGGTGAACCGCGAGAAGTTGGCGAACGTCTGCGACTCCGCGACGGGCAGGTGGAAGAGGTAGTCGTAGTAGGTGTACGGCGTCGGGCCGAGCTGTTTGTCGTTGTTGATCACGAGGTCGAACTTGCCCGAGTTGCGCTCGTCGACGAGCCCGTTGTAGTCGGGGTACGCGGGCGTGATCTTGATGCCCGCGTCCTTGGTGCTCTGGGCGATGATCTGGATCGCGGTCATCCAGTCCGACCAGCCGTTCGGGACGATCAGCCGCAGGTTGATGCCCTTCCCGGCCTTGTCCTCGACGTAGCCGTCGCCGTTGACGTCCTTGTAGCCGTTGGCGGCAAGCAGCGCCTTTGCCGCCGCGACGTCGTACTTGAAGCCCAGCTTCTTCACCTGGGCCTGGTCGATCCACTTGTTCCAGGTCGGAAGCAGACCCGTCGGGTTCGCCTTCTTGACGATGTTGCCGTAGTCGGCCGTCACGATCTGGTCGATGTTGATCGACATCGCGAGAGCCCGGCGGAACGCCTTGTCGTTCAACGGCACCTTCGCGGTGTTCGGCACGAGCCAGGCGGTGTTGGCCGACAGCATGTACGGCACGCTCTTGTAGTACGTCGAGACCTTCCCGCCGATGACCTTGTCGACCCCGGGGAAGAAGTTGTTGCTGAGGTCGATGTCGTCCTTGAGGAAGTTCTGGAGCGACGCGGTGTTCTGGGTGTTGTGGATGTCGACGACGTACTGCATCGGCATCTTCAGCCCGAGCGCCTTCGTTGCCCACCAGCCGTCCCGCCGGTTCCACTGCAGCGTCGCGGAAGTTCCCTTGCCGGCGCCGTAGGTGAACGGGCCGGTTCCGACCATCTTCGACGTGTCGTCAGCGTTTCCGGTCGTGATCTCGGTTGCGCTGTATCCCGACCAGATGTGCTTGGGCACGATCGGGATCGAGTAGATGTTCGTGTTCCAGTCCAGGTAGTTCGGCTTGCCCGTGAAGACGAAGCTGACGGTGTTGCCCTTGACGACGATGTTCGAGAGACCGGTCTTCCACATCGTCGAGTACTCCGAGCCCGGGAGCTTGCCCGTCTCGAACGTGAACTTGACGTCAGCGCCGGTCAGGGGCTTGCCGTCGTTCCATTTCACGCCGTTCCGCAGCGTCGCGACATACGTCCTGCCGACCCACTTGCCGTCGGTCGCGAGCCACGGGATGTACTCGTCCTTGAGCGGGTCGTACCGGAACAGCGTCTCGTACAGAAGCCCGAGCGTGCCGGTCGCGTACCCGTTCCGGAGCGGGTTGAAGCTGGTGAACGGTCCCCACGCCGAGCCCGACATGTACAGCGTGGCCTCGCGCGGCAGCGCAGACTGCTTCGCATTCGCCGTCCCCGCGGCGAGGACTGCGCCAACGGCGACGATCGCGACGAGCGCGCCCACCGTCATCGTTGTCCTCTTTGCACGAATCTTCATAGCGTCTTCCCTTCCTCCTGGTTGGTACGTCGTTTCTCCGACTTGCCAACTCGACATCGAGACCGCCCGAAGGTTGTGGTCCACGGTCCGCTGCCTCCATTCATCGGGGCCCGAACGCATCACTCCCTTCGTGTGAGGCGATCGCCGCCTGTGCAGCGCGGACGATGGGCTCGAGGGTCGCCGCCGCCTCACTTCCGCCCGTGGCCACGGCGACACCGAACGGATCGATCGTGAACGGCACTGTTGAATAGCCCGATGATTCGGAGTCGCTCGTGACGAGCGGCTCGACGTCGATCGTGTCGCTCGAGCAGTTGACGAAGATCGTGGTTTCCCCGCTGCTCCTCCGGATACGGCCGACGAGCACGCGCGGGTCGTCGACCCTGATCGGTCGCGCGACTCCCGCGATGGTGGCGAGGGCCGAGTAGAGGCGCCAGGTGCTCTCCGGGTTCACCCGCGGCGTCCGTGCGGCCATGTGCTCGAGCGGGTAGGTGCAGAGCACTGTGCGCCCGGAGCCGAGGTCGTGCTGGAGCAGCGCGGGACGACCGTGACCGTCGACCGCGACGACCTCGGCGCCCGCAGGCTCGACCGGGAGGAACGCCCGCGCGCTCGGCTCGCCCCCGACGCGGAACCGCAGCTCGGTCCCAGCCCGAACGTCCCCGAAGTCCCTGACGAGCTCGAGCACGACCTCGTCGTCGAGAATCGGGTCAACGAGCCCGTAGCGAAGGGTGTGCCTGACGCCGAAGATCTCGTCGAGCCACGCCAGCCATGGCCCACGCTGGTTCGCCGTGCTGCCGGCGAAGTAGGACAGGTAGACCGTCGCTCCGGCCGTCGCCAGCTCGCGAAGCTGATCGAGCCCGGGCGCGGTGAGGAGCTTCGCGCACGGCGCGAGGTAGAGCCTCGCAGTGGCCGGGATCCCGTCGCGCTCACGGAGGAGCCGCACCGGCAGGTCGGCCTCGAGGGCGGCGATGTAGGACTGGAACGTGTTGTCCCGGATGTCCTGCCGGTAGGCCGGGGCGGTGAACGGGAGCACCCGCTCGAGATGCTCGGGCACGACGATCGCCGCCTCGCCCTTGACGGGCTCCCACCCTCCATCGTCGAGGTCGCGGACGAGCCGCGCGAAGTCGGCGAGGACGCCGAGTTGGGGTTTCGGGTGACCCGCTCTGTCGGTCAACCCGAAGTGGAGCTCGAACACGTGGTGGCGATACGGATCGTCGCCGCGCAGGTCGTCGTAGTCACAGTTGTTCCACGCGATCCACCCGCGAGCGCCCGCGAGCAACGACGTGTGGAGAACCTGCCGGTAGTAGTCGGCCGCGTGGCCGTCGGAGGCGAAATCCGAGCTGACGCCGAACTCCTCGAGCACGACGGGCTTGCCGAAGCTCCCCGAGAGCTCGCACGCGAACGCCGCCGACAGGGATTGCCGCGCCTGGTCGTCCTGCATCGGATACACGTGCGGGCCGACGAAGTCGACGAGCGGGGTAAGCTCGCGCAGCGAGTAGCCGTTGTCGGCGCCTGAGACCTCGACTCCCCAGGCGCCGTCGCCGAGGGAGATCGGCTGTGTCGCACCGGTCGAGCGGACCGCCTGGACGACGATCCGCGCCCAGGCGGTGATCTCGTCGCTCGTCGCAGGGCCGCCGTAGAGCGGCATCTCGTTCGAGACGAGCCACCCGACGACCGCAGGGTGTGGCCCGAAGCGCCCAGCCATCTCCGCCGCGAACCAGGCCTGCTGCGACACGAGCCAGACATCCCGGTACAGGTCTCTGCCCTGACGCCAGACCGGATCCCAGTTCTCTCCGGACATGTGACCGACGATGAACGTCGGGATCGTCCCGAGCCCCAGCTCGACGTGCGCGTCGAGGAAGTCGCCGAACCGGTCGAGGACGTCCGGGTCGAGGCGCCCGGCCTCGGGCACGAAGTCCGGCCAGAAGCAGAACGAGCGGGTGACGTTGAGCCCGTGGTCGGCCAGCACGGCGAGCTCCTGGCGGACAACGGCGCTGTCGTAGCGTGACCACATCCTGGGACCGCCGGCGCGAGACCAGTAGTTCGCGCCGATCCAGCAGCGAGGCGGAGAGGCCACATGCGTCACGGCCGTGCGACGACCTTTCGCGAAATCCCGGCAAGGAGGCTCACGACAGCGGGGCACACCGGCTGATGCTCGAGCCTGCGTCGACCTACGCGCTGTCTGCCCATCTCGGTCCGCTCCTCACGCAGCAGAGAGTTCTGCTCTGTTGCACCGGGAATGTTCCGGGAATCTCTACCAGGTTATCACGGCACGGTCAACTTCCGGTAACGGAAAGTGCGTTCATTCTTCTCGATTGACGCCATGGAACCGTGGACGATAGAGTGCGCAGGTCACCGTAAGCGGTTACGTTGAATGGGGTGAAAGAGCGCAGATGAGCCAACCCCCGCCACGACAGCTCCCGACCGAACTGAGCCGTGGTCGCACGACCATTCGCGACGTCGCGCGCCTCGCCGGGGTCTCGGTCGCCACCGTCTCCCGGGTCGTCAACAACCGTCCCGACGTCTCCCCGGAGACGCGCGAAGCCGTCATGCACCACGTGCGGGCGCTGAGCTTCTCGACGAACCGCTCCGCCCGAGCGCTCTCGAAGGGCAAGACCGGCCTGATCGGCTTCACGATCCCGTTCGTGCTCGGCGACTACTACTCCTGGATCCTGTCGGGCGCCACCGAGGCACTCCACGAGCAGGAGATGCGAGCTGTCCTGTGCCAGACCCACCACGAGCACGATCGCGAGGCCGCGCTCGTCGAGCGGCTCCTCCGCGGCACGACCGACGGCGCGATCCTCGTCCTGCCGTCCGAATCCGCCGCGGAGCTCCAGGAGCTCAAGACCCTCGGGTTCCCGTTCGTCGTGATCGACCCGCCGATGCCGCTGGACGACACCATTCCGGCAGTCTCGGCCACCCACTGGGCAGGCGCGCGCGCCGCGACCGACCACCTCCTCGGTCTTGGGCACCGCCGCATCGCGATCATCGCCGGGCGGAAGGGGTGGATCGCGAGCGAGGAGCGGGTGAACGGCTATCAGGCGGCGCTCGCGGGCGCCGGCGTGCTCGCAACTCCCGATTTCGTGATGAGAGGCAACTTCGAGATGGCGGACGGCTACAAGGCCGCCCACCGCTTGCTGGCGCTCGACGAGCCCCCGACCGCGATCTTCGCGTCCAACGACAACATGGCGATCGGCGCGCTACGCGCTGCGGCCGAGCGGCACCTCCGCGTCCCGGGCGATCTCTCCGTGGTGGGGTTCGACGACTCCGAGCTCGCACGGGTCGTCACACCGAACCTCACCACCGTCCGGCAGCCGCTCGAGGAGATGGGTCGCATGGCGGTCAGCCTGCTCACGCGGCTCATCGACGGGCAAAGCGTCGAGACCCTGCGGGTCGAGCTCGCCACTCGCCTCGTGGTCCGGCAGTCGACCGCGCCGCCACCGCAGCCGTAGCGGCTACGGCTGCGGCTAGGTCGACAGGGTCGCGACGACCGCCTCGGCGACGACCTTCAGGGGCCGCCCGGAGACTTGGCTCGCCTTGCGCAGGCGCGCGAAGGCATCCTGCTCGGAGAGCCCCTCCTTCGCCATCAGGAGGCCCTTCGCCCGCTCGATCACCTTGCGCGCCTGGAGGGCCTCGGCGAGCGACTCCGCCTCCTCGCGCACCGCTGCGAGCTCCTCGTGCCGTGCCCGCGCGGTCGCGATCGCCGGCAACAGGTCCTGCTCCCGGAACGGCTTCACGAGGTAGCCGAAGACGCCGGCCTCGACCGCGCGCGAGACGAGCTCGGCCTCGCCGTAGGCGGTCACCATCACGATCGGGATCGGCCGCTCGTCGATGATCCGCCGCGCCGCCTCGATCCCGTCGAGCCGCGGCATCTTCACGTCGAGCACGGCGAGATCCGGGCGTTCGCTCCGTGCCAGCTCGACCGCCTCCTCGCCGTCGCGCGCCTCGGCGCAGACCTCGAAGCCGGCGCCCTCCAGCAGCCCTCGCAGGTCCAGCCGGATAATCGTCTCGTCCTCCGCAATCAAGATCCTCACGCCCCTGGCCGCCTTTCGCTCCCGCCCGGCAGAGCCGGGCTCCGCGAAAGGCTGACGCCGCTCGCGGCACCGTGCTCTCCGGGCCCGTACTGGTCCGTACTGTGCCCTCCGGCCCGGCACCGCGATCGGCGCCCCAGGAGCGTGAGCGAGCTCACGCCGGGAAGACCACCTCGGCCCGCAGGCCGCCCTCGCTGCGCAGCTCGATCGTTCCCCCCAGCTCGTCGCGCACGAGCGCGCGCACGATCGAGAGCCCGGTGCCCGGAACCTCGCCGACGATCCCGTCGCCGTCGTCTGTGATCGCGAGCACGGCCTCCCCGTTCCGCCGCGCGAGCTCGATCCGCACCGCCGAGCCGCCGTGCTCGAGCGCGTTCTGAAACAGCTCGCTGAAGACGAGCGCGAGCGCGGTCGCCTTGTTCCCCGCGAGTGAGACCGGCTCGAGCTTCGCCTCGACGGTCTTGCCGGAGACGAGCCCCTGCACGAGCATCGCCCGCAGCCGGTCGATCAGCGCGCCGAGGTCCACGTCGTCCTCACGGTGCTCGGTCAGGACCTCGTGCACCGCCGCGATCGCGAGGATCCGGTTG
>Ga0082335_1006645_pt1 | contig 14678 bp, 16 predicted proteins | sample Subgrocontami58m_FD_72375 | JGI IMG/M metagenome (GOLD analysis project Ga0082335, IMG submission 72375) | Subsurface groundwater microbial communities from S. Glens Falls, New York, USA - GMW37 contaminated, 5.8 m (SPADES assembly) (version 2) ...
TCATCGTGCCGCCCAGAAAATAATTTGCGTCGAGATAGCCGAGCAACAAATCCGAATCGGTGACGGTTGGCTCAACGCCGCCGCGCCCGTAACAAATGGGACCCGGCTCCGCGCCCGAACTTTCGGGACCCACTTGCAGCGTGCCGAGTCGGCTCATGCGCGCAATGCTGCCGCCGCCCGCGCCGATCTCCATTAAATCTACAACCGGCACTTGAATGGTGAGTCCGCTGCCCTTCATAAAACGTTGCACGCGCCCCACTTCAAAAGTCGGCACCACTCCGGCAACGCCTTCTTGAATCAAACACGACTTCGCCGTTGTGCCGCCCATGTCGAAGCAAAACATTTCGGGGAGATTAAATAAACGGCTGAAATATTCTCCGGCGATCACTGCCGCCGTGGGACCCGACTCAATAATCCGCACCGGAAATTCGGCGGCGGTCTCGGCCGATGTAACGCCGCCACTGGACAACATGATGAACAGTCGCCCCTGAAAACCGAGAGCGGCAAGTCGCTCGTAGAGTCGGCGCAGATATTTTTCGGTGAGCGGTTTGACGTAAGCGTTAGTGACGGTGGTGCTGGTGCGCTCGTATTCTCGAATCTGCGGCAAGACTTCGTAAGAAATTGAAACGGAGGCAGATGGAAATTCTTCGCAGATAATTTTCTTCAGGGCGAGTTCGTGCGCAGGATTCTCAAAAGAATTTAGCAAACAAACGGCAACCGACTCGACATTCATCGCTTTCAGCGCGTTCACCTGTTCGCGTGCATCGGCTTCGTCAAGTTGCGTCAACACACTTCCATCAGCGCGCAGACGCTCATTCACTTCGAGTCGGCGATGGCGCGGCACGAGCGGTTCGGGGACTTGGGCAAAGACATCGTAAGGGGCGTAACGAATCTCGCGCCCCAACTCCAGCACGTCGCGAAAACCTTGCGTGGTGATCAACCCGGTGCGCGCGCCTTTGCGTTCGATGATGGCGTTGATCACCAACGTCGTGCCGTGAATAATTTCTTCCAATTGCTTTAGGTAATCGGGGGCTTGCTTTTCGAGTCCACGTATCCCCTCTTCCATCGCGTCCGAGGGATCGTGTGGTGTGGTGAGGCACTTGTAAGTTTTAACTTGCCCTGTCCCATCGTCGAGCAAAACAAAATCGGTGAACGTGCCGCCTACGTCAATACCAAGCCGCATGAGCTATCTCCAAATTTAAAAAACACACTGCTCGGCGTCATTGCGAGTCTTCGAGAAGCAATCTCATAGCACGACAGAGATTGCTTCGCAAAGTTCGCTCGCAATGACGAGTTGGCTGAGCAGCTACAAAAAATCGGCGAATTACATTCAGCGCAGATCATCGTCGTTGACTCAAGCCGTCGCCGTTTTGGGCGAGTCAAGATGAAATGAGCTGAGCAAATAATTAATTACATCTTCCGCCGAATAGCTCGCCGCGCCGCGTGGCACAAACTTGCCAATGTTCAACACATCATCGCCAGTGGTGAGGAGCGGTTTTTCCAGATACCCGCTCTTACGAATCTGCGGAAAGCCAGCCGTCGCCAATAAGTTGTTGCACAGACATGATCTGCCAACTGTGTCCTCGACTTGGCCACCCTTGGCGACAAAATCATCAACAGGCTCTGCCGAACAGCGGTAGCCCAACGCGCCATTCTCTTTCTTGAACGCCACGCGCAAGAATCCCAGATCGCAAATTCGTGATCGCTCCTCGTAGACTTCCTTCTCGGACAGTGTGCCGCCCATGCGCGCCACTTTAAAGGGGAAACCCGTTGGCGAAATTTTGGCGTCGGTGAAGACATCCGCCTCGCCGAGAACGGCTTTTTGAACTAACGCCTGCTTAAGTTCAGGCTCCATTCCCGACTCGTTGCACAAGGCAAAGGCGGTGCCCACTTGGACTCCTGCCGCGCCGGCCTCAATCGCTTTCTTCACTTGATCAGGATGACCGTATCCCCCCGCTAACCAGAACGGCAAACCGAGTTGCTTCATCTTCTCTAAATCAACTTCGTCCTTCTCGCCATAGATCGGCTCGCCGCGTTCATTCATCTTAACGGCTCCGCGCGGCGGCGCATTGTGCCCGCCTGCCGTGGCGCCTTCGATCACAAAACCGTCAATCGCGCCTTCACTGCGTTTGATCAATGCTTGCGCCAACACCACCGACGAAATGATCGGCAGGAACTTGGGACGTTTGAGTTTGATCGTCTCGATCAGATCAGAAAAAATTTGTCGCGGATCGAAGTTGAGTTTATACGAGTCGTCTTTGTCTGCGCCGATCACGTCAATGCGATAGTTCACCGCCTGATGTGTGCTTAACTTGTCAAGGATACCGGCGATCTGAGTCGGTATGCCCGCGCCCATCAACACATAATCCACTCCGGCTAACATCGCGCCGTAAAGCGAAGCCAACGTTGGCATTTGCACTTTCTCCAACAAGTTGACGCCGATGAGTCCTGAATGACCTTCTTTCGCCAGCCACACTTCAACAAAATTTGCCGCCGCAGTGAGTTCATCCAAAAATTTTGGCGGGTGAAGCGAATACATGGATGCTAATTTGTATGGCTCGTCCACCGGTTTTCCATTAGGCACAAAATATTTTTCCAAAATTTCCTTCGCCGCTTCTTGAAATGGAAATTGACTCAAAGCCCTTCGTATATGTCCTTGAGCGTCGCCATCCATCAAGCGGCTAATTAATATGCGGCTCAATCCTGTGCCGGACACGACGCCCATCTGCCCCAACTGCGACACGGCTTTCGCCAGCTTCCAATCCGAGATGGCGACGCCCATGCCGCCTTGAATAATTTTCGGTAACATCATTTGCTCCAATCTTTTAGATGACGCCGCGTTCCTTTAGGGCGGCTATTTTTGTATGATCGAGACCTAGCACTTCGCCGTAGATCGATTCGTTGTGTTCGCCGAGTCGCGGCGGGAAACTTAACTCGGTGACGCCGTCAGCCGCTACCTCGGCTAGGGGTGGCAGGATAGCTTTTGTTTGGCTTTTATGATCTTGGGCGGATACGAATGACTTTTTCAACAATGGATCGTCAAGCACATCGTTGAGTGTATTCACCTTCGCCACGGGGACGCCGATGTTGTTCAGTGCCGCCATCAACGTAGTGGTCGCCATCGCCCGCGCGCAATCACCGATGCGCCGGTTTAAATTTTCCACATCACCGATGCGCCCGGCGTTGCGCTGATATTTTTCATCCGCCAGCGATTCAAATCCGGGCAGCTTCGTCAACGCTTCCCACTGCCGATCATTGCCAATGGCAACGTAGACGTAGCCATCACGAGTCGGAAACACCGAAGCCGGCGCAAAAAACTGGTGCGTGTTGCCGCGCCGAGTCACTTTCTCGCCCATCGCCGTGAGCATCAACGGACTCGCCATCCACGACACCGCCGAGCGAAACATGGAGATTTCGATCTTCGATCCTTCGCCCGTCATCGCGCGTTTATATAATGCTTTCATCACCGCGCCGTAAGCATGTTCCGATGCGCCCAAGTCCACCATCGGCAAACCAAACACGAGCGGCGATCCATTCGCTTCACCAGTCAACTCCATCCAACCGGCGCGCGCTTGCAAAACTGGATCGTAGGCCGCTTCGTCGAGTTCGGGTCCAAAACCGGTGATGCCCAGCCAAATAATATCGGGACGGATCGCCTTCAACGTTTCGTAATCAATGCCAAGTTTGTTGTAACTTGAGGTGCGATTGTTGCTAGCAAAAATATCTACAGGGAGATTGGAGATCAGAGAATGGAGAATGGATCGCCCTTCGGCATCAGCGAGATTTAAAGTGATGCCTTGCTTGCCGCAGTTGTTCGGCAGAAAGTAACTCGCCATGCCGTCTTCGTCTAAAAATTTTTTGCCCACATAACGATTCGGATCGCCCCGCCCCGGCGGCTCGACGCGGATCACCCGCGCCCCATCACGCGCCAATCGTTGCGTGAGAAAGGGAAGAGTCGTGGCTTGTTCGAGAGAGAGGATGGTGAGGCTAGAGAGGATAGTCATTGATGCAAGTTATCAGTGAACAGTAATCAGTTGTCAGTAACTAGAAAAATGCTTGAAAATGGCGGCAGAATCCCAAGCGTCCAGTGCACCCATGATGAGCATGGCGCTCATTTTATACGGGAGAACGTGGTTACGTTCTGAGAACGCTGTGTTAGGCGCGTTGTGACTTAAGTGTAAATTTTTTGCAATTATCAAATATTCACAATCTCTCTTTAGCCTATCAAAACAAAAAACTCGACAGCAAGTCCACCAATCACCATTGCAATAAAGAGAGCAATATAACTTAACTCGATAATATCTTCTCTTGCATCCAGCCATGACTGCTTCCAATTGAACAAATACCGAATTCCACCGACAAAGAAATAAAATATGAACCAAAAGAAAACCAAAGGGGCGTATTTCTTTAAAGGCGAACGGTAAAAACCTTCCATAGTTCTGGGTACATGTTTTTCGCAATATGACGCATAGAGGCCCACTGCCGAAAGGGTTGATATCAAGAAACCGATATTTGCCATTACCCTAATAGAGGTTATTGTGGATATGGTGGTGAAAATGGCGAGAACTGCGGCAAGTCCTAATGCAACTTGTATTACTCCAGCGTCTACATCAGAACCCTGCTGTAGCATTTTGAGATAATCGCTCTCTTCCTTTGAGACAGACTCTGCCTGATTACCCTTTATTTTGACAAAATGCCCAGGGCGAATTTCTTTTAGATTCTTGTCCATAATGTTATTACCAGATAGTGTAATTTTTAGTATATATATTTGTGGCAGTCAGCGCCTAACGGTTTGCGTTACTGGCGCTGGGGCGGGCGTGGACTCTGCTAGGGAGCAGGAAAACTTCGACGCCAGAAATATACTTGAAAATGGCGGCGACTCCTAACTATCCAGTGCACACTTTGTTAGCCCGCGCCCGTGTTACTAGAATTGTTGTCTGCTTGTTGGTTAGTTTTTTTTCGATTAAACAGCTTCTTGATTTCAGGCACAAACTTATCAAATGCGAAAGCAGAGAATATATTAGCAAGTAAAGAAACTAAAACCCCCGACAAGACGAGCCACCATGTAGGAGTTTGTTGTTCAGTAGATAAAACCCTTTCAATCTTTTTAATTCCTAAGATTCGCCCATCAAAATAAAATTTACTGAGTAATGTATCGCTATTATTGCCTATTACTGTAAGTCTAATAGACACAACGTCACCTTGATTCAATAAAGTGGTGCTGACTTGTGCTTCTTGCTCCGAAGTTTTTGTCACGGCCATTCCAATATTTTCAGGTTGAGAGGAAACGACAGTTGCATTTGCTAACTTGTATTCTGGAGAAAAAGAAAATGAGATTGGGCGACTATAGTCGATTTCGGCAATTGGCTGATTGCCAGTATTCTTTATTTGAACTTGAAGGAGAAAAACTTTGTTAACGGGTTCGCCCTTATACAAAACCTGAATATCTTGAACGGCTTCTGGCTTAACATCAACTAAAGAAACGGGTGAATCAATAATAATTTGGAGTTCTTTTCTGGGTTGTCCCAAGAAAAAAATATTGTAAGCCGCAAATATTGTTAACAGAGTAAGGATTGTTGTTAGAAGTTGCGAGAAGTATTTACGGAAAGATTTCATATTTTGCCTTGTAGAACTTTTGTTGTTTCAGCGGACTAAATATGTTTTATACAATCACCGGCGGTATAAAGCCCTAAATTGGGTGGGTTATACAGTTACTCGTTACTCATCACTTTCCATCTCAACTCTTTACCCTGCAACGCCGCCAACACTTCTTCGGCGATCATCAAACCGGCGCGTGATTGCGCTTCATGAGTCTGCGCGCCAACATGCGGGGTAGCAACCACTTTGGGATGGGTTGCAATAGAATCCGCTGGAGGTGGCTCGGCGGCAAAAACATCCAAGGCGGCGCCACTTAATGTTCCGGCGTCCAATGCAGATCGAAGCGCGTCTTCATCAATCACGCCGCCGCGCGCGGCGCAGATCAACCGCGCGCCCTTTTTCATTTTGGCAAATTGCCCCGCGCCCAACATCCCTTTCGTCTCCGCTGTGAGAGGCAAGTGCATCGAAACATAATCGGACTTCGCCAATACGTCGTCGAGCGAGGCGGCATCCGCGCCGCGTTGTTGAATTTGATCAGGCTTGAGATACGGATCGTAGGCGATCACTTTCATCCCAAACGCCGCGCCGCGTTTCGCCGTCTCCGCGCCGATGCGCCCGATGCCGATCAGCCCCAACGTTTTGCCGTTAAGTTCCACGCCCATGAACGCGCTCTTCTCCCATTTATTTTGTTTCATGGATGAATCCGCGGCGGCAACCAAACGCGCCAACGAGAGCATCAAAGCGAGCGTATGCTCGGCGACTGAAACGGAAGCGGCGAGTGGGCTGTTGACAACGGTGACACCGCGCGCGACGGCGGCGGCAACATCTATATTGTCAACGCCCACACCCGCGCGTCCGATCACTTTGAGATTCGTTCCGGCAGCGATCACTTTCGAATTAACTTTTGTGCGCGAGCGAACCACCAACGCCTGATACTCAGGGAGAGCCGCCACTAATTCTTCAGCAGTGATCTTCGGGGTAACAATTACTTCGCCGCCCGTTTTCAATAATGCAATGCCGTCTTCTGAAAGTCCGTCGGCGACGAGAATTTTATTTGCCATGACTCTATCCATTCTTTCGTTGAAATTCTTTCATGAACTGCGCCAACGCTTCGGCAGAGGCCAGAGGCAGCGCGTTATACATCGAAGCGCGCAAGCCGCCCACCGAGCGATGACCTTTAAGCCCGACCATGCCTTGCGCTTCGGACTCTTTGGCAAATTTCTTTTCTAAATCTTCGGAAGGAAGACGGAAGGTAACGTTCATGCGCGAGCGGCTGTCGGCGCGGGCGTGACCTTTATAGAAACCGCCGCTCCCATCAAGCGTGTCGTAAACCAAACTCGCTTTGGCGGCGTTGTGTTTGGCGATGCCTTCCATGCCGCCGTTATTTTTTAACCACTTCAACACCAAGCCCAAAATATAGATCGAATAACAAGGCGGCGTGTTGTATAGCGATTTGTTCTCCGCCATTTGTTTGTAGTCGAGCATGATGGGCAGCTTCGGCGGCGTGCGCTCCAGTAGATCGTTGCGGATGACGACAAGGGTCACGCCGGAGGGTCCCAAATTTTTCTGCGCACCCGAATAGATCAAGCCATATTTCTTCACATCCAACGGACGGCTGGCGATGTTGGATGACATGTCACACACCAACGGCACACCCGATGGCGGCGTGGGTTCGGTTTGAAATTCCACGCCGTGAATCGTTTCATTAGAAGTGAAATGGAAATAAGCGGCGTTTGGATCGAGATCGAGTTCTGCCTGCGGCGGCATGAAGTTGAAATTGCTTTTCTCGGTTGAGCCGACAACGCGCGCCTTGCCGACCTTCTCTGCTTCCTTGATCGCCGCTTTGCCCCACGCGCCGTTGAGGGTGTAATCGGCAGATCTATCGGCAGGCAACAAGTTGCGCGGGATCATATTGAACTGCAATGTTGCGCCGCCTTGCAAGAACAACACCGAGTAATCACTAGGGATTCCTAACAAGGATCGCAAATCCGCTTCGGCTTCGTTGATGATTCCTTCGAAATAAGTGGAGCGATGACTCAACTCCATCACCGACATGCCACTGCCGCGATAGTCAACCATTTCGTCGCGCGCTTGCTCTAACACCGCCAACGGCAACACGGCGGGGCCTGCGTTGAAGTTATGGGATCGATTCATTGATGACCTCGTTGTTTAAAGTTGAGCAACATTCTATCGTAACTACCCATCGCTTGGGCGTGGAAATGAATTTCCACGCTGTTACAAAAAGTCTGCTAAAGCAGACTGACCCCAACGCGATTTATCGCGTTTTGCGTATCAGCAGGATGATTCATCATCCTGCGATGGCACAACCGGAAATTTCGCTGGAAGCAGTTGCTTTTTTTGCTATGCTAAAATCTAATCAATGAAGCGCCCTAAATACAACTACGACAAAGAAGCTGACATCCTCTACATCTCGTTTGGTCAGAGCAAGCAAGCCACTTATGTTGAATTAGGCGATCATCTGATCCTGCGAATGGAAAAAGGCAAAACGGGCAAGCCGCCAAAAGCCATTGGACTGACTGTGTTATATCCCGCTTATTTGCAAAAGGCAGGTCACATTCCTTCAATCCCGATGTTTCGTCTCAGCCGTCTCCGCCCCGAACTTCGCGCTCAAGTGATGGAAGTTTTGCTCAAGCCGCCTCTCATCAATTTGCTTGATACGCAATTGACTCTAGCATCGGAAAAATCTGTATTGACCAAGCTGGCAACCGCATAAATAAATGTGCGAATTAAATTTCACCAAAAGACAAAGGCATCCATGTCTACGATCACTGCTATCGAAATTAGACCGAATGCTTATTACACTACAGGTGAAGCCGCCAAATTACTTAAAACCACTAAACGCAATGTCGAGTCGCTTCTGAAGAAAGGCGAACTGCATGGCATAAAGCTCGACAAGGATTGGCGTTTGCTCGGGTCGAACTTGCTCGAACTCGGAGCATCCAGCAAATCGGATCGCGCCACGTTCTCTACGCTCTCGGCGGAAACATTTAACCGCATTTGGGACAATGCGGAAGATGCCATTTACGACAACTACTGGTATCCAGAAAAATCTTTTCCCCATTTTGTTGTCAACGAATGACTAACGAATAGTAACTACTCGGACACTCCGTCATTGCGAGGAACGTTCTTTGCGACGAAGCAATCTCCACACACGACCGAGATTGCTTCGCAAAGTGCGCTCGCAATGACGCCTGAACAGTTACAACGAAACTACACCCCCACCTTAATCACCACCGCCGCCGCCGTATCACCCGCCGCGCAGCCGGTGAACAAACCGTAGCCGCCGCCCACCAGCACCAACTCTTCGATCAGTTCCATAATCAACCGCATCCCCGTCGGGCCTTGCGGATGTCCCCAAATAAGCGACGAGCCGTAGTTATTGACGGCTTCCTTCTTCACGCCAAACTGGCGCGAGAAGTAAACGTCATTCACTGCAAACGGGTTGTGAGTCTTAATCGCTTTCACATCTTTGATCGCAATGCCGGCAATCTCCAAAGCCTTCTTCGTTGCTGGCACATTCGCCGCAGGCATAAAGCCTTTCTTGGCGCGACCTTGGGCGAAGCTCACCATTTGAATTTCGATCTTCGAGTCTTTGCTAAATTCTTTGGCGCGATCTTTCGTGGTGACGATCATCCCGGCGTTGCCATCTGCCGGATAGGTCTGCCCGCCAAACGTCACTGTGCCGTTTGGCAGAACGGGTTTAAGTTTGGCGAGACCCTCAACCGTTGAAGGAAAGATACCTTCGTCATCCTTCACCGTCGCCACAACTTTTTTGCCGCTCGGATTAATTTCAACAGGCGTCACCATATATTTTTTGTGGAAGGCGGCGTCATCTTTGAGCGCGGCTTGATATTGCTCGAAGCGCATCAACATCACTTCATGTTGCTCTTCGGTAGTGATCTCTTCTTCCTTCGCCACGTTCTCCGCCGTTTGGATCATCGCGTTCTTTACGAAGGGATCATTGTTGAAGTTGTCCCACACCCAATCTTCCGCGTCGGGCTTGCCGCCAGCCCCGTTGGGGTTGGGATACGTAAGGTGAGGACCGTTCGACGTGCGATCTCCGGTGATACACAGAATTGCGCCGCCGCCTGTTTCCGCCTCAAACGCCGCGCTGCCCAACGTGCGCGCCGAAGTAGCGCAGGCTTGCGAGAAAACCGGACCCGTGATTCCCTCCGCGCCAATTAATGCCGCGAGCCACGGCGCGCCGTAGAAACAACTTTTTGATGGCACGGTCATACCGAGATACAACGCATCAAACGCCGAGACCGGAATTTTTTTATCGGCGAGCGCGCGCTTGGTGATCTCCGCCGCAAAATGGATCGGATGTAAGTTGGCAAAATTTCCTTGCCATTTTACAAACGGCGTTGACCAATAACCACCGTAAGGGATGTAAACGTTTTTGAATGACATAGAGTTGTGTAGAAGGTAGGCACGAAAACACGTAGACACGTAAACAAGTAAACACGTAACGCTCATCTTGCATCCCTGTTTACCTGTTCCCTGTATACCTTGTATACCTGTTTACCTTTTTACCTGTATACCTATATATACTGCCCACCATCCACCTTAATCACTTCACCTGTGATGTGCCGCGCATAATCGGAGCACAAAAAGGTGACGACGTGGGCGATGTCTTCGGGTTGAGCCACCCGCTCTAAAACAGTTTCGGAAATTGATTTATCTTTCACATCTTGCGGCAACACACGCATCATTTCTGTTTCCACCATGCCGGGCGCGATGGCGTTGACGTTGACATTGAACTTGCCGAGTTCGCGTGCGACGGTTTTCGTTAAACCAATGATGCCCGCTTTTGAGGCGGCGTAATTCGCTTGACCGAATTTTCCGCGCATACCGTTGATCGAAGTGATGTTGACAATCTTTCCAGATTTTTGTTCTTTGAAAATCGGCGCAACGGCGCGAATGAAGTTGAAACAACCTTTGAGGTTGACATCAATCACCGCATCCCATTGTTCTTCGGTCATCTTCCACACCACGCCATCTTTGTTGATACCGGCGTTATTGATCAACAGATCAAGCCGCCCCAACGACTCAAGCGTGGCGGCAACCGCCCGCGATGATTCGCTGAACGATGAGACGTCGGCTTGCGCGGCGAATACTCTGCGCCCGATTTTTTTGATCTCATCCACCACCGCCTCAGTTGATTGACGATCCACGATCATCACATCCGCGCCGTGACAAGCGAGATCAATCGCAATCGCCTTTCCGATTCCTGCGCCGCCGCCGGTGACAAGCGCGACCTTGTTCTGCAAATTCATCAGATGCCTACGGTGATGCCGCCGTCCACAAACAACACCTGACCTGTCACATAAGATGCGTCGTCGCTGACGAAGAAGAGATGTGCCGAGGCGATCTCATCCGGCTCCGCCATGCGGCGCAACGGAATTTTTTCCAACACGCTTTGCAAAACATTTTCGGGCATGCCCGCCGTCATTTTGGTCTTCGTCGCGCCGGGCGCAACACAATTGACGGTGATGTTGAACCGCGCCCACTCCAGCGCCAGCGTTTTAGTTAAACCGATCACGCCCGCCTTCGACGCGGCGTAATTCGCCTGACCGATGTTACCCAACGATCCGATGGACGAGGTGTTGACGATGCGTCCAAATTTTTGCGACATCATTTGCACCGAAGCGATCTGGGCGCAGATGAACGTGCCTTTGAGGTTGACGTTCATCACGGCATCCCACTGATCGTCGCTCATCATTTTCACTTCGCCATCTTTCACACGCACGGCGAGCGCATCTTTGTTGATGCCGGCGTTATTGATCAGGATATCGAGTCGTTTGAAGTTTGAAACGGCGGCGTCCACAACTTTTTGCATGTCGGCGCGATTTGTTACACTGCCCACCACCGCCAGCGCTTTGCCGCCGCCATCGTTCACCAACTTTGCGGTTTCGTTCAAGCCCGCTTCGTCCATATCGGTCACGACGATGCACGCGCCCTCTTTGGCAAACCGCAATGCCGTCGCCCGTCCGATGCCGCCAGCCCCGCCCGTAATTAATGCAACTTTGTCTTTGAGTCTCATCTGATTTCTCCACTGAATCTTCAATCTTTAATCTTTGATGATTAAAGATTGAAGATTAAAGATTGGTTACCCGCGCTTCATCATCAACGTCCACTTGCCTTCGATCACCGCCTTGTTTTCTTGATTGCAAACTCTTGTCTCGAAGATCACAACGCCGCGATCTGGCTTGGACGTTTCTTTTTTCTCCAACACTTTTAATTCAAGATGCACCGTGTCGCCGAATTTGGTTGGGGCTTTGTATTGAATTACTTGCTCCATCAATGCCAACGTCGTGCCTTCAAACACGCCCGTCCAGTTCGACATGCCCGTTGCCATCGCCGCTACTAACATTCCGTGCGCGATGCGCGTGCCAAACGGAGTCGTCTTGGCAAACTCTTCATCCGTGTGCAACGGATTGAAGTCGCCGGAGAGTCCGGCGAAGGCGACCACATCCGCTTCGGTGACGGTGCGGCTTTGTGAGGAGAAAGTATCACCCACGTTGAATTGATCAAAAGTGAGTCCGCGTGATTTGCTCATATCTTCACCCTTCTATTTCTCCACGAAGTCACACGAAGGAACACTGAATTATTTTCTTCGTGATCGTTCGTGTCCTTCGTGGATCAATTTGTTGCGAGCGATCCCGCGCTCGCCGCGTTTTGTTTTTTGAATAACCAGATCGCCCCCTGCGCGCCCGCCGCAAAACCGAGTATCGCGCCGAAGCCATATGCCGCGCCTTCAAACGGAGTCGACTCGGTGACGATGGTGGATGTATCAGGTAACAAGGTAAGATAACGCACCTTCACCATGTTTGGCAAATTGTCATTCACTTCAAACGTATGCTTTTTGCCATTCGCATCCACATATTGCACGACCGACACATCGTGGAACGTATTCGTTTGTCTGCCTTCCACATTCACGTCGGGCGCTTGTTTGTGTTCAATGACCGTGCCTTGCGTATCCGCGCCCACCAACGGCAACAGCAGCAACGCGCAGAAGAACGCCGTATAAAGAAACACGCCAAAGCCGCCGACCATCGCCATCAAGCCCGTAGTGCGCGGTTGATTTGAAAATTTATTCAACACAGAAATTCATCTCCTTACAAATTTACAATCTTCATGTTCCTTCTTAATATCGCTCAGCGAATGCCAAAAATACTGAGCACCGTTGCGCCCCATCTCCCAACCAGCCATTGTCCGGTTACGCTGGCTACAACGAATGCCACCAACATTAAGAGTCCAACTCCACCACCCTCTAACATTCTAAAGGGCATTTGTTGTGCGACGCGGGCGAGGGATGGCGCAAAAGCAAAATATCGCACTTTGAGGATTCCTCTTGGAAGTTCGGTGATCCATGGAATTCCCTGATCCATTATCAGCGTCCGTGTTTGCCCCCGAGTATCGCTATACCTAATCGTCAATTCTTTTCGCGCGCGATACTGTTTCGCCTCACTATCATATTCTTGTATCAATTCAGATCCAACGAGTTGCCCCTCCGTCTCCACCACACCTACGGGGAGAACAATGAGCGCGAATTGCAACGCCATATATATGAAGCCCGCTACTCCCCCGATAAATATCAAAGGCGGCACCACAAACCAGATGATGTTTTCGATCATAGTCACGCAACTTTCAATGCCGTCAAACTGTAAATCTCACACGCCCATCTCTTTTGCAATAATGCCGCGCAAAATTTCGCTCGTGCCGCCGCCGTATAAAAGAAAACGCGCATCACGGAAATATCTCTGCGCCTCATACTCCATCGCAAAACCATAACTGCCAAAGATGCGCGTGCATTCATCCGCCGCTTTGTTGGCAACTTCTGTTGAAAAAAGTTTTGCCATTGAAGATAATTTCATATCAGGTTTCTTTTGATCAACTAACCAAGCGGCGCGATACACGAGTCCACGCGCCGCTTCGATCTCGGTTCCGACTTGGGCGATCTTATGAGCAATTGCCTGATACGCCGCAATCGGCTTGCCGAACTGCACCCGATCGTGCGCGTACTTGATACTGGATTCAATCGCGGCAGCCGCCAACCCCAACGCCAGCGCGCCCGTCATCGTGCGAATCTCCGCCAGTATCCCGCCCAAATTTTTAAATCCCGTTCCTTGCTGCCCCAAAAGATTTTCGTGAGGCACATGCACATCTTCCAAAATTAATTCCGATGTCTCCGAAGCACGCACGCCCAACTTATGAATCCGTTTCCCGACTGATAATCCCTTCGTCCCCTTCTCTACCAAAAACATATCAATCCCTTTGAACCCGGCATCGGGATCGGTTTTCGCCGCCACTGTAAAAAAATCGGCAACAGTAGCGGATGTGATCCACATCTTGCGCCCGTTCAACACCCAATCATTTCCATTTTTAATTGCCCGCGTCGTAATGCCGCCCAAATCCGATCCGAAGTCCGGTTCGGTCATGGCTATCGTGCCAATCTTTTCGCCGCGCAGCGCGGGTTCGAGCAATCGTTTTTTGTGATCGTCTGTGCCGAAGCGAAAAACAAAATCCGTCCCCATCAAACACTGCATGGAAACCGCCGCCGCCAGCGAAAGCGATCCGCGCGCGATCTCTTCTGCCATTAAACAAAACGTGGTGAAGTCCGCGCCCATGCCGCCAACCGATTCGGGGTAACGCAAACCGAAGTAGCCGAGCTGCCCGCATTTTTTAAAGAGCGCTACCGGAAACTCTTCGCGCTCGTCGAGTTGAGCCGCCACAGGCGTGACTTCATTCGTCACAAAATCTCGCACCGCTTTGCGAAATAATTCTTGCTCTTCGGAAAATTGAAAGTCCATTGTAAAGATTAATGATCAAAGATTAAAGGTAACTGCTCAGCCGATTCGTCATTGCGAGCGCGCTTTGCGAAGCAATCTCAAAACGCGACCAAGATTGCTTCGTCGCACAGAACGCTCCTCGCAATGACGCTGAGCAGTTACGATTAAATGTCAGGGGTCACGACATCGTGAACAAAATTTACACTTCGATAACACTCATTTGGGTCACGACATCGTGAACATTTTACGACGATAAGCATCTCGCTT
>Ga0082335_1006647_pt1 | contig 14678 bp, 27 predicted proteins | sample Subgrocontami58m_FD_72375 | JGI IMG/M metagenome (GOLD analysis project Ga0082335, IMG submission 72375) | Subsurface groundwater microbial communities from S. Glens Falls, New York, USA - GMW37 contaminated, 5.8 m (SPADES assembly) (version 2) ...
GCATCGTCGGTCCTGCGATCTTACGCACCATGTCCACCGCATGTACGCCCTCAACTACCATTTTCACGAGCGGAGCCGAGAGCATGTAGTCCAAGAGCCACTTCCGGATCTCGGGACCGATTTTTTCCGGCTCCACCGTGCCGAAGTCCTCCATCGCGTCATATGAATACTTCGCGTACGTCGCGAGTGTCTTTTCTCCAAGACGCGTGATCCACTTCGTGTCTTTTGGATAGTGACTATCAATCTCCTCGTGGGTCGGCTGGAACATCTCCAGCGCAACGATCTTGAGGCCGCGCTGCTCGAAGCGTTTGATGACCTCGCCGATGAGTCCCTTCTTCACGCCGTCGGGTTTTAACATCACGAATGTCCTCTCTTCTTTCGGGTTCTTATTGGCCATGGTTGAAAATTAATCCGCCAGATGGCGGACGCCTGCGGCGGTTATTGGGTCACTATACGCGCCCCGGCCGCTTCGAGCAAGATGGTGTGCTCGAAGTGGGCGGAGCGGGAGCCGTCCTTGGTGCGGTAGGTGTAACCGTCGGGGGCGAGCGTGACCGCCGCCTTGCCCGCAGCGGCGATAGGTTCGAGGGCGAGCACCATCCCTTCTTCGAGCAGTTCCCCTTCGCCGGGACGGCCGAAGTTGGGGATGAAGGGCTCCTCGTGCACCAGGTCGCCGACGCCGTGGCCGCCGAGCTCCTTTACCACTTTAAATCCCGCACTTTCAATTTCCTTTTGGATTGCGTTCGAGATATCGCCCATATGATTCCCCGGGCGGGCCTTCGCGATACCCGCCGCGAGCGCCTTCTCGGTGGCGACGAGGAGTTTCTTCGTCTCCTCGTCCACCTCTCCCACCGGTACCGTGATGGCTGCATCGACGATGATGCCGTTGTGAGTGAGTCCGAGGTCGAGGCCGACAATATCGCCTTTTTTTAGCGTTTTCACCGACTCGTTCGGGATGCCGTGCACGACTTCGTCGTTTATCGAGACGCAGAGGGTCGCCGGGTAGGGTCGGCGCGAACCCTCGGGCGTGTAGCCGAGGAAGCAGGGCGTATCGCCTCCCTCGCGGATGAGCCGTTCCGCGAGGTCATCGAGCTCTTCAGCGGTCACGCCGGGCGCCACCTTGGCGCGCAGCGCCCGCAGCACGGCCGCGAGCCGCTTCCCGCCCTCGACGAGGTTCGCCTGTTCGGTGTCGTTCTTAATCGTCATCAGATTTTGAGCGCCGCCCCGATATCGGCGGCGACCGCCTCGCGCGATTGTTCGCCGTTGATCTCGATGAGCACCCCAGCCTTGCGGAAGAGCTCGATACAGGGGGCGGTATATGTCCGATATTCCTCCAGGCGTTTGCCGACGAAGGAGTCGTCGGCACGTCCGCTATTTTCCTTCCGTAGAGCGAGGCGGCGACGGATCTCTTCATCAGAAACGCGCAGGTGCAATACGACGAACGGACGACTCAGCCACTTGAGAGCATCGATGACGAGTTCTGCTTCAGGCACCTTGCGACTGAAGCCGTCGAAAATAACGTTGGAGCCCTCGGGAATGGAAAAAAGCGTTTTTAAAAAAAGATACATCGCGAACCAGTGAGGCTGAAGGATGCCTGCATAGTTCTCCTCCTTCACCTTCTTCCCTACCGGCGTGTCCTCCTGTGCGATAGCACGAAAGAGACTCCCCGACGAGAAGACCGGCCAGCCGGTCGCCTCCGAGAGGAAGCGCGCCTGGTCGCCCTTCCCGCACCCCGGCTTCCCGATGAAGAATATCGTTTTAGTCTCCATCGGATTACTCTAGCACTTTTAGTATTCGCGCAGCGAGACTTGGGCGTCGACCTTGTGGGCGAGGTCGAGGGCGACCTGGACGGCGATGAGGAGCGCGGTACCGCCGAGGACGAGCGTCGTAACGCCCGTGAGCCCCTGGATGACGCTTGGCGCAACTGCGATGAGGCCGAGGAAGCAGGCCCCGGGCAGGGTGACGCGATTCACCACCTTGCCGATGTATTCCTCCGTCTCGCGGCCAGGGCGCACGCCCGGGACAAAAGCGCCGGTTTTCTGAAGATTCTCCGCGACCCTGTGCGGTTCGAAGGTCACCGCCGTATAGAAATAGGTAAAGAGCACCACGAGAATGAAGTATGCGGTCCCATACTGCCATGGGTCGGAGAGGAACGCCGTGTACCAGAGAGATGCTCCCGCCGCAAAAGAAATCTTCAACGCCCCGAGGGCAGAAAGCGCCATCTGAGGAAGAAGCAGGAGCGACAGCGCGAAGATGATGGGGATGACGCCCGCCTGGAGGAGGCGTATCGGGAGGTATGTCGCCGCGCCCTGTGACATCGCCGCGCCGCGGACGGCGCGTGCATACGCGATCGGTATCGAACGCTCGGCATCGGAGACAACCACGACTGCATAGATCATCGCGAGCCCAAGAAGAGTGAAACCGAGGTAGCTCGGAATGTCCGCCGCGGTGGCGGCGAACAGCGTTTGCGAGAGGCTTGTGGGCACGCTGGCGAGGATACCGGCGAGGATGACGAGCGAGACGCCGTTGCCGATGCCGAATTCGGTCACGAGTTCGCCGAGCCACATAAGAAGCATCGAACCGGCCGCAATGATCGCGATGTTCGCAACGAGCGAGACCGAACTAAGATGCGAAATGACTCCCTGGCTCTCAAGCAAGAAGAGGAAGGCGATGCCCTGCAAAATGGCGATAGGGATAGTGAACAAACGGCTCCAGTTGATGAACTTTGCGCGTCCCGCTTCACCCTCCTCGAAGTAGGCAGTCTTCACCTGCGGGAAGATGATGGTGCCGAGCTGCATGATGATGGACGCCGTGATGTACGGACCGACACCGAGCATGACGATGGAGAGACCGGAGAGCCCGCCGCCGGAGAAGATGTTCAGAAGACCGAAGAATTGATTGTTCGCAAAGAAAGCCGCGAGCGCATTTTTGTCGACGCCCGGTATCGGTATTGAGGCGAGGAGGCGGAAGAGGATGAGTGAAGCCGTGAGGAAGAAAATACGGAAACGGATCTCGGGATCGCCGAATGCCAGTTTGAGTTTATGCGCAAAAGAATTAAGCATGGATGGTCCCCCCGGCCTTTGTAAGCGCCGCGCGGGCGGTTGCAGACAGCATACATCCTCGCACGGAGAGCGCCTTAGACAGAGCTCCGGTGCCAAGGATCTTCACGACCGGCGCACGGCCCTTCGCGCGGCGCACGAGCCCCCTGGCGAGCAGGGACGCCGGCGAGACCGTCTCGCCGGCCTTGTACATCGCCTCGAGAGCGGCGAGATTTACCGCCGAGACCGCGATGCGGTTCGTCTTGACCGAGCGCGCGCGGTTCTTACCGTGGCCGCGGCGCTTCGGCAGCTTCTTGATAAGGTCGCGGACTTCCGGACGGATCTTGTGACCGGCGCGCGCCGTCTGTCCCTTGCCGCCGCGGCCGGAGGTCTTGCCGCGCTTGCCGCCGCGCCCGACGGGCGGATTCTTCCTGTTCTTCGTGTGCGGAGAAAGAGAATGGAGTTGCATATGAAAAATATTACGCGCTGCGCAGTTTCTTGAGCGCCGCGACCGTCGCGCGCGCGATGGTGAGCTTGTTCTTGGAACGTGAGTGTATCTTGGTCACCACATCGGTCACGCCCGCGAGATCGAGCACGGTGCGGACCGCCGAGCCGGCGACGAGACCGCGGCCCTTGGAGGGGATGATCTCGACCGTCGAGGACGAATATTTTGTCGACACCTGATGCGGGATCGAGCCCGACTTTGTGCGAGGAATAGTGAAAAGATGCTTCTTTGCGTCCCGGGTCGCCTTGTCTATCGCGAGGGCCGTATCCATACCCTTCCCCAAGCCAACGCCGACACGTCCCTTACGGTCGCCGATGACGACCACGAGGCTGAAATTGAAGCGTCGGCCGCCGGCCATCACACGCGCCACGCGGCGCGCGTCAATGGTCACCTGGTCGAACTCGCCGCGCTCCCTTGGGGCTCGCGCGCGATTCCCGCCACGCGGAGAACGGCCGCGCAGGGCCCCGCGGCCGCCGCCACGAGGACGTTCGGCGCGTGCAGCCGGAGCTACTTCGACCGGAGCCGCTTCGACGGCAGCATCTTCTGTCACGACCTCCGGCGCAATTGCGCTCTCAACCTCTTGTATGATCTCGGGCTTCATCGGTGTAGTCATGATATTTAAAAGATAAGGCCGCCTTCGCGCGCAGCATCTGCGAGCGCCTTCACCTGGCCGCCGTAGCGATAGCCGCCACGGTCGAAGACGATGGCGGTAACTCCTTTCGCTTTCGCCGCTTTCGCGATCGCTTCACCGACGGCCTTCGCCTGTGCCGACTGTGAGCCTTTAAAGGCGCGGCCGTGTGCGGCGGCGAGCGTTGTCCCCGCCGTGTCGTTGATGAGCTGGGCGGAGACGAAGCGGTTGCTGCGGAAGACCGCGAGACGTGGGCGTTCTGCGGTGCCCTTAATGAGCGAGCGCACCCGCGCGTGGCGGCGCTTACGGAGTTCACGATTGGTGGTCGGTTTGTGGTTCATAGATTAGACGGCCTTCTTGCCCTGCTTACGGCGGATGACTTCTCCCTCATAGTGGATGCCCTTCCCGAGATACGGCTCCGGCGGCTTCACGCGCCGGACATTCGCGGCGAACTGCCCGACCGATTCCTTATTCGCGCTCTCAAGCGTCATAACGTTCTTTTCCGCCTTCGCGGTGACATCCTCCGGGATGGGAAGGGAGACCGTGTGCGAGAAGCCGACGGTGAGCACCACATCCTTCCCTTTGACTTCCATCTTGTAGCCGACGCCGTCCATGATGAGCTTTTTCGTGTACGGAGTCTCGACGCCTTGGACCATATTTTTCAGATGTGATGCGTAGGTGCCGGTCAGAGCTTTCGCGAGGCGTGAACGGTCTTTCGGCGTCACCAAGACGCCGCTCGCGTCGACCGCGATGTTGATGGAAGGGTGCACATGCTTAGTCAGCGTACCCTTCGTGCCCTTCACGGTGAGAGTACCGCCGGCGACCGAGACATCGGCTTTTCCTACGGCTATTGGCTTCTTTGCGAGACGGCTCATAGGTATTACCAAATTTCGAACAGTTCCTCACCGCCAGAACGCAGTGTACGCGCCTCGGCATCCGAGAGAATGCCCGCGGGGCTTGAGATGATACGCGCACCAGTGCCGCCCTTCACCTTATGCGCGGCGGTATGCGGCGCATAGAGACGGCGGCCGGGCTTAGAGATGCGCTTCACACCGCGCAGCTTCGGCGTTCCCTGCTCGTCATAAGCGAGACTGGCCGAGAACTCCCGCTGTACCGTTTCGCCCTCTCCCTTCTCGACCCTGACCGCGGCGATGAAGCCGAGCTCTTTGAGCTTCTGTGCGATGGCGACAAGATGTGCGGAATACGGCACTGACACGTCGTGCTTGCCGATGCGAGCGGCATTCTGCAAACGGATGATGAAATCGCCGACGCGGTCAGTTACCATGATGCTTTCTTGACGCCAGGGATCTTTCCTTCGCGCGCGAGCTCCCTGAACTGGATGCGCGAGAGACCGAAGGTGCGCATATAGCCGCGGGAGCGGCCCGTGATGGCGCAGCGGTTCTTCAGCCGTACGGGGGAGGAGTTCCTCGGGAGCGCCTGCAGGCCGGCGGAGTCCCCGGCCAACTTCAAAGCGGCACGCTTCACCGCGTACTTCTTGACGAGTTTGACCTTTTTGGCGTATCGCGCCAGTTGGGACTTCTTTGCCATGAGAAAAAATAAAGCTCCGAGGAGCGTGTGGATAATGTATCATTCCGCCCCTCCGCCGTCAAACACCGGCGCAAAAACAAACGCCGCGGTTAAGCGGCGTCGCAAACAGCCCAGATAGACTGAATCCCCCCCTCGGTCACATCAGCCCGAGCGAGTGCAGTATCACCCAGCTGGTCTTCTGAGCAACGAAGTGCATTCGCTCTCTATTGAGCTTCCCGGTTTCCGGATCAGTGGCCTCCTCCATCGCTGCCGTGATGCGGCATTCGATGGGGACCGACCTCACGAGCTCAAGAGCTCGCTCTTTCGTGATCCCTTCTTCGAGAACCTCCTCCATCTTCAGGGCTTCCTTCCCGTCGGGAGATCCGCGCCATGCGTCGAACTCCGCTTTGCTGGGCCAGCCGGTCCAAGTGATAATCCCCCGATAACCACCCGTGGCCTCGGTACGCTTGAAGGCAACAAGGTATTCGTTACCATTTGTCATATCCACCTCCTTTGCTTGTTGAATCGGCTTAGAGCATATATCACGGGAGTTCTCTCCTTCCGTAGACTCGGAGGTCGTCTTCCTCGCGCGTCCTTCTGGCCCTTTCCGTTTGGACCATCGAGTGGTATTCCCTGGCGTGTTTCCGCGCCAGAGAAACAACGTCTAGTGTGTCGGACGAGCTATCCGTTGTCGCCGTGGCAGGAGTGCCACCTGAATTGATATCTTCCGGTGTATTCGATGACATGGTGTCTTCCTCGGTTGTCTCGGGACCACTCCCGACGACTCTATCGCAAAACTATTCCTAAAGATTTAAATGTCAAGTGGAAACGCGGCGACCCGTGGGCCGTCGTTGGTTTTCTCTTATGAAACTATTTCTTCGCTGCTTCGACGATAAGCGGCATGCCGAGATGGCGGAAGAAGGCCTCGGCCTCGGCCTTCGATTTCGCGGTGGTGACGATGGTGATGGCGAGGCCGAACACATCCTTCAGGTCCTCGTCGGAGGTCTCGGGGAAAATGGTGTGCTCCTTGATACCGACGGTGAGATTCCCCATATCATCGATGGCCTTCGGTGAGAGACCGCGGAAGTCGCGAGTACGCGGGAGCGCGATGTGGATGAGTTTATCAACGAAGTCGTACATCCGGGCGCCGCGGAGCGTGACCTGGAGCCCGACCGTGTCGCCCTCGCGCACCTTGAAGGAGGCGATAGAGAGACGCGCGGCCCGTGGCGCTGCCTTCTGACCAGTTATCTTCGCGAGGCGGTCCTCGATGAGCTCGAGCTGCTTCTTGTCGCGCTTCTTGCCGACACCGGTGGAGACAACGACTTTCTGAATGCGCGGACCCTGCATCGGGCTCGTGTAGCCGAACGCTTCCGCAAGCGCGAGATAGGCTGACTGCTGGCGCTGTTTGGTGATAGACATAGGAAATTATTTAGCGTCCAGCGCGGACTTCAGCTTCGTGCCCGAAGAAACGAGTGCGACGTTCGACACGTGGATGGGGCGCGGGCGTTCGATGATGCGCCCGACCTTCCCCGCCGTACCCTTCAGGTGACGTTTGTAGAGCGCGACGCCCTCGATGACCACTGTGTCCTCGCGCGGGAAGGCACGCAGGATGACTCCGGACTTGCCCTTGTCCTTGCCTGCGATGACCTTTACTTTGTCCCCTTTTTTGACGTGCATACAAAAATAATTAGACGACCTCGGGCGCCAAGGACACGATGGAGTGCCACCCACGCTCGGAGAGCTCGCGCGGCACGGGACCGAAGATACGGTTCCCCTTCGGGGCCATCTCCTTGCCCTGCTTCTCGATGAGCACAACCGCGTTCTCATCGAAGCGGATATAGGAGCCGTCCTTACGGGCGAAGGGATTGACCTGCCGCACGACGACGGCGCGGAAGATGTCCTTCTTCTTTACCGCCTTCCGCGGAGCCGCCGTCTGGATGGACACAACGACGGTGTCGCCGATGCCGGCGTAGCGCCGATGGCTGCCGCCGAGAATCTTGAATATCCGCGCGACCTGGCCGCCGGAATTATCTGCAACGTTCACGATGGAGCGGTCCTGAAGCATATCTAATTGCCAACTGCCAACCCGCTTCCCACAATGCGGAAACGTTTTAGCTTGGATATCGGCCGCGTCGCTTGAATGGTCACCGTATCGCCGACCTGAACGGTGTTGCCCGGGTCGTGGGCGAGGTACTTCTTCGAGCGAACGAAGTATTTCTTGTATTTCGCGTTCTTGACATAGCGGTCGACCTTGACCGTAGCCGTGTCTTTCATCGCCGTCTTCACGACGGTGCCGATAAATGTCTGGGGGCGGAGCGTTTTTGTTTCCATACTGTTTATACAGACTTTAGGACGCGCGCATGCTGCTCGGTGAGGGCGCGAGCAATCTCCTTCCGCAGCTTGCGCGGAGCGTTGCTGTCCTTGGCTCGCGCGCCGGCAGCCGAAAAGCGCTCGGTGCGGAGCGTCTCGCGCGTATCAACGAGGAGCTTCATAAGCTCTTGGTCGGTCTTTGTCGTCATGTGTTCCTTTTTTGTCATAGAAATGAAGAAAAAGCAATGAATTAGCTCCGCGTGACGATAGACGTCCTCACCGGCAGTTTCATCCCCGCTTGTCGCAGGTGCGCGCGGGCGATAGTCTCGTCGACGCCATCAAGCTCGAAGAGCACTCGGCCCGGGCGCACCTCGAAGACATAGTGCTTCGGGTCGCCCTTACCGGAGCCCATGCCCACTTCAGCAGGCTTCGCCGTCACCGGGCGGTCCGGGAAAATGCGGATCCAGAGCTTGCCAGTCTTCGCGACGGCGCGCGTGAGCACCTTACGCGCCGCCTCTATCTGATTGCTCGTTACCCGGGCGCTCGAGAGCGCCTTAAGACCGAACGAACCGAAGTCGACCGTAGTACCGCGCGTCTCCGGACGGTTCAAACGCTTCGCGCTCTTGCGCTGCGTCTGCCACTTGCGATGTTTTACTTTCTTGGGGAACAACATACAAAAATGTTAGCGGGAAGCAGCCTCGGGCATGCGCACCGGTGCCTTCTTGTCTTGATACACATTGCCGCGGTAGATCCACACCTTGATGCCGATGACGCCGTACGGGAGATAGGCTTGGTCGTGCGCGAAGTCGATGTCGGCGCGGAAGGTCTGGAGCGGGATGCGCCCCTTCTTGAGCTCCTCCTTACGGCTCATCTCCGCGCCGCCGAGGCGGCCCGAGATGGCGATGCGCACGCCCTCGACCTCGCGTACCGCGATGACCTTCTCGACCGTTGACTTCAGCACGCGGCGGAACGGCATACGCTTCTCAAGACCTTCAGCGACCATATAGGCGACGACTGCCGCGTCCGTCTCGGGCTGACGTACTTCGTTGATATCAAACTTGACCTGCTTGCCAGCGGGCAACGCATTCGGCGAGGCCTTCCGGGCGACTTCGGTCAGCTCCGCGCGGAGCTTCGCGGCGTTCTCGCCCGAGCGGCCGATGACGAGTCCGGGACGCGCGGTCGAGAGGATGACGCGCAGCTCACCCGCGGAACGTTCGATCTCGATGCCGCTCGTATAGGTGCCGCGCAGACGCTTGGTAAGGAAACGGCGGAGCGTTTCGTCGACCTTGATGTTCTCGCGGTAGCTCTTCTTATCGGCCGCGAACCAGCGGCTCTTCCAGTCCCGGATGATGCCGAGACGATGCGCATACGGATGTACAATGTGGGTCATATAAATTATTTCTTTTTCGCGAGCTTGCCCTTCGTAGTCTTGGCGGAGAATGGGGCGAGCGTCACGATCAGTCGGCTCTTACGGCGACGAATCATCGAGGCGCGACCGAAGGCGCGCGGCATATACTTCTTCAGCATACCGGCACTCTCGACGATGATGGACTGCACGGTCATATCGTCGATATTCTCGCCGCGGTTCTTGGCGTTCGCGGCCGCGCTCTTGATGAGCTTCGCGACCGTCTCCGAAGCGCGCTTCGGGAGAAACTGGAGCGCCTCGAGCGCCGCCGGCACTTTCTTTCCCTTCACGAGGTTTGTGACGAGACGGACCTTACGCGGTGTCTGATTATGGCTCTGGAGGATGGCGCGGGTCATATATTATTTCTTGGCGGCGGGCGCGGCTGCAGCCGGCGCCTTCGCGGCCTTCGCGGAAGCGATCTCGGCCTCCTGTTTCTTCATCTCCATCTCTTTCTGCATCTTACCGCCGTGGCGGAGGAACTTCTTGGTCGGCGAGAATTCGCCGAGGCGGTGCCCCACCATCTCCTCGGAGACGAGGACCTCGATGTGCGACTTACCGTTATGGACGCCGAAGGTAAACCCTATCATCTCGGGGCTTATCTGGCTTCGGCGTGCCCACGTCGTAATCACGCCGGCCGATGCCGGTTTCTTGTTCACAAGCTTCTTCAGGAGTTTGGCGTCCACGAAGGGCCCCTTCTTTAGTGAGCGTGACATAAAAGTAATGAAAAGCCCGCGCTGCGGGATAACTGAAAGATACAGGAAGTCATCTGCAGAGTCAACTGTACCCCTCAAAAACACCCTCATAAATCCTAGACCGTTTCAGAACCTTGACAAATCTGTAATAAAATATATAAGCCGTTCCCTCCCGGGAACGGCCTTTCTCATTTCGCTTGCCCGATCCTGATGCGCATGTACTTCGGCGTCCAACCGTCCCCAGGAAGTCTTTTCTTCCCCGAGAATCCGACGGTGAACACCTGCCCATTGATGAATACCTGGGACGCATCGAGGTACGACGCTTCCGAACCCCGGAGCTTGAATGAGAGCAGCGCCGGCCCGTACTCCGCGATTTTCCTGCCGAAGGAGTATACGGCGATTACGAGCCTGACGGCCATGGTGCCCCCGTCGCTCGTGCTCGTGGACGCCGCCGAGCAGGAGGTCACCACCACGACGTCCTTTTGAAGCAATTCGGTGTGCTGCGCGCGGCCATCTACGAGAGAAACCCTTCGCTCCATGTGTATCTCCTTCTACTCGTTGACGATATCTTCCGTGCTACAACGTACCACAGAGGTGGTCGTCTCGCAATGGCCGGTTGCGGTTTGTCCGTATGTGTCCTACGATGCCCGCGGACAGCCAATAACCACAGGAGGGGTATATGAAATATCGTCTGGAATACGCGCAGTCGAGACCGATGTCCAGCGGAGAAGGAGAGGTCGGCGAACGCAAGACGCATCTCATCGATGCGCCGAACGAGGTGGAGGCGAACTGTGCGGCCGATACGTTCCTCGCGGAACAGGCAGGACGGGAAAAGATCTCCCTGCTTCCCCTGCATCTGCCGACCGAGCCAATCGTGCAACCGAAGTTGGAGTTCCTGCTGGTGGACGAATGAGCACTCGAAGACAGAAAAAGGCCCGCCACCGAAGCGGGCCTTTCCTATTGTCACAGAGAAATTATGCCTTGCGCTTTTTGCCGACCTTGCGGCGAGAGACGATGAAGACGTTGCTGTACTTCTTCGGCGTGCGGGTCTTCTGACCCTTGCCGGTCGGCTTACCCCATTTGCTCTTCGCCCTGCGGAGCCCGCGGCCCTGCTTGCCCTCGCCGCCGCCGTGCGGATGGTCGACGGGGTTCATCGCCGTGCCGCGCACTGTCGGGCGGATGCCCATCCAGCGGCTTCTACCCGCCTTGCCGATGACGACGAGATTGTACTCTTCGTTGCCGACGGCTCCGACGCTCGCCCATGAGAGGTCAGAGATTTTGCGAATTTCAGTTGACGGGAGCTTCACTTGTGCGTAGCCGGCGTCGTGCGCGACCACCTCGGCGAAGTTGCCCGCGGAACGGACGAGACTGGAACCTGCGCCGGGTGAAAGTTCGATGTTGTATACGAAGGTGCCGACGGGAATCTTCCCGAGCGGCATACGATTACCGACGGTGAGCGGCGCGTCCTCCCCGACGAGGAAGGTGGAGCCGACCTTCATCTCCTTCGGCAGGATGACGTACCGGCGCGCGCCGTCGCGATAGAGCGCGAGTCCGATGAAGGCGCTCCTGAACGGGTCATACTCGACGGTCTCGATCTTCGCGGGGATATCTTTCTTGTCGTACTTGAAATCCACATCGCGGAAACGCTTCTTATGCCCGCCGCCCTGGTGACGCGTCGTGATACGCCCGAAGGCGTTGCGGCCGCCCTGGCTGCTCTTTTTCTTAAGCAGGGGCTTGTGTGGGGCGTGACCCGACAAGAGCTCCTTGTACGGGAGCGTAGTCATGTGGCGGCGGCTCTTGCTGGTGGGTTTGTAGGTTTTCATATTGAAAAATTATCCGAATTGAATGCTGTCCCCGGCATTCAGATACACATAGGCCTTGCGGCGCGCGGCGCGATAGCCGATACCGCGCTTGGTACGCATCGCCTTGGGCTTACCGGGGAGGTTCACGACGCGTATCTTGCGGGGCTCGACCTTGTAGATCTCCTTGACGGCCGCGGCGACCTCGGCCTTCGTCGCGCGGGCGGGGATATTGAACGTGTAAACGCCCTTCTCGGTCGCCATCAGCGCCTTCTCGGAGAACCACGGTGCGCGAATTACCTCGTGGGCGATGCCGCTCGCGAGCTTCGTCGTGCGTGCGCGATGCTTCAGGACGGCTGTATCCTTCTTTTCTTTCTTATTCTTTTTCGTAGTGCCGAAGAGTGCCATAGTTACTTGGTTACGCGGCCAGAGAGGATCTTAAACGCCGCCTCCGGATTCTCGATGATGAGATACTTGTGCGCGAGCACGTCGACTGGGTTCAAGCTTCGCATTTCTTCGGTCATCACGTTCCCGAAGTTATGGAAACTCTTTATCGTGTTCGCGTTGTAGGCGGCGAGCGCAAGGAGTGCCGCGTTCTTTTTCTTCGTGACGAGCGTCCCCGCACCAGCCCCCTTCGCGAGCGCAGCAAGCACTCCCTTCGCCGCCGCCGTCTTCGGCGCGGCGAACGAGAAGGAGTTGACGAGAATGAGCTCGCCGTCCTTCGCCTTCCGCGAGAGGACCGAGAGCAGCGCGCCGACGCGCATCTTCTTGTTTATCTTCTCGCTGTAGTTGCGGACATTACGCGGACCGAAGGTGATACCGCCATGGCGCCAGATGGGCGAGCGGGTCGAGCTGTGGCGCGCCTGGCCGGTGCCCTTCTGCTTCCACGGCTTCTTACCGCCGCCCGAGACTTCGGAGCGGTCCTTGGTGTGGGCACGGTTCTGGCGCAGATTCGCCTGCATCGCGGTTGTGACTTGGTGTACGAGGTCGCTGCGCCATGGCGCGCCGAAGAGGCTCTCGGGGAGCGCGATCGTCCCGACCTTCTTGCCGTCCATAGAGAAAATAACCGCTTCCATCGGTATATATTCTTTCTTCACCTTCGGCTTTGCGGCCGCAGGTCCCGAGTTCTTAGTGTTTTTGCGAGGGATAGCCATAGTATTCAAATTACGCACTCACGACCTCGAGCAGCGTACCGCGGCGGCCGGGTACTGCGCCGCTCACGATGAGCTTACCCGCTTTCGCGTCAACGACGAGGACCTTCAGGTTCGTCACGGTCACGCGGTCGGTACCCAAGCGGCCGGCCATCTTCATTCCCTTGGCGACACGGCCGCCCGCACGGCCGCCCGAGCCGCCGATCGACCCCGGAGAGCGTTCGGTGTGCTTCTGTCCGTGGCTCCTGGGCCCGCCGTGGAAGCCGTGACGCTTCACCACGCCGGCGAAGCCCTTCCCCTTCGTAATGCCCGAGACCTGCACCGTGTCGCCGACGGCAAAGACCGACGCATCGATCGTGTCGCCAACCGTTGCTGCGTTATCAGTTCTGAATTCGCGAATATTAGTGTAGCCCCTGCCCTTAGTATGTCCCAAGACCGCCTTGCTGATGTTCTTGGTCTTCCGGACGCCCGTACCGACCTGGATAGCGGCGTATGCGTCCTTACCCTCCTTCGTCTTGACCTGGGTGACGGTGATGGGGTCGGTAACGAGAATAGTCCCCGCGCGGGCGCGGCCGTCCTCCCCGAAGAGCCGGGTCATGCCTTCTTTCTTGGCGAGAATAAATTTCATTTTTTTGGTAAAGCACATCGCGCGACAGCAACCGCTTCGCGCGATGTGCTGGAGGTCCCGAGGGGGACATAGCGATTCCGCCACTCTACCCTACCCCTCCAAAAGATGCAAGAAAACAAAAGGCCGCAAACAATAGCGGCCTTATCGCTTGAGCGCCTTGAAATGCAGGAAACAAATCGGTCTCCCGGCGAGCATCTCGAACGCCTTCTTACCTGACGGAACGCCCTCCGCGTAGATTGGGTGGTCCCCGACCTGACAGCGGGCGATGACGGCCCCGGTTTTCGTCCCTTTTCTGCGTTTTCTTTCTTCCTGCTCTCTCAGCAGAGATTTGGTCCATCCCATCGTTTGGGCCCTCCTTTCCGCGGCGAGTGTAGCACAAACACACAACCGCCCGTGAGGGCGGTTGTGTGTTTTCTCTTGGCGTCTTGTTAAACCATTTTCACATCTATCGTCACGCCGCTGGGAAGATTGAGGTTCGTGAGGGCCTCAATCACCTTCGGTGACGGATTCATGATGTCGATGAGACGCTTATGGATGCGCATTTCGAATTGTTCGCGCGCGTCTTTGTAGACGAAGGTTGAGCGGTTCACCGTCCAGCGCTTGATCTCGGTCGGGAGCGGAACCGGGCCGACGACGACGGCGTCGAAGCGGGCAGCGGTGTCCATAATCTGCTTCACCGAGAGGTCGAGTATCTTGTGCTCGTAGGCGCGGACCCGGATGCGCAGCTTGTGCTCCGTTACCGGAACAGCCGGAGCCGCTTTCTTTTTCGCTACGGCTTTTTTCACAGCAGGCGCCACCGCCTTTTTTACGGCGCGCTTGACTGGCTTCTTCGCCTTGGTTGCGGTCGGCATGTTGTTAGTTGGAACGTGGTTGTCGGTCGCTCGGAGATTACGCGGTAATCTTCGTGACAACACCGGCGCCCACCGTCTTACCGCCTTCGCGGATAGCAAAGCGCGGCTTCTCCTCGAGCGCGACCGGGCAGACGAGCTTCACCTTGA
>Ga0082335_1006648_pt1 | contig 14677 bp, 1 predicted proteins | sample Subgrocontami58m_FD_72375 | JGI IMG/M metagenome (GOLD analysis project Ga0082335, IMG submission 72375) | Subsurface groundwater microbial communities from S. Glens Falls, New York, USA - GMW37 contaminated, 5.8 m (SPADES assembly) (version 2) ...
AGGATTGGAGAAGAGAAATAATCTGCGGTCGGTCTGAATTGGTGGGGAGTTGATCTGATGAATGGCGTGGATGTGCCGGTTTGATGTTCACCCCGCAGATTCAGAGCGGACCAGGATCGGGGAAGAGAAATAATCTGCGGTCGGTCTGAATTGGTGGGGAGTTGATCTGATGAATGGCGTGGATGTGCCGGTTTGATGTTCACCCGCAGATTCAGAGCGGCCAGGATCGGGGAAGAGAAATAATCTGCGGTCGGTCTGAATTGGTGGGGAGTTGATCTGATGAATGGCGTGGATGTGCCGGTTTGATGTTCACCCCGCAGATTCAGAGCGGCGAGGATTGGAGAAGAGAAATAATCTGTGGTCGGTCTGAATTGGTGGGGAGTTACCTCGAAAGATCCCAAAGAGCTGCTTGCTCTGGTTGGAGGGAAATGCGCCAGCCAGCGGCGGTCTGTTCCGGGAAGGGGCCAAGCAACGGCCTTGGCACGGCTGGAAAACCGATCGCTGCAAAGTCAATTGTCACAAGCCCGCTTTCTTCAGCGGCCGAATTGTTAAAGAGACTCAAATAGACTTTGCCGCTACGGCCTGGGCCGAATCGTTCCATAAGAATCCGGCCCTTTTCGCAAGACGCATGCGTCACCGGTTTCCAACCGGCTTCGGCGACGGCTTTGATTAACGGGATATATTTTTTAAAGAGAGGCCGGTCACGTTCGTACCAACCAGGCTTTTGCCAATATGGATTATCCGCGGCGTTATGGCTGAAAAAGCCGGGCCACATGCCGTAGAACAGCGCGCGTTGAAAGTACTTCTCGACGAGCTCGGGCGTGAACAGATCGTAATCTGTATTCATGAGCAGCAAATACGGTTTGCCTCCCGCAAGAGTCCGCCAAAGATCAGTCGTTTCCAAAGCGACAGGATGGTATTTGCCGGCGCGCAGCCAATCCGTTTCGGCGCCGAGCACGTCCAGCCAGGGGCAGAGATAAGTGAACCGATAAGGAACACCATTCGCAAACATCAGCTTGCCCATCCGGTGCACGTCCTCGGCCAGCCAGTGTGTGAATTCGAAAACAGCCAAGCCTTTGAACAGCGCCGGCTGTTTGGTTTCCGTGCTGAACGTGAGCGGCGCGGTCGTCGATCGAAAATGGTCGCGCCGGAAGTTCAGTTCCGCGGTGACGTAGCCTTCGAGGGAATCAAGATACTCGCCGTCTAAGTGGCCGCGCGCATCGGGCCCATACAAACGCTGTTTAATGGCAGCATTCCAATAAACGTTCGCGGCATTGAGGGCGCTCGTCGTTTCCGCCGCGGTTCGAGTCCCGTTCGTTTCATTGGGCAATGCCAGCCATGGATTGGGATTCAAGCTCCAGACCGCGCCGTTGGCCCAGGGGGTGTCTCGGAAGAGCAAGGCAGGTTCGCCCGATTCATCCTGCATCGCCGCAACTCGGGTCAGGTCGGCCATACGGCGGCGCGAGAGATCCGCGCTCCGCGCAAGTTCGTCCCGGACCCGCAAAGCCTCTTCCAATGTGCGCGGGATTTCCTTTTTCATGGGCATCCACCAAGTCATCGGTTCCGTGTAACGAAAACTAAGGATCCCGTGCGCGTCGTCCCAGGCGACATTGTTGTTCCCTTCGTGGTAACGGAAACCGAAATCCTGCCAGCCTGGCACTTTGCTAATATCGGTGAACGGCATCCACAGCCCCTGCTCTTTCGATCGCACATCGAATTGCTCGGGGAAAATTTCCGTGAACTTTTCCCACGCGTTGCGAAAACCTTCTTTGGCAGCGAAGCGATAAACAACAAAGCTAAATTCGGCGCTGCTTGGGAAATTGATGGTTTCTTTCACGAGCGCGAAATCGTAGGCGATATATAACAGCTTCAACCCAGCGTGATAGCCCGTCCGAAAAACAGCCGGGTGGGCCATATCGAGCCCAAGCGCCAATCCAGCCTCGCGGTCCCAGATCGGTGCGATGGGATAAAGGGATTCAGTTCCAGTCGCGCCGCAACTCACCGAGGCCTGTTTTGCAAAGTCGCCATTTCCAGCAATCGCGCGGCCGTGGCGAATATCATCTCCCCAGTTCCATCCGTTCGCATCGACTGGGATCGCGAAAACCAACGTGATAGCTCGGTCCTTTTCAGTGAGATCGGTGACGCGCCCGTGGATGGCGATGTGATTGGAATGACCGATTGCCTCGGCTTGAATTTTCAGCCCAAGCTCGCTGCAGAGGGAGCGGTCGAAATTAGAGAACCCGGAATCTGCCGCTACATCGCGAACCAGAAATCCGCCAGCCATATTGCCGTTCAACTCATGTGACTCGATCCGGGCCGACGTGAGGGCTGTGCCTGTGAAGCTGAGCCGCAAGCCATCCGTCGTTTCAATAAATCGGACATCCCCGCGAGGACCAGCGACGGAGCGGTTCGGTTTCACTGCCGCGCCCTGAAAGAGAGCGTCTGATCCGGAAAGCTCGTGGACACGGATATCATCGAACCAAGCCTTGCCTGCATGCCCACGGAACAAGCAATGAACGGTTAAACTCTTGACGGGCTTTTCGGGGAAAATGGTGAACCGGCGCATTTGCCAGTCGTGTGTGCCCGCTCGAAAATTCGCCGTTTGCCCCCATAGTTGCGAGTTGTCGGCATAAATTAAATCGACATACAGCGAATATCCGCTGTCGGATCCGCCCGTCACGTTGAGCGCTTTGCTCCAGCCCTCAATCAGCAGGGGCACAGCCGCCGTGCGGTTCAACACGATCGTTTGGCTCGCGCCGAACCATCCCTCACCCGAAGCATTTTCCACCATGAGCGCGTGGGAACGATCGCGCCCTTCAGTGGAAACGATCTGAAACCCTTTGGGCGCTGGCCGCCAGCTCGACGATTGATCAGAATCGAGTTCTTCGAAGTTACCATTTTTGAGCAGCGAGACATGCTCGCTTGGCGCGACCTGAAATGCCGGTTCCGCAAAAGTTGTTCCGGCAATCAGGGACATCACCACCAGGTTGAGTTTCATAATGAGCTTGGAAAATGCGATCAAGTCACTCGATTAAAAGTCAAACATTGCGAATGTTGCGCTTTGACGAAGAGCAAGGCAAAGCGCGCAACGCCCTTGGCGGCCTCCTCGCTGATGCACTTGTTACTCTTTTTTTGTTTTGGCCTTGACCGAGCCATGGCTGATTGCCTATTACATCCCGCGCGTTGATCTCGTGTGGCTGAATTACCGTTCGCTCTAGGCATCTCTTGAAGCGGGACTACCAGTTGGAAGCTCTCGAAGCGCGCGTACTCTTGTCTGCTGATTTGGCGGGAGTCGCAGCTTCAGGCATTGCGCCCTCTGTTCGGCATGACCTGCCCGAGCATCAGGCGATCGTTGAGCTTTTCCACCCTCCGACCGAGCAAGCGCACTTCGCCGATTTCTCCTCCGCAACCGAGAACAGTTCGATCGACTGGTTCGGCCAAGCGGAGGATCTGCCCGTCCATGCTTCGCCCGACTCCTTTCTCCAGCCGGAACCGCAGCGGCTCACCGAGCCAACGGCCAGCGAGATTCATTCGGTGCGGCCTCAGACTGACGCGGCGGTCCAAATGGCCGGCCCGGTCCGCAGAGGCGCCGCGGCCGCTCCTGGCGCGGTTTCATTTTCCGCCAGGGCCGCCCAACCGGCAGTCGATGGAGCTCCGGGAACTGCGGCCAATTCGCTGGATCTTTTGGCCTCCGATTCTTCGTCGGGTTCGGGGGGAATGCTCCCACACAGCGCGCTGAGCGGCGCCCTTCCGGGGACGCTGCTTCGTGACGCCTCGACGCTTTCCGCAACGACCGATTTGGCGCATGGCGTCATTACCCTGCTCCCTGATGAGCCGCTGGCGGTCGGCGAACTGGATCTGGCTTCGGATGGCCGTTTGAAGGGGAACGGCACGGTGGATGGCAGCCTGGTCAACGATGGCATCATCCAGCCGGGAAATTCGCCCGGGATCATCAATGTCACCAGCAGCCTTACCTTGTCGAGCTCGGGCACGCTCGAAATTCAAATCGCGGGCACCGGGGCTCCCGGAGCAACCGATGGATATGACCAGGTCCGTGTTACGAAGAAAGTCACCTTGGATGGCAAACTCGACGTCCAGCTTCTCAATGGTTTCGTCCCGTCCGCCGGCGACACGTTTGACATTATCACGGGCGCCTCGTTTACCGGACACTTTGCCACCGGCACAGGGCTGTTTGGATTTGGTGATCGAAGCCTTTATTTTAAAGTCCAGCAGTTGTCTGATCGCGTTCGGTTAGTAGCTACGAAAGTTTCGGCAGACGCGATGGTGGTCCGGCCCGACGCAGCCGCCGGAAACGACGCCTTCGGTCAATTGCTCAATCATGACCAGTTCGGCGCCGCCAGCGCGTCGTTCGTCGGTTCAGTCACGGTCAGCCAGTTTGTTAGTATTTACGGGACGCTGAATTTTACCTGGCAATCGTCGCTGGCTGTCACACTGACTGACGGGAGCCACCCCACGATGGACGGCCTGACCATCGGCGGCAGCGGGATCGACGCGTTCGTGGGCGTGGGCGGGCCATACCTGGTCGATTCGAATGGTGATGGGACCATCACGGCGGCGGACACGCCCAACGCCGGGGCCGTCGGCCTGCACCTGACCAATTTGGACGTTGGGCTTGCTCTTCTCCGCTCGACGTCGCTACTCGATTTGTCAATTTATTACGCGGCGAAGTTCACCGCCGCCAGCGCTTCGGTGGTGGGGTTGGACAATTTTGCCGCCCAGGCCAAGAACATCACGGTCGGCGTGAACGACGTCGTGGCACTCGTCGATAATGCGCTTTTACCGGCGCCAGGAATCAATTTCAGCGCAATGACGGGCGGCGGGCTGACCGTCGCCACAGGGGGCACACCGGTCAAACTCGATTTCAACACGCGCGAAGTTCAAGCTGATGTCGGTTTCGCGGCGGTGCAGATCTCGCAGTTCGTCTATATCGAAGGCAGTCTGGCTTTCCATAAAGGGCAGACAATTTCGTGGACGGAAGATTCATCGACGGTGACGGCGGATGCGCTGACGGTCGGGGCGAGCAATGTCCATGTGTTCGTGGGAGTGGGCGGGCCGTACTGGCAAGACAGCAACAACGACGGAGTCATTGATTCGAGCGACACGCCGGACAGTGACGGAGCGATTGGGTTGGCCCTCGAGAATGTCAATGTTGGGCTTGGATTATTCGAGGAGCAAACGTTGGCGGGGATCTTGCCCAGGAAATACACGGCGCTGTCGGTCACGGCCGATTCAGCGGCATTAGTTGGGTTGGGAGATTACCTGGTGGTGAACGCCAAGGGGATCGAGGTGGCCGTGAACCAGGTGGATGATCCGTTGTCGGCGCTGCACGTTTTAAGTCCCAAGCCTGCGATTGATTTTACCGCGTTGACCGATGGCGCCTCGCCCACGGGCGGCTATGACGTGCCGACGGGTGGGACGCCGGTGAAACTGGATTTCGCGGGTGATTTGCTGCGGGCCAAGGTGAGCGACCTGACCGTGCAGCTTTATAATTTCGTTTATCTGCGTGGGAGCTTCGAGTTTGAGCAGGGAGGATCGATCTCGTGGACGGAAGATTCATCGACGGTGAGCGCGGATGCGCTGACGGTTGGCGCGAGCAACGTCCACGTGTTCGTGGGAGTGGGCGGGCCGTACTGGCAGGACAGCAACAACGACGGAGTGATTAATTCGAGCGACACGCCGGACAGTGACGGAGCGATTGGGTTGGCCCTGGAGAATGTCAATGTTGGGCTTGGATTATTCGAGGAGCAAACGTTGGCGGGGATCTTGCCGAGGAAATACACGGCGCTGTCGGTCACGGCAGATTCGGCGGCGTTAGTTGGGTTGGGAGATTACCTGGTGGTGAACGCCAAGGGGATCGAAGTAGCCGTGAACCAAGTGGATGATCCGCTCTCGGCCTTCCACATTTTAAATCCCAAGCCTGCGATTGATTTTACTGCGTTGACTGATGGCGCCTCGCCCATGGGCGGGTATGACGTGCCCACGGGTGGGACGCCGGTGAAACTGGATTTTTCGGGTGATTTGCTTCGGGCCAAGGTGAGCGACCTGACCGTGCAGCTTTATAATTTTGTTTATCTGCGTGGCAGCTTCGAGTTTGAGCAGGGAGGATCGATCTCGTGGACGGAAGGTTCCTCGACGGTGAGCGCGGACGCGCTGACGGTTGGCGCCAGCAATGTCCATGTGTTTGTGGGAGTGGGCGGGCCGTACTGGCAAGACAGCAACAACGACGGGGTGATCAATTCGAGCGACACGCCGGACAGTGACGGAGCGATTGGGTTGGCCCTCGAGAATGTCAATGTTGGGCTTGGGTTATTCGAGGAGCAAACTCTTGCAGGGATCTTGCCGAGGAAATACACCGCGCTGTCGGTCACGGCGGATTCGGCGGCGTTAGTTGGGTTGGGAGATTACCTGGTGGTGAACGCCAAGGGGATCGAGGTAGCCGTGAACCAAGTGGATGATCCGCTCTCGGCCTTCCACATTTTAAATCCCAAGCCTGCGATTGATTTTACTGCGTTGACTGATGGCGCCTCGCCCACGGGCGGGTATGACGTGCCGACGGGTGGCACACCAGTGAAACTGGATTTTGCGGGTGACCTGCTGCGGGCCAGCGTCCGCGACTTGGCGCTGCAGGTTTCCGATTTCATATTCGTGCGTGGTTCCGCTGCGTTCGAGAAAGGCGTCACGCAGACCGTGAATTTGGTAGGCGGTCTGGCGCCGGATCCGTTTGGCACGAGCAAGGAATTGGAGTTCCTGACGATCGGCGGCTCGCACGTGCATGCGTTTGTGGGAATGAAGGGGCCATATTGGCAGGACACGAACAACGACGGCGAGATCACGTCTGACGACACGCCGATGAACGGTTCGGTGGGTCTTGCTATTGGGGACTTTTCGTTCGGGGTCGCGCTGATGAGGCCGACGAATGTTCTGGATCCGGGCCGGTATTTCGCGCTGAAAGCCACTGCGAAGGAGGTGTCGCTCGTTGGTGTCAGCGGGGTGACTGCCACGGCGCAGGACATCACAGTTGAATTGAATCAATCGCGGCCGAGCGTTTACGGAATTCCGGCATTCCCCGTCGTAGATTTTTCGAGTTTGCCCGGAGGCAAATATTCAATTCCCACAGGCGGAATTGATCCGGCGACCAACGCGCCGATTACAGTGGATTTGACGATGAACTCGCCGCTGGTTCGTGCGGAGGGCTACGTTCATATCAATGTCGCTAACAGCATTTACATCGATGGCAGCGCTGCGTTTGAGCTCGGGCCGAGCCAGAACGTGACGCTGAGCGACAGTTCGACAAAGACCGTCACCACGATGAGCGTGGGCATCGCTGGCGCGTCGGCTTTTATTGGCGCGAATGGTCCTTACTGGACCGACAGCAACCAGAACCATCAAGTGGATGTCGACGAACTGAGCCGCAGCGCCATCGGTTTCTCGATCACAGATTTCACGGGTGGGATGCTGTTCATGGCGTCCACGAACCTGGCTGATCTCGGCGCTTACGTTGGACTGAAGGCAAGCGTGGCGGGCTTGGGGTTGGTCAACATGCCGGCTGGCATCACGGCCACCGGCGCATTCGACATTGCCGCGAATCTCGGCAGCGGCACAGCGGCGGTTGACTTCGTGACGAGTTTCCCGGCGAGCGGTGGGAATCAGGCTGGCTATTCGGTTCGCACCGGGCCGAGCACTCCGGCGGTGCTGCTTAATTTTACCGGGCCGGAACTTGATTTGAAGCTCACAGGGAAGCTGGGCGTGGCGGGGATTTTCGACATTGCTGGCACATTCTTCTTCGACATTAATCCGGATAATTTGAAGGTTTTGGCCGATGGGCGCCTGGAAATCCCGGCCGGCGATTTCTTTGACTTGCAAGGTCTCGGCGTGCTTGTGGTGAACAGCGACGGGATCGCTGCTGACATTGACGTTTCGCTGAGCGCAGGCTCGGATCTCGTCGGTGTCGATCTTCAGAACGCCAGCGCGCGCCTGATTTTCAACACCACTGGGGTCACTCAATCGGTCACGGTTCCGGACAAGTATCTGGCGAACCTGAGCGCGACCACGCAGTCGCGGCTGCTGACGGATGCAAACGGGAATAAATATTATCCAATACCCGCTGGTGCGCCGCAATTGGGCGGAGGCCAGGGTCCGGCGGAACCGTATGTGCTGGCGGAGGCCAACGCCACGCTGGTATTGGCTGGAACACTGAGTTTGTCGGGTGATTTCGAGGTTTTATTTTCGGCCAGCGGGGCCGCGCTTCGTCTCAAGATGGACGCGACCTTCGACGGCGCTTCGTTTGGAGAAGTGACCGGCGCGGTTGCGATCAGCGGAGCGGGGTTGGTTGGAATCCTGCAAGGGGCGGTGGACGCCGACATTCCGCCGATTGTCGGCGCGGGCTTCGAGTTGGACATCGTCGCTTCGTTTGCGATCAACACGACCAGCAGCACCGTCAGCGAAATCAATGGCATCGTTCTCGATACGCCGCTGCCTGGATACACTGTTCGAACGGCCGGGCTTGGCAAACTTCGATTTACTCTGGGTCAAGCCGCCGAGTTTGTGCTGGAAGGCAACTTTTCACTCACCGCTGGGGCTCCGAACTCGTCCATCTTGTCCACCGCGACCTTCTCGGGAGTGTTGTCGGCGAACTTAGGAAGCACGACTTTGTTCAGGCTCAACGCGGCGGGTGGGCTGACGATTTTTGCGGATGGGGCGGGGATTGCCGGCACGGTGCAGTTGACGGTTACGGGCGACAGCCGCACTAGTGGGGCCGGGTTCGCCTTTGGCGGGACCTTTATCTTGTCGGTGAACACAACCGGAACCGAGCAGACCGTCAACTCGATCGTGCTGGCGGCCGGGCCATATGTCCGGCTGCACATCGACGGTTTCCTGCAACTCTCGCTGGGGAACGCGGCGGCCTTCAGGCTCGATCACGGTGTGTTTGACGTGGAAGCGTCGAGCTCGGGATTCTCGGTGGCCGCCGACTCGGATTTGTTGGTGAAGGTTGGCTCGACCACGATTCTCAGTCTGCACGGGACGGGCGCGCTCTTGATTAACGCCGGCGGGATCGCGGCGAAGATTAGTTTGAGCACTAATAGCGGTTCGCCCTCGGGCGGCAGTGGGTACCGGTTCGGTGGCGGCGCGAGTTTCACTCTGGAAGTGAACACGACTTCGTCGGCCATCACGTCGATTGGCGGGGTGACCGTGTCACTTCCGGCCGGCCCGTATGCGCAAATTCGGATTGCTGGCAGCCTGTTTGTGGGGTTGAGCGGCGCGCTCGAAATGGAGATGGGCGGGACGGTGACGCTGGCGGTTTCGGGCTTGTCGCTAGCTTTGACGGCAAACGGAAATTTGTACCTGAAGGTCGGAGGCTCCTCGCTGCTCACGTTCTCGATTAATAACGGGGCGTTGCTGATCACGACGAGCGGCATCGCTGGGAAGGTCAACGTCAGCGTCGTGAGCGCCATTCCGGGTCTGTTTGACCTGAGCGGAAACTTTGTTTGGGAGATGAACACGACCGGCAGTTCGGTCGGTTCGATCAATGGAACAAGCGTCAATCTCACGGCTGGGCCATATGTCCGGGTGAAGGGTGATGGAACGCTTACGATTGCCGGGTTCGTTCCGTTGACCGGCGGATTCGAATTCTCGTTGGGCAGCGATCACATCGAGGTCTCGATGAACGCCCAGATCTCGATTTTCAGCTCTTCGCTGTCGATTAGCGCGAACGCCGGGATTTACGCGGACGGTGTCGCATTCAGCGCCGCGGTGAATGCGCAGGTGAATCTGGTGTTAGGCATTTCGTTCAGCGGCACCTTCGCGGTGAAGGTCAACACAACTGGCAGCAGTCACTTCGGCGTGGCTGGCAATACCGTGGAAATTCGGGTGGACAATTTGTCGGCCGATTTTCTCGGGTTGAGCGCCACCGGCAGTGTCGTGATCAAAGTAACCAATGGCGCGTTCACGTTTGATATTCCCTCGAGCAATCCACTTCGGTTGAGTTTCTTCGGCATCATCACGCTGGATTTCTCGGGTTATTTCCACAGCCTCAGCGATTGGAGTTTCACGGGCAGCTTCGGCTTCGATTTCGATATCGGCATCGCTTCCGCCAGTTTCCATGCTTCCCTGACCATCGGCAGCGGCGATCCGTTCCACTTCCATTTCGAAGCCAGTTTCAGCGGTTCGGTTCTGGGCGGGCTGGCGAGCTTTGGCCTGAACGGATACGTGGACGTGGGCGGGGGCGGCGACGGGCTGATCCGGCTTGGCGGCAGCGTGTCGGTCACGATCGATTTCTTCTTCTTTTCGATCTCGTTTGACGTGCCGTTTGAATTCACGTTTGGACGCCTCAGTATTTCGCAGCCGCCGGTGCTCGCTCACGTGGCCTCGGATGGAACGTTGGTGCTGCACGTGGGGGCCGATGCCGGATTGCGTCTGCGCGAGACGGAGGACGATAGCGAGAACTTCACTGTCGAGCACGTGAGCGGCAGCGCGGGGAATGAAACGGTCCGGGTCAAAGCGCTCGGCGTTGAACAGGAATACTCGAACGTTTCACGCATTCTCGTCAGCGATGCTGGCAACGGCAGCGATACGATTGAGGTCAAGAGCGGGGTGCTTTCCGATGCCGAGATCAATGGCGGGGTGGGCGACGATACGCTGACGTACCATGGCAGCGGACACGCCATCCTCCGCGGTGGGTCCGGCAATGACAAGCTGACCGGGGGTTCCAATGACGACACTCTGGAAGGCGGCGACGGATTCGACCAACTTTACGGGAATGGCGGCAACGATATTCTCCGTGGCGGCGATAGCAATGACGTGCTCGAAGGGGGCGATGGCAGCGACATTCTCATTGGTGGCGGCGGTGACGACCGGTTGGACGGAGGAGCAGGGAACGACACCTACTATTTCGGTCCCGGGTTCGGCAACGACAACATCGTCGAGGGCAGCAACGGCGGCACGGACCGGATCGACTTCTCGAACGGCGAGACCGGGCCGGTGAACGCGCCGCTGACGTTCACATTCTCGGGCGGGCAGAGCACGGTCACCTCGAGCACGGGCTCGCTCAGCTACAGCGGTAATGAGATCGAGCAGATTATCGGCGGCGCCGCGAACGACACATTCATCTTCGCCAACAACGTCATCATTCCGGGTTACGTTCATGGCGGCGTTGGCGGCAGTGACACGCTGGATCTTGGCGCGTATTCGAGCGATCTGAATTGGAGCATTCAGCCGAATTCCGTCGCGGCGAACGACGCTGACAACACCCATGATGAAGGGTACGTGAGCAAAGCCGGTTCGTTCTCGCTGCCATTCGAATCGATTGAAAACCTGATCAGCGGGAGCGGCAACGATTCCTTTGTTTTTGCCGATAACACCGGCCTTTCAGGCAGCGTCGACGCCCGGAGCGGTATAGACCGGTTCGATTTCAGCGCCTACACGACGGCCGGGCTGTCGGTCAATATTGGCGACGCATTCAATGCGGGCGCGGCTGGGCTGATCGCGGCGCGCTCGTCCACGAACGTGGCTAGCGGGGCAGTGGACCGAGTCTTGAATTTCGAACATGTCACCGCTGGCGGCGGCAACGATCTGATTATTGGCAATAGCGCCAACGATTATGGCGGCGCGAATGAAGGCCGGAACATACTCATCGGCAATGGCGGCAATGACACAGTTTATGGTGTGGGCGGGTCTGACATTTTGATGGGCGATTCGGCAGCCGTGGCTATCGCAACGGACGGCACGCTGGCGAGCATCGTTGCGCTGAATCCGCAGGCTGGCGGCAACGATTACATCGATGGCGGCGATGGGATTGATTACATCATCGGTGGGTTCGGGGCGGACAATTTGTTCGGAGCTTCGGGCAATGACATACTTTTTGGTGACAACGGCCAGATCACGTTTGTTGCGGGTCTGCCTTCCGTGGCGGAAACGGTCCCCAACGACGCTGGCGGAAACGACCAGATTTCGGGCGATGACGGAGATGACATTCTGATCGGCGGGGCCGGCAGTGATACGGTCAAGGGCGGCCTTGGCAATGATTTGATCCTGGGCGATGGCGGTTCAGCAACATTCAACACCGCCACTCATTTCGTCATCGATCTGCACACGATCAACCCGACGGGCGGGGCCGGCGATGTGATCGATGCCGAGGATGGGGCCAATGTCGTCCTTGGCGGCATGGGCGGGGATACCGTCACGGCCGGCAGCGGCGCTGACACGGCGATCGGGGACAGCGGACGGGTGCAGTTCAGTTCCGGCGGCTTTATCACCTCCGTCACAACGACCGATTCCGGAACCGGCGGCAACGATGCGATCAATTTGGGCGGTGGCGATAATTTGGCATTTGGTGGGGTGGGCAGTGATTCAATCACTTCGGCCGATGGTCGCGACGTTTTTGTGGGGGACAATGGCTCGGCCACGTTCGACAACACGACCCAGCTTTTGACGAACATTCAGACCACGGATGCTGGCGATGCGGGAGCGGACACTTTGAATGCGGGCAACGGGAACAATGTTGTCTTGGCCGGCACGGGCAATGATTCGATCACGACGGGCGCCGGCATGGATGTGGTGATGGGCGATAACGGCGCCGCGAATTTCGACGCCAGCACGGGAATCCTGCGGAACATCGACACGAATGCCCCGACCTTCGCGGGCAATGACGTGATTAGCGCGGGCACCGGACCGGATGTGGTTTTTGGCGGGGGAGGCGCCGATCAAATCGATGCCGCTTCCATTTCGGCGCAGGATACGTCGCGCGATATTGTCATCGGCGACAACGGGCACGCCGAATTCGATGCGACGGGAATGCTCGCTCGAATTTTCACGACCGTGTCCAGCTCGGGCGGCAATGACACGATTAGCTTGGGTGACGGCGACAACGTTGCGCTCGGCGGCGTTGGCAACGACACGATAACCGCTGGCAATGGAAACGATGTGGTCGTGGGTGACAACGGCGATGCCTCTTTCGACCCCTCGACTCACGTCCTCTCGTTCATCACCACAACCAACCCTGCGGATGCCGGAACGGACACGATCGATGCTGGGAACGGCAATAATGTGGTCCTGGGCGGGACCTTCAATGACACGATCACGACCGGGACCGGTTCGGATGTTGTAGTGGGCGATGACGGCAATGCCTCGATCGATCCCACTGGAATCCTCCGCACCATTCAAACCAGCGACCCGACTTACACGGGTGACGACCGCATCAGCGCCGGCTCAGGTCCAGACGTGATTCTCGGTGGCAGCGGCAAGGAGACGATCGATGCCGGGGCGGTCGCCACGGGTGACACTCAACGCGATGTTGTGCTTGGCGATAACGGCCACGCGGACTTCGACGCCGCGGGCAACCTCGCCCTGATTTATACGACCGTGCCGAACACAGGCGGGGACGACACCATTCTGATCGGCGGTGGCGACAATGTCGCGTTCGGTGGAATCGGCAGCGACACCATCACCGGCGCGGCCGGCAGCGACATTATCGTGGGCGATAACGGCTCGGCCACATTCGATGCGACGACCCACGTGCTGATCGATGCCCACACGACCGATCCGGCCTATGCCAGCGCCGATACGATCAACGCCGGCAACGGGAACAACATCGTTTTCGGCGGAACGGCTAACGATTCGGTCACGACCGGCACAGGCGCTGATGTGGTCATTGGCGACAACGGCATGGCGGGCTTCTACTCGACGGGAGTTTTGCGCAGCGTCGAAACGAGCAATCCCGATAACTCCGGAGATGACATGATCAACAGCGGCGCTGGGTCTGACGTGATCTTCGGCGGCAGCGGCAAGGATGGGATTGATTCGGGGTCCGTTGCGGCTGGGGATGTTTCCCGCGACATCGTCCTTGGTGACAATGGCCACGCCGATTTTGATTCAGCCGGGAACCTGACCCTGATCTACACCACCGTGCCGAGCGCAGGGAACGACGATTCGATTTTAATCGGCGCCGGCGACAATATTGCGTTCGGCGGCGCGGGTAATGATGGAATCATCGGCGGGGATGGCAACGATCTCATCGTCGGCGACAACGGTTCGGCCGCCTTCGACGCCACCACTCACACGCTGGCCAATCTGCATACGACTGACCCGGCGATCGGCGGAACGGACCTCATCACTGCCGGGGCCGGCAACAACATCGCCATTGGCGGCGCGGCGGGAGACACGATCACGACCGGCAACGGCGACGATGTCGTGCTCGGCGACAATGGTTACGTTGATTATGTGGTCAACGACCAAAATCCTGCCGACATCGATGCGATCGCTTCGACGGATTTCAACATAGGCGGCGTGGACATCATCACCGCCGGATCCGGCGCTGACCTGGTCATTGGCGGAACTGGCGGCGATGTCATCAACGCCGGGCTCGACAACAATCTCGTGCTCGGCGACAGCGCCCAGGTAATTGGGGCGACGGCTGACGCATCGAACTTCAGCTCGCAGCCTCTGACGATCGGGCGCATCGAGACGCTTGCCCCCGGCATCGGCGGCGCGGACACGATCACGACTGGCCTGGGCCGTGACATTATTTTGGGCGGGCCGAGCGCGGACACGATCACGGCGAACGATGGCGAGACCGCCACGGCAGTGGATGGCGATAACATCGTGCTGGGCGATGATGGTTACGTTGATTACGTCCGGGCCGAGCGCGAAGCCGGAGCGGTGG
>Ga0082335_1006649_pt1 | contig 14676 bp, 10 predicted proteins | sample Subgrocontami58m_FD_72375 | JGI IMG/M metagenome (GOLD analysis project Ga0082335, IMG submission 72375) | Subsurface groundwater microbial communities from S. Glens Falls, New York, USA - GMW37 contaminated, 5.8 m (SPADES assembly) (version 2) ...
GGTACCCGCCGCCCAACGGCTGCTCGTCGCTTTTGATCGATGCCACCATGAACTGGCCCTATCCGCCCGTTTCCCTGCCCCGGCAGGAATTCATGGAAAAGGCCAAAGAAATCTGGGAAGCAGAAGGTCTGCCCAAGCTCAACCCGAAGGTGCCCTGGTACGGCTACAACCTGGGTTACTGGGAAAAAGAACATGAGGAAGAGGCCGAATTGGCCTTAAAAGGCGAGTATTACCGGACGGGAGAAAAATTTGCCGGCCGGCGGGTGAAGATCTAACCTATAAGTATTGATTTCTCCGTGAAAGGCGCCGACGCACCACTGCGGTCGGCGCCTTTTTTATTATTAAGGAATTGATTATCACAAACAAATCTTGTAGATTGCTCACATGGAAAGCAAGGAAATTGTAAGATACTGGCTTAAATCATCAGATGCACATTCAATCTCCGGGCAAGATATCCCGATTGCAAGAATCGCTTTCAAAAGATGCCCAACCGTCAATATACTGAGACCCAACTTACCAAAGTGAGAGAAATCAGGCAATGGCTGCAAAAAAAAATAAACAGTTAGTCTACGGGAAAATCCGGGATTACGTTAAGACATTCCATGAGAGGAGATTTTACAGTTGCTCAAAAGCCTGCCTATCCTAAAGGAAGGACAAACTGATGGTTTTCAATCATGACATTGTCATCGTGGGCTCCGGGCTGGCCGGCTTGCGGGCCGCTCTGGAAGCGGTCGGCAAGGCCGACGTGGCCCTGATCAGCAAGGTCTATCCCACCAGGTCGCATTCCGGCGCCGCCCAGGGGGGGATCGCGGCGGCCCTCGGGAATGAAGAACCGGATTCCTGGGAATGGCACATGTACGATACGGTGAAGGGCGGGGATTACCTCACCGATCAGGATGCCGCGGAAATCCTGGCCGCCGACGCCCCCCGCGCCGTTTACGAACTGGAACATCTGGGGGTCCCTTTTGACCGGCGGGCAGATGGCACGATCGCCCAGCGCGCTTTTGGCGGCCATACCCGGAACTTCGGGGAAGCGGCCGTGAAAAGGGCCTGCCATGCGGCCGATCGCACGGGAAGGGTGATTCTCGATACCCTTTACTGGGAAACGGTCCGGAAGGGGATTACGGTATACCCCGAATTTCAGATGCTGGACCTGATCAGGCAGGACGGGCAGGTCCTGGGCCTGGTGGCCTATGAATTGGCCACCGGGGAGCTCCACGTCTTCCGCAGCCGGATCGTCCTTTTGGCCACCGGCGGTTTCGGCAAGGTTTTCAAGACTTCCTCCAACTGTTTCGCCAATACCGGAGAGGGCCACTATCTGGCCTACCAGGCCGGCATCCCGCTCGAAGACATGGAATTTGTCCAGTTCCACCCTACGGGTGTTTACGGCCTGGGGATTCTCATCAGCGAAGCGGCCCGCGGCGAGGGGGGAATCCTGGTGAACGGCGAAGGCGAACGCTTTATGGAAAGGTATGCCCCCACCATCAAGGACCTCGCCCCCCGGGATCTGATCAGCCAGGCGATCTATCAGGAAATCCGGGCAGGAAGGGGCGTGGGCGGCCGGGACTTCGTCCATCTGGACCTGACCCTGCTGGGTCCGGAGAAACTGGCCGAAAAGCTCTCCGATATTACCTCCTTCGTAAAAATCTACCTGGGAATCGATCCGGCCAAGGATTTGATCCCGGTGCAACCCACCTGTCATTATATGATGGGGGGCATCCCCACGAATGCCCACGGGCAGGTCCTCGACCAAGACCAGCACCCCGTCCCGGGGCTGTATGCCGCCGGAGAATGCGCCTGCCTGTCCCTCCACGGGGCGAACCGTCTGGGCTGCAATTCGCTTCTTGACCTGGTGGTCTTCGGACGCCTGGCGGGAAAAATGATGATCGCTGATCTGGGGCAGCTACCCCGCAACGACGCCCCCGTCCGGCCCGAGGAAACAATCGCGACGCGGATCCGCGTCTTGAAAGAGAGAAAGAAGGGGGAAAAAACGGGAATCCTGCGCCAGGCGGTACAGAAATTGATGATGGACCATTGTTCGGTTTTTCGCCAGGCGGCCGGGTTATCCGCCGCCCTGGACGAAATCCGGACCTTGCAGGAAAGGGCGAAGACGGTTGCCATCGATAACCGGGGCCCCCGCTTCAATACGGACCTCCTGGAGGCCCTGGAACTGGAATCCCTGCTGGGCCTCTCCGAAATCATCGTGCTCTCGGCGCTCGCCCGCGAGGAAAGCCGGGGAGCGCACTTGCGGGAGGATTATCCGGGACGCAACGACGACGCATGGCTCAAGCACACGCTGATCCAAAAAACCGCTGCCAAACCCGCGATTTTCTACAAACCGGTGACCATCACCCGCTTCCAGCCCCAGACGAGGCATTATTGAGATGAAGATGCAATTCAAGATATTCCGTTTCGATCCGCAAACCGATAAAGGGCCCTATTTCCGGCACTACAGCGTTGCCGCGGAACCGGAAGAGCGGATCCTGGACTGTCTGAACCGGATCAAATGGGAGCAGGACGGCACCTTGAGCTACCGGATGTCCTGCGCCCATGGGGTCTGCGGCTCCGACGGGATGAAGATCAACGGCACCTGCCGCCTGGCCTGCCAGGCCCTGGTCAAGGATTATCAGTGCCCGGAAGTGGTGCTGGAGCCGCTCCCTGTCTTCCCGGTCCTGAAGGACCTGGTGGTGGACATGGAGCCGTTTCTGGAACAGATAAAGCTTCTGCAACCCTATTTGCTCGCCCCGGCGGCCGAACCGGAGGCGGAAAGGAAGCAGACCCCGGAAGAGCGAAAGAAGTTGGGAGAAGTCATCCGGTGTATCCTTTGTGCCTGCTGCACCAGTTCCTGCCCCGTCAACTGGGTCAATGACAAGTACATCGGCCCGGCTGCCCTGGTCTGGGCCCACCGCTTCATCTTTGATTCCCGGGATGGGGAGCAACCGGCAAGACTCCGCCGGCTCGATCAGCCCGACGGCGCCTGGGGCTGTGAAAACCACTTCGAATGCACCCGGGTCTGCCCCAAGGAAATTCCCGTCACCAAGTCGATCAATCAAATTAAACAGGAAATTGAAAAGAAATTACGCTGAGGATAGATTATGGACTTAACGGAAGTGCGGGAAAAAGCAAAGGAACGGATGAAAGGGGTCTGTGCGGTCTACAAGGTCTGCGATGGACAGCCTGACCGCCTCTGCCAGGGGATCAAGTATGGGCGGGCCATCGGCATGGGGGGAATCGGCAAGGGGGCCAGTTTCGCCGCCAACCTCGAAGCGCTGGACCGTCTCCGGCTGAAGACCCGCCTGATTTCGCCGCATGTGGAGCCGGAAACTAAAGCTGACTTTCTGGGGCGCGAGGTGGCCTTTCCCATCTTCTGCTCCTCCATGAGCGGGGTCCAGATCAGCATGGGCGGCGGCATCAGCGAGCTGGAATTTGCCCGGGCGGTCGTCCAGGGGTGCAAGGCGGCCGGCACGATCGGTTTTATGGGGGACGGGGCCGAAACCTTCGAGGAGCAGCCCGGATTACAGGCAATCCAGGAGGCCGGCGGCTGGGGCGTGCAGATCTTCAAGCCCCGCGAGCAGAAGGTCTTGCTCCGCCTGATTCAGGAAGCGGAGACGTCCGGAGCGATAGCCGTGGGGGTCGATCTCGACGGGGCCGGCTCCGTGCCCATGGCCTTGAAGGGACAGCCCGTTTTCCGGAAGTCCCTGGACGAACTGCAAGAACTCGTGCAGTCCACGTCCCTGCCCTTCATTCTCAAAGGGATCACCAGCGAGGAAGACGCCGCCGCCGCCCTGCAGACGGGCTGCCGGGTAGTGAGCATCTCCAACCACGGCGGCCGCACCCTCGATTCGATGGCGGGGGTCGCCGACGTCCTGCCGCAGCTCGTTCCCCTCCTGAAGGGAAAGGTCGTCATCACCGCCGACGGCGGCATCCGTACCGGCTTCGATGCGCTTAAAATGCTGGCCCTGGGGGCGGATTTTGTGATGGTGGGCCGGGAATTCATCCGCGCCGCTATCGGCGGCGGGGCCGAAGGGGTACGCAACGAAGCCGAATTCCTTTTCAAAGACCTGAAAAAGGCAATGATTATGACCGGCTGCAACTCCCTGGCCGAAATCGATGCCAGAATCTTAAAATAGGGACAGAAACCGATTTTTCGGGTTCACCGGGGAGGATGTAAGTGGGATTGGGACATGCAAAAATTAGAACCGTCCCCATTTAAAATGCAAAAATTAGAACCGTCCCCATTTAAAATTAGAACCGTCCCCTTTTTACTGACCTGCGTCCAGTTTAGCGGCAATATCCTTTTCCAGGGCCTTCTTATCCACCTTCTGCCCGCCGCCGGCCATGGGTAAATCATCCACTATTTCCAGTCTTTCCGGCAGCTTATAGTGGGCGATTTCCTTGGCTTTGAGAAAGGCCAGCATCTCGTCAAAGGTGAGATCCTGGCCCTCGCGGAGCACCACGTAAGCACAGGCCTTTTCCCCCATGATGGGATCGGGCATCTTCACGATGGCCACGTGCAGGATCTTGGGATGGGCGATCAGGAGCTCCTCCACTTCAATGGGATAGATATTCGCCCCGCCGCGGATGATCATGTCCTTCTTTCGCCCCACGATGGCCAGATTTCCTCTTTCATCGATCACGCCCAGGTCCCCGGTCTTGAACCATCCGTCCTTGGTCCAGGCCTGCCAGGTAGCCGCCGGGTCGCCGTAATAACCGGAGCTGCAGCAAGGCCCGCTCCCCCATACTTCGCCCGTCTCTCCCTGGGGCACTTCGTTGCCGTCGTCATCAACAATCTTTACCAGCGTTCCCCAGATCGGCTTACCCGAAGGCGCGAGGCGGACCTCCAGGGGATATTCCGGCGGCGTCAGCGTCATGCCGCCCCAGTCGGTGAGGCCGTAACCGACGATCACCGTCCCACCCATCCTGGCCTCGATATCCGCCGCCACTTTGTGAGGCAGGGGGGCGCCCACGGAGTACCAGTAGCGCACGGAGCTGGTATCGTAATCCTTGAGGTTGGGGTGTTCCAGCATCAGCACCAATTGGGCGGGGACCGCGCTGATGAAGGTGACCTTCTCCCTGTCGATCAGTTTCAAGGCCCCTTCGGCTGTAAAATGGTCCAGGATGACCGTCCTGGCGCCCACCGCCGGCGCGGTAAACCCGGGCACGCAATTCGGCCCCGCCAGGGCGGGCCCGATGATGGCGGTCGTATCCTGGCGGGTCAGCTTGAATACCTCGATCTGGTCCTTGTTGGCACAGATGCGGCAGCAGATGGGGTATTCAACCAGCTTGGGCAAGCCGGTGCTCCCCGTCGTATGCAGCAGCAGAAATATTTCCGTGGGCGGGCACTTCGTTTCGTCGGGATAACCGGGCGGATACCTTCCTTCCAGGGGTTGCCGCAGGATTTCATCCAGGGAAATCGTCCCCGGCGGCACCCGCTCGCCCACGACAAAGATATGCGTGAGCTGCGGCAGACTGGGCCGCATCTCCTGCACCGTATCGAAATAATTAATTTTCCTTGATTCCCACTGAATGATGATGGCTTTGGCCCCGCTCTTTTTCAGCATGAATTCCATTTCGTTGCGCCGTAAATTCGGCATGGCCGGCAGGAAGAGAATCCCAGCCCTTTCACAGGCCACCCTCATGAGCCATAGTTCAATGCAATTAGGCAGTTGAGAGGCAATAACGTCACCCTTGCGGAGCCCACTTTCCATCAGACCCAGGGCGAGTTTATCAATCCATTCGTTGGCCTGCTTCCAGGTCAGCCGGTTCCGCGCATCGACGATCGCCTCGGCATCGGGGTATAATCCGGCATTCCGTTCCCAGAGGTCCGAAAGGGTGGTATCGTCCCAGCAGCCCTGCCGTACGTATTCGTCGATCAGCTCGGGCGTATAGCGGGTAGCTTTCGCCATTATGTGCAACCTCCTTTTACCTTCTTAATGCCCTTATCACATTCATCCAGCTCAGGCGGGCGTCACGCCGGTAGGGAATTCACCCACTTCACGGGTAATCCTGATCGCCCAGGGTTGGGGATAGAGCACGCCCACCCAGCCCCTGATCCATAACACATCAGATTCCGGCAGTTTCTCCGGGTCGCTGGCAACAAGCGCCCGCACATAGTGGGCGTCATACTTCCGCCTGCCCGGAGCCAAATCCTTGATCAATAGTTCAATCTCTTCTCCCTGGGGCAGGTCCGCCAACTTGCCCACAAAGGTCAGGTACTCTTTCTTTGCCATCGTCACGCTCCTCTCTGACAGGCCTAACCCCGATAAACGGGATAAGTGCCTGTAAGAAAAATAACCCATTTTCTAACAGGCCTAACCCCGATAAACGGGATAAGTGCCTGTAAGAAAAATAACCCATTTTCTAACAGGCACTAAAAGCCGTAATCCGCCCAATTGGCGATCACCTTCTTCTGCAGGGCCTCGGGGAAGGAATCCTTGAAGGACAGCCGTACAGGGATGTCGCTTTCCTTCGACCACGTAGAAGGCCAGGTGCAGTCGTAAACTCCGGTGGAAACCTTGCCTTGGAGCCTTTCCTCCGGCGTAAGATAAGGCGTTAACGTCCAACCCTCGCAATCGGGATTCGCCGATACCCCGTTCACGGGATGGAGCCTGGTTCCCAGGGCATGCAGCACCTCGTTCATGTCGAAGACGTCGATATCGTCGTTCACGATGATGACCTTGGGCACCGAAGCCCGCCGGCCGTGAATGACGGAGGTGATCTCGGAGACTATCCGGCGGCCGCCCTCCTTCACGCTGACGACCGCCACGAGAGCGCCCGTCTCCGGGGCGATATTGACATCCACCACCGGCACGCCGCGCTTCTGCAACCGCTGCTTGATGCTGATGGCGCCAGCCAGGGAGGCGCTAATCTTGCCGCCCGCGCCGACCCCTTCGGGCGTCATGCAGATAATCGGATTGTTGCGATAGGTAATCGCGTTGACCATAAATACCGGCTGGGGCGCCCAGCCCTGGGTCCGGTAGCCGGGGAATTCGCCGAAGGGCCCCTCGGGCAGCTCGGTGTCGGAAAGGATTTCACCTTCCAAAAGGATTTCCGCATGGGCCGGCGCCAGGAGATCGTTGGTCTCGCAGCGGATCAGCTCCACCGGTTCCTGATTCAGGGCGCCGGCGAAATCGGCCTCGTCTTCGCCGATCCGGTAGGGGGAACAGGCGGTCAGGGTGGAAAGGGGATCGACGCCGATCGCTATCGTGGCCGGCATCCGCTTGCCCGCCGCCTGATACTTCCGGCGCATCAGGATCAAGTGGCTGGCGGGCGTGAAATAACCGCAAATCATATGCCGGTTGTATACCATGAGGCGGTGCATGCCCCAGTTCGTCCAGTTGGAATCAAGGTCCTTCGTGATGACGCAATGCCAGGTACCCAGGTACCGCCCGCCATCTCCTTCATGCACCGTGGGCACCGGAAACTGGTAAAGGTCCACCTCGTCGCCGAACATTTTGTTCTCTTTGCAGGGCCCATCCGTAACGATCACCGGCTTAACCGGCTTCGTATTCCTGAGCTCATACTCCGCAAAGATATCTTTCGTGGCGGTCTGCGGATCCAGGCCCATCGCGATAGCCAGACGCCGATACGTCGCGAGCGGCGAACCCAGGATCCGCCCGCCGGCGGGATAGTCCTTGAGGTTTTCAAAGAGACAGGCCGGCCCGTTCAGCTCGCAGCAACGCCCGGTAATGGCCGACGCCTCCAGGTCCCAATCCACCTCCTTGGTAATCTTCACCGCGTCGCCCGTTTTGGCGAGTGCATCGATAAAGGTCCGGTTGTCCTTAAAACCCATCGTTTATTCCCCCTAACTTAACCAGAAATTGTGCGAAAAAAAGTACGGACTGATTTTGTAAAAAAATGGCCTTTCGGCCATCGGGTTGGACCACATCTTGACGAAACGGCCTGCCTGTCTTCTTTACTACACCCTGAATAACAGGCCTGTTTCTCCGGCCCGCGCGTCATGGCATACCCTGCCCCCCCGGAAAAAGTCAATACCTTTTTTCGCCCTCCTTTACTTGGCAAGGGCGTTTAACTCCACCCTGCTCCTGGCCGCCTTATCCTGGCCCGGCGTCTTTTTGAAAATATCATCGTTCTTCTGAAATATCCGTCCCGATTCCACGCCGCCTTTCATGACCAGGTAGTCCAGCACCGCCCGGCTGCGCTCCCGGGCCAGCATTTGCAGTTCGCTCTCGCCGATCACGGTATTGGCGATAATCAGCTTGCTCATCTCCGCATCGGGCAGATCGAGAACCAGTCCGAGTTCATTGCGCGGTTTGGGAAACTTTTCTTTGGCATAGACAGCCTTCAGGTATGGCGAATATTCGTCAGGCAAGACATTCATTGCCTCGGCACTCTCCCCGCTCCGTCCCCCTTTGGCCAGGGCCAGAAACTTTTCGTTTCGCAGCTTGCGGTTGAGGAGCTCGACGCGATAGCCCTCGGGGTCCTTTTCCGGGTCCACATAGGCCGCCAATTCCATCTTCAGTGCGGGGCGATCGTTCAGGCCCTTGGCCAGGGCGCTGAGTTTCTGCTCTTCCGGCGCTTGCAGGACGGCCGTCCCGGAAGCAAAAACAATGGTGCTGAGATCATTGTCGCCGCCGAAGAGCGAGGATAACAGCGCCATCGGGGAGGTAGCCGCTTTAACCAGCAGGTTTTTCACCACCTGGAAGACAAGACGCCAAATGCTGAACTCGGGATCATCCGTGCGGCCGGTAACCGGCACGTCAAGGTTGATTTCCCCCCGGCGATCCTTGAGGAGGGCCAGCCCGAGATTGACGGGCAGATTGGTGGCCTGATCGCTCTCCACTTTGGTGCCGAAAGTAAATTGATCGATCAGGATCCTGTTTTCGGAATTCAATTTCTTCTTCTCAATATGATAGGAGAGATCAAGGGACATTTTCCCTTTTTCCACCGTATATCCCAAATAGGTGCTCGCATAGGGGGTAAGAGGCGAAAGTTCGATATCGTTGAATGATACCTTCAGGTCAACAAACAGATCGTCCCGCAAAGGATTCACCCGGCCGGTGATCCGGAGCGGCGAGTGGTTTTCCAGGTTGCCGCGGAGGTCGACATCGGCAAGGGTTGAAGCGGCAGAGGAAAGACCGCTGACCCGGCCTCCCAGATTATAGAACGTTGCGGCGTAGTACTGGGGAAGATGATAATCCGTAAAGGAAATAGCGCTGTCCAGAACGGTAACGGCGCCGATGCTCGTCCTTACAGTTTCCGCCTCACCGGGCGGGGAGGGAACAGCGGCCGGCGCCGTTGGAGCCGGGGAGGCAGTTTCCGTCTTTTCTGAGGGACCTTCGGCGGGAGGCTCTTTGCCGTCGCCCTCTTCCTCATTCCTGACCAGATGCTGAAGATTGAGTGTTCCGTCTTTCCGGACGATGATCCGCGAATAGAGCCGGTTGATCGCGATTTCGCCGATGGCCAGGCTAAACGGCTTCAGGTCACCTTGGACATCATCCAACTGCAGTCTTTCCCATTTCAGCAGGTCTTCCTCGTCTTCCCCGTCTACGGCGTGAAAGGCGCTGATGCCGGCGTTCCCCTGAAAGCTGCCCGTCGGTGAACCGTCCTTGAGGGCGATATCCAGCTTTAAGGCCGTATCCAGGCGGCCATTAAGAATCGCCACGTTCAGATTATCAGGGAAATAATCCTCAAAATCCCTGATGGGCATTGCTCCGACACTGATCTCACCCTGGTAACGGAAGGGCAGGGGCGTGATATACCCGCTGGCCTTAAGCGGCGTCTCCCCACCAAAGGTGGCAAGAAACCGCACCCGGGCCGGTGTGAACTCCGGCCCCTTCAGGTCGGCAAGGGAAAGCGAGGTGTCCCGGAGCGTAAAACGTGGTTTGCCGCGCCGGGATTTGTCCGTGAAGGCGGCTTGAAATTTCTCCAGGTGCAGACGTTTGAGGCGATAGGAAAAGGCGGGGCCGGCTTCCGGCGGCGATATAGCAGCCGAGGAACCCGCCGCCGGCTGCTCTGGACCAGGCGCCGGGGGGAGCAGCAGCGATTGCAGGGAGATCTTGCCATCCGCTTCCCGGGAGAGGGAGATGTCTCCTCCCGACAGCCTGAGCTCGGCTACCTCCAGGCTGTTTTTCTTCTGGCTGAAGGCCGCACCGTTGACCGCCAGGCGAGCCAGTCTGAGCCCCTCATTTTCCCCGTAACGGGCGGAAAGGTTTTGCAAAGTCAGGTTGCCGTTCCTGGCTGTCAGTCCCTCTTCCTGGCTGAAAGAAAGGTCGCCCGAAAAACCGAGGTTGCCCTGCACCGGCGCTGTCAGAAATTGGGCCAGATAGGGCCACCCTTTTTGGAGTTTCAACCCCGCCAGTTTGATGGACGCTGTGGCCTCCGGCGAGGCGACGGAGAAGCTTCCCGCCGAGGAAAAAGCCGTCTCCTCGTCCAGGCGCAGGGACAAGCCATATTCCGCGAACTTTTCCGGCCGGGTCGTAAAGTTTTTCAGCGCCAGCTCGATCTCCGAGGCGGATGCCCTAAACCCGCCTTGCGGGAGGGCATCGTGAAAATGGATTGTCCCGTTTTTCAGCGCCAGGGACCCGACGGCATAGACCGGGCGGACCGCCTGGCCGGCCGAAGCAGGTTCTTTCCCCGGCGTCGGCGCCCCGCCCGCTGCTGCTTTGAGCAGCCCCTCGTACATCCATTCGCCCCGCCTGTTGCGGCTGATGAACAGTTCCGGCCGGTCCAGGGTGACGGCCCCGATCTCCAACAGCGGGGTAAAAATTTCCAGCCGCGCGGCCTGTATCTCCAGGAAAGGCAGTTTCACCAGCGGCTGTCCTTGTTTCATGGTGACATTGACATCCTCGAGTCTGGCCAGACCTTTGATCGTCAGGTCCGGTTTCCTGTCTGCCGAGACGCGGTAGCTCACCTCTGCGTCGAGGGTCAGCTTGCCCGCTTGCAAGTCAACCGGCGGGGCCTGCGGCGCATACGCCATGAGCTCGGGGAGGCTGAGCTGCTGAAGAACGATATGCAGGATGCTCTCTTGAGCTCTGCCAAACGGTTTCACTTGGCCCCTGAGGTTAAAGGAGGCGCCGTTAACCACCGCCGACAGCCTGGGACTGACATCTTTCTCCGCCAGGGAGGGGACGGTACTGACAAAGGGGACGGCGATTTCCAGGTGGCGCACGGTGTGCCTCCTCCCTCCGGCAATGGTCTGGTCGTTAAAATCCAGGGAACCGTTGGTCACGCTGATATTATAGATGGAAATGGGGAACAGGCCGGGCGTTTGCGGTTTCTTTCCCCCCTGTTTATGCTCCAGGATATCGGTAAAGCTGAATTTGCCCGGCCCGGTGCGGGAGATCCTGATCGCAGGAGAAGTGATGGCAACGCGGGACAAGACCAAAGCACGTTTGTACAGGGAGGCAAGGCTCAGGGAAATACGGACCTGGCCGATACTGATAAATGGACCGCCGCCGGGCTCTTCGATGACCAGCCCCTGGACCGAGGCCGCCAAGGTAAAGGGATTAATGGATACCTTGGCTATATGTGCCGGCCTCCCCGTTGCCTCCCGGATTGCCTCGGCGGCCCTGGTCCTGATAAGTCCCGGCAGGATAGCGCCTACGAAGAGGATTAAGGTTGCCAGGCCACCGATGGTGAGGAGGGCGATCTTTCTCTTTTTCGACATTTATCGCCTTTTATGATGCCTGCGCCCGGTGTGGCCGGAGAAAAGGCAGCCGCAGGCAAATTATTCTTCCCCCTGGTTATTTCTCCAAAGCCTTGATAGCCTTCAACTCATCGGCCGTAATATCTTTTTTCCGTTTCATGGTCCAACCGCCGACCCAATCCTTGATCACTTTCAGGTTCGCGGCCCCCTCGCCTTCCGTCCCCTCCAGGTGGCTATACATGTTTCCCGGCTTGCCGTCCTTATTACTCTTGCCGTCGTCCAGTCTCCTCATCAGGGCGCCGGTATCCGATCCGTTAACCATCACCATGACGTTGGCATAAGTGTCTAACCTGGGACCTTTCATGGCTTTTTTGAATCCGGCCTCGTCCTTCTTGAACGCCTCCATGGTGGGCGCATCGCCGCCGTGACAAGCCAGACAGTGCTCGGAAATTATCTTCTTTAGGTCCTTCTCATAGGTGACCTCAGCATTTCCCGCGACCGGCACAACACTCGCCGCGCAGACCGCCAATAAAATACCCGCCCCCATCGCTTTCAACATTTCCCCCGACATTCTTTGTTCCTTTCTTCTTTTGCGAAGCTTACGACTTCTGGTTAATGGCCGACAGCTGCCAGGGATAATTCCCCACGGGGCGCGTGAAGGTCCAGTATTCTTCAAACTTGACCGGCTCGGTCTTGCTGCCCGACACCATTTGGCCGGACTCCTCGTCGACGGTATAATCCAGCAGGTTGGCGTACAAACCGACGGTGATAAAATCCTTGCCGGCCTCCTGCCAGACTTCCGAGATGTCCACGGTCCTGACGGCAATGTTCTCGATACGGTTGATCTGTCTTTTTTGCTTCATATCGTCGGCGTCCCTCTGCAGGAGGCCGAACATTTCATCGGTCAACAAGGGGCGGATCGCGGACATGTCGCGGTTCGCACAGGCCGCCTGGACCTTGAAGAAACTGTCCAGGCACTGATCCTTGAAACGCTGTTCATCGAAAGAGGGGTCCATTTGCCGCAGGTAGCCCAGTCCGGCGCCCAAGTCGCTTGTCGCCGGCTGTTGATCATAGGCAGGAGCATAAGCTGACGAACCGGAGGGGGCGGGCCGAGGTTCCGACATCTCCCGGTAAGAAGATGGATTGCCCGTCTCCGCCGCTTCCAGCCGCTTCTTTTTGATGTACCACCAGACTCCGTAGAGAAGCAAGCCGATCAGCACGATCTCGAAGAGGCCGATACCGCCACCACCGATACCATTACCGGCAAATCCCAGGCTCCGGAACAGCATCCCGCCGATCATTCCGCCCAGCAAGCCACCGGCCATGCTTCTCAGAAAGCCGCCTCTCTGGGGCTGCTGGAAAGGCTGGGTAGGACTTGACGGCGTGGGACTGTATTGCCGCGAAGGGCTGCTCGGCGACGAATAAGTGCGGGAACCACGACTCCCCATAGACCGGCCGCCGCCGGCCCGGGCAAAGGCGTCAATCTCCAGGACATAAAAAACCAAAAAAAACAGACTGAAGAACATCAGTCCGTTTTTTGCCCATCTGCTTAAAAACATACTTCCTCCTTTTATTTCTGCATTAATTGATATGCTGTAGAATTTGGCGCTAATTACCACAATTATCGAGGAAACAACATAGATGATTTCGTCTTGATCTTTACGTCACAGCAAGGCCCAACTTTTCAGACAGCGGGATTTGCAGGGGACGCCGGCACGGAAAAATGAGGACGGGAGCAACACCCGGTTGCCGGATGTCTCCGAGCTTCGGAATAGACACCCCTGCCCGGGCATGCTTGATCGGGTAAGGATGGGCAAGGTTTGCTCCGTTTTCGGCCCGATTTATGTTTTGCGGTCTACCTGGAGCTGGCGGGCGAACCGCTTTACTTCCTCATCGCTGCGGGATTTGGACCGGTCAAATTTATTCTGATGGATTAGTTCCGGCAGCTCGCGGACCCGGCGCGGTTTCGGGGTTTGATCCGGATAACCCAGGACAAAGAGATCAAAAATATCATAGCCTTCCGGAATGTCTAATACTTTCTTTATCCGGGCGGCGACCAGGCTCGCATGCGCAGCCGACACCCATTGGGAACCCAGCCCCAGGGCGGTGGCGGCCAGATGCATGTAGATAAAGGCATTGGATAGGCTGGAGATGAAGGATTGCCTTTCCAACTGGGCCGCCAACACCTGGGCCTGCCTGGCCCGGGGGTCGCCCAGGACCAGGATAAAAACCGGGGCATCTTTAAAACCGAGCGCCTCGACGGGGTGAAATTTGCTGGGGTGCTGCATCTCTTCCTCTCTGGTGTCCTCCAGCTGCTGATTCCACCGCAAGCCATCCTGGATGATGGCAACAAGCTGATCTTTCAAAGCCTTATCCTTGATGACGATAAATTCCCAGGGCTGATGGTTGGCCCCGGAAGGAGCCTGGCGGGCCACATCCAGGATCTTGTTTATTAATTCATCAGACACCATATCGGGCTTAAACTTTCTGACACTGCGCCTCTTCGTGACCAGATCGAACAACTCATCATAACTTAACATTGTTGCGGCTCCTTTCTCCGGGTATGTCAGCAGGGCTTCCGGCGGGAAGCCAGCTTCTCGCCCGTTTGGTAGTATTCCCCTCTCAGGGCCATGGCCGCCTCTTCCTTGTCCTCATCGGTCCAGTAGCCCAGATTATACCCCCACCAGGGATCGTTCAGTTTGAGGGCAGGCATTTTCAGTTCCTTCCAGAGCTCGATGGCCTTTTCCATGTATTCCTTCGTCGGAAGCGAGACCGGCGGATAGGGCCATTTTTTGGTAGCGTCGATCAACAGCCGCGTCCCCTTTACCGGTTCCTTGAGGCTGGGATCACGGATGGGCTGATCGCAGGGGATGACGGAATGATCCTGACCGGAAAGGGTGCGGGTGATGATTTTCGTGTCGCGGTCGGGTTGATGGCGCAGGCACATGGCCCAGTTCACCGCGTCGGCGTTCCAGGGATTGATGTCCTCATCGACGGCGATGGCGATCTTCGTGAAACCGTGTTGACCGCCCAGATGTTCCAGCGCTTTCCAGACATCCGCCCGCGTG
>Ga0082335_1006651_pt1 | contig 14671 bp, 15 predicted proteins | sample Subgrocontami58m_FD_72375 | JGI IMG/M metagenome (GOLD analysis project Ga0082335, IMG submission 72375) | Subsurface groundwater microbial communities from S. Glens Falls, New York, USA - GMW37 contaminated, 5.8 m (SPADES assembly) (version 2) ...
GCGTCAGCACGGACGAGCTCCTCATCTCCCAGCCGGACACGGGCGAACAGGCGCTCGAAATAGCGGAAACGCTGGTTCGGAGCGGGGCGCTGGATGTGCTGGTCGTAGATTCCGTGGCGGCCCTGGTGCCGAAAGCCGAGTTGGAGGGCGACATGGGGGACGCGCAGATGGGTTTGCAAGCCCGCCTGATGTCCCAGGCCCTGCGCAAGTTGACGGGCAGTATCAGCAAATCCAAGACAACGGTAATCTTTATCAACCAGTTAAGGATGAAAATCGGCGTGATGTTCGGCAACCCGGAAACGACCACCGGCGGCAATGCCCTGAAATTCTATTCCACCATGCGTCTGGACATCCGCAAAGTAAGCGCCATCAAAGTGGGGCAGGACGTGATCGGTTTCCGCACCCGGGTCAAGGTGGTCAAGAACAAGGTCGCCCCGCCCTTCCGGGAAACGGAATTTGACATCATCTTCGGCGAAGGGATCTCGAAAGACGGCGATATTCTGGATCTCGCCGCCGATAATGGCATTGTGGAGAAAAGCGGCGCCTGGTATTCCTATAAAGGCGAACGGCTGGGCCAGGGTCGGGATAATGCCAAGGCCGCTCTCAAGGAAAACTCCGAGCTCCTGAAGGGCATCGAGGAGGCCGTGCGGGAAAAATTCTCCCTGAAACCTAAGCAGCAAGAGCCGGGGTAATGCCTGCCGCACCGACAGAGGATAAAGCCCGGCAGTATGCCTATCGCATCCTCGCAGCCCGGCCGCTCAGTGAAAAAGAGTTCCGCGCCAGGCTCCGGGGCAAGGGTTACGGCGGTGACGTGGTGGAGGCGGTGACGGCGCAGTTCCAAGAGCTGGGTTACCTGAACGACGAAAGTGTGGCCCGGCAGTTGGCCCGCACCTGCGCCGTCAACAAGCTTTGGGGCAACCGCCGGATTGAGATAACTCTAAAGGAAAAAGGCCTGGCACGGGAGCTGATCGATAGCGCCATCGCCCTCGTCCGGGAAGAGTTTACGGAAAGAGCGGCCGTCCGGCAACTGCTCGGTAAAAAAAGTCGGGGACAAAAGACTGCGGTTGCAGACAGGTTAGAAAAACGCAGACTTCTCAACAGCCTGATGGGCAAGGGGTTCCCGCCGGGCTTGATTTTTGAGATGCTGGCCATAAATGAGGAGGAAGAGTTGCATGACGGGGAGTGAGATCAGGGAGAGTTATTTACAATTTTTTGCCGGCAAGGGACATACGCGGGTCGCCAGTTCCTCGCTGATTCCGAAGGACGATCCCACCCTCCTTTTCACCAACGCGGGCATGGTGCAGTTCAAAAACTCCTTCCTGGGCCTGGAAGACCGCGGTTACACGCGGGCGGTAACGGCGCAGAAGTGCGCGCGGGCAGGCGGCAAGCATAACGACCTGGAAAACGTCGGCGTGACGGCGCGTCACCACACCTTTTTTGAGATGCTGGGGAACTTCTCCTTTGGCGATTATTTCAAGGAAGAGGCCATTGCCTGGGCCTGGGAGTATCTGACGGAAGTCCTGCACCTGGATAAAGATAAATTATGGATCAGCATCTTCCGTGACGACGACGAGGCCTGGCAAATCTGGCGCGACAAAATCGGCGTGCCGGAGGAACGCATCGTGCGCCTGGGCGAGGCCAGCAATTTCTGGATGATGGGGGATACCGGCCCTTGCGGTCCCTGCACCGAGATCATGTACGACCAGGGAGAAGGCGCAGGCTGCGGGCTGGCCGCCTGCGATGTGGAGTGCGGTTGCGACCGCTACCTGGAAATATGGAACCTGGTTTTTACGCAATTTGACCGGGACAGCGCCGGGACCCTGACGCCCTTGCCGAAGCCGAATATCGACACGGGCATGGGCCTGGAACGTTTGGCCGCCGTCGTCCAAGGACAGAAAAGCAATTATGATACCGATCTTTTTCAAGATATCATCGGCTTCATCAGTAAGCTCAGCGGCCGCCCCTACAAGCAAAGTGAAGAAACGGACATTTCGATGCGGGTCATTGCCGATCACAGCCGGGCCCTTACCTTCCTGATTGGCGACGGCATCATGCCCAGCAACGAGGGCCGGGGCTACGTCCTGCGCAGGATATTGCGGCGGGCGGCGCGCCACGGCAAATTGCTGGGCATGAATAAACCTTTCTTGCATGAGGTCTGCGGGGCGGTGATCGCGGCGATGCGCGCCGCCTATCCCGACCTTTCGGACAAGGAAGCCTACATCAATAATGTAGTGTTGAACGAAGAGCAAAGGTTCATCGAAACCCTGGACGGGGGGCTGAAGATCCTGGCCGATGAAGTCCAGACCTTAAAACGGCAGGGCAAAAAGGTCATCCCCGGCGAGGTGGTTTTCAAGCTCTACGATACCCACGGCTTTCCTACCGATCTGACGGCGGATATCATCCGCAAGGACGGTTTTGCCATCGATATGGAAGGCTTTCTGGCGGCGATGGAAGCCCAGCGGGAAAAAGCGCGGGAATCCTGGCGAGGCAGCGGCGAAGCGGCGGTGGGCGAAAGCTACCGGCAACTGGCCGCGCAGGGCGTCTGCGTCACCTTTGGCGGCCATGAAGGCGCCACGGAGGGCAGTTCCTCCATTCGCGCCATCCTGCAAAAAGGACAGCCCGTGACGGAGCTCGCCGCCGGCGACCAGGCGGAAATCATTGTGGGAGAAACGCCATTCTACGGTGAAAAAGGCGGCCAGGTGGGGGACCGGGGCGTTATCGAAGGCGCGGACGGCGGCTGGCTCTTTGAAGTACAGACCACCCGGCAGCCCTTGGAAGAGATCATCAACCACATCGGCTGCCTGAAAACCGGCCGGCTCAAGGTAGGCGACCGGGTTATCCTCAAGGTCGATGAGGAAAACCGGCGGGCCATCGAAGCCAACCACTCCGCCACCCACCTCCTGCAAGCGGCCATCAAGACGGTGCTGGGAGACCATGTCAAACAGGCGGGCTCCTTCGTCGATGCCGAACGGCTGCGTTTCGACTTCAGCCACTTTGCCCGCATCACCGACGCAGAAATGCACCGCATCGAAACGCTGGCTAATAACATGATCCGCAGCAATCTCCCCGTCCATACGAACGTTCTGCCCATTGCCGAGGCCTTGCAAACCGGCGCGACGGCCGTTTTCGACGAAAAATACGGGGAAGTGGTCCGGGTGGTGGCGCTGGGCGAGGCCAGCCGGGAGCTTTGCGGCGGGACGCACGTCCAAAGAACGGGCGATATCGGCTTCCTGAAGATCACGAGCGAATCCTCCATCGCGGCAGGCGTACGGCGCGTTGAGGCGGTGACGGGCCGGGCGGCCGTACAATATGTCGTCAGGCTGACGGACGAACTGAAGTCAGCCGCCAACCTTATGAAGGCCGGGACCTTCGAAGTTGCCGACCGGGTGGAAAAAACGCTTCAGCATCAGCGCGAACTGGAGAGAGAGCTGGCAACCCTGAAAGGCAAACTGGCCGCCAAGGACTCCTCCGACATCGTCCAGCAGGCGACGGAGATCAAGGGCATCCGCGTGCTGGCAGCCGTAGTGGAAGCCGCCGATCCCAAGGCCCTGCGGGAACTTGGCGACAAGCTCCGGGATCAGCTCCGCTCCGGCATCATCCTCCTGGGCGGCCGCAACGAGGATAAAGCCATGCTCCTTTGCCTGGTCACCGGCGATCTGACCGGCCGTTACCAGGCCGGTAAAATCATCAAGGAAATTGCCCCCCTCGTCGGCGGAAGCGGCGGTGGCCGCCCCGACTTGGCCCAGGCCGGCGGCCCCCAGCCGGAAAACCTGCCCCAGGCCATCGCTAGGATCAGAGAGATGATTTAAGAGGTGAAAAGGAAAGACTTTGCACATCTGGGACTTCTATCGGCTGGCCGGAGCGGGGCTTCTCGCCTTAGGCTCTACGGCCGAGGGCGCTTCTTAATGGTTCAGGCCGCTTTATATTGCCGAATATCGACCATAGCGCCGGAATGAGCTATTTGTTCGGCGGACTTCAACAGCTCACCCGTCACCGTTTCATCAACATAAGCCTCATCGCAGTTTGGGCAAACTTGCGCCGGCACGTTTTTAATTACGTAGGTAAAGCCATCGCGCTCCAAGGTAACGGTTGTTGTCCCAGGTGCGGTTTCAGCATGTTTGCAAATGACACATCTCATGGGATTCTCCTTTTAAAATCAGTGCTCCATTTTCTCTGGTCGGGTTCATAGACGGTAATTACAATCGTTTCATTGTCAGCAACATTATCGGCAATGACGACATGTAATGGCCTATCGTCCCGCCACCCCAGAATCAATCGGCTCGGATAGGGTGTATCATCAGGATATGCTTCGATCGTTTCTCCTCTTGCCAGAACATATCGGACATCAGTTTCATTTATACGCCGTTGAAACATCCGTTGAATAGCATGGGTACGAAATATTAACTTCCCGACTTCCGGCAATATTATGAGACTCCTTCATATGTGAAATTATGTGAAAGGTACCGCTTCGGAAGTATATGCAAGGCACAAGTTTCTGTCAATCAAATAAGCCTTGACCTTAACCGGAACCAGGGACATCCGCGAATAGCTCCCCTTGTCCCCGTGTAAATGTTTGCCACCTGCTTTAGTTCTATGTTTTCCATTTGACAATTCCTCACCGGCTATGAGATACGAAGGCCTCTTTAGGCGTACACATCTTTTCCAGGGTTACACATATTGTTGATCTGCTTTTAGTTGCAAGAGCTTCCGGAAAGGGATCTTTTCAGCATGAAAGTGTGCAAATTCCAGTTGCATATAGAACCCCGGCAACCAATCATCCTCCCGCCCTATAAAGGCGCCACGTTACGCGGCGGCTTCGGCAACGCCTTCAAGAAGGTCGTCTGCGCCCTGAAAACGAAAGATTGTTCCGACTGCATCCTGAAAGAGCAGTGCGTCTATTCCTACGTCTTCGAAACCCCCCCGCCCCGCGACGCCACGGTAATGCGCAAGTACCTTGCCGTGCCTCGTCCTTTTATCATCGAACCGCCGCCGGAAAAACGGATGGGCTACAAGCCGGGTGATGAGCTGACCTTCGGCCTCACCCTCGTCGGCAAGGCCATCGACTATCTGCCGTATTTCATCTACACCTTCGACGAGCTGGGAAATATGGGCATCGGCAAGGGGCGGGGGAAGTACACTCTGAAGTCGGTGCATCAAAAGAAGAACTCATCCCCAACCAACTGCCAGACTGTTTCCACGGAAGAAGATGAAATTCGGATATACACGTCGGAAACGAAGAAGCTCAATGCCTTCCATCCCGAAGACCTCATAATAACATCCTCTCCCTTGATGGGAGAGGGCAAGGGTGAGGGTGATCCCCGGACTACTTCAAAGCCTTCCAATGATGAAGATGGCCCGGCAACTGCTGCAACGCTGAACTTCCTTACACCTACCCGGATATATTACAACAGCGACCTTACCCACAATCTCGAATTCCACATCCTCATCAGACAACTTCTGCGCCGGATTTCCATGCTCTCTTACTTCCACTGCGGCGTCGATACTTCGCAATGGGACTTCAACGGTTTCATCAACAAAGCAAAGGAAGTAACCATAAAAAACACGAACCTCCAGTGGCACGATTGGCAACGATACTCGGCCAGACAAGAACAAAAAATCAACATGGGCGGCTTCGTGGGTAATATCACCTACGAGGGCAACCTGGCGCCCTTTCTTGCCCTGCTCAAGGCAGGCGAAATCCTGCACGTGGGTAAAGGCGCCACCTTCGGACTGGGAAGATACGAGATGCATAACATTTCCCCTGTCATTCCTGCGCACGCAGGAATCCAGGAATCATAGCAACTATTAGCCTAGGGTGGATAGGGAATACAGCTTCAGTAAACGTGTCTGCGGTGTTTTATGGTGAGGATACAAATGGTATGAGCAGCAAGTTCATAGACGATACGATAACTGCCGACCCGCAGGGAAAATTCCCCTTTATGGTTGCCCACAAGGGGTTTGCCTCCCCTTGGATTCTCCTGAAGGGATTCTATTTTCTTGATGATCCGCTCAAAAAGACGTCTGTCGGCTTCGGAGAGAAAATCGATGTCCGAAGCGGCCTCTTGGGAAAAGGTGATAGCATAGTTCATATCAAATCATACTTCTTCTTGATATTGTCCAATGAGACTGTTTTCCCCTCCCTCACCTGCTTCTTCGCTCTTGCAATTGCCTCCCGCTCTTCCTTACAGGAAAGGATGTCCAACGTTTCCAAAAGACCTTCATACTCATCGCTACTCATGATTACGGCCTTACTTACACCGTTTCTGGTAATGGCGAATCTGTCAAACTTCTCGTCAGCATCCTTAACAATAGCGGAAAGCTGCTTCTTGGCCTCTGCCAATGGAATCACCTTGTTCATTGCAACGCTCCTTTTCATATTTCATTTTGGTCATAATTATAGTCTATTGGTTAGGAAAGAGCAAGAAAGTATTTTTTTATTTAAAGGATAATAACCGATGCGTGTGCTCAGAAAAGACATGAAAGGGCCTGATGTAAGGAAATGGCAGTATTTCCTCATCGGCCAGGGGCTTATTCCGGGGACATAATATGGTTCTCTGCGCGTCGATGCCGTTAATTGCATTACGTCCCCGGACGCTCTTAATGGTTTAGGCTGCCTTATATTGCCGAATATCGACCATGGCGCAGGAATGAGCCATTTGTTCGGCTGAGCTCAACAGCTCACCCGTCACAGTTTCATCAACATAAGCCTCATCGCAGTTGGGGCACACTTGCGCAGGCACATTTTTAATTACGTAGGTAAAAACCGTCGCGCTCCAAGGTAACGGTTGTTGTACCCCGTCCGGTTTCAGCATGTTTGCAAATGACACACTTCATGTAATTATCCTTTAAAATCAGCGCTCCCTTCCCCCTGGTTATATATGCAAGGCAGAAGTTTCTGTCAGTCGATAGGCATCGGGGGGAAAAAAGAAAATAGACAGCAACTCATTGGCACGCTATAATCACGGGGTCATAAAAAGGAGTAATGCCTATGCTCGTATATATGGATCTGTGTTGCTTTAATCGTCCTTTCGACAATCAATCGCAGCCGCGTATTTATCTTGAAACGGAAGCAAAGCTCTTTATTCAGCGCAAGATCAAGGATGGAGAGATTGAACTCGCATGGAGCTACATGCTTGACTATGAAAACAGTGCCAATCCCGACATTGATGCGAGAAACTCAATTTACCTGTGGCATGCGATTGCTGCCAGAACGATCATTGCATCGGCGTCAATAATCGCAGATGCGTTACGATTTAATGAGGCCGGCTTCGGCATTAAGGACTCCATTCATATCGCCTGCGCACTCGGATGTAAGGCTGACTTTTTTATGACCGTGGATAAAGGCATTTTAGCGAAGCGGACGTCTGTCATTGACATAAAAATAATCAATCCGGTGGAATTCATTAATTTGGAGGTATAAAATGAAAACTGATATGTTGATCAAGCACGAAGGTTTCCAGGCTATTTTTGAGAAGCTTGATCTGGTCGAAGCAGAGCGATTCATAGCTCTCATCAAGCGCGATAATTTCGACTATACCGAATGGCGTAAAAGTCTCTGGGAAAACATGACGGTTGAAGATCTATCCCGGAAAGCCATGGAACATCCATACAAGTTTGTAAACGATAAAATAGAGCGCTAAAGTTCTCAATATTTATCATTTCTCATCCGTGAAGAGATGGCCGTACATCGCATCAAGGAATATTACGAACAAGGCTACCAATAGGTTGTAGCGGCAGATATAGATGCCTTTTCCGATACCGTTGACCACGACCTGCTCATGAGCAAAGTCAAAAAATGCAAGATGATGTCCCAAATTAAGCACGACTGCCGGAAGGATGCGGCCCGCTCAGGTCACCGGTTTTATGGGAATGGTTATAGGCTGAAATAAGCAACAAGGAGGTGGATAATGCCTGATATTCGCTATGTTTGCCTTTCGGATATGCACCTGGGAGAGGAGGACAGCCTTCTCACCAATCTTAAAACAGCCAGCTCGGATGTCGATCCGACCCAGGCCAGTCCCGTCATGGACGGTCTAGTGGCATGCCTGCGGCATCTCATCACGCACAACCAGGGTACGGATAAGCCGACCCTGATTCTCAACGGGGACATCCTGGAGCTGGCCCTGACGACGGACAATCAGGCATTCATGTGCTTCGAACGGTTCATCGAAGCGATCATGGCGCCGGGGCGGGAGCTCTTCAAGGAGATCATCTTCATCCCGGGCAATCATGATCACCATCTCTGGGAACTGGCCCGCGAGACGCAGTACATCAATCATGTTAAGGATATAAAGCCCGGTGGTTACCTCCCCATCCCCTGGCATACGACAAACATGTTTTTTGGCAATGGTTCAGAGCCGGTGCCCTCCTACTCGCTCACCAACCTCGTCCAGCGCCACATTCACTTGAGCGCCTTTTCCATTAAAACCACCTACCCCAATTTCGCTCTCTTTAATGACCGGACCAAGAAGTGCGTTATCTTCCACCACGGTCATTATGTGGAATCGCTTTACCACTTGATGACGATCTTGAAAAATCTCATCTTTTCCGAGCGTAAGAACCCGGGAAACATCTGGGATATCGAGGCCGAAAACTTTGCCTGGATCGACTTTTTCTGGTCCACCATGGGCCGTTCGGGCGAGGCCGGCCAGGATGTGGAATTGATCTATGAAAAGCTCCAGGACAAGGAGCAATTCCGGAAGCTCCTTTACTCGTTGGCTGACGGCCTGGCAAAGGAATATGACTTGCCTGGCTGGGGCGACCGGATGGAGGCAAAACTGGCAAAAGGGGCATTCGGCGCCGCCGTGGAAAAATTTTACGGTACGGAGAGGACAAAAGTTGAGCGCCCCTTGAGCGGTAACGCGGAGAAAGGCCTTTGGGCATACCTGAATGGACCGCTCAGGGAACAGATTATGACGGAGCGGCAAGGCAATATGCCTGCCGATGTGACCTTCGTTTTCGGCCATACCCACAAGCCATTTCAGGAAGACATGAATTTCAAAGGATACCCGGCCTGGGTAAGCGTGTACAATACCGGCGGCTGGGTGGTGGAAACCGTTGCTCCCCAGCCCCTGCACGGCGGCTCGGTAGTGCTGCTCGATGATGACCTGAACGCGGTGGCCCTGCGGATGTATAACGAAAATGCCGCTCCGGCGGGCTCTGTGGTGTCTCTGCAGGAGGCGCGGCACGTTGGCGAAACGGCAAATCCCCTCTATATTCACCTTAATGGCCTGATTAACCAAAGGGCCGCCCCCTGGAAAGACTTCCCGGAAACAGTGGCCCGGGCGGTGCGCGTCCGCGCCCAAAACCTGAGGGCAAGGATAAATGAGAAGCCTTGCTATCAAAGTAATTCCCTATGAAGACGGCTATAAGCATCAGGAAGGAAATGCGGCGGCCCATGTCAAGGCAAGCTTGATGGGATGCAGCCAACATGTTATTATCAAAGACGGCCGGCTTATCGTTGTAAATGTCCCGGCTGGGGTCTGACACGGCAAATATTATGACAAAACTTTTCCTCATCGGCATGGGCGGGTTTATAGGTTCCGTGCTTCGCTATCTGCTCAGCGGCGTCGCCCAGGGCCTTTCGCGGAGCGTCTCCTTTCCCTACGGCACGTTTGCGGTCAACGTGGCCGGTTGCTTTTTCATCGGCCTCTGCGCCCATCTGGCCGATGCCCGGGGGATGTTCTCCGACTCCTCGCGGGCCTTCGTCTTCATCGGTCTTTTGGGCGGCTTTACCACCTTTTCGGCTTTTGCCAACGAGTCCTTCAATCTGCTGCACGATGGCGAGACTTCGCTGGCGCTGCTTAATATCGCTGGCCAAGTGGCAGTTTGCCTGGGCGCTGTCTGGTGCGGCCGGGCAACAGCTTTTTGGATATGGAGGTAAGAAATGGGACTGCCTGAGGAAGGGTATTTGCTGCGGATATTCATCGGCGAAAGCGACAAGCACGAAGGCCACCTGCTTTATGAGTGGCTGGTCCTGAAAGCGCGCGCGGAGCATCTGGCCGGCGCCACCGTCCTGCGGGGCATGATGGGGTTCGGCGCCCATAGCCGCTTGCATACCTTTAAGATCGAGCGCTTGTCCGAAGACCTGCCGATCATCATCGAAATCGTGGATACAAAAGAGAAGTTGGAAAACTTCCTGGTACAGATAGACGACGTCATCAAGGAAGGTCTGGCGACCATGGAAAAGGCGCAAATCCGCTTTTACCGGAGCGGCAAAGACTAGCATTATGAAAGGTGGGAGATGGAAGCAAAAATAAGCGCTACCCGTACCGAAACCGATTCCTGCGGCGCTATCGAAGTCCCGGCGGACAAATACTGGGGCGCCCAAACCCAGCGTTCCCTGGGCAATTTCAAAATCGGGGACGAACGCATGCCGCAGCCACTAATCCGGGCCTTAGCCATCGTCAAGCGATGTGCGGCGCTCACCAATATCGCCCTCGGCGACCTCGATGAAAAAATCGGCCGGGCCATTGTCGAAGCCGCCCAGAAGGTGATTGACGGCACGCTGGACGACCATTTTCCCCTTGTGGTCTGGCAAACCGGTTCCGGCACCCAAACCAACATGAACGTCAACGAGGTGATTTCCAATGTGGCCAGCGAGCGCCTCGGCGGTGTCATGGGTGCGAAAACGCCCGTTCATCCGAACGACCACTGCAACCGCGGCCAGTCTTCCAATGACGCCTTCCCGACAGCCATGCACATCGCCACAGTCGAACAACTGCACCACCTGTTACTTCCCGCGCTTACGCACCTGCGCCGGGCGCTGGACGATAAATCCCTGGCCTGGCAGGACATCATTAAGATCGGGCGCACCCATCTGCAGGACGCGACCCCGCTGACGCTGGGCCAGGAGTTTTCCGGCTACGCCATGCAGATTAAATTGGGCATGGACCGCGTTAACGATAGTCTGAAACGTCTTTATCCCCTCGCCCAGGGCGGCACGGCCGTGGGTACGGGTTTGAACTCCAGACCCGGTTTTGGCGATAAGTTTGCCGGGGAAGTAGCACAATTTACGGGCCTCCCTTTTGTCTCGGCTGACAATAAGTTCGAGGCCCTGGCGGCGCACGATGCTATGGTGGAGATATCCGGCGTCTTGAACACCATCGCCGTCAGCCTCAACAAAATAGCCAATGACCTTCGGTTGTTAAGCTCAGGCCCCCGCTCCGGTCTCGGTGAAATCTCCTTGCCGGAAAATGAACCGGGCTCTTCCATCATGCCGGGCAAGGTGAACCCGACCCAGTGTGAAGCCGTGACCATGGTTTGCGCCCAGGTTATGGGCAATCATACGACGGTGACCATTGCCGGCGCACAGGGCCATTTTGAACTAAACGTGTTTAAGCCGGTCATGGCCTACAATGTGCTCCAGTCCATACGCCTCTTGGGTGACGCCGCCGTCAGCTTCACCGATAATTGCGTGGTGGGGATAGAGCCAAACATTGACCGCATTTCCGAGCTCATGGAAAGATCGCTCATGCTGGTCACCGCCCTGGTCCCTCGTCTCGGTTACGATACGGCTGCCAGGATTGCGAAGTTAGCGCTAAAGAATCGCAGCACGCTGCGGGAAGAGGCCGTAGGCGGAGGATTTGTCACAGCAGCAGAATTTGACCGGATTGTCCGTCCGGCGGAGATGATCTCTCCAAAGTAAATGCTTTCGCCTCGCTAAACGGGATAAGCTCCACGTTCACGAAATGGCTTAGGGCAAGTAAGCCATTCATGACAAGCTCGTCAAAAAAGGGAGAACAGATGCCGTTAGACACGCCGGAAACAATCCTGAATTTAGCCCGTGATTTTATGGCAAGCCGCATCTTGCTTGCCGGGGCGGAACTGAATATATTTTCTTTACTAAAGCAGCGGCCTCTGTCCGCCCCGGCAATAGCCAAAGCGGTTAATGCCGATTCAAGGGCGCTTACCATTCTCCTGGATGCCCTGGCCGCCCTGGGGCTTTTGGCCAAGCAAGGGGGATTATATCACTGCGTGCCGCAACTTTCCGCAATTCTGACCGATGACCACCCGGATTCCATTCTCCCCATGCTTTTGCATCTGGCCCATCTCTGGCGCCGCTGGTCTTCCCTCACCGATATTGTCAGGGGAACGCAGCAGCCTGGTAAAATAACGAACTTGACGCTGGATGACAAGGCGAGAACAGCCTTTATCGGGGCTATGCACGCGATCGGTTTTCCCCGCGCCCAGGCAACGGTGGCAGCCATACAGCCCGGCACGGCGCAGCGCCTGCTCGATGTTGGCGGAGCCTCGGGCACCTACACCATCGCTTTTTTGCAGGCATCACCCGCCATGCAGGCAACCCTGTTCGATCAGCCGGAAGTGATCGCCATGGCCCGCGAACGCCTTGACCAGGCCGGATTAGGCAACCGTGTACAACTTGTCGCCGGTGACTTCTACCGGGATGAACTTCCCCAGGGGCACGATCTGGCTTTTGTTTCCGCCATCATTCACCAAAACAGCCCGGCACAAAATCTTGAGCTCTACGGCAAAATCTTCCGCGCTTTGCAACCAGGCGGCCGGATTGTCATCCGTGATCACGTCATGGAGCCGAATGGGACAGCGCCACCAGGCGGCGCCATTTTTGCCGTCAACATGCTCGTGGCAACGGAGGGCGGCGGCACCTATACAATGGAGGAAATCACGGCTGGCCTGCTACAGGCGGGCTTCCAAAAGGTGCGCCTCTTGCGGAAAGCGGAAATGGATTCCCTCGTTGAAGCCTTCAAACCATAAAACGCGCTTTGGGGGCCAATTTTATGAGATGGAAAAAAGATAATTATTGATCTTGGAGTTTGTTTTTGGTATAGACCCGCGCGGCGGCGCAAACTGCTGGGGGATCGTTCAATGGTAGGACAACGGACTCTGACTCCGTGAATCGTGGTTCGAATCCACGTCTCCCAGCCATATTTTCAAGGCAGGCAGAAAAGAAGCCGATTCCTTATTTGCCAGGCAGGCAATCATCCTTCCATCGGCATTCCTTCCTCTCACACTGATCATCTCTTCGAAAGCAAGCGGTGTACCCCTCCTTTGTCTGAATTGCCCAGATCATATCGGCCTTGGAAAGGCCAACTTTGAACGGAATCCCCCACGTCATGGCGATTTCTGTAATTTCTCGCATTTTCATGAAAGCACCTCCAAATTTCCCTCAAGTCAGGCCATGGGACAACGCAACCGCCTGCGTCGTAATCATGGGACAAAAACCCGGCCCGTCCCATATCTTCCAAGACGCCATCAGCGGTTAAGATCGCTCTATCCACGGTTTAGTATAAGGAGAGTGTATCAAGCTGTCAACCCCTGCCGCCAGAGCGATGATTGATCAGATATTTTTCGGCGGGTTTATAGCCCCTTGACTTTTATCCCACCATATTTTACGCTCCATGCTAAATAGAGCAACTAAGATAGAGCATTATTACTATGGGTGGCAATTTATTGACAGAAGCAGATATTAGGCAACTACGGACGGCAGGAATATCGCAGGAAAAGGCGCAGGCCCAGCTTGATTTTTTACAAAACGGGGTAAAGCCTTTAGTGCTGGACAGGCCCTGCACCGTCGGCGACGGGATCGTCGCAATCCCGGCGGCAGAGTTGCCCATTCTGACGAAGCTTCACGATGAAGCCGCCGCCCAGGGAAGGTGCATGAAGTTCGTTCCCGCTTCCGGCGCCGCCAGCCGCATGTTTACCGATTGGCACAACACACTGGCAAAAGGCGTTTCCCAATGCCCGGACTTCGAAAGAGCAATAACAAACAATCTCCCCAAATTTGCCTTCTTCCCGGACCTGAAACGAACGCTGGCCGGTCGGGGGCAGGATGTTGAAACATTGCTGAAGCAAGGCAATTTGCAGCACATCCTGGATTTCATCCTGTCTGCCCGTGGACTTAATTATGGGCAACTACCCAAGGCGCTGCTTAGCTTCCATAACTGCAAGGAGGGCAACCGCACCGCCCTTGAAGAGCACCTTGTAGAAGCAGCCTTATACACGGCCGATGCACAGGGGAACTGTCGCATCCATTTTACCGTCTCTGAGGGACACCACAGGCAGACCATGCATTTTGTCGAAAAAATTTGCAAAACCCATGAAGACCGCCTTTGTATTACCCTGCAGGTAGAATTTTCAACTCAATCTGCTTCCAGCCAAACGATGGCCATGGAAGGAGAAAAGCTCTCTCGTGATGCGGCGGGCCGACTGATGTTGCGCCCCGGCGGCCATGGCGCCCTGCTGGAGAATTTAGGCGCCCTCAAGGAGAGCGATATAATTTTCATTAAAAATATCGATAATGTAACGCATGACAAAGCCAAGGCTGACCTCGTTCTTTACAAAAAGGCGCTGGGAGGTTATTTTATTAGCCTTCAGGAGGAAAGTTTCCGGCATCTGCGGAACTTGTCCGCGCCAACAATTACCCTACAGGAAATCGGCGCCGCCAGAAGATTTTGTGAAAATAAACTCTCGGCGGTCTTCTCCACGACCTTTACCGAATTGCCCCTCGCGCAACAACGCGAGCGTTTGGCCGAGCGCTTGCACCGCCCCCTGCGCGTCTGCGGTATGGTAAGAAACGAGGGAGAGCCGGGCGGGGGACCATTCTGGGTTGCTGAAGGCAGGGAATGTTCGCTCCAAATCGTGGAACGCCACCAGATCGACGCCTGCGACTCCGCACAATCAGCTCTCTGGG
>Ga0082335_1006652_pt1 | contig 14670 bp, 12 predicted proteins | sample Subgrocontami58m_FD_72375 | JGI IMG/M metagenome (GOLD analysis project Ga0082335, IMG submission 72375) | Subsurface groundwater microbial communities from S. Glens Falls, New York, USA - GMW37 contaminated, 5.8 m (SPADES assembly) (version 2) ...
ATCTTCGCGATCGTGGCAGGGATTCCGCTCCCGCCGAGCGGCTGGCACGCCTCGACGCACAGGCCGGCTATGAAGGTCGCGTACCTCCAGCGCGGTTCGAGGACGCGCCTGCGCTCGGCTGACTCGCGGACCGAGAACATCACCCCGCCGCTCGCCTGCAGGGCATAGAACGCGATCTGCATGCCGAGACAAAGCATTGCGTCCGCCTCCTTGGACGTGCTGTCGGGAGCGGCGGAAAGCCGTTGCAGGTGGCGTGCGTAGTTCTTCAGGACAGGCAGGTATAGCCGGTCGAATTCGGCTTGCGTCCCGCCGGCGGCCGCGCGGATTCTGCGCAGCAGCTTGCTCTGCGAGCCTGGCAATCCGTCAAGTCCGTCGGGCTCTCCGTTCGCGGCAGCATCGACGCGATGCGCGCGGGCATCGATCTTTCCCGCATCTTTCCTGCGGAAAGCGCAACGGATAAGCGTCGGAATCTGCATCGAGAGGCATTATTTGCGCCTCTCGATGCCGAGTCGCCCGGCAAAAACGCATCGCGCCGCGGTTTTTTTCCTGCGCTTACGCCGCCGCAGCGAGGCGTACGCGGCTGCGAGAGTGGTTGGCGCTTTGACCCATCGCCTGCACCTGGCAGACCTGCCCATTGCGGCGCACCGCAACGCAGACCGGACAGTTCCGCTCGTGATTCAGGATGTCCTGATTGTTGTGAATGTACTTCGCATCGCAGCGGCTGCAGGTCACGGTGCTTATGTTCTTGATCGAGAGCTGGCGCAGCAACATCCACGCGCGGTCGAAGCTGTAGAGCAGTTCCTCGCCGGCCAGGACCTCCTGGTAGTGACGGTATGCGGCGACGTAGGCGTCCTGGTAGCGCTCCATCGTGTCCCTGACGCCGCCGTAGGCCGCCGCGATGACCGAACCGTGCCAGCGCAGCCGCTGGGTTTCCATGAGCGATTCGTGGCGGCTGGGAAGCTGCCCTTGCGGCGGCTTGACGCCAACCACTTCGGTGTAGATGCGGATCGACTCCGTGCTCGGCACGCTGCGGCACAGGTCGCGGATGACCGGTGGACGGGCGCCCAGCTTGGCGAGCTCGACCGCTCTGGCAAGGTCTTCGAGATGTTGCGCGCGGATCATGATGATCTCCCGACTGCCTGCAGCAGCATGAACGAACGGCGTTGCGGCACCGTCCCCAGGTTGAAGAACACGCGGACGAGCTTCGCAAAGTTGGACGGAAGCACGATCCGCCAGCGCCCGTGCTCCGTCGCTTCGCGGATCTCGGCAAGGCTCATGCACGCCATCCGCTTCGCCTCGCCCGCGGAGATGCCCAGGATGATGTGCGCCGTATGCGGCCTTGACCTGACCAATCCCCTCACCACGAACAGGTAGTCGTGCACGATGCTGGCGAGTTCGGAAGAAGGACTTTGGTGCGCCTCGCTGTCGAGCTTCACGCGGAAAATGAACGTGCCGCTGCCCGCCAGCAGCGCCGCCTGCTCCTCGCTCAGCCCGCGCAGGGCCTGCGCAGCTTCGAGCGAGAGGTTGAGCGACCCTGTCGCCTTGCTCTGGTCCTGCGAGAGTCCTCTGACAACCGCGAGGAACCGCTGGACCAGATCGATGACGTCTTCCTGCATGGTCCGTCTCCTAGTTCTTCCTGTCTTTCGGAAGCAGGTCGTCGCGCGTGAATTCGTCGCCGACGAGCTTCAGGATCTTTTCCACGTATCGGGTCTCGCCGGTGTATTCGGTGCGTGGCATTTTCCCGCTCGCCATCCACTTGCGCAGAGCCGGCGCCGTCCGGCCGAGGCGCCGCCCGGCAGCGGCCAGGCTGCCCGCGCGCTCGACGAACGCGGTCATCGCCCTGCTGAACCTGCTCCTGCCCGTCGCCTGCTTGCCCATGATCACCCGCAGTTTCCGGCACTGATGATCGCGCCGCCGATCGCCACGATCGTTACCAACGGTTTCAATATAAACGCACAAAATGCGGGAGTCAATACTTTAAGTTGCGATTTGATACTTAAAGTATCGCCACCGGGTTTCAACGCCCCCCGCCTTCCGATGTAACATTGGCCGCGGAAAACTTCATCGATTTAACGTCTTTCCCCGATGACCTCAGGTAAATCCAAACCCGGCGCGCCGATCCCCGACCGCCGCGAGCCCGGCCCGGCGCTGCGCAAGGAATTCGCCGAGCGGCTGGCGCGCACGCTGGAGCTGCGCGGCTATCCGCCGTACAGCCGCGCCCTGTTCGCGCGCGTCGCGAAGGAATACGGCGTCACCGTGAGCGCGAGCCGCAAGTGGCTCTCGGGCGAGGGCTTCCCCGGAATCGAGACCCTGGTGCGCATCGCGAACGACCTGAAGATCTCCCTCGACTACCTGCTGCGCGGCGTCGAGATCCTCTTCGACGAGCCCTCCAGCGACATGGAGGTGCGCCGCTCGATCGCGCTGCTGCAGCTCGCCAGGTCCTTCACCCTGGTGCCGCGCGCCGAGGCGAGGAAGATCGAGCGCGGCGAGCACACGCGCGATGTCATCGGCTTCACCCGCGACTGGCTGGAGAAGCACTTCGGCGCCGAGGAGGGCGAAATCGACACCTACGAGGTCGCCGGCGACGCGATGGCCCCGGAGGTGAAGCCGGGCGACGTCGTGGTGTTCCGCAGGGGCGTGAAGGCCTTCGGCGACAACGGCCTGTACGTGCTCAGGCAGGGCGCGACGATCAAGCTGCGCCGCGTCTCGCTGCTCGCCGACGGCAGGATCAAGCTCGCGTGCGAGAATCGCAGTTACCCGCCGGAGATCTTCCCGGCGCGCAGGGTGGTGTTCGGGCAGAGCGCGGATGCGGCGAAGATCGCGGTGCTCGGCCGCTTCGTGGGCAGCATAAGACGGGCGGGCTGAACGCCGCCTGCGAATTGGTTCCTGCGGCGCTGTTCAGGCCGGACGCGCGCCGCTTCGATGATCTTCCTCGCGTTCCTGATATGGTGTTCGACTTCGCTGCGCTCAGTCCAAGCTACGGGAAGGCATGGCCTGTCCCCTGCGGGCGGAGAGCTGCACGGCTAGGACCGCCGCGAGCAGCGCGAGCCCGACGAGGTCGGTGATCCAGCCGGGCTTGATGAGCAGCAGCGCGGCGGCGAACAGCACCGCGCGCTGCAGCCGCGTGGCCGCGGTGACGAAATAGCCGTTCAGCGACGCGGCGAGGCAGACCGTGCCGATCGACGCCGAGACGAACGCCTGCAGGATGACGTACCACTCCGAGCCGATCATCAGCAGCGCCGGCTCGTAGACGAACATGAACGGGACGATGAAGCCCGCCGCGCCGACGCGCACGGCGTACAGGCCCGCGGTCCAGATGTCGGTCTTCGCCAGGCTCGCGGCAGCGTATACCGCAAGCGCGACCGGCGGGGTGATCGCCGACAGGATCGCGAAATAGAAGGCGAACATGTGCGCCGCCGGCGTGATCGCCCCGAGCTTGATCAGCGCCGGCACGAGCAGCGCCACCATGACGATGTAGGCCGGGGTGGTCGGCATGCCCATGCCGAGCACGATGCCTGCGATCGCGGTGAGCACCAGCGCGAGCAGCAGCGAGTTCTGCGCGACGCCGGTCACGAGCTGCGTGAAGCTGATACCCAGGCCCGTGATCGTCACCACGCCGATGATGATGCCCGCGCACGCGCAGGCGACGGCGACCGAGAGCGTGTTCCGCGCGCCCTCGTCGAGCGCCTCGAGCAGCGAACGCGCGCTGATGCCCTCGCGCGTCACCTTGCGCGCGAGCGCCATCGGCAGGCAGGCGAGCGAGCCCACAAGTGCGCACAGCGGCGCGCTGTAGCCGGCGACCAGGCCGACGAAGATGATCAGGATGGGCACGAACAGGTGGCCGCGCGCGGCCATGACCGCGGAGAGGCGCGGCAGCTCGGAGCGCGGCACGCCGTGCAGGCCGAGGCGCTTGGCCTCGAAATGCACCGCGAAGAACACCGCGACGTAGTACAGCGCCGCCGGGATCGCGGCCCAGACGGTGACCTGGAAGTACGACACCGCGAGGAACTCCGCCATCACGAAGGCTGCGGCCCCCATCACGGGCGGCATGATCTGGCCGCCGGTCGAGGCGGTCGCCTCCACCGCCGCGGCGAACGCGGGCCGGAAGCCGCTCCGCTTCATGAGCGGGATAGTCATCGGGCCGTCCACCATCACGTTCGCCACCGCGCTCCCGGAGACGGTGCCGAACAGGCTCGAGCTGATCACCGACACCTTGCCCGGGCCGCCCGCGCTATGGCCGGTGAGCGAGAGCGCGAAGTCCATGAACAGCCGCCCGGTGCCGCTTCGCTCCATGAACGCGCCGAACAGCACGAACAGCATCACGTAGGAGGCCGAGACGCCGAGCGTCGAGCCGAAAATGCCCTCGGTGGAGAGGTAGAGCTGCTCCATCAGCACCGGCAGCTTCACCCGCGTGAAGCCGACCGCGTAGGTTAGGAACACGAGCGCGGTGATCGGCAGCGCCCAGCCGAGCACGCGGCGCGTCGATTCGAGCACGATCAGCACAGCCACCACCGCGTAGGCCTTGTCAGCGAGGGTGAGCTCGTCGATGTAGATGATGCGGTTGGTGTAGTACTCGTAGTTGACGAAGATGTGCAGCACGAACGCCCAGGACGCGGCGATCAGGGCGAGATCGAGCACCCTCCAGCCGAATCCTCCCCCCGGCTTCGAGGGGTAGAGCAGGAACACGAGCGTGAGCGCGAAGATCAGGTGCGTGCCACGGAAGTGCATCGCCTCGGGCGGGCCGAACGCGGCGACATACATATGGTAGAGCGACATCGCCACCGCGATCGCGGAGACGAGCGCCTTCAGCGCGCCCGCGGCCGGCGCCGTTGCGGGCTTTTCCTCGGAGATTACGGATACCGGCACAAGTACTCGTTCCGGAGTGCGTTGTCATTCCGAGGCCGACGGCCGGGGAATCTGCTTCTCGATGATGGAAAAGCAGATTCCTCGCTGCGCTCGGAATGACGCCTTGCCTACAGCGCCCCGGCTTCCTTGTAGAACTTCGCCGCCCCCTTGTGGAACGGCACGCCGATGTCCACGGCCATGTCCTTGGGCGTGAGCCCGGCGATCGCCTTGTTGCTCGCGGCCATGTCGCTCACGTTGGCGGCCATGGTCTTCGCCATCCTGTACACCACGTCCTCCGGCAGCGAGCAGGCCACGACCAGGTGGGTGGAGTAGCCGATCACCGGCACGTCCTTGTCCTGCTTGGGATAGGTGCCCGCCTTGATGACGAGCTTGTTGTAGCCCGGGTTCTGGCGCTTCAGGTCGTTCATGGTCTTGTCGTCCACCGGGACGAGCTTGACGTCGCGCGCGCTCGCGAGGTCCATCACCGAGGACGCGGGCGCGGTGGTGCCCAGGGTGAACACCTGCACGTGCCCGTCCTTCATCATCGACACGGCATCGGTGTAGGACGCCTGGAAATTGATCTTGCCGAGCGACTGGTAGCTCAGGCCGTTCATTTTCAGCACCAGGTCGGTGAGCAGCTCGGCGGTGTTCCCCTTGGGCTGGGTCACGACCGACTTGCCCTTCAGGTCGGCGAACGAATTCACCTTCGAGTCGGCGAGCGCCACCACCTGGAAGTACTGCGGGTAGATGTTCGCGAGCTGGCAGACGTTGGTGACCTTCTTCGGGTACGGCGGGCGGCCCTCCAGCCCGTCGACCGTGGTGCTGGAGTTGCCGAAGCCGATATGCGCCTTGCCCTCGTCGACGCCGCGCACGTTCGCGATCCCGGCGCCCGGCTGCGCCTGCACCTGGAGGCCGGGAATGGCTTTCTCCCACATGCCCTTCAACGCCCCGCCGAGGGGCACCCACACCCCGCCCTGCGGGCCGGTCATCATCGTGACCTGCTGCGCCGCTGCGGGCACGGCAAACAGCGCGGCGGCAGCCGCCGCGACACAGGCTTGTGCGATCGTCTTCGACATGTCGTCCTCCTCCAGTGCGTTTCGGGGTTTGCTCGGCGGGCCATCATAGCGCCGTCTTAACCCGCGTGCCAACGTCGCTCAGCCGGCTAGTGGATCTCCGGGTCGGGCGTCGGCGCGCCGGCTTCGAGGAAGTCGAAGTCGCAGCCCTTGTCGGCCTGGGTCACGTGCTTCAGGTAGAGCGCGCCGAAGCCGCGGCCGTAGCGCGGCGCGGGCGGCTTCCAGGCGGCGCGCCTGCGCTCCAGCTCGGCCGCATCGACCTGCAGCTCGATGCGCCGCGCCGGCACGTCGAGCGCGATGCGGTCGCCGTCGCGCACCAGGGCGAGCGGCCCGCCCACGTGCGACTCGGGCGCCACGTGCAGCACGCAGGCCCCGTAGCTGGTGCCGCTCATGCGCGCGTCCGACACGCGCACCATGTCGCGCACCCCCTGCTGCAGCAGCTTCTTCGGGATGGGCAACTGGCCCCATTCGGGCATTCCGGGCGCGCCCTGGGGACCTGCGCCCTGCAGCACGATCACGCAGTCCCGGTCGATGGCGAGGGCCGGATCGTCGATCCTCGCCGCCATGTCGTTGTAGTCCCTGAACACCACCGCCCGGCCGGTGTGCCGCAACAGCGCGCTTTCCATCGCGGCCGGCTTGATCACTGCGCCGTCGGGCGCGAGGTTGCCACGCAGCACCGCGAGGCCGTCCTGCGCAACCAGCGGGTTCTCGCGCGTGCGGATCACGTCGTCGTCGAACACCCGGGCGCCCGCGAGGTTCTCGCCGAGCGTGCGGCCGTCGACGGTGATCGCATCGCAGTCGAGCAGGTCGGTCAGGCGCGCGAGCATGCCGCGCAGGCCGCCCGCGTAGTAGAAGTCCTCCATCAGGTACTTGCCCGAGGGGCGGATGTCGGCGAGCACCGGGGTGCGCCGCGCCAGCGCGTCGAACCGGTCCAGGGTGAGCGGCACGTTTGCGCGGCGCGCGATCGCAATCAGGTGCACGATCGCGTTGGTCGAGCCGCCGAGCGCGAGCACTGCGGTCAGCGCGTTGTCGATCGAGGCCGCGTTCACGATCTCCAGCGGCTTCAAGTCCTCCCACACCATCTCGACGATGCGCTTGCCGCACAGCGTCGCCATCTGCGCATGGCGCGAATCGGCCGCGGGGATGGACGATGAGCCGGGCAGCGCCAGGCCGAGCGCCTCGACCGCGCCGGTCATGGTGGAGGCCGTGCCCATGGTCATGCAGTGGCCGGCCGAGCGCGCGATGCCCTGCTCGATCTCGGCCCAGTCGCCCTCGCTGATGTTGCCCGCGCGCAGCTCCGCCCAGTATTTCCACGAGTCCGTCCCGCTGCCCAGCGTCTCCCCGCCCCAGTTGCCGCGCAGCATGGGGCCGGCGGGCATGAAGATCGCGGGCAGGTTCATCGACAGCGCGCCCATCACCAGCGCCGGGGTGGTCTTGTCGCAGCCGCCCATCAGCACGCAGCCGTCGGCGGGATAGGAGCGCAGCAGCTCCTCGGTCTCCATCGCGAGCAGGTTGCGGTAGAGCATGGTGGTGGGCTTCTGGAACGGCTCGGAGAGCGACATCGCCGGCATCTCGACCGGAAAGCCGCCCGCCTGCCAGACGCCGCGCTTCACCTCCTCCGCGCGCTGGCGGAAGTGCGTGTGGCAGGGGTTGATCTCGCTCCAGGTGTTGACGATCGCGATCACCGGCTTGCCGGCGTAGTCGGTGCGGTGATAGCCCATCTGCGCGGCGCGCGAGCGGTGTCCGAACGAGCGCAGGTCGCTCGCGCCGTACCAGCGGTGACTGCGCAGTTCCTCGGGTTTCCTGCGGCGGCGTTCGGTCATGACTGCTCCTGCCGAAATGGGGTGCAGGCGGATTATGGCGATAGCGCCCGATCCGGTCCAGGAGCCGGCCATCCCGATTCGAAAGCAAGCACCGGAGTGCCCGCCGGTGCGTAGATCTCCAGTCTACGCACCATGAGGCGGGCCGATTCGATTGCCCGTAGAATTTGAAAGGATCGTCAACATGATTGTCGCGACCATGACCGAGAAAACAGCCCCGCTGCGCGATGCCCGCGACGACGATCGCTGGGCGGCGGTGGTGAGGCGCGACTGCGCCGCTGACGGCGTCTTCTACTATTCGGTCCGAACCACCGGCGTGTACTGCAGGCCCTCCTGCGCGGCACGGCTGCCGCGGCGCGAGAACGTGTGCTTCCATGCGAGCTGCGAAGAGGCCGAGCAGGCGGGCTTCCGGCCCTGCAAGCGCTGCCGGCCGAATGAATCGCCGCTCGCCGAGCGCCAGGCCGCGTCCGTCGCTGCGGCCTGCCGGGCGATCGAGCAGGCCGAAACCATCCCAAGCCTGGACGCGCTGGCGAAGACGGTGGGCATGAGCCGCTTCCACTTCCACCGCCTGTTCAAGGCGCTCACCGGGGTGACGCCCAAAGCCTATGCCGATGCGCACCGCGCGCGCCGGGTCCGAGACGAATTGGGGCGCGGCGCAACGGTCACCGAGGCGATCTACGGCGCGGGCTTCAACTCCAACGGGCGCTTCTACGCCGCCTCGTCCGATCATCTGGGCATGACGCCGACCGCGTTCCGCGAGGGCGGCCTCGGCGAGTCGATACACTTCGCCATCGGTGCATGCTGGCTCGGCGCGATTCTCGTCGCCGCCACCAGCAAGGGCGTGTGCGCGATCATGCTGGGCGAAGATCCCGGCGCATTGGCGCGCGACCTGCAGAACCGGTTTCCTCGCGCGCACCTCGTCGGCGGCGACCGCGAATTCGAGCGGCTCGTCGCGCGGGTGGTCGGATTCATCGAGGCGCCGGCGCGCGGTTTCGACCTGCCGCTCGATATCCGCGGCACGGCGTTCCAGCGCCGCGTCTGGGAAATGCTGCGCGCAATCCCGCCCGGCAAAACGGCGAGCTACGCCGAGATCGCGGCGCGCCTGGGCAAGCCCTCGGCTGCCCGGGCCGTGGCGGGCGCATGCGCCGCGAACGCGCTCGCCGTGGCGATTCCCTGCCATCGGGTCGTGGCCGCGAACGGCGAACTGGCGGGCTATCGCTGGGGCGTCGGGCGCAAGCGGCGGCTGCTCGACCGGGAGCGAGGCTGACGCGCGCCTGAAAAACCGCGATTCCGCGACTTCTCCCGTAATCCGCTGGCCGGGAGACTGGCAGATTCTTTCTGCCCTCGGCAGTGGGCGCGCCGTGTATAATCCGCGACAGTTTTCTGGTGCCCGGATCGCCATCGGCGGTCCGGGTTAAACGGGAAACAGGAACCGAGTGATTCGGCAACCTGTGCTGCCCCCGCAACGGTAAGCAAGTGCGGGTGCGCTCGACGGGGTCCCCCCAGGACCTCGAACCACTGCGGCCTCGAGCCGTGGGAAGGTGAGCGCATCAAGACTTGTCAGCCCGGAGACCGACCGGAGAACGAGCGAAGCGGTTGCGGGAGGCTGCCGTCGGCACGCGAGTGATGCGCCGAGCGGCGCTGCGCCCGCAAACCGATCTCTCCCCGAACGCTTCTTGTCAGTCATCGGCCCGCGGGGACGCAGGCCAGATAGGGGAGTCAACACCATGGGCCATCGACGCCCGATTCAGGCGCGCCTGCTGGGCGCGCTGCTCGTTTCGTTTTGCGCAGCCTCCGCAGCACAGCAGCAGGAACAAGGAGAGCCCGACGCGGTCGTGGTCACCGCCTCGCGCCTGGAGCAGCAATTGACCGACACCATCGCCCATACCACCGTCATCACGGCGCGAGACATCCGCGAATCGCGGGCCGTCGACCTGCCCAGCCTGTTGCGCCGGGAGGCCGGATTCGAGTTCGTGCAGAACGGGGGCATCGGCGGCGCAAGCAGCATCTTCATGCGCGGTGGCGACGGCCGGCAGGTGCTGGTCCTGATCGACGGCGTGCGCGTCGGCTCGGCCACGCTCGGCACTACCGCCATCGAGAACGTGATGCTTGACGAGGTGGAGCGAGTGGAGGTCGTGCGCGGCAACGTCTCGGCGCTGTACGGCGCCAACGCCATCGGCGGCGTGATCCAGATCTTCACCCGGCAAGGCTACGGCGCACCGCGCGCCGATGCGCAGGCGATGGCCGGCTCGCGCGGGACTTCCCGCATCGCCGCCGGCTACCGGGGCAGCGTGGAGAACACGCGCTTCAGCCTGAACGTCTCGCAGTTCGAGACCGCCGGCTTCTCGGCGCTCGATCCGAAGCTCGCGCCCAGGGCGAATCCGGACAACGACGGCTACCGCGACCAGAGCTTTTCGGGCCAGGTCGCGCAGCGCCTCGCCGCCGGCCACGAGATCGGCGTGCGCGCCTATCAAAGCGCCGGCAAGGTCGATTTCGACAACGCGTTCGGCGCGCCGACCGACCGCCATCGTTCGGATAACACGCTGTCGACCTATGCCGTCTATTCCCGCAACGCGCTTGCCTCGTTCTGGGAATCCCGTGTGACGTTGGCCGAGGGGTCGGACAAGTCGAAGAACTTCACCAACGACGCGGCACCGACACGCTTCAACACCGGGAACACCCAGTTGCAGTGGCAGAACGATTTCAAGCTGGCAAAGGAGCACATCCTTACGGCCGCACTGGAGCGGCAGCAACAGCGGGTGGACAGCACCACCGCCTACCCGGTAACCGGGCGCAACGTGAACAGCTCGATGCTCGCCTACAGCGGTCGCCTCGGCGCGCATCAATTGCAGGCGAGCGCCCGGCGCGACCAGTATTCGGACTTCGGCAACGCCGATACCTGGCTGGCGGGCTACGGTTACGACATCGACGCACGCTGGAAGGTGACTGCAATGCGCTCCAGCGCGTTCACCGCGCCGACCTTCAACCAGTTGTTCTTCCCCGGCTTCGGCAACCCCAAGCTTCAGCCCGAGAAGACCTACAGCAGCGAGTTCGGGCTGCAGTACGCCGCCGACAGGCACCTGTTGCGCATCGCGGCGTTCCAGACCCGATACCAGAACCTGATCGAGACCGTGGCCGTGACACCCGCGATTTTCCTGCCGCAGAACGTCGCCCGCGCGCGCGTCGAGGGCACCGAACTGAGCTACACCGGCCAGTTCGAAGGCTGGGATTTGCGCACCAGCCTGACCGTGCAGGATCCGATCAACGCCACCACCGGCGCCCAGTTGCGCCGGCGCGGCACCACCTTCGGCAATCTGGTCGCGAGCACCACGCTCGCCGGCTGGCGGCTGGGCGGGGAATTGATCGTCGGCAGTTCACGCCCCGATAACGACATCGCCACCGGGGCGCCGGTGACGCTCGGCGGCTACAAGGTGGTCAACCTGACCGCTCGCTATCCGGTCGGCAAGAACGCGCACGTTGCCGCGCGGCTGGAAAACGCCTTCGATGCGAAGTATCAGGTTGCGCACGGCTACAACGTGCCGGGCCGCGGCCTGTTCGTCTCGCTCGGCTGGCAGCAGTAGGGGGACGCTTGCGGCGCGCTCTGCTCGTCTGGCTGGTCCTCGCGGTCGCCGCGCTCACGGCGTTCGCGCTCGCGCTCGCCACCGGCAGCCGCTGGATATCGCCGCTGGAACTGACGCACGCGCTGTTCGCGCCCGGCGACAGTCTTGCCGGCGAGATCGTCACCGAGCTGCGCCTGCCTCGCGCGCTGGCGGCCTTCGCCACCGGCGGGCTGCTGGCGCTGGCCGGGGCGTTGATGCAAGTATTGCTGCGCAATCCGCTTGCCGATCCTTACGTGCTGGGCCTGTCGGGCGGCGCGGCGGTCGGCGCGCTCGCGGCCATGCTCGCCGGTCTGGGGACGCTGTTCGTCAACCTCGGCGCGGCGGCGGGAGCGCTCGTCGCGATTCTGCTGGTGTTCGCGCTGGCGCAGCGCGACTTCGCTCGCCAGCAGCTGTTCGGGCCGCTGGATGCTTCGCCGCGCCTCCTGCTCACCGGCGTGATGATCGCGGCCGGCTGGTCGGCCATCATCACACTGATGCTGACGCTGGCGCCTGACGCCAAACTGCGGGGCATGCTGTTCTGGCTGATGGGCGATCTGAACGGCGTGGATTCCTGGGCACCCGCATGGTTCGTCCTGGCAGCGGCACTCGTCGTAATCTATCCGGCCGGGCGCGACCTGAACGTGCTGTTGCGCGGCGAGGCGCTGGCGCACGCGCTCGGCGTGCGCGTCATGCCGCTGCGCCGAACGGTCTACCTGGTCGCATCGGCGGCGACGGCCCTTGCCGTGACCACCGCCGGTACGATCGGCTTCGTCGGCCTGGTCGTGCCGCACGCGCTGCGACTCGCGCTGGGCAACGACCAGCGCGTGCTGCTCCCGGCCAGTGCATTGACCGGCGGCACGCTGTTGCTCCTTGCCGACACCGCGGCGCGCACCGTGCTCGCGCCGCAGCAGCTGCCGGTGGGCGTGATCACCGCACTCGTCGGCGTGCCGGCCTTCATGTTCCTGCTGCTGCGCGCCCCGGGGAAGCCATGAGTGCTCCGCTGCTCAGGGTGAACGACCTGACGCTGCGGGTGGGCGCGCGCACCTTGGTGCGCGAACTGAGCTTCCGCATCGACCCGGGCGAAGTATGGTGCCTGCTCGGCCCGAACGGCGCTGGAAAGAGCACCCTCCTGCACACCGTGGTCGGCCTGCGCGAGTCCCAGGGCGGCGCGATGGAACTGGCCGGCCGCGCGCTGCACGCCTGGACGCCGGGCGAGGCCGCGCGGCTGCGCGGCTTCCTGCCGCAGACGCTGCACGACGCCTTCAGCGCGAGCGTGATGGACAACGTGATGGCGGGGCGACACCCGTACCTCGCGCGCTGGCAATGGGAAAACGAGCGCGACCGCGAAATTGCCCTTGCCGCATTGCAGGCGGTGGATCTCGCCGGCTTCGAGCAGCGCGACGTGCTGACGCTGTCGGGCGGCGAGCGCCAGCGCGTGGCGCTGGCGGCGCTGCTTGCCCAGGACCCGCCGCTGCTCCTGCTGGACGAACCGCTTTCGCATCTCGACCTGCGGCATCAGCTTCTGGTGCTGGAGGAGCTGGGCAGGCTGGCCCGGGAGCGCGGCAAGGGCGTGCTGTTCACGGTGCACGATCTCAATCTGGCCGCGCGCTTCGCCGGCCACGCGCTGCTGCTCACGCCGCAGGGAACCGTGCGGCAGGGACCGATAGGCGAAGTGATGACCGAGCCCGACCTGTGGTGCGCGTTCGGCCACCGCGTGGCGCGCATCGAAGCGGCCGGCCGAACGCTGTTCATTCCGGAGTAGGCATGATCGCAGACGACGAAGCCGGAAGCATCGACGAGCGCCACAGGGCGCGCATGCAGCGCAAGAAGCAGGTGGTCGATGAAAAAATAGGCGCGGCGCAGCGCGACGCGGGTCTCATCATCGTCGTGACCGGCAGCGGCAAGGGCAAATCGAGTTCCGGGTTCGGCATGGTGGCGCGCGCGCTCGGCCACGGCATGAAGGTCGGCGTCGTGCAATTCATCAAGGGCGCGGTTCCGACCGGCGAGGAGCAATTCTTCCGGCGCTTTCCCGACGAGGTGGAATTCCGCATCGCCGGCGAAGGCTACACGTGGGAGACCCAGGACCGCGAGCGCGACATGCGCAAGGCCGAAGCCGGCTGGGCCCATGCGCAGCGCATGCTCGCCGACCCGGGCGTCGGTCTGGTCGTTCTGGACGAGATCAACATCGTGCTCAAGTACCGGTATCTCGACGTGGGCCGGGTGCTGGCCGATTTGCGCACACGGCCGGCGCTGCAACACGTGGTGATGACCGGCCGCGCCGCGCCGCCCGAGATCATCGCGGCGGGCAACACCGTTACCGAGATGAAGCCGACCAAGCACGCATTTCAACAGGGCATCCGCGCACAGAAGGGAGTGGAATGGTGAACATCGCCGCAGCAACGGAACAGGGTTTGGATTTTTCGATATCCCCGCCTTCGCGCGCCATCGAGATCGCCCTTCGAAACAAGATCGACGGCAAGACCAAGCCGCTCGGCGCGCTCGGCCGGTTGGAGACGCTGGCGCTGCAGATCGGCCTCATTCAGCAGGCCGAATCGCCGCGATTGGCGCGGCCGCAGATCCTGCTGTTCGCCGGCGACCATGGCGCCGTGGCCGAGGGCATCAGCGCCTTTCCGCAGGAGGTCACCTGGCAGATGGTGCATAACTTTCTTTCGGGCGGCGCGGCGATCAACGTGCTTGCGCTGCAGGCGGGCATCGCGGTGCAGGTGATCGACGCCGGCGTGAACCACGAGTTTCCGCCCGGCGCCGGCCCGCGCAATTGCAAGATCGCCCGCGGCACCGCCAACTACGTGCGCGAGCCGGCCATGAGCGCCGGGCAGTGCGCGCAGGCCATCCGCATCGGAGCGCAACTGGTGCGCCAATGCGCGGACCAGGGCACCAACGTCGTCGGTTTCGGCGAGATGGGCATAGGCAACACCGCATCGGCATCGCTGCTGCTGCATCGCATCGGCGGCGTACCGCTGGCCGAGAGCGTCGGGCGCGGCACGGGTCTCGACGACGCGGGACTGGCGCGCAAGCAGGCAATCCTTGCGCGCGCCGCGGCGCGCCGTCCCGGTGCGTTGGCGCCGCTCGAAGCGCTTGCCGAGTACGGCGGCTTCGAGATCGCGATGATGGCGGGTGCCTTCCTCGCCGCGGCCGAGGCGAAGATGGTGATCCTGGTGGACGGCTTCATCGCCAGCAGCGCGCTCCTGGTGGCGAGCCGGCTCCATCCCGCGGTGCTCGAGTACTGCGTGTTCGCGCATCTCTCGGCCGAGGCGGGACATCGACGCATGATCGAGCTGCTCGGCGCCCAGCCCCTGCTGGCGCTGGGGATGC
>Ga0082335_1006653_pt1 | contig 14670 bp, 14 predicted proteins | sample Subgrocontami58m_FD_72375 | JGI IMG/M metagenome (GOLD analysis project Ga0082335, IMG submission 72375) | Subsurface groundwater microbial communities from S. Glens Falls, New York, USA - GMW37 contaminated, 5.8 m (SPADES assembly) (version 2) ...
GCACGCGCCCGCCTACGCCGGAAAGACCCGCTACTGGGGCGTGTCCAACGAGACCGCCTGGGGCGTGTGCGAATTCCAGCGCCTGGCGCGCGAGCGCGGCGCGCCGCCGCCGGTGACGATACAGAACACCTGCAACCTGCTGCACCGGACCTTCGAGTGGGGGCTCGCCGAGGCGTGCTACCGCGAGGGCTTGGCGCTGCTCGCCTACAGTCCGCTCGCGCAAGGCATGCTCACCGGCAAGTACGCGGGCGGTGCGAGGCCCGCGGGGGCGCGCTTCACACTGTATCCGGAATTCGGCGAACGCTGGCAGCGGCCCGGCTGCGTCGCCGCGGCGGCCGAGTACCTGGAAATCGCCCGCCGCCACGGCATCGATCCGGCCGCGATGGCGCTCGCTTTCGTGCGCGGCCGCCGGTTCGTCGCCTCCACGATCATCGGTGCGACCCGCCTGGGGCACATCGGCTGCGCCCTGGACAGCCTGAACGTGGCGCTCGACGATGCGACGCTCGGCGAAATCGACCAGGTCAACCTGAAGTACCCGAGTCCTGCGGCGGGCCTTTGAATGTGGGAGGCGTTCGCGCTTGCCGCGCTCGCGGCGCTGGCGTGGTGGTGGTACGACTCGATGCGTTCGCGCGAGCGGGCGGTCGCGACGGCGGGCGCCGCCTGCGAGCGCGACGGCCTGCAATTCCTCGACGACACGGTCGAGTGCGTGAAGACCCGCCCGGCGCGCGGCGAGGAAGGCCGGTTCGCCCTGCGCCGCACTTACCGCTTCGAATTCTCCGACACGGGAAACAACCGGCGCTCGGGCTTGGTCGTCGTTCTCGGCGCGACGGTAGAATCGCTGTCCATGGAACCGTTTCTCGTGCAGTGATGACCGGCTGATTGATATGGCCAAGTGGCTGGAGGGAAAGGTCGTCGAGCAGCGCCGCTGGACCGAGCGGCTGCTTTCGCTCAAGATCGAGGCGCCGGACATCCCCTTCGAGGCGGGCCAGTTCACCAAGCTGGCGCTCCCGGTCGAGGGAGAGATGCTCGCGCGCGCCTACTCGTTCGCCAACGCGCCCGAGGAGCGGCCTTACGAGTTCTACTACGTGATCGTGCCCGAGGGGCCGCTCACGATGCGGCTTGCGCGGCTGCAGTCCGGCGACCCCGTCTGGCTCTCGCTGCGCGCCGCCGGATTTCTCGTGCTCTCGGAAGTCCCCGATGCGGAGAACCTGTGGCTGCTCGCCACCGGCACCGGCGTGGCGCCGTTCCTTTCGATCCTGAAGTCGGCGACGGTTTGGAAGCGCTATCGGCGCGTCGTTCTGGTCGAGGCGGCGCGGTTCGCCAACGAATTCGCCTATCGCGAGGAGATCGAGGGACTGAAGCGCGAGCACGCCGAACGCTTCGCATCGGTCACTTTCGTGAGCCGCGAGCAGGCGCAGGGCGCGCTCGCGGGACGCATACCGCAGGCGATCGCAGACGGCAGGCTCGAGGCGGCGGCGGGGGTGGAACTGTCCGCGACGGGATCGCAGGTCATGATCTGCGGCAACCCGGCGATGGTGACCGACGCGATCCACGCGCTCGCCCAGCGCGGCATGAAGAAGCACCGGCGCCGCAGCCCGGGACACATCACGGTGGAGAACTACTGGTGAGGCTGCGCCTTGCAGCGGGCCTCGCACTCGTCGCGCTGCTCGCCTCCTGCAGCGCGGTGCGGATCGCGTACAAGAACGCCGAGCCGCTGGTGCGCTTCGCCGCGCACGAATACTTCGACCTCGACGACCGGCAGAACGAGCAGTTCAGGAATCGGATTGCGCAGTTTCACGAGTGGCATCGCAGCGCCGAGCTGCCGGCGTATGCGGCGCTGCTTACGGAAGCGGCCGGAAAGGTCGAAGGCGGCGTTGACCGGGGCGACGTCCACTGGGCGGCAGAGGCGATGCGCGCGCGCTACCGGGTGCTCATCACGAGGGCTGCCGGGGATGCGGCGCCCATCCTGGCCACGCTCACGGAGCCGCAGATCGAGGAGCTCGAGAGGCGGCTCGCGAAAGCCAACGCCAAGTACGCCGAGGAGAACGTGACCGGCGGGGTGCGCAGGACCCACCGCACGCGCCTGAAGCGCATGCTGGGGCGCTTCGGGGACTGGACCGGCGACCTGAGCGACGCGCAGGAAGCGCGCATCGAACGCTTCGTCACCGAGCATGCGCCGCTCGCGGCGTTGCGGCTCGAGGACCGCAGGCGCGCGCAGCGCGCGGCGGTGGCGCTGCTGCGCGAGCGGCGCGATGTGCGGGGGCTCACTGCCGGCCTGGTCGATCTGTTCGCGCACGCCGAGGCGCATCGCTCGGCCGGATACGTCGCGGCGCTGGCGCGCTGGGAGGACAGCCTGGCCGGTCTGCTCGTCGACATCGACCGCATGCTCTCGGAGGAACAGCGCGTCCGGGTGGTGCAGCGCATGCGCGGCTACGCCGAGGACTTCCGCGCGCTCTCCGACGAGCGGAAGCTGGTCGGCGCGGCGGGATTCTAGTCGTCATCAGTCACGTGTGGACAGACCTCGCGAGGAATTTGGTGTTAATCATGTCTCGCCATTTTGGGAAGTTGCAACTTCGCAACTTCCCAAAATGGCGAGATGGATTAAGGGCAAAGCGAAGCGAGCTGCGTAGGTCCGGGCATCGCGGAGCAGTCGTGAACGCATGATCGGCGAAGGGGAGAACGCGGGTTTCGCAGCGGGCGCGCGCGCCGGGCTGCCCGTGGTGCTGGGCTTTCTCTCGATCGGCTTCGCCGCGGGGGTGGTGCAGCGTACCGCGGGCCTTTCGGTGGCCGAGGTCATGCTGATGTCGCTCGTGCTCTACGCCGGCTCGGCGCAGTTCGCGGCGGCGAGCATGATCGCACTGGCGAGCCCTCCCGCGGCGGTCGTTGCGACCGTGTTCTTCGTCAATCTCCGTCACCTGCTGCTCTCGGCGGCGCTCGCGCCGTATTTTTCGCGCCTGCCTTGGTGGAAGAACGCCCTGATCGGCGCCCAGCTCACCGACGAGACCTTCGTCGTCGCGTGGAACCGCCTGCAGGGGGCGCGGGACGCCGCCCCGGCCTGGATGGCGGGACTGAACCTGTCGGCCTATGCGAGCTGGGCCGTGGCGAACCTCGCCGGTTCCCTCACCGGCAGCCTGATCCTCGACACCCGGGCCCTCGGCCTGGATTTCGCGCTTCCGGCCATGTTCGCGGCGCTGCTCGCGCTCCAGATCGCGACGCAGGAAAGCCGGCTGCGCGGCCTCGCGGTGGCGCTCGCGGCGGGCGCCGTCTCGGTCGGCGTCGCGCTCGCGCTTCCGGGCAACTGGAACATCATCTTCGCCACGCTCGCGGGAGCCACGCTGGGCGCCGCGCTCGACCCATGGAAATCCGCGCAGACATCCTCCTGATCGCGCTGGGCGGGGCATTCGTGACCATCCTGCCCAGGGTGGCGCCGCTGGTGCTGCTCTCGCGCACCGAGCTGCCGCAATGGCTCAGGGTCTGGCTCGGCTACGTCCCGGTTTCGATACTCGCAGCGTTGCTGGCCAGCGAGCTGCTCGTTTCCGGCGGCCGGCTGGTGTCCCCCGCCGGCGGCCTGATCGCCGTCGCGCCTGCGTTCCTGGTGGCGGCGCGCCTCCGCTCGATCATCGGGGCGGTCCTGGCGGGCGTGGCGACGATGGCCGTGTTGCGTGCCCTGGGAGGCTGACGGGATGCTTGCGAAGGAATAAGCCGGCGCCGGGAGGCGTAAACTCCTTGAGCGCGATCAAACGCGCGTATACACCAAGGAGGTCACCATGCGAATCCTGACTCTGATCGTGGTGCTGTTCCTCAGCTTGCCGATGGCGGAATGGGCCGCCGGCGCGGGAATGGACTCACAGCCGGCTGCGGCCCCCCGGGACCCCGACTACGACAGCGGCAAGCAGGCGGTCGAGGCACAGAACTGGAAGCTCGCGCTGGAGCATTTCGGACGCGCCCTGACGCGCGACCCGAAGAACGCGGATATCCACAACTACCTCGGTTTCGCATACCGCAAGTCCGGCAATCTCGACGCCGCATTCAAGAGCTACGGCGAAGCCCTGCGCATCGACCCGCAGCACAAGGGTGCGCATGAGTACATGGGCGAGGCCTACCTGATGGCGAGGAACCTCCCCAAGGCCGAGGAGCACCTCGCCGCGCTGGACAAGATCTGCTTTTTCTCCTGCTCGGAGTACCGGGACCTGAAAAAGGCCATCGAGGACTTCAAGCAGAAGCAGGCGAGCCGATAGGCGGAGAAGGCCGACCGGAACGCGGGAGTCGATTGCCCCGGACTCCAACGCTCCGGATGCCGTAACGCGTTACGGCCACGAAGAAACGAGGCCGGGTCCGCACCCGGCCTCCGGTCGCGAATCGCGGACTGGCGCCCGCGGATTACTTCAGGTGCTTGTTGACCAGCTTGGTCATTTCGAACATCGACACCTGCTTCTTGCCACCGAAGACTTCTTTGAGCTTGTCGTCGGCGTTGATGTTGCGCCGGTTCTTGCTGTCCTGCAGTTTGTTCTTCTTGATGTACGCCCAGATCTTCTTGGTCACTTCAGTCCGGGGCATCGGGTTACCGCCGATCACCGCGGCGAGCGCGGCAGTCGGGGTCATCGGTTTCATGAACGCTGCATTCGGCTTGCGCTTCGCAGCGGTCTTCTTTGCGGGTTTCCTAGCTGCCTTTTTCTTCGTGGCCATCCTCAATACTCCCTTCTCGTCACACGGGTAAGTAATCTGAACATCACACACTGTTCTCTGTGCGTGCGCCGTGAGAATGCGTCAGTTGCGGCTGGTTGTCAATCACCCACAGTGCATTTTTCACAGGGGCGAGCGCCGTGATTTCCTCGGGCGCCGGAGGAAATCAGGTCCTATAATTGCGCCTTGATCATCCGGGGTGCCGGCCGGTCGTCGACTTCCGGCCGCTGACGACATGAATTCTTCCAGGAAGAACGTCGCGATCCTCGCCACCGCGCAGGCGTTGCTGTTCACCAACAACTCGACCGCCATCGCCATCAACGGCCTCGCGGGCTACGCGCTGGCGAGCAGCAAGGCCCTGGCGACGCTCCCGGTGACCGGCTGGGTGATCGGCGCCGCGGTCGCCACCTTTCCCGCATCGCTGTACATGAAGCGGTACGGCCGGCGCGCCGGCTTCACCCTCGGCGCCCTCATCGGCATGCTGGGCGCCGCGATCTGCTCCTCGGCCGTCGCCCTCGGCAACTTCTGGCTGCTGTGCCTCGGGACCTGCGTCTTCGGCGCCTACAACGGCATCGCGCAGTACTACCGCTTCGCGGCGGCCGACGCCGCGCCGATGGACTTCAAGAGCAAGGCGATATCGCTCGTTCTCGCCGGGGGGCTCGTCGGAGGGCTTGTCGGGCCGGAAGTGAGCAAGCACACGGTGGACATGCTGGCGACCCGGTACCTGGGCGCCTACCTGTCGCTCATGGTGTTCCTGGTCCTGGCGCTCGCGGTTCTGCAACTGCTCCGGATCCCGCCGCTCAGCGCGGCCGAGCAGCGCGAGCCGGGCAGGCCGCTGCGAGTGATCGTCTCGCAACCGGCCTTCGTGGTCGCGGTGCTCTCGGCGGCGTTCGGCTACGGGATCATGAACCTGCTGATGACCGCGACGCCGCTCGCCATGGGCATCTGCGGCCATCCGTACGCGTCGGCCGCGTTCGTCATCCAGTGGCACGTGGTCGCCATGTTCGCGCCGTCGTTCTTCACCGGGTCGCTGATCAAGCGCTTCGGGCTGCTGCCGGTCATGCTGGCCGGGACGGTGCTGCTGCTCGCGTGCGTCGGCATCGCCCTCGCCGGCATCGCGGTGGCGAATTTCTGGTTCGCCCTGGTGCTGCTCGGGGTCGGCTGGAATTTCCTGTACATCGGCGGCACGACCCTGATCACCGAGACCTACCGCCCCTCGGAAAAGGCCAAGGCGCAGGGGGCGAACGATCTGTCGATCTTTCTGGTCATGGCGAGTTCCTCCGTGGCGTCCGGGATCCTGCTCGACCGCAACGGCTGGGAGACGCTGAACTATCTCGCGATTCCCTTCGTCGCGGCGATCGCGCTTGCGCTCCTGTGGTTGATGGCCAAGCGGCGCGTTCCCGCCACGGCATAGCGGGGCGCTCCCCCGTGAGCACGAGGAGGCTCGACCCGCAGGCGCGGGTTCTGCTCGAGCGCGCCGCGCGGTCCAGGTTTCCGCCGCTGCATACCGTGTCCGCGGCCGAGGCGCGCCGCCTCTACCGTGAAATGCGCGTTCCCCTGCAGCCGCCGCCGCCGGATGTGGCCGGGGCGTCGGACCTCTCCTTCCCCGGGCCGGCCGGCCCGGTGGCCGCGCGCCTGTACCGCGGCCGGGGCTCACCGAAGTCCGCGCCGGTGGCCGTCTTCTTCCACGGTGGGGGCTGGACCTACGGCGACCTCGAGACGCACGACGTGCCCTGCCGCACGCTCGCCAACTTCGCCCGCTGCGCCGTGCTCTCCGTCGCCTACCGCATGGGGCCGGAGCACAAGTTCCCCGCCGCGCTCGAGGACTGCCTCGCCGCGGTGCGCTGGGTCGCCGCGCAGGGCGCCGGGCTCGGCCTGGATACCGCGCGCATCGCGGTGGCGGGTGACAGCGCCGGCGGCAATCTCGCCGCCGCCGCGGCGCTCGTGCTGCGCGACGGGGGCCTGCGGCTCGCGCAGCAGGTGCTCGTCTACCCGGCGCTGGACATGCGCGCCTGTGCGCCGTCGCACTTCGAATTCGCGCTCGGCTACCTGCTCGAGCGCGAGGGCATCCTGTGGTGCCGGGCCAATTACCTGCGCGACGAAGCCGATGCACTCGACTGGCGTGCCTCGCCCCTGCTCGCGCCCGACCTGGCGGGGCTGGCCCCCGCCTACGTCGTCACCGCCGGCTTCGATCCCTTGCGCGACGAGGGCGCGGCCTATGCCGAGCGCCTGGAGGCGAGCGGGGTGAGCGTGACCTACGAGTGCTTCGAAGGCATGGTGCACGGATTCATCACCATGGGCGCCGCCCTCGCCGCGGCCAATCACGCCCTCTACCGGATCGGGCACGCGCTGCGGATCGCCTTCGCGAAAGTGGAGTCGGAGTAATTTACCGGCTCTTCGACTTCCTCGGGCGCCACGCCACGCGCTTCCTCGGCGCGGGCGTGCTCACCGGCCTGTTGGTTCCCCCGCTGGCGGAACTCCTTGCGCCGCTCCTCGTGCCCACGCTGCTGATTCCGCTCGCGCTCGCGCTGGTGCGGCTGGACTGGGGCGCGTTCCGGGTCTACGCCGGCCGGCCGCTGCTCGTCGCGGTGATGGTGCTGTGGCTGCTCGGGATATCGCCGGTGCTGGTCTGGGGCGCGCTCGCGCCGCTCGACATGGCACCCGCGCTGCGCCAGGCCCTGGTCCTCGCCGCGGCATCCTCGCCCATCGTGTCCTGCGCCGCGCTCAGCTTCATCCTCGGCCTGGACGCCGCGCTCGCCGTGGTGGTCATCCTGATCGCCACGGCGCTCGTTCCGCTCACGCTTCCCACGCTTGCGCTCGCGCTCCTCGACCTGAAGCTGGAGATCGAGCTGTCCACCCTCATGCTGCGCCTCGGGCTGATGGTCGGCGTGGCTTTCGCCGCCGCGCTCGCGACGCGCGCCCTGGTTCCCGCGCGGGTGCTCGAGCGCAACGCGCGCCTCCTGGACGGCGTGGCCGTGCTCAACCTCGTGCTCTTCGCCATCGCCATCATGAACGGCGTGACCGCGTTCGCCCTGGAGCGGACGCAGTACGTGCTGCTGGTCACCGCTGCGGCCTTCGCCGCCAACGCCGCGCTGCAGGCGCTCGGCACCGTCGCTTTCTGGCGCCTCGGCCCGCGCCCCGCCCTCACCGCCGGGCTCCTCACCGGCAACTGCAACATGGGCCTCGTCATGGTCGCCCTCGGCCCGCAGGCCGGCATCGACCTCATCGTCTTCTTCGCCATGGGGCAGCTGCCCATGTACATGCTCCCCGGCTTGCTGACTCCGATCTATCGACGGGTGCTTGCGTGGAAAGGCTGACTCCTCCGTGGATGGGGCCTGCGTTGCTCGGCGCCTGCGGAACGTAGGTTGGACTGAGCGAAGCGAAGTCCAACATCGGCTGTTGGACTTCGGCCGATGGCCTCAGTCCAACCTACGGTCGCGCAGCGCCTGTCCACGAAGCCGAATCGCATCACGCAAGCAAATGAGCGGCTCAACTGACTCGGCGTAGAATCGCAAACTTCGCAGGGGCGCACGGTGACGAATCCTTTCAAGCAAGACACGGCAGCGGGCAGGCGCGTAGTGCGCGCGGCTTGCCCGCACGACTGCCCGGACACCTGCGCGATGCTGGTCACGGTGGAGGACGGGCGCGCGGTGAAGGTCGAGGGGGCGAAGGACCATCCGTTCACGCAGGGCACGCTGTGCAACAAGGTGTCGCGCTACCTCGAGCGCACCTACAGCAAGGACCGCCTGCTGCATCCGCTCAAGCGGGTCGGCAGAAAGGGCGAGGGGCGCTTCGAGCGCATTTCCTGGGACGAGGCGCTGGATACCATCGCCGCGCGGTTCCGCGACATCTCGGCCTCGCCGGACGGTCCGGGGGCGATCCTGCCCTACGACTATGCGGGCACCATGGGCTACGTGCAGTGTCGGTCGATGGGCAAGCGCTTCTTCCACCGCCTGGGCGCGTCGCTGCTCGAGCGCACCATCTGCTCCTCCGCGGGCAAGGAAGGGTTGCAGCTCACCCTGGGCGGGTCCTTCGGCATGGATCCGGAGCGCTTCGAGGACGCGCGGCTCATCCTCATCTGGGGCTCCAACCCGATCGTCTCCAACCTGCACTTCTGGACGCGGGCGCAGGAGGCGAAGCGCCGCGGCGCGAAGATCGTCGCCATCGATCCCTACCGCAGCCTCACCGCCGAAAAGTGCAGCGAACACCTGGCGCTGATGCCCGGCACCGACGCCGCGCTCGCGCTCGGCATGATGCACGTCATCATCGACGAGGGACTGCACGACCGCGACTACGTCGAGCGATACACGCTGGGTTTCGACGCGCTCGCCGGGCGCGTCAGGGACTATCCCCCGGAGAAGGTCGCCCGGATCACCGGGGTCGCGCCCGGGCGCATCGTCGCGCTCGCGCGCGAATACGCATCCACGCGCCCCGCCGCGATCCGGCTCAATTACGGCATGCAGCGCTGCGGCGGCGGCGGGATGGCGGTGCGCACCGTCGCTTGCCTGCCCGCGCTGGTGGGCGCCTGGCGCGAGGCCGCCGGCGGCCTGTCGCTCACCACCGGCGGGTTCTTCGACATGAACCTGCCGGCGCTCGAGCGGGCCGACCTGCTCGCGCTCTCCGCGAATCCGAAGCCGCGCACGATCAACATGTCGGCGATCGGCGACGCGCTGCTCGAAGCGAAGGACCCGCCGCTGCGCGCGCTCTACGTATACAACTCCAACCCGGTGGCCGTCGCCCCGGATTCGCGCAGGGTCGTCGCCGGTTTCGCGCGCGAGGACCTGTTCTGCGTCGTGCACGACCTGTTCCAGACCGACACCGCGGACTACGCCGACATCGTGCTGCCGGCGACCTCCCAGCTCGAGCAGTGGGACGTGCACAGCGCCTATGGCCATCTGTACGTGCTCGCCAATACGCCGGCCATCGCGCCGCTCGGCGAGGCGCTGCCCAACTCCGAGGTGTTCCGGCGGCTCGCCGCGCGCATGGGCTTCGCCGAGCCGTGCCTGCGGGACGGCGACGAGGACATCTGCCGCCAGGCGCTCGCCTCGGGCGCCCCGCGCATGCGGGGCATCGAGTGGGAGCGGCTCAAGGCGGAGGGCTACGCGCGGCTCGCCGTTCCGGATGCGTTCGCGCCCTTCGCGCAAGGCGGCTTCGCCACGCCCTCGGGCAAGTGCGAGTTCTACAGCGAGTCGGCGACGAAGCTGGGCATGGACCCGCTGCCGGATTTCGTGCCGCCGCTCGAATCCGCGCTGTCGGCGCCCGAGCTGGCGCGCAAGTACCCCCTGGCGATGATCTCGCCGCCGTCGCGCAACTTCCTCAATTCCAGCTTCGCCAACCTCGCGTTCGCGCTCGAATCCGAACGCGAGCCGCACCTGGATATCCATCCGGAGGACGCTGCGGCGCGCGCAATCCGCGACGGCGATCGCGTTCGCATCTTCAACGACCGCGGCGCGTTCACGGCGAGGGCGCGCGTGTCCCCGCGCGCCCGCCCGGGAGTCGTCGTCGCGCTCTCGGTGTGGTGGAAGAAGCTTGCGCCGGACGGCTGCAACGCCAACGAGGTGACCTCGCAGGCCCTCGCCGACATGGGCGGCGGCGCGACGTTCTACGATTGCCTGGTCGAAGCGGAGCGCGACGCACGGCTCGACGTGCGCGTCGTGCCGGGCGCGGGCATTCATGAACAAATGCCTTAGCCTCTTATCACTCGAGTAACGACAGAATCGGCGAGGACTGTTGGTTTATATTGGTCTCCCGATTTTGGGAAGTTGCAGCTTCGCAACTTCCCAAAATCGGGAGAGTGTGGATCGCAAATCACGGCAACGGTTCCGGTCATGCGGACTTAGGGAGGGGAAATGAGCAAGACGGTGGACTACTACTTCACGCCGGTGTCTCCGTGGACCTACCTGGGCCACGAGCGCTTCGTCGCGATGGCGAAGCGCCATGGCGCGTCGGTCAACGTGAAACCGATCGACCTGGGCAGGATCTTTCCGGTCTCCGGGGGCCTGCCGCTCGCCAAGCGCGCGCCGCAGCGCCAGGCGTATCGGCTGGTGGAGCTGAAGCGCTGGAGCGAGTTCCTCGGCGTGCCGCTCAACCCGAAGCCGAAGTTTTTTCCCGCGCCGGCCGAGGAGGCCGTCCTGGCGATCATCGCCGCGGACGCCGCGGGCGGCCCCGGGGCGGGGCTCGGGCTCGCAGGCGCGTTGATGCGCGCCTACTGGGCCGAGGAACGGGACATTGCCGATCCCGCCACGCTCGAGCGCATCGCCGCCGAGTGCGGAATGTCGGCGCCGGGCGCGGAGGCGCGTGCGGCCGCGAAGGCGAAGTTCGACGCCTACACGCAGGAGGCGATCGACGTGCAGGTGTTCGGCGCGCCCAGCTACGTCTACCGGGGCGAGATCTACTGGGGGCAGGACAGGCTCGACTTCTTCGACCGCGCGCTCGCCAAGTAGCGTCCTGTCTCGGAATTTCGCTTGATAATCGAGTAGGTTGGGCTGGGCGCAGCGAAGCCCAACATCGTCGCGTCGAATCGTTGGACTTCAGCCTCCGGCTTCAGTCCAACCTACGCGCTGCGGCGCGAGCGCGGGTACGCCTAGAACCGCCCGCCGGCGAGGAAGTACGTGAGCTTCGCCACCTCGAGCAGCACGTCGCGCGCCGAGTCGCGGTCGCGCCACCACTTTTCCGGAACCGGATCGTAGCGGCTGCCGATCACGCGAAAGCGCTCGCGCGGCAGCTCGGTTTCGAGCACGATGCGCGCCCGGCGCACGTGCAGCGGCGAGGTGACCACCAGCAGCTTCTCGCCGGCGCCGAACAGTTCGCGCAGGGCGCGCGCCTCGTCCACGGTACTTTGCAGGTTGTGGCCGTAGATGGCGATCGCGCCTTCGGGAACGCCGCGCGCGACGAGGACCCGGCGCGCCACCTCGTCGTCCAGCGGCATGGTGATGCCGGCCGTCGCGAGCCGCCTGTCGCGCGCGGTCGGCGCCGCCGCGCTCACCAGCACGCGCGGTGCAAGGCCCTGGCGGTACAGGTCGGCCGCGGCGAGCGCGCGCGAGGGATCGCCGCCCAGCACGACGATCGCGCTCGAGGGCACCGGCTCGTCGGCCGACGACAGCCAAGGCGCGGGCACGAAGAGCGTGCCGGCCACCGCGGCGACGCCGATCGCGAGGAACGCGAGGATCGCGAGCAGACAGCGCCGGAAGCATTGCATAATCCACCGCCTGTGGAGATTGAGATTCCGGGATTCTAGCCGAGCACATGGCGCGCGCGAAGAAATGGCTGGCCGGCAGGGGCGGTGCGATCGCGATCAGCGAGAAGAGCGGCGTGCGCATGCTGCACATCGGCGGGGACGCGATCCAGAGCGCGATGCGCCTGTCGGCACCCGATGCGCTGGAGCTGGACTACACGCGCGCGATGATGGCGTTCCTGCTGTTTCACCCGGAACCGCGCGACGCGCTCATGGTGGGCCTGGGCGGCGGTTCGATCGCGCGCTTCATGCACGCCCGCATGCCGGGCACGCGGGTCGCGGTTGTGGAGATCGACGCGGGGGTGATCGCCGCGGCGAGGCATTACTTCGGCCTGCCGCCGGAGGACGCGCGGCTGCGCGTGGTGCTCGGCGACGGCGCCGAGTACGTGCCGGCCCACCCGGCGAGCGCGGACGTGCTGATCCTCGACGGGTTCGAGGACGGAGCGCACGCGAGCGAGCTGTGCACCCAGGGCTTCTACGACGCGGCGCGGGAGGCGCTGCGCGAAGGGGGCGTGCTGGTGGCGAATTTCATGTCAGACGATCGCAAGCTCGACGTGTGGTGCGGCCGGATGCGCAAGAGCTTCGGCGACCGCCTGCTGCGCATGTCGGCCGAGGACGACGTGAACCTGATCGTGCTCGCCTTCAACGGGGGGCCGGCGCGCATCGCCTGGGACGAGCTCTCGGAGCGCGCGCGGCGACTGAAGCGCGCATTCGGCCTGCCCTTCGGGCGCTTCGTGGCGTCGCTCAAGAAGTACAACAGGCACACGACGCGCTATTTGCGCATCGCGGGCGACTAGAAGCTTATTCCGACGGAGGTTGTTCGGATTTCGTCGGGTCGGCCTGCGCGGGCACGCCGGCGAGCGACATCGAGAGCTTGAGCGTGAGCTGCTGCCCGTCGCCGGGCGCCGCTTCCGCCGTGTCGCGCCTGGCGGCGACCTGGGCGACGGGCGCCGCCTGCTGGACGGCGTCATCCGCGTCGAGCCATTTCGCCGCCACGAAGCCGGCAAATCCCATCGCAAAGGCGGCACCGGCAAACGCGATGCGGCTGTACCGGGGCGCGCGCACGACGGCGCGCTCCTGCCGCGCGATCGCCGAGGCGAGTGAGGCGTTCTCCTGCCCGTCGGACTGCGCGCGTGAGGTTTCCTGCTCGGCCTGCCTGGCGAGAAGTTCGATGCGGTCCTGCTCTGCGGCCTGCGCGCGTTCAGCGGCGAGGCGAAGCTCGGCCTCGGCCTGGATGCGTCGTTCGGCGGCGCATTGCGCATCGCGTTCGGCCTGCACGCGCGCGGCGACCTCCGCGCTCGCCCTGGCCTCGGCGTCGGCGCGCGCCCGCGCGGCGGCGCCGCGCTCGGTTTCGGCCCTGGCGCGCGCATCGGCGGCGGCCACTGCCTCGGCTTCGCGCTCCTGCCGGGCGCGCTCCGCGGCAAGCGCCTCTTCCTCGGCGCGCAGCAGTTGCGCGGCCTTGCGTTCCTTCTGGGCGTGCAGTTGCGCGCGGATGCGCGCGGCGTTCGCGGTGGCCCGCTCGGCGATCAGCCGGTTCTTGGCGGCGTCCACCGCCTCGCGCTCGGCCTGCGCCCGCTGGGACTCGGCCTCGGCGAGCATTTTGCCTGCGTCGGCGCGCTCGGCCTCGGCCTGGGTCCGCGCCTCGACGCCGTAGCGTGCGACTTCCTCCTCGCGCAGCCTTCTTTCGAGCTGCTCGGCTGCGAACCGCTCGGCCGCTTCGCGCGCGCGGGTCTCGCGCGCCAGTGCGAGCTCGGCGTCGCGCTTCGCCTGGGCCGCGGCGGCCAGGTTGCGCTCGAAACGCTCGCGCGCGAGCTTGACGGCCTCGGCCTTGCGCTCCTTGCGCTCGCGTTCCTTCGTGGCGGCGAGTGCGGCGGTTTCGGCCTGCTCGCGCTCCTTGATCGCTTCGCGGGCGAGCGACTCGGCTTTCGCGCGATCGTTGGCGACGCGCTCGAGCTCGACCTGCGCGGACAGCCGCGATGACGCTTCCCGGGCCAGGCGCTCCTCGGCCGCGGTGCGTGCCGCGGCGGCCTCGCGCGCCTGCTGTTCGGTCTGCAGCCGCTCGCGCACGATCGCCGAGGCGCGCAGTTCCTCCTGGGCGCGCAGGTTGGCCGCGGCCTCGGCGTCGCGCTCGAGGCTCTGGCGCTCTTCGGCCGCGGTGCGCGCCTGGGCCTCGGCGCGCGTGCGTTCTTCCACCGCGCGGATCGCGTCGCACTCGGCCACGATGCGCCGTTCGGCTTCGCGGCCGGCCTTGGTTTCGACCTGCGCGCGCTCGTTCGCTGCGTTCTTCGCGAGCACTTCGATCCGCTCGCGCTCGCGCGCTGCGGCTTCCAGTTCGGTTTCCGCCTGCAGCCGGATCTGCACCTCGGCGGCGGCGCGCTGCTCGGCGGCGACGCGCGCCTCGGCGATGTGGTTGGCCTCCTGGTCCGCGGCTGCGCGTGCGCGCTTGACCTCGGTGGCGACGATCTCCATGTTCGCGCGCGCCTCGGCGATGCGCTTCGCTTCGGCATCGGCGTGCGCATGGGCCTCGGCCGCGCGGGCGGCCTGGCGCTCGGCTTCGGCGCGCTCGCGCCCCTGGGTGATGGCGCGGGTCTCGGCCGTGAGGCGGGCCTCGCTCGCCTCGCGCACGGCCTGCTCGGTCTTTGCGCGTTCCTGCACGGCGCGGTTCAGCTCGGCTTCGGCGCGCTCGCGCCCCTCGGCGGCTTCGCGCGCGGCGGATTCCGCGGCGAGCTTTGCCTCGATCTCGGCGAGCACCT
>Ga0082335_1006655_pt1 | contig 14666 bp, 9 predicted proteins | sample Subgrocontami58m_FD_72375 | JGI IMG/M metagenome (GOLD analysis project Ga0082335, IMG submission 72375) | Subsurface groundwater microbial communities from S. Glens Falls, New York, USA - GMW37 contaminated, 5.8 m (SPADES assembly) (version 2) ...
AACCATAATAGCGTTAACGCTGGTGATATTTGCCATCGCCTACATAAGGTTCATGCGGCAGGAGATACGGGCCTAAAAATAATAGTTTATCAGTTTATAGATGAGAAGGGGACGCTCCGATTGATCGGAGCGTCCCCTTTATGTTTCTAAGATAAATCCATCAATATATTCCTGAGACAAAAGTCGCATACAAAGTTATGAAACTCACGTAGAATTATGTTAAGACAGAGATTCGAATATGAAGTTGTTAATCTTTCAGCAAGTGCAGGTCGAGGGGCCGGGCCTTTTAGGTGAGTTCCTTAAAAGATGGGGAATACCTTATGACACTGTGGCCTTCTATAAGGGTGATAGTATTCCACCTTTATCATTGTATGAAGCCCTTATTGTGCTGGGCGGCCCAATGAACGTCTACGAAGAGGATAAATACACCTATCTATCAGGACAAGATAGAGCAATCAAACAAGCCATAAACCAATCCATGCCCTTTTTGGGTATTTGCCTGGGAGCACAGCTCCTGGCTAAAGCATCAGGAGCAAAGGTCGTTGCCAATCCGGTTAAAGAGATCGGTTTTAGCCATGTCCAATTAACTGCACAGGCTGCTGATGATAGATTGTTTCACGGCTTACCACCAGATCTACCCGTATTTCAATGGCATGGCGATACATTTCATATTCCGGAGGGCGCGATCAAGTTAGCAAGCTCCTCCGGGTGCGGCAATCAGGCGTTTTGCTATGGTAAAAATGCTTATGCACTTCAGTTTCACCTGGAGGTTACCCCGGCAATGGTGACCAATTGGATTTCTATCAACCGGGAGGAGCTTAAGGAACGAGGCCGTCCGGTAGTGGGTGAACTAACTCCACCCGATTTACCCCAAAGGTGTGAAGAACTAAGAGGTCTGGCAGAGATAATGTTTTCTAATTTTATTATGGAGGTAGTGCGATGACACAGGTTAAGACGGTTACTTTAGATGTAAGGATAATCCCGCCATGGGAGCGTCATCCGAAGATTTTTGAGATTTTCGACGGTTTGGATGTTGGAGAAGCGTTGGTGATAATCAATGACCATGACCCCCGTCCTCTTCGTTACCAGTTCATGATGGAGAGGGAGGGCCAGTTCGACTGGAAGTCGGAAGAAAAGTCGCCACGGGAATGGATAGCCACGATTAAAAGGTTAAAGAGGTGATTATTATGGTAGAGAAGCCGTTAGATTTATTGCGTTCAGCACATCGCACAGCCCTCGGGGAATTAGAGCTTTTAGAAAAGACGTCGGTTGCATTGAAGCGGAACGAAGATGCAGCCTGGATAGACCTGGATAAAGTTTTTGGGTTTTTCGATGGTGAATTAAAGGTGCATTTCCACCATGAGGAGGCGATTTTATTCCCTTACCTTGCCAGGGTTATAGGACGCGAAGGCCCTATCGCAGCCATGCTGGATGAGCACCAGTCATTATGGAGAACACTGGATGTACTCCACGAGAAGGTAGATGAACTCAAAGTTGCACAACCCGACTCGGCGGGTAAAATAGCGCTGGCTGTGCAACAGATTTCCAGCCACATAGTAGGTTTATTAAGGAGTCATATCCAGAAAGAGGATAATATCCTCTTTCCTCTGGCTGAAGAGGCTCTTGACCCGGAGACGTTGAGAGAGATGGTGGCCAGGATAAATGCCGTAGAGGTGCCAGTCTAATAAAGTGGTATCATCAGCTAACTTCGAAACAAAATAACCGGGAGGTGTTTAATGGTAACTCAGGAAGCAGTGTTAGAGGTTTTAAAACAATGTTACGATCCGGAAATCCCGTTGAATATAGTTGACCTGGGGCTAATCTATGGCGTAGATGTTAACGAAGATAAAGTGAAAATCCAGATGACACTCACTGCCCCCGGTTGCCCCCTCCATGCTTCTATATCCCGGGATGTAAAGCAGCGCGTACTCTCGGTAGAGGGTGTTCACGAAGCTCAGGTTGATATGGTCTGGGAACCACGATGGACGATGGACCGGATAACTCCGGAGGGTAAGAAAGTGTTGGGGATCGCAAAATAATAACAAATCTTTGTTTGTATAATCCAATCAAGCCAGCTGCTGTAGAGATAGGGCGGCTGGCTTTTTATTTTCCATTGACTCAGGCCTTAACCTCTAATAGAATGTTAATGGAGGCTTAATTAGTGTATAAACTTACTCATCTGGATAACGGACTCCGTATTGTCACCAGCACCATGCCAAATACCTACTCGGTGTGTGTAACTATATTTGTAGGAACCGGTTCACGCTACGAGACTGATGGAAACGCCGGAATATCCCACTTTTTAGAACATATCCTGTTCAAGGGTAGTAAGCGATGGGCTACTCCACGGGAGCTTTCAGAAGCAGTTGAGGGTGTAGGGGGGATATTGAACGGGGGAACCGATAAAGAGTTGACCGTTTATTGGGTAAAAGTGGCTCGTCCCCATTTCCAGTTGGCTGTGGATGTATTATCGGATATGTTCCGGTACCCCCGATTTCAACCTGAGGAAGTTGAGAAGGAACGGCAGGTCATATTTGAAGAGATAAATATGAGCCGGGATTCTCCATCCCAAAGGGTCGACCTCCTCATTGATGAAGTGTTGTGGCCGAATCAACCGCTGGGCAGGGACGTAGCAGGCAGCCGGGAAACAATCAGTAACACAAGCCGTCAGAACTTGATGGATTTTATGTCAAGTCAGTATTTGCCGGTTAATACCGTAATTGCTGTAGCCGGAGATATAAGCCACGATGAAGTCTTGGAAAGACTTCACCAGTCTTTCGATTCCTGGAAAGGCGGCCAACCCCAGAAATGGTTTCCCGCGGTCGACAACCAGAATACCCCCCGGTTTCAGGTGGAGACCATGGAAACCGAGCAGGCCAATATCTGCCTGGCTCTCAAGGGGATTTCCGGATTTAACCCCCAGCGTTTCACACTGGGCCTATTGAATGTCATTCTTGGTGAGGGTATGAGCAGCCGTTTGTTCCTGGAAATCCGTGAAAAACGGGGTTTAGCCTATGAGATCCATAGCTATCCTCAGTTCTTTCTGGATTCAGGTTCGTTTATTGTTTATGCGGGCATAGACCCTCAAAAAATGGAGGCCGGAATAGAGGCGATTCTAAGTGAGTTAAGCCGTTTGCGTGAGCCTATTCCGGAGGCGGAGGTTATAAAGGCCAGGGAGTTTTTTAAAGGGCGTATGTTGCTCCGGATGGAAGATACCCGTAGTGTGGCCGGTTTTCTGGGGGGACAATTACTCCTTACAGGCAACATCCTTACTGTTGATGAAATAGTAGCCCGGATTGACAAGGTAACTGCTGAGGAAATACAGAACCTTGCCAGACAGCTAATAGTTACTCCCAAGCTTAACCTGGCGGTAGTGGGGCCGAAGATAAATACAGACCGGTTACAAAACCTGTTGAAGGTATAAACAAAAAGGGCCCCGATAAATCGGGGCCCTTTTTACTTTTCCCGGGTTTAGCCTAGTACCCCATATCTGGCGGGGCCTGTGGCATCATAGGACTCGCTTTTTCTGGAATATCGCTCACTAGAGCTTCTGTAGTCAGAATCATGGTGGCAATGCTGGTGGCATTCTGAAGGGCGGCCCGTGTTACCTTGGCGGGATCGATAATGCCCTTCTTAACCATATCGCCGTATTCGTTCTTGGCAGCATCGTAGCCAACGCCTACAGGGCTCTTCTTCACCGTATCTACCACAACGCCGCCTTCCTGGCCGGCGTTTATGGCAATCCAGCGCAGTGGCTCCTCTATAGCTTTCTTCACAATGCTTATTGCCGTAAACTCATCGCCTTCCAGTTTCAGTGTATCCAGAATCGGGGAAGCATTGATTATGGCGACGCCGCCTCCGGGTAAGATACCCTCTTCTACTGCAGCGCGGGTAGCTGACAGGGCGTCCTCCATCCGGTTCTTCTTTTCCTTAAGCTCGACCTCAGTTGCAGCTCCTACTTTGACTACTGCTACGCCCCCGGCTAATTTCGCCAGTCGCTCCTGCAGTTTCTCGCGGTCAAAGTCTGAGGTGGTCTCCTCAATCTGGGCTTTTATCTGCTTGATGCGGGCCTGGATAGCCTGGTCGGAACCCTTGCCTTCGATAAAAGTAGTGTTGTCCTTATCCGAGACTACTCTGCGCGCCCGGCCCAGGTCCTTGACTGTAACCGAGTCCAGCTTTCTGCCTATGTCCTCGGAGATTACCTGGCCGCCGGTGAGGATAGCCATGTCTTCCAACATAGCCTTGCGCCTATCGCCGAAGCCTGGAGCCTTTATAGACAGGCAGTTCACGGTGCCGCGTAGCTTGTTGACTACCAGGGTAGCCAGGGCTTCCCCATCCACATCCTCAGCAACGATAACCACGTTCTTGGACACCTGAAGGATTTTCTCCAGGGCCGGTAATACATCAGCCACAGCGGAGATTTTCTTGTCAGTTATGAGAATATATGGGTCGTCCAGGACGGCTTCCATGCGCTCGGCATTGGTGACGAAATATGGGCTGATATAGCCCCGGTCGAACTTCATGCCTTCCACATACTCTATTTCATATTGGATGCCCTTAGATTCCTCAACGGTAATGACGCCATCTTTGCCAACCTTGTCCATTACATCGGCTATCATTTTGCCGATTTCAGGGTCCGCTGCCGAAATGGTGGCAACCTGTTCGATTTGCTCTTTGCTGGTGATGGGGATAGCCCGTTTCTTAAGCTCGGCTACCAGAGCCGCTACTGCCTTCTCGACGCCCCTTTTTAACGACATAGGGTTAGCGCCGGCGGCTACGTTTTTGAATCCCTCAGCAACCATAGCCTGGGCCAGAACGGTAGCTGTGGTAGTGCCGTCTCCAGCAACGTCATTGGTCTTGCTGGCGGCTTCTTTAGCTAACTGCGCCCCCATATTCTCGTATGGGTCTTTTAGCTCAATATCTTTTGCAATGGTTACGCCATCGCTGATGACCGATGGAGGTCCGAATTTCTTATCCAGAACCACATTGCGGCCCTTGGGTCCGAGGGTTATCTTAACTGTATCAGCCAGGATATCCACTCCCCTTTTAAGAGCTCGCCGGGCTTCCTCCCCATAGACTATCTGTTTTGCCATTTATCTCCTCACCTGATTAAACTTTTTTCGCCAGAATATCGCTTTCCCGCAGGATGACGTATTCTACTTCATCCAGCTTGATCTCCGTGCCAGCATACTTGGCAAAGATAACCCGGTCGCCCTTTTTAACTTCCATGGGAATATGCTTGCCATCGTCGCCTATGCGTCCCGGTCCTGCGGCAATAACTTCTCCCTCCTGGGGTTTTTCCTTTGCCGTATCCGGCAGGACGAGTCCGCTCTTTGTAACCTCTTCCTTGGGGCTGGGCTTTATTACCACCCGGTCACCTAGCGGCTTCAATTCGGTAGCCATTTGTAAACACCTCCTTTTTAACCTCTTAAGTTAGCAAACTCAGCCCGAGTGCACAGTAACTCCTTATATATTAGCACTCTCAGGCTGAGACTGCTAATTATTATAGACCACTGTGACCGTAGTGGCAAACTGATTCAGAGTCTTTTAAAGATATTTACATCAAATTACAGACATTTATAGAAGTATATATATCGTATTATGCTATGAACATAGGCCAATTACTCTTATTATCTTGCTGAGACACGCTGAATAATTGTTAAGATGTCTAAATTGACTACATATGAATATTTTTAATTTTTAATTATCGCTGTTGCTAACCGCAAAATCTATTGACAGCGACAACCACCGGGTATAGTATTTAGGCGTTTTTGGGGAGTCCTTAATATATATTTATATCTTAATATTGTACGTGTGATTGAGATTTTTAGTGTGGTCTGGGATAACGAGGAGCTTTGGTGGAGTGAAAATGGAAATACTCAGACACATACCGAGAATCCGAGTAAAAGACCTTACGTACAATTCTATCCTTACATTCACTAGCCTCTTAATGGCATTTATACTGCTATTTGTCTTGCTTTCTCCCATAATTTATGCCTATGAGACCCCACCTATAGAAGATTCTGATTATATCTACAAGCCCATAATTACCCCTTTTAAACCGGCCATTGGCGATTCTGGACAACACACTATAACTGGTGATGGCTGGTTCCTGGGCAGCGCCGCTGTCACTACTGTTCTCAAAGGGGCCAACGTAACCGCGAAAGTGACGCTGCAGGACCACCCTCAAGGCAAATATAAATTATTGGTAAAAAGGGATGTTCAACTGTGGCTAGATGAGGATGTTGCTGAGTCGGCAGAGTTTGACTATACCAGTGGCACTATTACAATGTCCGTAACGTTCACACCCAGCTATGCTAGTGGAGAAAACAGCACAAATGGATATTTTGCTGTGTTACAAAAGGAAGGTTCCAATGAATGGGTTATGGATGACTCTTATCCTCCGAGATTGACTGTTCTAGTGATTACTGACGAAGCACTCAACAGAATTAAAGTAGAACTGGGTATCACAGGGATATCTGATGCTAAATTGAAGACAGTCTTATCTTCACAGTGGCAGACAACTCCTGGCCTTCCACTGGGATATGTAATTGTTGCTAATCTAGACAGCATTAATTTCGGTCACCAATTACATTCAGGTGAGTACTGGAAAGCAAAACAAAATGAATTTGAGACCTATTTTAAGCAATTAGCTGGCGATAGTAATGACTATATCAATGTCATGGGGAATTTGGCGTTCAAGGAGATCCTCAAGCAGGAATTGGATTTTCTACTTGGTACCGGAGCGGGAACCCTACTAGTTTCGGTTCCCTCGGTAGTATTTAATATATTAAAGGGATTTGAAATAAGAGGAGTTTTCAAAGATCTGTATAAATACAAAGGTATGTGGGTTTACCTGGATACGCGTATTTATGGTAATGAATCTTCTGAGGTAGCATGGCAGATGGTTATAGACGCTATGCTACTGCCGGTGAGCCTATCCCAAGATGAACGGGACAAACTCAGACAAACCTATGAAGACGCGTATCTAGCAAGCCTTAATTATAAAAATTCTACAGAGATAAAAGAGAAATTAAAATCGTTAATTGTCAACCAATCAGTTCCGAAAGCTGTTTTCAAAGCTAGTATCCTGTCTGGCCTTCCACCGCTCATTGCAAGTTTTGATGCTTCTGATTCAAGTCCATCATCAGGGGAAATGATTACTTCCTATTTTTGGGATTTTTCAGACCCAATGGGTGAGACTACTGGTACAGAAGCAAAACCGGTTCACAAATTCAACCAGGTCGGGGTGTACCAAGTCAAGCTCACTGTTACTGACAGCTCTGGTAGTACTGCCAACAAAACCGTTACCGTACAGGTGAACAGCCCATTGCAAGCCGTTTTCACCATGCCAGGATACCAGCCTGGCCCAGCCCCGCGGCTGGTCAACTTTGACGCTGGCGGCTCAGCCAATGCTTTCGGTACAATTCAATCTTATAGCTGGAACTTCGGGGATCCGGCATCCGGAAGCTCCAATAACGCCCAGAGTGTAATTGCCTCGCATCAATATGTAAATGACGGCTATTATGTAGTAACCCTCACCATTACCGGATCAGGCTACACAGCCCAGTATAAACAGGCTGTGACATTGGGATCTGCCGGCCCTACCTATATTTCTGGCGTCTTAGATTATAGTACCACCTGGACTGAGTATTTGAGCCCATATATCGTCCAAAGCAACCTGAGTGTGGCCCAAGGTGCAACGCTTACTATCTCACTAGGGGTCATTGTTAAGTTTACCCAGGGTGTTTCCCTGACTACCCAGGGCAGCCTGGTCGCCGATGGCACCCCGGAGAAGAAAATCACTTTTACTGCCTACTCTTCCCTCACACCGGGGGCGTGGGGAGGCCTTACCTTTGCTGCTGGCAGCACTAACAATCTCCTGGACAATGTAGTGGTGAAGTACGCCACAACTGGGGTGAACACCTCCACCTCCTCCCTGACTATCTCTAACTCCACCATCAGCAATAGCAGCTCCAATGGTATTTCCGTCACCTCGGCTTCCCCTACCATATCCAACAACACTATCAGCAACAACCAGTATGGAATAAAGACGGAGAATACGTCTTCTCAGCCCACGATCAGCGGCAATACCATAAGCAACAACTCCGAGACGGGGATTTACTTGGTTACCTCTAGCCCCAGCATTAGCAGTAACACCATAAGTAATAGTCAGTACGGAGTCATGGCCACGGGATCCTCTAATCCCACCATCACCAACAACACAATAAAGGATAATACCAGTTGGGCCATATACCTGGAAGATAGATCCTCTGGGGCTACCATCAACGGCAACACCATCACTGGGGCTAAGCCGGGCATCTATGTATGGGGGTCGGTAGGTATTATCTCCAGCCTCACCTGGGCCTCTCTGAACGCCCCCTATGTCATCGCCACGGGCAATGCCCCCTACGGTGTCACCGTAGCCCAGGGGTCAACGCTAACCATATCTCCGGAGGTGGTGGTTAAGTTTGAACAGAATGCGAAGCTGCATATAAATGGCAGCATGGTGGCCGATGGCACCCCAGAAAAGAAGATAGTATTCACCTCTCTTAAGGACGATTCCTACGGAGGAGACTCCAATGGGGATGGCGCTGCCAGTGTTCCGGCCAAGGGGGACTGGGGATCTACGGGAGGCATCTACTTTAACAACGCTAGCATCAACAACCTTCTGGACAACGTGGTGGTGAAGTATGCCCAAACGGGCGTATCCGCCTCCACCTCCTCCCTGACCATCTCCAACTCCAGCATTAGCAATAACAGCTACGGCATAAGCACAACGTCAGCCTCGCCGACCATCAGCGGGAATACTATCAGCAACAACCAGTATGGAATAAAGACGGAGAATACGTCTTCTCAGCCCACGATCAGCGGCAATACCATAAGCAACAACTCCGAGACGGGGATTTACTTGGTTACCTCTAGCCCCAGCATTAGCAGTAACACCATAAGTAATAGTCAGTACGGAGTCATGGCCACGGGATCCTCTAATCCCACCATCACCAACAACACAATAAAGGATAATACCAGTTGGGCCATATACCTGGAAGATAGATCCTCTGGGGCTACCATCAACGGCAACACCATCACTGGGGCTAAGCCGGGCATCTATGTATGGGGGTCGGTAGGTATTATCTCCAGCCTCACCTGGGCCTCTCTGAACGCCCCCTATGTCATCGCCACGGGCAATGCCCCCTACGGTGTCACCGTAGCCCAGGGGTCAACGCTAACCATATCTCCGGAGGTGGTGGTTAAGTTTGAACAGAATGCGAAGCTGCATATAAATGGCAGCATGGTGGCCGATGGCACCCCAGAAAAGAAGATAGTATTCACCTCTCTTAAGGACGATTCCTACGGAGGAGACTCCAATGGGGATGGCGCTGCCAGTGTTCCGGCCAAGGGGGACTGGGGATCTACGGGAGGCATCTACTTTAACAACGCTAGCATCAACAACCTTCTGGACAACGTGGTGGTGAAGTATGCCCAAACGGGCGTATCCGCCTCCACCTCCTCCCTAACAATCTCCAACTCCAGCATTAGCAATAGCAGCAACAACGGCATAAGTGTATCTTCGGCGTCGCCGACCATTACAGGAAGTACTATAAGCAACAACCAGTATGGAATTTACGCTGTGAATTCCTCTCATCCTACGTTATCCGAAAATACCATAACTAACAACACTACGCAAAACATATATGTAGATAGTACATCATCCATTAACCAGCCCCCCACCGCCTCAATCTTCTCCCCCTCTAATGGCTCAACCTTTACCACTCTTGATACCATCAGCTTCAACGGCTCGCAAAGCTCAGACCCGGACGGCGATGCCCTGAGCTACGAGTGGAGTTCCAGCAAAGATGGCGTGTTGGGCACAACTGCCACTTTGTCCAAAAAGCTGAGCGCAGGAAGTCATACCATAAGTCTAAAGGTTAGCGATGGCAAGGGCGGGCAGGATACCAAGTCCGTTAACATAACAGTAACTCAAGCTAAAGAGCGGGATGTCAAATGGAACTCCCACTCCACCCCCACCGCCATCAAGCCTGGCGAGATGGTTGGCGTACCGATTAACCTGACCAATACCGGCTCTCTGACCTGGGCGGCAAACGCCGGCAATCAGGTATATGTCACCTATCACTGGTACAACAGCAACTGGCAGCCGGTCGAGTGGGGCACAGGCCTGAGAAGTTCCTTTACAATCAATGTAACCAACAGCCAGACAGTCACTATAACCGCCTCATTGAAAGCCCCATCCACTCCAGGTAGCTACAACCTGTTCTGGGACATGGTACAGGAGAATGTTACCTGGTTCTCGGCGCAGGGCGCGCCATTGATAGCGGTATCCAATATTACGGTGGCCGCCGAGAGACAACGAGACCTGCAATGGGTCTCCCAGGGTACACCAACGACTATCAAGCCGGGTGAAATCGTTGGCGTGCCCATAACATTGACCAATACCGGCTCTCTGAATTGGTCCAAATCTGGAGCTAATCCAACTTACCTGGCATATCACTGGCTTAATACCTCCGGACAGGCGGTAGTATGGGATGGGCTGAGGACTGTCCTCCCCAATGATTTGTCCTCTGGCCAGTTGGCGAATCTCACGGCCAGCCTCATGGCCCCCTCTACACCAGGAACGTACAGGCTGTTCTGGGACATGGTGCAGGAGAGTGTAGCCTGGTTCTCCGGTGGCGGTGCGCCGGTACTCGTTCCCGCCGATATAACCGTGGCGGCTACTAAGGCGAAAGACGTGCAGTGGGTGTCCCATAACACACCGACAAACCTGAGTGCCAACCAGCAGGTAAACGCTAATCTTACTCTAACCAACACAGGCTCGCAAACATGGTCCAAAAGTGGCGCCAACCCGGTTTTCCTGTCCTACCACTGGCTGAATACATCCACCGGAGCGGTGGTGGTGTGGGATGGCCTGTGGACTGCGCTCCCTCAAGATGTAGTCGTCGGGCAGATGGCCTCCATTTCCACCGGGCTTAAGGCGCCGACAACTTCAGGTACTTATAATCTTATGTGGGACATTGTGCAGGATGGAGTAGGCTGGTTCTCCGGCGAGGGTGCGCTGGTGCTACCTGTATCCGGCATAACAGTAAGCCCCTGACATAGTTAAATCCTGAATCCGAAGCACCAACCCCAAGGAAAACCCCAAATTCCAGGCACCAAATTACAAATACTACTGTCAGCCTTTTTGGGGTTTTGATTTTGGTGATTTGTATTTTATTTCAGGATTTAGATATTAGTGCTTAGCATTTCACCCTCCCCTGTGCGAAACCGTTTTTGCCCTTGTATATAGTTGCTGCAAATAGTTATCTCTCTGTCTCCCCTCTCTGTCAACTGAGAGGGGTTGGGGGTGATCGCACCATTGACTTCACATTTGCAACAGCGTATGATAATGCCCTATGCCTCACTGTTTGCCTGTCACGAGGCAACGGGATAGCAGCGTTGATGTCCCTTATTGGTTCAAACGAATATTGGAACCGACATCGCGCAGATACGTAATCGTAATAGTAAGGAGGGAGACCAATGAACATGAGGAATTGGCCAGGGGTGATTGCAGGTGGCATTGTGGTAGTGGTGCTGGCAGCGGCATTTGTGCTGTCTCAGAGCGGCACCGGGCAAGTCCCGGCATCCAATATGGGGTTGGCCGCGGTTACCCTTCCAGGGCAAGACGCTGCCCCGGCGGTGCAGCAGGCTATGGCGCCAGCCCCGGTAGCCACCGGCAGCGGCGAGGTTGCGCCTTCGGGGCCGGGAGTAGAGGGTATAAAGGTGAGCGGCCACTGGACCATAGAGGTGCGGGAGCCAGACGGCCGTCTGGTGAGCCGACAGGAGTTCGAGAATGCGTTGATGACCCTCGGCGCCGAGAGCTTGGCCGGCTTCCTGGCCCGGGAGCAAACTACGGGCTGGTGGCGGCTTAATCTTAACGGCACATCGTCAACAAGCCACGCGTGCTTGATTTCAGGCACGCCTTTCCCTTGTTTAATTGGCGAGAGCTCCGACACCGGTACCTTTTCCTACCTTTTCAAGACGCTCGTTGTCAGTTCGGTGGGCTCCGGCGCCACTGCCAAGATGAAGTCAAGCGGCACCTTGACCGCCCATAAGGACGGCGATATTGGAACCGTGTCAACTTGGGTCGGAAGGTGTGCCAACACTATTGCACCGAATACCGGCTGCGGCAACACCTTCTATTTATTCACCCAGAAAACACTGACCGCCCCGGTTTCTGTGCTACTGAACCAGCAGGTAGTGGTGACAGTGGAAATCAGCTTCCAGTAGGGCATAGAGGAACGACGACCTAACCCCTGGCCCCTTCCCGAGACGGGAAGGGGTTAGTCCCTTAAGTCTGAAGTCTTGCGCGAAATGGAAATCCCGATGGTTCGGGACACCGCAGAGTACGCGGAGGGCGCTGAGAGTTCTCGATTTCCCCTGCGTTCTCCGCGGTCTCAGCGGTAAAGTTCGTCTTGGTTCCGGCTTGTCCGGGTTAGGGGTTAAGTTAACTACAGCGGTGACAATGCGCTCAAAAAATGATTGCAAGGACATGGAGTGAGAACTGTAATCGGGCGGCTGGTTTTCCTGGGCATCGTGGCGCTGCTGGCGTCAGCGGCGGCCGTCGTGGCGGATTGGGCCAGGCCGCAAGATGCGCTCGCCCAGGCGACGATAAGCATCTCTGTTATCGAGACTATTACCGTTTCCGACGCTCCGGAGCCTACCGTCTGGTCCAATAACACTCCCAACAACATTCCGATAGGTATGCAAACCGGAGAAGAGCTATATCCGACCGTAGTCATGGACACGACAGGCAATGCTTTTATAGGATGGGTACGTTTCCCTGCGTATGCGCAGGAGCGGCTCTATGTTCAGAAACTCAACAATAACGGCGACACACTCTGGCCTGCCAATGGTGTGGCTGCAACCCCGATTGTCAGTAGCGTTTATCAAAACTATAAACTGGTCCCCGATGGCGCGGGGGGTGTATATGTGGTGTGGCGTGGCGCCTTCATGGATTTTAACGGTGACGGTGATTTGGGTGATGCTGGCGAGTACTTCGGCGCTTATCGCATCTACGTTCAACGGTTGGACAGCAACGGGAATCCCCTCTGGGGCACACCTGTGCGGGTGGTGGCCTTTGACCATGACCTTTACGGGCCGGCGGCGGTATCAGACGGCGCGGGCGGGGTGATAATAGCATGGTTGGGTGACTATCCCAATTGGCATGTCTCTCGCGATCCCACCGTCACTACAGTCGCCGTGCAGCGTATCAACGGCGCCGGCAACAGGCTCTGGACCGACAACGGCAGCCTGGTCTTTGAGCCGTGGGACGAGGCGGCAGACTCCGTGTCCGGGTCAGTGTCCGGGAATACGTCGCCCATAGCGCTGGCGGAGGATGGCGCGGGAGGCGCTTTAGTAGCATGGAGTTACGGACCCACAGGAGGGCCGGGCGCTACTGCGCGAGTGAACGTGACAAGGATTAATGCGAACGGCGCGCGGCTTGCGGGCGCCTACAATCAGGAGGGCGCCTATGCAGGCGACGTCTACATTTCCAACCCGCCTGACTTTAAGATTATCCCGGACGGTCTCGGCGGCGCTATCCTGGCCTGGCAGGGGGATGACTCAAGCGACTTCAACATCTATGCCCAGAGGGTAGGCCAGAACGGCTCGGTTGTCTGGCAAGCCGGCGGAGTTCCGGTGTCCACTGCGCCGGGAGGCCAGGGTATGGTAATTGGAGCTGTGCCGCCGGGCATAGACCTGGCTGCTGATAGCACGGGAGGCGCCTTTATTGCATGGGAGGATAACCGCCCAACTCTAACATACCGCACTACTTATGCACAGAAATTGAATAGCGCCGGGGCCGCTATATGGGCTGCGAATGGCATACAGGTGCCTGCATCCGTTAACGGAGCCCAGTCGGCTCCACGGGTTGCCCTTGACACTCAAGGTGGCGCTCTGTTTACGTGGCTAGAGGCAAACACATATCTGTTTGTTCGCGGGCAGAGGCTTGGCGCCAATGGTACACGCCTGTGGACTACCGACGCAGCCTTGAGCGATGTCAACAGCAACAAGGACTGGCTGGCGATGGCTTCCATAAGCCCCGGTGTAGCTACAGTTGTCTGGACAGACTCCCGGAACTATGCTACGAATTATAATGATGTGTATACTCAGGGCTTTAGTTCAATACCGGCTGCCACCATAGATGTTGCCGAGACAGTTACCGTTGCGGACACGCCGGTGGCGCTACCAGTCCTGTCGCTCGATGTTGCCGAGACCGTCACCGTATCCGATTCGCCTGTAGTGTCGCCCCCTGCCATCATAGACGTGACCGAGACGATTACTGTCTCCGATACGCCGGAGGCGCTGCCAGTCCTGTCGCTTGATGTTAGCGAAACCGTCACCGTATCCGATGCGCCTGTGGTCTCACCCCCTGCCATCATAGACGTGACCGAGACGATTACTGTCTCCGACTCGCCGGAAGCGCTGCCAGTCCTGTCGCTTGATGTTAGCGAAGCCGTCACCGTATCCGATGCGCCTGTGGTCTCACCCCCGGCCATCATTGACGTAACCGAGACGATAACTGTTGCGGACACGCCTGAGGCGCTGCCAGTCCTGTCGCTCGATGTTGCCGAGACCGTCACCGTATCCGATGCGCCTGTAGTGGCGCCACC
>Ga0082335_1006656_pt1 | contig 14664 bp, 10 predicted proteins | sample Subgrocontami58m_FD_72375 | JGI IMG/M metagenome (GOLD analysis project Ga0082335, IMG submission 72375) | Subsurface groundwater microbial communities from S. Glens Falls, New York, USA - GMW37 contaminated, 5.8 m (SPADES assembly) (version 2) ...
TCATCCGCCGTCTGGACGTGCGTGTGCGTGCCGACCACGGCCGCCACCCGGCCATCCAGGTGCCAGCCCATCGCCGACTTCTCCGACGTGGCTTCGGCGTGGAAGTCCACGAAGATCACCTGGGCGCCGGCCGCCTTGACGGCCTCGATCTCGGCCAGCACGACGCGGAACGGATCATCGAGCGGCGTCATGAACACGCGGCCCATCACGTTGATCACGGCCACCGACACGCCGTTCTCCGCGCGCGCGACGTAGCGGCCCAGGCCCGGCGTGCCCTCGGGGAAATTCGCGGGACGGATCATCCGCGGCTGCTTGGCGAAGTAGGGGATGATCTCCTTCTTGTCCCAGGTGTGATTGCCGCCCGTCATCACGTGCACGCCGTACTCGAACAGCTCGTGCGCGATGTCGGGGGTCACGCCGAATCCGGCGGCGGCATTCTCCACGTTGGCGATCACCAGATCGATGTTGTGGTGCGAGGCGAGCGCCGCCAGGCCCTTGCGGAGCAGATCGCGTCCGGGGCGCCCGACGATGTCGGCGATGAAGAGCAGGTTGGTCATGCGGGTTCTACGGGAATCAGGATCAGGCGGCCGCGCCGGTCTTCAATGCGGGGCAACACCACCCGCAGCAGGCCCGCCTGGACAAAGGCCTTGGCGCGGCTGGCATCCACCGCGCCCGAGAGATGCACCGCGCGCGCGAAGCGCCCGGAACTGCGTTCCGCCACGTGATAGCGGGCGTCGGCCGGCGGGGTCGCCGAGCCTGCCGAGCGCCCAGGCGGCACGGTAGCGGATGTTGTAGACGGGGTCGGAAAGGCAGGCCAGGACCGCGGGGAGCGAATCGCGGTCGGGGAGGTTGCCGATGCCGTTGAGCGCCCAGCTGCGCACGCGCAGGTCGGCATCGCCGAGCGCCTCGCGGAAAACGGCCCGGTCCTCGTCGGCCGGCCGCTCGGCGAGGGCGTAGAGGATTTCGTAGCGCACGTCGGGGTCGGGGTCGTGTCGGGCCGACTCCACGAGTTCGGGCGGGAACTCGCCGCGCTCGGACGCGGCGCGGATCCCGGCGATGTGCGCTCGTTTGGCGATCTCGGCGGGTCGGAACCAGTCCGCGGCCACTCCGGTCAGGAAGAGCGCGGCCGCGGCGGCGCCGACCGCGGCGGCGTGCCGGCGCGCGCGCGCGCCCAGGACGTGCGACGCGAGCGCGGCGAGCCAGAGGACGACGAGGGCCCCGGCCGCGGGCATCCAGAGCAGGGCGCTGCGGAACAGGCCGCGCAGCCCGCCCATGCCGAGGGAGGCGAGCTCCTTGAGGCCGTCGCGGTCCTCCTGCTCGATCGCGAAGGCGGCGTACGGCGAATAGCGGTAGTAGAAATCGACCGCGCCGCGCCCGACCGGATTGAGGATGAACCAGCGGTCGCGGAGTTGGACCATCGCGCGGGCTTCGGGGGCGCGCTCGGCGTGATCGGCGCGCGGACCGGCTTCGGCGAGGAGCGCGCCCGCGGCGAGGAGCAGCGCGAGCGCGAGGACGCGCGCGGGTCCGAACCCGGGGCGGGGGGCGACGCGGATGGGCCGGGCGTGAGCGACCGGGGTCGCGCGACCGGGTCCGTCGCGCGGCTCGCGAGATGGCTGCGCCGGGAGGATCAGTCGGGTGCGGCTCATGGGTCCACCTCCTGGCGCAGGGCCCAGGGCAGGCCATAGGCGGCCCAGCAGGCGAGGGGCAGGACCGCGGCGGTCGCGAGCGCCCAGAGCCGCAGCCTGGGGACGAAGGTCATCCACGCGGCGCAGCCGTTTTCCGCCGGAGCGATGTCGAGCACGAAGGGAAGTTCCTCGGGACGGAAGGCCGCGCCCGCTCCGAAGCGGATCCGCCACCCCGCTCCCGCGGGCTCGACGCGCCAGGCGCACGCCTTGGCGCATCCGGCGATCGCCGGACGCAGCGTCTCCACCGTGGGTGCGGGCGGGACCGGGAGGGGGATCTCCATGGGAAAGGGATTGTACAGGACGGCAGGGGCAGCCAAGCGATTCAGCGATTCGATCCTCCCCGTGCCCTTCGCCCCCAGGTCGACGCACGCTGCTCGCGGACCGCCGCGCTCCTGGCGAATCCCCCTGCGGTTCTCGCCGGTCTGCGTCCTGGGCGCCGCTCCCCCGTCGCCCTCACCGTTGCCACACCTGCCGGCAGGGCCCCGGCACGGGCTGCTTGCTGCTCGCGGCGGGACACCCTCGAACGGCAGTGGTCTCTGGGTGGGCGACGCTCACGGAGCGGGTCGGCGGTCCCGCACCCAGACGAGGAACTCGCGCATCAGGCTGGTTTCGTCCGTCAGGGTCGCTCGCTGCAGGAACCGTTCCAGATCCCTCACGCGCAAGGCGGGAAGCGCGGCACTCGTCTCGACCTCGCGATACCCGCCCTCCGCGTCGAGGACATGGGCCGTGAGCTTCTCGCCATCGTACCGCCAGATCTCGCGGATGCCCAGTGCGGCGTAGATCCCCAGGCGATCCAGGACGCTGCGCGAAATCTCGATCTCCACGACAAGATCGGGAACGGGGTCGACTCCCGGGTCGAATTCCAGTTTGCCCCGGACTCTGGGCTCGCTCTGGATGTAGTACGATTCGTCGGCCTCGAGTCCTCGTTGCTTCAGCGCACTCCTCCACGTCGTCGATTTCACGCTTTGAATCGGAATGCCGCGCTCGAGGGTCAGGGTCTCGATCATCCGTCCGACGAGACAGCCGAACCACTCGTGGCTCTTGCTCGGAGACATGATTTCAAGCTCCCCCCGATCGTAGGTGAGCCGGACCGGCCGATCGCCGAGATCGGCGAGAATGTACTCGTAGGTCTGCCAACGGATGTTCTGGAACACAACCCGCAGGGGGGGATCCGAAATGAGGACGGTCATAGTCCGATCCTGACAAAGTGCGTCGGCCCGCGGACAGGCGAGGCGACGGTCATTGTAGGGACAAGACCTCGCCGGGTCAAGGCCGCGCCCCCGCAACCCCGCAACCCTGCAACGCAACGCCCGCAACTCACCCCTGCCAGCGCCCCGGCACGGGCTGCTTGCAGTCGGGACAGTCGCCCGTGGCCATGCGGTCGTCGACGATGCGGTACAAGGGCTCATGGGTCCACTTCCTGGCGCAGGGCCCAGGGCAGGCTATAGGCGGCCCAGCAGGCGAGGGGCAGGACGGCGGCGGTCGCGAGCGCCCAGAGCCGCAGCCCGGGGACGAAGGTCATCCACGCGACCCAGGCGGCGAGGACTCCGAGCAGGGGGAGGAGGCTGGCCGCAACGGCGCGCAGGTACTCCGCGGCGCAGCAGAGGAGGCCGATGAGGAAGCCGAGGGGGTATCCCATGGAGAAGGCGACGAACCAGGCGGACCAGAAGCGGACGGAGAAGGGGAGCTCGGAGAGGCGGGGAACGCCGAAGTATTCCGGCGGCTGCTGCGGGGTGGCGTCGATGAGCGCGAGGCCGTACGCCCAGAAGACGGCGATGCCCGCGCAGGTGCTCAGCACGAGCGACAGGAAGACGCTGAAGCTGCGCAGGGGAAAGCCGGCGCGGCGGGCGGGCGGGTGCGATGCGGGATCGGGAGCCGGAGGCGTCCCGGTCCGGTCCGGGGGCGCCGCCGCGGGCCCGACGGCGGGCGCAGCGGCGGCAGAAGGGTCATGGGCGCCCGGGGAGTCCGTGCGATCCGCGACGGCGGCGGGGGACGGTTCGGCGGTCGTTGCCGCGAGGCGCGCCAGCGCGCCCTCCGCGCGAAGCCGCACCGAGCGGGCGATGGACCGCCGCATCCAGGGGAGGCAGCGGAACGTCGCGCGGGCAGCGCAGCCGTTCTCTGCCGGCGCGATGTCGAGCACGAAGGGAAGTTCCTCGGGACGAAAGGCCGCAGCCGCTCCGAAGTGGATGCGCCAGCCTGCACCCGCGGGCTCGACGCGCCACGCGCGCGCCTTGGCGCATCCGGCGATCGCCGGACGCAGCGTCTCCGAGGTGAGCGCAGGCGGGACCGGGAGGGGGATCTCCATGGGAACCGGATTGTACAGGACGGGAGGAGCGAGCCAAGCGATTGAAACCATGCCTATCCGGTTCATTGCCAAGGGGTCGCGACCCCCGCGCCAGTAGCGCATCGGACGTCAACCGGATAAGCATGATGGAACCAAGGCCCGGGTCGCGAGTCGTGCTCGTGCTCGTAATCGTTCTCGGGATCGTTATCGTACTCGTACTCGTACTCGTGCTCGAAAGCGCCCTCGGGATCGGCATCGCGATCCCGGTCGTATCGCTTCGTGGGTGCTCCGTCGAGAACGAGAACGATTACGAGGACGATAACGAGGCCGAGTACGAGCACGAGCACGAGCACGAGCACGAGGACGCCCGCGCGTCGGACAGCACTGGTCCGACAACCGGCCAACGCTGCTTGGCAAGCAACCGGATAGGCATGATTGAAACGATCGTCCGAGTCCGATTCGACCGCCTTGCGCGCGCACGCCAGCGCCTCCTCGCCGCGCTCGCATTTCAGGTGGCAAAGCGACTGCAGCGCGAAGGTCTCGGCCGAAGCGGCGAGCTCCGCGGCCCAGCCGAGCACTTTGCCGGCTTCCTCGAAGGCGCAGTGGGCGTCGATCAGCCTTTCGGCGAGGTCGAACATCTCCTCCGGATCCAGGGTCATGGCGGCGGGACTCCATGGTCCCTCCGTTCCGCACCCGCTTTCCCTTGGACGAGATCGCGCGTCTGGCCCCGCAGATGGTCGGCGCCGTCGAGGCGCTCGCCTCCGACAACCCGGTTCTGGTGAAACTCGGCGGGGAGATCGCCGCCATCGACACGGCGCTCTCGGCGCTTTCGCGCCCTGGCGGCGTCCCGATCCGCACCGCCGACAAGGACCGCGACAGGCTCGTGCGCGCCCTCGCGAAGGGCATCGATGCCGTCACCGACCGCATCGACGTGCCGGAGAAACAGGCGGCCGCCATCCGCGTGCTGGAGGCGCTCTTCAAGGACGGCTACGGCTTTATCAATGAGGCGTACGGGGCCGAGTCGACCAAGATCGCGGGGCTGCTGACGGCTGCCGGCGCGCCCGCCGTCAAGGCCGACCTCGCCACGATCGGCCAGACCGACTGCGTCGCCGCCGTGGCCGCCTATCAGCACGCCTTCCTCGAGGCGGAGAAGGGACGCGGCGCCGTCGCCGACGCGAGCCCGGAAGTCACCCGGGAACGGCACCGACTGGCCGACGCTTTCCATCTCAAGCTCGACGTGTATGTCGCCCTGGCCGGGGACATGTACCAGGGCGAAGCAAAGGTCAAGGAGCGCGAAGGGCTTCTCAAGCCCCTGGTGGACGCGACGGGTCGGGAGCGCGCGCGGGAGGAGCCGAAGGGCGGCGCCAAGCCTCCCGACGCCCCGCCCAAGAGCGCGTAGGGCTTCGTCGCCGGCGGCAGGCGCAGGTTCGGTCGGGCGATCGCCTTCGGGGATTCCAGTCCGAGAGGTCGAGTCGAGCGGTGGCACGAGAGCGACCCATTCGCGTGTTCGTCATCTGGGACGAACAGCACGAACCCGTCCGCCTGCCGCTCGAGGCGCTCGCCAGGCGTCCGCCGAAAGGGATGGAGATCGTCGTCCCGGGGCTCCTCTCCCACCCGGGCGACTATCTCCACGACGTTCTGGTCCCGGGCATCCGGGACGCGGACCGGGTCGTCCTGTTTGATTCCGGCTCGGAGCGCCGGTCCCTCGACTTCCGGGTCGGCCTGGCCCTGGGGTTCCAGAAGCCGATCGCGGTCGTGATCTACGCGGAGGGAGGCGTGCCCCCCGCGTCCGGCAAGCGCTGGGGAGTGCTTTCCCACTTGCTGAAACGAAACATGGCCATCACATCATCCGACCTCGAGCAGATCCGGGGCGGGCTTCTCAACGATAAGTTCTGGCAAGGTGTTTCATTATCCGCGCCTGTGGGACGTGGAGGAACGGTGGTCCTGGCCCCCGACAGCGGGGGCACGGACGCTCTCATCGAGGAACTGGGCGCGCTGCACAAGGACTGGGAAGTCCTCGGCCACAAAGAGCATCCGAGTCCATTCATCGAACACGCCATGGCGGCTGAACGTGTGATCTGGATCCTGCCGCCCCTGGCGAAGAGCCTTCGGCTCAGCCACTTCACCTGCGCCATGGCGGCGGGCGCGTACTACGCGTCCGCGTTGCAGCGCGGCACCGCCCGCCCCGATCTGGTCGTCCTGCGGTCCTCCACAGCGGAACCCATTCCAGACGTTCAGCGTTTCGAGCGGCCCTTCTCCGACTTGAGTGAATTCGGCCGGGCCGTGCGGGCCACGCAATCTTCCGGGTCCGAGGAACAGTGCGTTCTGGAGCGCGTGGAGATCCGGGATTTCAAGTGCATCGAGCACCTGGTTCTGGACTTTTCCCGGCCTTCATCTCTTGCGGGACACTGGGCGTGCGTCGCAGGTCTGAACGGCGCGGGCAAGACGGCCATCCTCCAGGCGATCGCCATGGTCCTGCTGGGTCCGAAGCGGGTTGCGGAACTGGGCCGCGAGCGCATCCGGGGAATGCGCCGGAGAGTCGGCGAAAAGCAACTCGACTCCGAACTGCGCGCCGTGGTGCGGGAAGGAGCACGATCCACGGAACTCTATCTGCCCCTGGGCGAGGATGGAGTGGACGAAAAGAAGCTCTACCGTCATCCCCAACAGACATTCATGGCCCGGCTCTGGGAGGAGGGCATCCGCCCGCCTCTGCTGGGGTATGGCGCCTCGCGCAATCTGTCCGACTATCAGGACCGGCGGCATACGGCGTTGAGCGTCGAGGTGCAGCAGGTCATGACGCTCTATGACCCGCTGAGCCAGGTCGTCGCCGCCGAGATCCTGGTGGAGAAATCGAGCGCGCCGTTCTTGGTGTTGCTCAGGGAAGTGGTGGCGGCGGTATTTCCCCCTACCGACGAGTCCGGCGGAATCGAAGTGGTTCAGGAGGGCGGCGCCCTCCGCTTGAAGTGGGCGGGAGTTCCTCCCGTCCGCGCCTTCGAGCTGCCGGACGGATACCGCTCCACGTTGGCCTGGCTCGCCGATCTCTGTCGCGCTGCGCTCGCGGCGGCGTCGCCGCCGCGGGCCATGCGAGACCTGGCCGCCATCGACGAGATCGACCTTCACCTCCACGCGTCTCTTCAGCGGACCATCGTGTCCCGGCTGCGAGAGGCCTTCCCGAACGTCCAGTTCGTCGTCACCACCCATTCGCCGTTCGTCCTGACCAGCTTCGATCGCAGCGAGCTGCACGTGCTTGACCGGTCCATGAACGGCGGCGTGAGACCGATGGACCGCGACATCTTCGGGTTCACACCCGATCAGGTCTACCGGTGGTTGATGGGCACGCCGGCGCACAGCCCGGTCCTGGAACAGAAGCTGCAGGAAGGAACGGACCCGAATCTCGCCTCCTACCTCCTGCAATCCGAGACGCGCAGCGCGGAGGAAGCCCACGAGAAGCTGGCCGAGAAGCGAAAGATCCTGGAGCAGTTGCAGCAACGCAAACACAAGAGATGAGAGCTCGCACCCGCCCGCCCGTTCCCCTGCCCACGCTGGTCTCCGGAAAGGGGGCGAAGCAGGCGGCATCCCACCTGAGGAAAAAGCAGGCGGATCCGGACGCGAAGCTCGAGTTCCCCGGGCACTGGAATGACGCCGACGTGCGCGGCGCCCTCTACGCCATGCACGGGCGCGTGTGCGCGTACTGTGAGCACGACCTCCCGCGCAACGACCGGGGAGACGTGGAGCATTTCCGGCCCAAGTCGGTGTACTGGTGGATCGCCTACGCCTTCGAGAACTATCTCCTCAGCTGCAGCGTGTGCAACCGGAACCTCAAGGGCGATCGCTTTCCACTCGCACCGGGAGCTGCGCCGGTCGGCTACGCGAATCGGGACCAACTCCCCGGAGAGCCGCGAGTCCTGCTGGACCCGGTCTCGGATCCCGTCGAGACGTGGCTGCGCGTGGACTACCAGGACGACCTGAACCTGTGTCCCTTCCGCGCCACCGCGGCCGCTCCCGTCGGCGGCGAGCTTGGGCGACGGGTGCGCGAAACCGTGCTGTTCTATCGCCTCAACCTGGAACCCCTGCTGGTCCAGGAACGCGTCAAGACCGTCACGAAGGCCACCGAACTGCTCCCCCGCGCATTGAACGGAGACGCGGCCGCGTCCGAACAGGTGGCACGAATGGCGAGTCGGTACGAACCGCACAGTCTTGGAGTCAAGGGTCTGCTGGCCGACCTCGCGCCCCAATTGCTCCCGCAGCCCGAACAGGAGCTCCGCTGGCTGATCCAGGCGTTTCTCGAGGAATTGCGCTTCGTCCGTGATCTGCTGAAGCGGTATCCGCAGGACGCGAAGATCAAGAAGCTCAGGAAGGAGATTCTCTGGGCGTTGGCCGTTCTGTGGCAATACCCGCCGGCCGGCTCCGCCCAGTCGGTAGAGCAGTTGATCCAGCAGGACGGCTGGAAGAGAGCGGTCGAGACGTACAAGAAGAAGCTGAACTAGACTCCCTGGCGCGGGCCCCACGCGCGGACGCCACGGCGCTCCCGCGCTGACGCCGGCGGACACGGCGACAGGCTTGGCGGACGCGACGGTCGGGAGCGCGCGCAGCCGAAGGGCGGCGCCAAGTGCCCGCCCAAGAGCGCACCGGGCATCGTCGTCGATGGCTTGGGGCCGTCCATCCGGTTGAACGCCATTCCCGGGGACGCCAGATTCGCGTCGATCCTGATCGACGAAGCGGAGTGACCGCCCTTCCCCGCTTCCATGCGCTTCGGCGGCGCTGCGCGGACGGGCAAACCCGCGTCCATCCGGATGTACGCGGACACGGCCTGACTCGAAACCGATTTCAACCGCAGCGAAGACGAGACGGGCGGTGCTCAGGCCGCTTCCATCCGGATGGACGGGGCAAGGGCCGCCGCCGAGGTCGGTTTCATCCGGAGGGACGGGGCAAAGGTCGCCGCTGAGGTCGGTTTCGTGCGGAGGGACGGGGCAAGGGCCGCCGCCGAGGTCGGTTTCATCCGGATGGACGCCAAGAAGGGCGCCGCCGAAGTCGGTTTCATCCGGAGGGACGGGGCAAAGGTTGCCGCCGAGGTCGATTTCATCAGGATGGACGGGACGACACGAAGGTCTACGCGCTGTCGGGGCGCACGGGCGCCCGCATCTTCACCAGCGTCGCCTGCTTCCGGGGCGCCTCTCGCCCGCTTCCTCGACACCCACGCCGCCGCCGAGGCGGCGTGCGGCGACATCGCCCGCGCGGCCCAGCTCCAGCAAGAGGCCGTCGGCCTCCTCCCGGCCGGGGACCAGTGGAAGGAGGATCGCGCAGCGTTCCAGCAGCGACTTCAGAAGTACCTTGGGAAGTAGCCGGATCCGACGTGCACGCAGCAGCAGCCACACGAGACCCGGCGTTGACTCCTCGCTCACTCAATTGATACCCTGCTAACGGCGTCGTGAGCCCTCTTCCTCCTCTCCTGCGGACGCAACTCCCATGACCGAAACCAACACCCTCACCTCCTCCCCCTACGCGCTCGGCGCTCCCATCGATCTGCCGGACCTCCTCGCCCTTCCACCGGACGGACGCAACTACGCTCGCGATTCCCGGGGGAGGCTGACCCTCATGAGTCCCGACGACGGACGCACGCACGGGTTTTCCCTCGCCGTACTCACGAGTCGGCTGGGCCGATCGGTACGCCCGCCTCATTTCGTGGCCCAAGAATGCGCCATTGCATTCGACCGGATCTACGATCTGCGCGGGAACCTACTGCGCGCCTCCTTCCTCGGACCCAGGGCCATCCTTCCGGACGTGGCGTGCTTCTCCCGGCGCCCCGAGTTCGTGACGGGGCCGCATCGGCTGACGTTCTTTGCGCCACGCCACCTCGCGCTCATCGTCGAGATCCTCTCGCCAGGGACCTGGCGCTCCGACCTTGGCATCGGGAACGCGGACGACGTGGATCGCATGAAGACCTACCTCGCATCGCCCGCGCGGGAATATTGGCTCCTCAACCCCGCCGTGGACGAGCCGGACTGTCCCGTGCCGATCCGGGGCGGCCGCTTCCTCGCGCGCGCGGCGGGCGCGAAACGCTGGCAAGAAATTCCCATCCCCGGCGGCATCGTGCACTCCCGCGCGATCCCCGAGCTGACGTTCGACCCGGCCGACTTCTGGAACGAGTGCGGGATCTAGGCGCCGCGGGCGCCCCCGGTGCCGGAGGAACGCCCCGACGCTCGGTTTTCCGGCCCTAGGTCCGGCGCCGCCAACCGCCCGTCCGCGCGCCTCTCGCCCGCTTCCTCGACACCCCCGTCGCTGCCGAGGCCGCGTGCGGCGACATCGCCCGCGCGGCCCAGAGGCCGTCGGCATCCTCCCGGCCGGGGACAAGTGGAACGGCGATCGCACACCGTTCCAGCAGCGACTTCAGAAGTACCTTGGGAAGTAGCCGGATCCGACGTGCACGCATCAGCAGCCACACGGGATCCAGCGTTGACTCGTCGCTCTGCAAAGTGATATCCTCCCGACGGCGTCGCCGATCCTCCTCCTCCTCTCCTGCGGCCCCGACTCCCATGACCGAAACCAACACCCCCACCTCCTCCCCCTACGCCCTCGGCGCTCCCATCGACCTGCCGGACCTCCTCGCCCTTCCCCCGGACGGACGCAACTACGCCCGCGATTCCCAGGGGAAGTTGACCCTAATGAGCCCCGACGACTTTCGCACGCACCGGTTCGCCCTGATCACGCTCGCGAGAAGGCTGGGACGGTCGGTCCCTGCCGCCGTCTGCGTCGCACAGGAGTGCGCCATTGCATTCGACCGCATCTACAACCTGCGCGGGAACCTGCTGCGCGCCTCCTTCCTCGGACCCAGAGCCATCGCACCGGACGTGGCGTGCTTCTCCCAGCGTCCCGAGTTCGTGACCGGACCGCATCGGCTGACGTTCGCCGCGCCCCGCCATCTCGCCCTCATCGTCGAGATCCTGTCGCCGGGGACTTGGCGCTCGGACCTGGGCATCGGGAACGCGGACGACGTGGATCGCATGCGGACCTATCTCGAATCGCCCGCGCAGGAGTATTGGCTCCTCAACCCGGACGTGGACGAGCCGGACTGTCCCGTGCCGATCCGACGCGGCCGCTTCCTCGCGCGCGCGGCGGGCGCGACCGGCTGGGAAGAGATCCGCGCTCCCGGCGGCATCGTGCACTCCCGCGCGATCCCGGAGCTGACGTTCGATCCGGCCGACTTCTGGAACGAGTGCGGAATGTAGGCGCGTCGAAATCCTTCGCGCTCTCCCATCCGAACCGCCCGCCTCCCCCGCCGACGCCCGCGCGCCTCTCGCCCGCTTCCTCGATACCCACGCCGCCGCCGAGGCGGCGTGCGGCGACATCGCCCGCGCGGCTCACCTCCAGGAAGAGGCGATCGGCCTGCTCCCGGCAGGGTCCGTCGGGTCGCGCGGTGCATCCATCGGGTCCCCTCAGCGCTTCCGCTCCAGCAGCTTCGCGAATCGCGGGTCGTCCCGCAGCACCGCGAGATCCGGGTCCGCGCGCATCTGCTCCAGGTCGGAGAAGCCGAGCTCGAGCGCCTGCTCCAGCCGGGCCATCGCTGCGTCTTTCCGGCGCGCTTGCTCTGCCGCGGGCGCCCCCGCGGCGAGCAGCGACTCCCCGCAGGCGGCGTTGTACTGCAGCGCGGACAGGTTCACGCGCAGGTTGGGATCGCCCGGAAGTCCCGCCGTCTCCGCCTCGATCAGCGCGATCGCCTTCTCCGTGTGGGCGAGGAAGCCCGCGGAATCCCCGCCCTCCGCTGACGCCTGGGCCGCGCGCATCGCTTCGATCCAGCCGCCCGCGGACTCCGCCAGCCGTCGGCGCACGCGCTCGATATGCGCGCCGATCTCCGCCGCGCGCCCCGGCTCTACGCGCTGGGCCGTCTCCAGCCCGGCGAGCGCCTTCTCATACAACCCCATCGCCTCGTAGAGCAGGCCCAGGGGAAGGTGCGCCGACCGGCAGCCCCGGCCGACGGCCGATTCCAGATCGGCGTGCGCCTTGCGGTAGCTTTCCGTGGGATTGCTCCCACCGACCTGCTCCAAGCGTCCGAGCGCGAGCCACGCCTGGCCCCGCTCCGCGAGCGGGTGCGGGTCGCCGGGAGACAGCTCGATCGCCCGCCCGTAGTCCGTGATCGCCAGCAAGACAAACGGACGCGGGTCGCGCCCGGCCTTCGCCTCCGCTTCTTCCCGCTGGCGCGCGAGGTGCGCCCGGTTCAGCACCGCCGTGCCTGAGCGGTCGTCCCGCGCCACCGCCTCGTCCTGGTCGGCTTGCGCCGCGTCGAACAGCGCCGTCGGGTCGCGGCCCAGCTCCGCCTCGATCTCGGCCAGCCTCGCCCACAGCGTGCCCCGGTCGCACCGGGCCTGCGCGCTCTCCGGTTCCCGCCGCAGCGCCTCGTCCAGGTCGGCGACCGCCGCCCGCAGCCGCTGCTGGCGCGCCTCGACCGTACCGCCCGCGACCGCCGCCGCCGCGCGCGCCCGCACGAGCAGCGCCCCCACGAATCCGGGCGCCGCGCGCAGCGCGTCGTCGCACGCCGACTGCGCCCGCGCGACCAGCGCGGAGGCGTCTTCCCCGCGCGCCTGCACCGCTTCCGCCAGGTCCAGGCAGCCCCCGGCGACGTTGCAGTACCCGCGACCGTCCGCGCCCGCGAGCCGGACCGCGGCTTCGGCATCTTCGAGCGCCCGTCGGAACGCCGCCGTCGGGTCGGCCCCCCGCGCGCGCTCCACCTGGGCGCGCAGGGCCGAGGCTTGCACGCGCGCGACCAGGGCGATGCGCAGCGCCGGCTCACGGCGCAGCGCCTCCCCGAAATCCTCTCCCGCGCGTTCCAGCGCCGCTGCCGGGTCGCGCCCCGCCGCGTGGTCCTGCACCGCGAGCGCCAGGTGCGACATGCCCCGGTGCACGCGCGACTCCAGGTCCTCCGGCCACTGCTCGAGCCCTTCGCCGAACGCGGCCACCGCCTCTTCGAACTGCTCGAGGAAATAGCGCGCCATCCCCTCGACGCGCCGCGCGCGCGGCGCGGCCACCGCATCGAGGTCGCGCGCGGCCGCGCCCCACGACTCGCGGCCCCCCGAGTACAGTGCCGCGACCGCCTCGCCCGTGCGCCGCGCGACCTCGTCCGCTCCGCCGGCCTCCCGGGCGCGGGCCAGGTCGTCGAGCCCGGCCGCGCGCAGGCGCCCCTGCTCCGGCGACTCCGGCGGCAAGGACTCGAATGCCGCACGGTCCCCCGTCAGCACCCGGCCCGGCAGCCCCCGCGCCCGCGCGTAGGTCTCGATGCGATCGAGGCCGCGCAGAAGCCAGGGCAGGACGTGGTCGGCGGCGCGGCGACAGCCTTCGTCGAAGTCGCCCGCGGCCGCCGCGTCCTCCCCCAGCAATCGCCGCACGCGGCCGCGCAGGGAGTACGCGGGCCCCCAGGCCGCATCGCCGCGCACCAGCTCGTCGATCAGCTCGAGCGGCTGACGGGCGAGCGCGGCCCGCGCCGCGGCGGGCATCGCCGTGGACATCACGGTGCTTTCGAATTGCTCCACCTGGGCGGCCACCTTGCCCCGCAGCGCCTCGACCACCGCGCGCGCCGCCGCCGCCTCCCGCTCGCGCGTCTCGCGCCGCCCCCGCTCGACCGCGAGCCAGATCGACGCTCCGCCGAGCAGCACCGCCATCACGCCGAGCGGAAGCACCACCCGCTTGCGCCGCGCCACCCAACGCAGCGCCGACTCCCCGCGCGAGGGCGGCCGCGCCTGCACCGGCTCCCCGCGCAGCCAACGGCGCAGCTCCTCCCCGAACGCGGCCGCGGTGCCGTAGCGGCGAGCCTGGTCGCGCTCGAGCGCCTTGAGACAGACCGCTTCGAGCTCGCGCGGCGCGAGCGGATTGCGCTTCCGCGGCGCCGGGCGGTCGTCGTCCTGCAGGAGCTTCGCCACCACCTCCATCGCGCTCGCCCCTTCGATCGGCAGCGAGCCCGTCAGGATCTCGTAGAGCATCACCCCGAGCGAGTAGACGTCGGTCGCGGGCCCCAGCTTCTCCCGCTCTCCCGCGGCCTGCTCGGGGCTCATGTACGAAGGAGTTCCCAGCATCTGCCCCGACGCGGTCAGCCCGGCGCCGTCTTCTCCCGCATCCACCCGTCGCGCCAGCCCGAAGTCCATCACGAAGGGACTGCCCGCACCGTCGAGAAGAACGTTGGCGGGCTTGAGATCGCGATGGACGATGCCGCGCCCGTGGGCGTACGCGACCGCCTCGGCCACCGTCGCGAGCTTCTCCGCCTCCTCGCGCAGGCGGTCGAGCCCGCGCCGGTCTCCCGCGCGCTTGAGATCCCGCGTCTCCTCCAGCCAGGAGCCGAACGTGCAGCCGTCGACGTAGTCCATGGTGAGGAAGTGCTTGTTCCCCACCTGGCCGACGTCGTGCACGGCGACGATGTTCGGGTGGCGCAGGCCGCCCGCGAGCCGGGCCTCGCGCGCGAAGCGCTCCAGCGACGCCGCGTCATCCTCGTCGTAGCGGATCTGCTTGAGCGCGACCATGCGGCGCATTTCCGTGTCCCATGCCTTCCAGACGACCCCCATCCCGCCCGCGCCGAGCCGGTCGAGCAGGCGGTATCGGCCGAACGGCGTGCCATCACCCGCGAGCGGCGAGGCCTTTCCCGAAGCCGTCGGCTCGGAGCGGCGCAGTGGGCGAAGGGTCGCATCCTCCGGCCCCCGCCCACCGGCGGCGCTG
>Ga0082335_1006658_pt1 | contig 14661 bp, 14 predicted proteins | sample Subgrocontami58m_FD_72375 | JGI IMG/M metagenome (GOLD analysis project Ga0082335, IMG submission 72375) | Subsurface groundwater microbial communities from S. Glens Falls, New York, USA - GMW37 contaminated, 5.8 m (SPADES assembly) (version 2) ...
CCGGCGGGCGCGGTGATGGCGGAGATGTACGGCAAGGCGAACGGCTGCTCGCGCGGCCGCGGCGGCTCGATGCACATGTTCGACGCCGGCCGCCGCTTCTACGGCGGCTACGCGATCGTGGCGGGCGGCCTGCCCATCGCGGTCGGCCTCGCGCTCGCCGACAGGATGCAGGGCAGGCGGCGCGTGACCGCGTGCTTTTTCGGCGAGGGCGCCGCGGCGGAAGGCGAGTTCCACGAGTCGCTCAACCTCGCCGCACTGTGGAAGCTGCCGGTGCTGTTCCTGTGCGAGAACAACCTCTACGCGATGGGGACGGCGCTCGCGCGCTCGGAGTCCGAGACCGACCTGCACCTGAAGGCGCAGAGCTACCACGTGCCATCCGAGCCGGTCGACGGCATGGACGTGCTCGCGGTCGAGGAGGCGACCCGGCGCGCTGCGGCGCAGGTCAGGCGCGGCGACGGCCCGTATTTCCTCGAGTACCGCACCTATCGCTTCCGCGCGCACTCGATGGCCGACCCGGACCTGTACCGCACCAAGGCCGAGATACAGGAGTGGAAGACGCGCGATCCGATCGCGCTCTTCACCGAGCGCCTCAAGGCCGAGGGCCTGCTCGGCGGCGCGGAGCTCCAGGCGATGGAGGCCGAGGCCGCCAACGACATCGGCTGGGCGGTCGAGGAAGCCGAAGACGGCCCGTGGGAGCCGGTCGAGGACCTGTGCCGCGACGTGTATACGCCCGCTGCAAGCGGGCCTTCGGGCGAGTAGACCATGGCGCGCATGACCTACCGGGAAGCGCTGCGCGCCGCGATGCGCGAGGCGATGAGCGCGGACCCGCGCGTGTTCCTCATGGGCGAGGACGTCGGTCGCTACGGTGGCGCCTTCGCGGTGAGCCTGGGGATGCTCGAGGAATTCGGGCCCGAGCGCATCCGCGACACGCCGCTGTCGGAGTCCACGTTCGTCGGCGCGGGAATCGGCGCGGCGCTCGGCGGGATGCGGCCCATCGTCGAGGTGATGACCGTCAACTTCAGCCTGCTCGCGCTGGACCAGGTGCTCAACAACGCCGCCGCGCTGCGGCACATGTCGGGCGGCCAGTTCAGCGTGCCTCTGGTGGTGCGCATGGCCACCGGCGGCGGACGCGGCCTCGCCGCGCAGCATTCGCACAGCCTGGAGGGCTGGTACGCGCACATCCCCGGCATCAAGGTCCTCACGCCCGCGACCGTCGCCGACGCGCGCGGGCTGCTGCTCGCGGCGCTCGAGGAGCCCGACCCGGTGTTCGTCTTCGAGCACGCGACCCTCTATCCGCTGGAAGGCGAGACCGAGGACGGGACGCCGATGCAGATCGGCCGCGCCGCGTGCCGCCGCGCCGGGCGCGACGTATCGCTGCTCACCTACGGCGGGTCGCTCGGCAAGTGCCTCGCCGCCGCCGATCAGTTGGCGGGCGACGGCATCGAGGCCGAGGTGATCGACCTGCGCACGCTGCGGCCGCTGGACACCGGCGCCGTCATCGAGTCGGTGTCGAAGACGCGGCACGCGGTCGTCGTCGACGAAGCCTGGCGCACCGGGAGCTTCGCCGCGGAAGTGAGCGCGGTCATCATGGAGCGGGCCTTCGACGAGCTGGACGCCCCGGTCGCGCGCGTGTGCAGCGCCGAAGTGCCCATGCCCTACGCCAAGCACCTCGAAGACGCCGCGCTGCCCCAGCCCGAATCGATCGTGAGCGCCGTCCGGCAAATGCTCTGACGCGAATGGCCGAATTCCGCATGCCCAAGCTGGGCGCCGACATGAGCGCCGGCAAGCTCGTCGCCTGGCGCAAGAAGCCGGGCGAGCGCTTCGAGCGCGGCGAGATCATCGCGGTGATCGAGACCGACAAGACCGCCATCGAGGTCGAGTCGTTCGTCACCGGGGTGCTGGAGAAGATCCTGGTCGAGCCGGGGGACGCGAGAATCCCGGTCGGCACGCCGCTTGCCGTCATGACCGTGGAGTCGGGAACCCTCCCGCCGATCGAGGCGCCGCGGGCGGAAGCCGCCGCACCTCGTGCGGGAGCACCAGCGCCACGCGCCGCAGCGGCTGCGCCGCCGCGGCCCGCGCCGGAAGGCGCTCGAGCGAAGGCCTCGCCTGCCGCGCGCAGGCGCGCGCTCGAGCTGGGCGTCGATCTCGGTAGCGTGCCGGGAACCGGCCCCGAGGGCCGCATCACGCTCGAAGACGTGGGGCAGGCGGCGAGCGCGCGCCCCGCGCCGGCGCCGGCGGCGCCGGAATCCCGGCAACAGCGCATGCGCGACGCCATCGCCGCGGCCATGGCGCGCTCCAAGCGCGAGATCCCGCATTACTACCTCGCGACGACGATCGACATGAGCAAGCTCGATGCGTGGCTCGAGGCGGCGAACCGGGAGCGGCCGATCACCGCTCGCCTGCTCTACGGCGTGCCGCTCGTCAAGGCAGTCGCGCTCGCGCTGCGCGAAGTGCCCGAGCTGAACGGCTTCTGGATCGACGGCCGCGCGGCGCAGAGCTCGGGCGTCCATCCCGGCGTCGCCATCTCGCTTCGCGGCGGTGGCCTCGTCGCGCCGGCGCTTCACGACGCGGACAAGCGCACGCTCGACGACCTCATGGCGGCCTTCGCCGACCTGGTGAAGCGCGCGCGCGCCGGAACGCTGAAGAGCTCGGAGGTGACCGATCCCACGATCACCATCACGAGCCTCGGCGAGCGCGGCGTCGAAACCCTGTTCGGCATCATCTATCCGCCGCAGCTCGCGCTGGTGGGCTTCGGCAAGCCGGTGGAGCGGCCCTGGGTGGCCGAAGGCCGGGTCTGCGCGCGCAAGGTCATCACGGCAACGCTCTCGGGCGATCACCGCGCGACCGACGGACATCGCGGCGCGCTGTTCCTCGATGCGCTCGGGCGCCTGATTCAGGAACCGGAGAAATTATGAGCACCACCCAAGACAGAATCCTGCGCGTGCTGGGCGACATCGTTCCGGAGCTGGAGCCTGCCGAGCTCAAGCCCGGCGTCAACCTGCGCGACCAGCTCGACCTGGACTCGATGGATTTTCTCAACTTCATGGTCGCGCTCCACAAGGAGTTCGGCGTGGACATCCCGGAGGCGGAGTACCGCAAGTTCCTCACCCTGGACGGGTGCGTGCAGTACATCGAAGCGGCAAAGGGGGGCAAGCCATGTTGACGTTCGAGGACTGTCTTGGACTGTCGGAACTGACCGAGGAAGAGACCCTCGCGATCGCCGAGCACGAGCACATCCCGGAACTCGCGGCGCTGGAGCTGGGCAACTATCTGCTGCACAAGCCCAAGGGCGACGCGTACATCAAGCGCATGATCGCGGAGGACATCGCCGCCGCGCGCAAGGAGGGCAACACGCATCACGTCGTCGCCCTCAAGCTCGTGCTCAAGCACTTCTGCGCCGAACACCACGCGTAGGTCCCCTCCTCTCTGGAGGAGGGGTGGCGCGAAGCGCCGGGGTGGTGTGGTTCGGCGCCGATACCACCCCCCGCCCTTCGGGCGGACCCCTCCTTGGCAGGAGGGGAGCTATGATGCCGGCCCATGGACGAACTTCGCGCATTCCTGTTCGGGGCGACGATCGCCGCGGCGGTCGGGCCCATCGCGCTGCTCATCATCCACAGCGGCATGCGGCACGGTCTTCGCACCGCGCTCGCGGCTGCGGCCGGCGTCGCGGCGGCGGACTTCGTCTACGCCATCGCCGCATTCGCGGCCGGAACGGGGCTCGCCGCGCTGCTCGATCGCGGGCGCCAGGGGTTCGCGCTCGCCGCCGGCGCGGTCCTCGTGGGCGTCGGCCTGTGGCTCGCGACAAGCGCACTTCGCGAGCCGGGCGGCGAGAGCCGGGCCCGCGAGCCGCGGCGCATCGGCTTTGGCGCAACCTTCCTGCTCACGCTCGCCAATCCGCTCACCATTGTCCTGTTCGCGGGATTCTCCGGACAGCTCGCCCTGTCTGCGAGCCTCCGGCACGCGCTGTACTTCGCCGCGTTCATCTTCGCCGGCAGCCTGCCCGTGCAGGTGTGTTACGCGCTGCTGGGCGCATTTGTGCGCGGGCTTGCGCCCGATGCGCGCGTGATCCGCGCGCTCAATGCCGCGAGCGGCGCCGGTGTCGCGTTGTTCGGGCTCTACGGGATGCTGCGCGTTTTCTAGACCTATCGGCGCGCGGGACGAATGTGACACGCTCGTGAAACATTCGTTACAGACAATGGCCGGATGCCTCGGAATCGCGAAAGGAGCCATGCTGTGACCTCGAGTCCGCACAAGGGCAAGACCGGCCTGCGCCGCCTGATCAACGCCGTAGGCTATTCGCTGAACGGCCTTCGCTGCGCGTTCCGGTACGAGGACGCGTTTCGCCAGGAGGTCGCGCTCGCTTTTGTTCTCGTGCCCGCCGCGTTCGTCGTCCACGTGAACGCCGTCGAACGCGCGCTGCTGCTGGCCAGCGTGTTCCTGGTGTTGATCGTCGAGCTGCTCAACACGGCGGTCGAGGCCGCAGTGGATCGCATTTCCTTCGAGGACCACGAGCTCGCCAAGCGCGCCAAGGACATCGGCAGCGCCGCCGTGATGCTCAGCCTCCTGTGCACGGCCGTCGTCTGGGCCATCGTGCTCGGCAACTGAAGTTCGATCGCGGCATGCCTGCGCACTGCCGTGCCCGCTGTCACGGAACCTTCAACCAGGTGTAATCCGGGCGTCATCGGGCAAGGGCAAGCTTGCGCCCCGTGCAAGCCAGCGCGCGCAAGCCCTCACTTCGCAGGCCGCTCCGCATCGCGGTCGTCACGGAAACCTATCCGCCCGAGATCAACGGCGTCGCCCGGACGGTCGGCCTCATGGTCGACGGCCTGCTCGCGCGCGGACATCACATCGACCTCGTGCGCCCGCGGCAATCCGCCGACCAGACGGGGCCGCCGGCCGCTCCGGCCGATCGGCTCGAAGTGCAGCTCACCGCCGGGATTCCGATCCCGAAGTATCCGGAACTGCAACTGGGACTGACGCGCGTCGCGCGGCTCACCCGCGGATGGCAGGAGCGCCGGCCCGACGTCGTGCACATCATCACCGAAGGTCCGTTGGGCTGGGCGGCGCTGTTCGCGGCACGCAAGCTCGGCATACCGGCCGTGTCCGACTTCCACACGAACTTTCACGACTACAGCCGTCATTACGGCTTCGGGTTGTTCTCGGGGCTGGTCACGGCCTACCTGCGGGCCCTGCACAACCGCACGCACTGCACGTTCGTGCCGACGCGTCAGATGCGCAACCGTCTCGCGACCCTGGGCTTCAGCCGGCTCGAGATCGTCGGGCGCGGAATCGACAGCGAGCTCTTCAGTCCCCGCAAGCGAAGCGCGGAGCTGCGGCGCTCCTGGGGATGCCGGGACGACGCTCATGTCGCCCTGTATGTCGGGCGCCTCGCTCCCGAGAAGAACCTCCGCCTGTTCGTGGAATCCATCCAGGCCATCCGGCACCGGCGCCCCGGGATTCGCGTGGTGATCGTGGGCGACGGCCCGCTGGGCGGGCGCTTGCGCGCCGAGAACCCGGATTTTCATTTCGCCGGGATGCGCAGCGGCGAGGACCTCGCAGTTCATTACGCTTCCGCGGACCTGTTCCTGTTTCCGAGCCTGAGCGAGACCTTCGGCAATGTCACGATGGAGGCGCTGGCGAGCGGCCTGGCGCTGGTCGCGTTCGATTACGCCGCCGCGGGAGAGTACGTCGTCCACGACCGCAACGGATTGCTCGCTCCGCGCGGGGACGACTCGGTGTTCCTCGAGCACGCCGTGCGCCTCGCCTGCACTCCGCACAGGATCCGCAGGTTGCGCGAGCGGGCGAGGCAGACCGCCGAGGCCCTGAGCTGGGACTACTCGATCGACGCGCTCGAGAAATCTCTTTTCGAGGCGGCGGGGATCCGTGTGCCGGAAGAGGCCTGCGGCGAGGCGCGCGTCGCGCCGGCCGAATAGGAATGCCTCGCCATGCCGCTTCGCGCCGACGCCCTGGAGCGCCTCAATCAATGGGAGCGCAGCTGCACGCGCCGCCTGAATGAGGGCGTGAGCATCAGGCCCGTTCGCGTCCTGTTCCGGGCCGTGAGCCGGCTGGGGAACGGCGCCCTCTGGTACGTCTTGATGATCGCGTTGTGCGCCGCCGGCCGCCCCGGGCTGGAGGCCGCTGCGCGAATGGCAGCCGCGGGGGCGGTCGGGCTCCTCGCCTACAAACTGCTCAAAGCCGGGATGCCGCGCCCGCGGCCCTACCGGGTCATCGCCGGCATACGCGCGGGCATCGACCCGCTGGATGTATTCAGCTTCCCCTCCGGCCACACGCTCCACGCGGTGGCATTCACGATCATTGCCGTCGCGTACTTCCCGCCGCTCGCCTGGGCGCTGGTGCCGTTCACGCTGCTGGTCGCGGTCTCGCGCGTCGTCCTCGGGCTGCACTACCCCAGCGACGTCCTCGCCGGCGCCGCCATCGGCGCGGGCATCGCCGAGGCCGCGCTGCTGCTTTAGCCCCCGTCAGCGGCCGCCCGGACGCATCGGCTGAATGCGAAGTGTTCGGGGTCAGTCCCGCCGGGCGTAGAGGTGCTCGCGCGTCCACGGCAGCACGTTGTTCGAATGCCGGGCGAACAGCACCTGGAAGAGCTGCAACGCGCCGGCGTCGAACGCGGCGATGGAGCCGGCGAGGTAAAGCCGCCAGGTGCGCACGAAGCGCTCGTCGTACATGCGGGCGACCTCATCCCTGGCGCCTTCGAAGCGCCGCAGCCAGTGCCTGAGCGTGAGCGCGTAGTGCAGCCGCAGATTCTCGACGTCGAGCACCGAGAATTCCCGCGGCTCCACGATCGACAGCATCTGGCGCAGGGTCGGGGGGTAGGCGCCGGGAAAGATGCGCTTGTCGATCCAGGCGTTCAGTTCCGCCGGCCGGTCGCGGCCGATGCTGTGGAGCAGCCCCCGGCCGCGGCCGTCCAGGCAGGCGTCGATGACGCGGCCCAGCCTGTCGTAGTTGTCCAGGCCGACGTGCTCGAGCATGCCCACGGAGACGAACGCGTCGCAGCGACCGGCGATGTTGCGGTAGTCGTCCTCGACGAATTCCACGCGGTCCTCGAGACCCAGCGCCCGGGCGCGCCCGCTGGCATAGACGATCTGCTCGTGCGAAATGTTGAAGGCCCTGACGCGCACGCCGTAGCGCCTCGCCATGTGGATCGCGAGCGCGCCCCAGCCGCAGCCGGCCTCGATCACGCTCTCCCCCTGCCGCAGACTGAGCTTGCGGCAGACGTGGTCCATCTTGGCGATCTGGGCCTCCTCCAGCGTCGCCTCCGGCGCCGGGAAATAGGCGCAGGTGTAGACCATCTCCGGGTCGAGCCAAAGGCGGTAGAAGTCGTTGCCGAGGTCATAGTGATGGTGGATGTTCTCGCGGGAGGCCGACAGCGTGTTGCCGCGCCTGCGCCCCGCCAGGCGAAACAGCGCACCGGGGAAGGTCGCGCCCGCCGTGCCCCGATAGACGAGCTCCAGCAGCTTCACCAGGTCGCCTTCGACCTCGATCGATCCGTCGCTGTAGTCCTCGCCGAAGTAGAGCTCCGGGTGCAGCAGCAGCTTCGCCAGCGCGGCGCGGCTGTTGATCCCGACCACTGCCACCGGATCGCCCGAGCCCGTGGCGACCGACTCGCCGTTCCAGAGCTTCACCCGCAGCGCGGGATCGCCGAGCGAAGCGAGCAGCCGCCGCATCAGGCGGGCTTCCAGACCGGGCTGCGGCGGGGCGCCTTCCCGCGCATCGCGCTGCGCGGGCGCAGGGCCGGTGGCTTCGGCCTTCGCGCCGACCTCGACCAGTCGCGGATCATCGCGTCTCATGTCGGCAGGCTCCCTGGGATAGTTTCTTTGAGCAAGAAGGAAAAGACTACCGCAACGGTGCCGGTTTATCAAAGGGGCACCGCCGCAATTTCGGGGCACGGGACCGCAGCAATGTGTAAAGATTACACGAGACGGACCCTCGACCCATGACCAAGCTCCCGCCCATCCCGGACGCCGCCTTCAAGGCCCGGGCGGTTCTCGTCGCCGAGCGCATCGACCTGAAGGCCTGGGGCGCCGCGGACGCCCTGAGCATCAACCCGCTCACCGTCGCCGTCAAGGGCGGCGGGGCCGCCACGCTGCACCGCTACGGCGTGGTCGTGTTCTTCGGCGTCAGCGCCGTGGACGAGGCGGCCTTCCTCGCGCAGCTCCAGGCGACCGTGGCGAACGCCTATGCGACGCCGGTGACCGAGGAGCTCGAGGTTCGCATCGAGCCCGGCGACCGGGAGGGCGTGAGAGGCGGGGTGGCGTACCTGTCGGACGTGGCGGTAGAGCGACTCCAGGTGATCGCCGACGTCCTGAGCAAGAGCACCCTGCTGTCGCTCTACGAAGAGAAGGTCGCGGCCGAGTTCGACCGCATCGAGCCGCTCGCCACGCGCCTCGACAAGACCGGCCGGATCCCGGGACGCAGCAAGGAGCTGCTGCAGAAGATCGGCTCCATGCTGCTGGTGGAACAGCGCATGGTGGGCCGGGCCGAGATCGCCGAGAAACCCGAGATACTCTGGGACAATCCCGCCCTGGAAGGCCTGTTCGCGCGGCTGGAGGACGAATTCGAGATCCGGGAGCGCCACGCGGCGATCGAGCGCAAGCTGAACCTGATTTCGCGCACGACCCACACGGTCCTCGAACTGGTGAGCAGCAAGCATTCGCTGCGCGTGGAATGGTACATCCTGATCCTGATCCTGTTCGAGATCCTGCTCACGCTGTACCAGCTGTTCTTCCGCTGAAAATGGGCGTGAACGAACGCCGATTCTCCCTTAAACTGCTGTATCGCCAAGGGACTGACTCGACCGTCCCGCGCCTGCAATCAAGGGGAATACCATGAAGTTCCGCTTTCCCGTCGTCATCATCGACGAGGATTTCCGCTCCGAGAACGTGAGCGGCTCGGGCATACGCGCCCTCGCCAAGGCCATGGAGGACGAGGGCATGGAGGTGCTCGGGGTCACGAGCTACGGCGACCTGTCGCAGTTTGCCCAGCAGCAGAGCCGCGCCTCGGCGTTCATCCTGTCGATCGACGACGAGGAGTTCACCCCCGGCCCGGACCTGGACCCCGCGGTGCTGAACCTGCGCGCCTTCATCAAGGAGATCCGCTTCAGGAACGCCGAGATCCCCATCTACCTGTACGGCGAAACGCGCACCTCGCGCCACATCCCGAACGACATCCTGCGCGAGCTGCACGGCTTCATCCACATGTTCGAGGAGACGCCGGAATTCCTCGCGCGCCACGTCATCCGCGAAGCCAGGGCGTACCTGGATTCCCTTTCGCCGCCGTTCTTCCGGGCGCTGGTGCACTACGCGCAGGACGGGTCGTACTCCTGGCACTGCCCGGGACATTCGGGCGGCGTCGCGTTCCTCAAGTCCCCGATCGGCCAGATGTTCCACCAGTTCTTCGGCGAGAACATGCTGCGCGCCGACGTGTGCAACGCGGTGGAGGAACTCGGCCAGCTCCTGGACCGCACCGGGCCGGTGGCGGCCTCGGAGCGCAATGCCGCGCGCATCTTCAACGCCGACCACTGCTTCTTCGTCACCAACGGCACCAGCACCAGCAACAAGATGGTGTGGCACGCCAACGTCGCGCCCGACGACATCGTGGTGGTGGACCGCAACTGCCACAAGTCGATCCTGCACGCGATCACGATGACCGGCGCGATCCCCGTGTTCCTCACGCCCAAGCGCAACCACCTGGGCATCATCGGGCCGATCCCGCTGGAGGAATTCCGGCCGGAGGCCATCGCCCGCAAGATCGAGGCCAATCCGTTCGCGCGGGGCGCGAAGAACAAGCGGCCGCGCATCCTCACCATCACGCAGAGCACCTACGACGGGGTCATCTACAACGTGGAGATGCTCAAGGAGGTCCTGAACTCCTCGATCGACACGCTGCATTTCGACGAGGCCTGGCTGCCGCATGCGGCGTTCCACGACTACTACAGGGACATGCACGCGATCGGCCGCGACCGCCCGCGCAGCAACTCGGCGATGATCTTCGCGACGCACTCCACCCACAAGCTGCTCGCCGGAATCTCGCAGGCCTCGCAGATCCTGGTGCAGGACAGCGAGACGCGCAAGCTCGACCGCCACATCTTCAACGAAGCCTACCTGATGCACACCTCGACCTCGCCGCAGTACGCGATCATCGCCTCCTGCGACGTCGCCGCCGCGATGATGGAGCCCCCCGGCGGGACCGCGCTCGTGGAGGAGTCGATCGCCGAGGCCCTGGACTTCCGCCGCGCGATGCGCAAGGTCGACGCCGAATGGGGCAAGGACTGGTGGTTCAAGGTCTGGGGTCCGGACAAGTTGTCGGAGGACGGGATCGGCTCGCGCGAGCAGTGGATGCTGAAGGCGAACGAGAAGTGGCACGGCTTCGGCGAACTCGCGCCGGGCTTCAACATGCTCGATCCGATCAAGGCCACCGTCGTCACGCCGGGGCTGGACGTATCGGGCAAGTTCGCCAAGACCGGCATCCCCGCCTCGATCGTCACCAAGTTCCTCGCCGAGCATGGGGTCATCGTCGAGAAGACCGGCCTGTACTCGTTCTTCATCATGTTCACGATCGGCATCACCAAGGGGCGCTGGAACACGCTGGTGACCGCGCTGCAGCAGTTCAAGGACGACTACGACAAGAACCAGCCGATGTGGCGCATCCTGCCCGAGTTCTGCGCCAAGTTTCCGCGCTACGAGCGCGTCGGCCTGCGCGACCTGTGCCAGCAGATACACGACATGTACAAGGCGAACGACGTGGCGCGCGTCACGACCGAGATGTACCTCTCCGACATGGACCCGGCGATGAAGCCCTCGGACGCGTTCGCCAGGATGGCGCACCGCGAGATCGACCGCGTCGAGATCGACCGGCTGGAGGGCCGCATCACCTGCGTGCTGCTCACGCCCTACCCTCCCGGGATTCCGCTGCTGATCCCCGGCGAGCGATTCAACCGGACCATCGTGCAATACCTTCAGTTCGCGCGCAACTTCAACGAGAAGTTCCCCGGCTTCGAGACCGACATCCACGGCCTGGTCGAGGAGGAGGCCGATGGCCGGATGCGCTACTACGTGGACTGCGTGCGCCAGGCCTGAATGGCCCCGGCCATCACGCCGCAGGCTGCGAGGAGCGCGTGGGGGAGCGCTCCTCGCGCGCGCGCGCGCCCGAGCGCCAGTGGACGAACCTTTCCAGGCTGAACGAAGAGCGCACGCCGAGGAGATCGAAATTGCGCGCGAGCCACTGGTCGGCCGTCCGCCTTCCTTCGTCCCGCAGTGCCTGGATGAACAGCGGGTGCGCGTTGAACTTGCTAAGCGCGCTCAAGCGGCCCATCAGTTGCTGCGAATCGATCAGGTGCAGCTTGAGATTGCGCAGCCTCCTGTGCAGGCGGCCGAAGGGAAACAGCGAGCATTCGGCTTCGCGCCTGGCGAGCGCCAGGCCCTGCAGCTCGGCGAAAAACGCCGAGCTGAAGCTGATTTCGGCCAGGCGTTGCCGGATTTCGTCCGCGGCGGTCGGCGCGTCGGGCTGTCGCGAGGGGTGCAGCAGCACCACGACGACATCGTCCGCGGCGCGGCGGTGCACCAGAGGATAGACCGGAGGATTGGCGGTGAGGCCGCCGTCCCAGTACGCTTTGCCGTCGATCTCGACCGCGCGATGCAGGGCCGGAACGCACGCCGAGGCGAGCAGTACCTCCAGGCGGAGTTGCCTGGTGCGGAACAGCCTGAGCAGTCCGGTGCTGACCTGCGTGGTCGCGATGAACAGCTCGATGCCGCAGCCGGCCCTGAGGCGCTCGAAGTCGATCTGCTTCGCGAGGACGTCGCGTAGCGGATTCAGTCCCAGGGGATTGAGCTGGTAAGGCGAGAAGACCTGCGCCAGCGACAGGTAGGACTTGAGCGCCGGTGCGGCGCCCGCCTGCGCCTGGGCGGCCGACAGGTCGCCGGGCATGAAGTTGAACAGCGCCTTGCCGGCGATGCTCTCCCAGAAGTCGCTCAACGCCCGGCGCGCGCCCTCCCGCCCGCCGATCGTGAACCCGTGCGCGAGCACCGCCGCGTTGATCGCGCCTGCGCTCGCGCCGCTGATGGCTCCGATCGCGATGCGCTCGTCTTCCAGAATGCGATCGAGCACGCCCCAGGTGAACGCGCCGTGCGAGCCGCCGCCTTGCAGCGCCAATGCGACCGTTTTTCTGCTGCGCGCGGCCATTCGGCTACGGCCGGGTCTGGTGCGATGCGCCCGGAGGCGGGCCCGTCACCCAAGCCCAAGCTAGGATGGTCCCGGCGACTCCGGCGAGGGCGATCAGTGCCGCACGGGCTTCGCGATTGCGGAACGGATCCGCCGCAGCAGCGTGGCGGCGCCTTCCTCGGCGAGCGCGGCGAGCGACTCGGCGCGCTCGCTCATCCGATAGACGATGTCGGCCAGCGAGGCTCCCGCGCGCAGGAAGTACTCGGCCCTGACGCGCTCGCCCTCGGTCATCGGGATGTCCTTCAGTCGATCGGAAATGCTATGGGTACGGTCCTGGTTCTCGACGTTTGGGCACATTGTGCGACTCCTTGTTCCTGGTAAGGGATGGTGCACTGCACTATCCTTGTATAATTTATTTATACTATTAATTTCAAGAATATATAATTATACTTTAATGAAGTATAGTCCAAGATATTGCGTTGCACAAGGCTGCTTCCGCAGCCGCCCGGCGCTGGTGGAACGACGACCGGGGTGCCAGTCAGTCGGGATCAGCCTCGCTCGTACCGGGCACTGCCCGCGACATGCGCCGCCGGGCGATTTCGTACCGGATGGCAGTAGAGAAATGCCTCATATCGAAGCCGACGGCCCGGGCTTCGCGCTCGAAGCCCTCGCGTTTCGCGACGCCGGAGTCGAGCTCGATCGCGACCCGCTCGAGGTCCTCTTCGTGGCCGTACCAGCTCGTCATGGAGAGATACTTGGCGAGCACCGCGATCGCCTTCGCGTCGATCGCCGCCTGGCCGAGCCAGGCGCGCCGGTCGAACGCGTCCTGCTGCCCGGCGCAGAACAAGGTGAGCGTGTCCAAAGCTTGTTTTTCCATGGAGAGCACAGGCTACGCGAGGCGCGTTTCAGTATTCTGAATCCGCCCCCGGAAAGCCTTCGCGACGCTGTAACATTGCTGTCATCGGCCCCCTGTATCCTTCGTACAGGGGGCCGATACGCCAGAGGCCGGCCTGCGCCATGAAAAAGAATTTCCCCCCCGACCATTTCCTCAACCGCGAACTCGCCATCCTGAAGTTCAACGAGCGGGTGCTGGCCCAGGCCGAGGACACCGCGGTGCCGCCGCTCGAGCGGCTGCGCTTCGTGTGCATCCTCTCGTCGAACCTGGACGAGTTCTTCGAAATCCGCGTCGCGGGACTCAAGGAGCAGATCCGCTTCAACGCCGATGCCACCGGCCCCGACGGCATCGCCCCGCGGGACGTCTTCGGCCGGGTCGCGCAGGAGGCGCACGAGCTGGTGAGGCGGCAATACCAGCTCCTCAACCAGACGCTGCTTCCCGAGCTCGAGAAGGCCGGCGTGCGTTTCGTGCGCCGCAACTTCTGGACCCAGGCCCAGCGCGACTGGATCCGCGACTACTTCTTCCGCGAGTTGATGCCGCTGCTGACGCCGATCGGGCTCGACCCGGTGCACCCGTTCCCGAAGGTGCTCAACAAGAGCCTCAATTTCGCCGTCGAGCTGGAAGGGCGCGACGCGTTCGGCCGCAGCTCGCGCGCGGCGATCGTGCAGGCGCCGCGGGCCCTGCCGCGCATCATCCGCCTGCCGCAGCAGATCGCCGGCGCGGACTACGGTTTCGTGTTCCTTTCCTCCATTCTTCACGCGCACGTGGGCGAGCTGTTCTCCGGCATGAACGTCCTCGGCTGCTACCAGTTCCGCGTCACCCGCAACAGCGACCTCTTCGTCGACGAGGAGGAGGTCACGAACCTGAGCGTGGCCCTGAAGGGCGAGCTCCTGCACCGGCACTTCGGCGACGCGGTGCGGCTCGAGGTCGCGGACAACTGCTCCCCCGGGATGACCGGATTCCTGCTCCAGCAGTTCAACCTGGGCGAGGAGGACCTGTACGCCGTCGACGGCCCGGTCAACCTCTATCGACTCAGGGAAGTTCCCGACTCGGTTTCGCGCCCCGAGCTGATGTACCCGCCGTTTCAACCCGGGCTGCCCGCGGCGCTCGCCAAGCGAAGCGATATCTTCGCGATCGTGCGCAAGCAGGACGTGCTCCTGCACCATCCATTCCAGTCGTTCGCGCCGGTGGTCGACTTCGTCCGATCCGCGGCCGTCGATCCCGACGTGATCGCGATCAAGCAGACGGTCTACCGCACGGGAACCGACTCGGTGCTCATGGATACCCTGATCGAGGCCGCGCGCCGGGGCAAGGAGGTCACCGTCATCCTCGAGCTGATGGCGCGCTTCGACGAGGAGGCGAACCTCAACTGGGCGGCGCGGCTCGAGGAGGTCGGAGCGCACGTCGTCTACGGCGTCGTCGGCCACAAGACGCACGCGAAGATGGTGCTGATCGTCCGGCGCGAAAAGGGCAAGCTGCGCCGGTACGCACACCTCTCGACCGGGAACTACCACCCGCGCACCGCGCTGCTGTACACCGATTTCGGGCTGTTCACCGCGAACGGGGAGATCTGCGACGACGTGAACGAG
>Ga0082335_1006660_pt1 | contig 14656 bp, 12 predicted proteins | sample Subgrocontami58m_FD_72375 | JGI IMG/M metagenome (GOLD analysis project Ga0082335, IMG submission 72375) | Subsurface groundwater microbial communities from S. Glens Falls, New York, USA - GMW37 contaminated, 5.8 m (SPADES assembly) (version 2) ...
AGCATCTGAAGAAGAGTAATCCAAAAAGATTATTGAAAAGATCAGGCAGATAGAGATTAATACTTTTTTCATAAGATGTTCCATGTTGAATAAAAATGTAACTTCAAGATAAAAATAAAAATCAAATCTTTAATTGATAACACTTATATTTGCTCCAAAATAAACTCATTTCATTCCTATGAAGACCCAGAATGGTTGATGTATCAATCGTAATAGTTAATTATAACTCATTTCCTCATCTTGATAATTGTCTGAGAACATTGTTCCTTGAGACTAAAGAAATAACTTTTGAAGTAATTGTAGTTGATAACGGCTCTTCAGAGAAAGGAAAAAATGAGATTATTTCGAAATACCCTAAAGTAAAATTTGTTTTGAATGAAACAAGCAAAGGATTTGCTGCAGCGAACAATCAAGGTTTTAAGGAAGCAAGCGGAAAATATATACTGATGCTGAATAATGATGTTGTGTTTATAGAAGATGTGATTTCTAAAGTTGTAAAATTTTCTAAAGAAAATAGTAATCGCATAATTATCGGATGTAAACTTTTAAATGAAGACCGTACTCATCAAATTTCTATTGTTGATTTTGATACGCTACCAAATTTATTCGGCGAGAATTTTTTTCTATACAAGCTATTTCCAGGAAGTAAAACTCTAAGCAAATATCATTTGAACGATGAATTAATAACAGAACCGATTGAAGTTGATGCTGTGAAGGGAGCTTTTCTTTTTCTTCCACACACAATATTAAAAGAATTTGGCGGACTTGATGAGCGGTTTTTATTCTATTACGAAGAAACCGATTTGTGTTATAGATGGAAGTCCAAAGGAGGCAAAGTTTATTATTATCCGAATGGCGAGTTAATTCATATCGGCGGTGCAAGCACAGATTCTAATCTCTGGTTTAAATTTAGAAATCAGCACGTATCTAAAATTCAATTTTTTCAGAAACATTTTAGAGGGATCAAATTTTTACTTGCCGTTTCGATACATGAATTGGGTTTACTTCTCCGCTTTCCTTTATATTTTGTTATAGGATTAATAAAAGGGAACAAATCATTGATAAAAAAATCGGGTTGTTATTTACGCTCGGTATTTGTTTATCCTGCTAAAAATCAAAAGGCGATTGCATGAAAAAAATTATGATTGTCTTCGGCACTCGTCCCGAAGCGATAAAACTTGCCCCGGTTATTCAAGTTCTAAAAAAAGAAAAAAATTTTGAGACGATAGTTTGTTCAACAGGACAGCATAGAGAAATGCTAAAACAAGTATTGGAAATTTTCGATTTGAGAATTGATGATGATCTCGATCTAATGAAACCGAACCAAACGCTTTTTGATATAACTTCGAATTCATTGATACGGCTAAAAGATTCGATCGAAAAATATCAACCGGATATTTTAATGGTGCAGGGCGATACGACAACAGCTTTTACATCAGCACTTGCCGCATTTTATAAACAGATTAAAATAGCTCATATTGAAGCAGGCTTGAGAAGCTATGATGTTCTTCATCCTTTTCCCGAAGAAGCTAACAGAAGATTTATCTCGGTAATCTCCGATTTTAATTTTGTCCCGACAGAAGACACTAAACAAAATTTATTAAGAGAAGGATTCTCAAGTGAATCTATTTTTGTAACCGGCAACACAGTTGTAGATGCGCTTCTACAAATAAAAAATAAACTTGATGATCCAAAATATTCGCTTCAGATAAAAACTGATATTGAATCAAAACTCGGTTCCGATATTTTTTCAAAAAAATATATTCTTATTACACTTCACCGCAGAGAGAAATTCGGCGATGAAATTGAAGAACTACTTCGCACGTTGGAACAATTAGCAGAAAGATATTCCGATTACAATTTTGTGTATCCGGTTCATCTGAATCCGAATGTTGTTAATCCGGTGCGTGATATTTTAACCAAGACCCAAAATTTTATTCTTACAGAGCCGATGGATTATCTTAACTTCTTGTATATGATGAGCCGATGCCATTTTATTATGAGTGATTCCGGGGGAGTACAGGAAGAATGTTTTGTATTTAGTAAACCAATAATTGTCATGCGCGGGGTAACGGAGAGAAATGAAGCTGTTAAAGCCGGATATGCGTTTTTAACGGGAAGCAACAGAAAATTAATTAATGACTGTTTTACAGACATAGATAAAAAACAATCGCAAAATTTTAATTTTTTCCCGAAACAAAATCCTTTCGGCGATGGTAAAGCATCTGAAAAAATTTTAGAAATCCTAAAGCAGAAACTCCTTTAATTACAAAGAGAATAGATAGATTGCTTACCGGTAGAGACATAATAATATTCAGTGATGATTGGGGAAGATTACCTTCTACGCTTCAGCATATTACAAAAGAATTATTAAAAGAAAATAGAATATTTTGGATCGGCTCACTTGGATTACGCAAACCGAATCTCAATCTAAATGATTTTAAGCGGGCTGCAAAAAAACTGGCTAATGTTTTTTCAAAAAAAGAATCTATTGAGAGCGCTGATCAAAAATCTCCAAATCAACTTCACCCATTCATAATTCCTTTTCACAATTACAAATTAATTCGATACTTCAATAAGAATAGTCTAAAGAAAAAATTATATCAAGCAATAGAACTTCATAAAATTGTTAATCCCGTGCTGCTTACTTCTTCTCCGCTGGTATCGGATATAGTCGGAGAAATTGGTGAGAGTTCATCGCATTATTTTTGTCTTGATGATTATTCTAAACTGGAAGGGACATTCAAAGAGCTTATTGATTTTGAACGGGAGCTGCTTCAAAAAGTAAATACAAGCTTTTCTGTTTCAGATATTTTGGTAAATACAAGGAAACCCTCAAACGGGAAAAGTTATTTTCTTCCTCAAGGAGTGAATTGTGAGCATTTCCAAAAACGAATTAATCTAATTCCTGATGAGATAAAAAAAATTCCCAAACCGGTTGCCGGTTTTTTTGGCTTGATATCCGAATGGATAAATTTAGATGTAATTGAAAAATGTTTGAGTACTTATCCAAACTACTCTTTCATATTTATCGGGAAGTCGTTAAGAAATTTAGATTCGCTAAAACAATTTAAAAATTTTTTCTACCTTGGTGAAATCCAATACTCTATACTTCCTAATTATGCATCGTTATTTGATTTGGGATTAATTCCTTTCGAGGTTAATGAATTAACAATTGCCGCAAATCCGCTTAAACTACTCGAGTATATGTCTATGGGAATTCCTGTATTATCTTCCGATTTGCCTGAAGTTAAAAAATTTAAGGATTTAGTTTTTATAGCTAAGAATGATAATGAGTTTGTAGAGTTGATAAAGAGGTCAATTGAAGATAATTTACCCGAACGAAATAGAAAAAGAATTGAGAAAGCACAGGAGTATTCCTGGAAATCAATAGCCGAACGTATTTCGGATATAATTCAGAAAACTGAGCTGGAAAAGAAAAATATTTCCCGATGAAAAAATTTGTAATCATTACTCAATATTATCCGCCGGAAATCGGCGGCGGTTCTCAAAGAAGCGTCGGCTTCGCTGAAGGATTGCGCGATCTGGAAATGGAGATTATTGTAATCACTCCTTACCCAAGTTATTTAATGAGTAAGGACAAAGTAAAAACAAATTACAAACTTTATGAAAAGAATGAAGAAAGCGGTTACACAATCTATCGAACATTCGTTTATGCTTCGGATAGAGGAAGTTATATAAAGCGTATTCTTTATTACGGATCGTTCATGCTCTCTTCACTTTTTGTAATGTTATTCAAAGTTGGAAAAATTAATTATATACTTACCATAGCTCCGCCGTTGTTTACCGGAATTTCAGGAGTTTTTGCTAAGAAGTTTAAAAAATCAAAATTCTTTTTTGATATCGGCGATCTCTGGCCGGAATCTGCAACAGCGCTTGGCTATCTAAAAAATGATTCTGTAATTAAATTAGCACAAAAGTTAGAACATTGGATCTACCGCCATGCTGATATGGTAAACGTTGTTACAAAACTTACCAACGAACGTTTATCAAAAAGTCATTCATATATTAAAAAGATTTTGTACACACCGAATTTTGTTAACACAGATTTAATAAAGTATGAGCCACGCGATCCGTCACTTGTTGAAAAATATCAACTCTCTGATAAATTAGTCTTTGGTTATGCCGGTAATATCGGCAGCGCACAAGGTTTGAAAATTATTACCGATGCTGCCAGATTAACTAAGGACTACAAAGAAATTGTTTATTTCATAATTGGCGATGGTGTTGAAAAAGATTTGATCGAAAAGGAAATTAAAACTAATAATCTAACTAATGTAATTTTGATTCCGCCGGTTTCCAGAACAGATGTTATAAAATATATAATGTTGTTTGATGTAATGATCATTCCTCTTGTTCACCGCGAGATATTCAAGATCACAATTCCATCTAAACTTTACGAAAGTATGGCGGCTGAAATTCCAATACTTCTTTGTGTTGATGGTGAAGCAAGAAAAATTATGGAAGAAGCCGATTGCGGAATATTCGTTGAACCGGAAAATTCTCAAATGCTCTCAGAAAAAATAATTTACTTCCGTAACAATAAGAGTATGATTAAAGACCTCGGAAAGAATGGACGCAATGAAGCATACAATAACTTTTCACGTAAGTCCGTAGTAAAAAGATTTTATGATGAACTCTTAAAGTTGAGCTAAGATAAATGAAATATGATGTAATTGTTATTGGTGCGGGTATTATCGGATTAGCTTCTGCGTTGAAGATCCTAGAAAAGAATCGCTCACTAAAACTACTTATATTAGAAAAAGAAAATAGTGTAGCAAAACATCAAACGGGAAATAACAGCGGGGTAATTCATTCCGGTATTTATTATAAACCCGGAAGTTTGAAAGCACAGAATTGTGTTCGCGGTTATAATATGTTGTTAGATTTTTGCAACGAGAATAAAGTCCGTTATGATATTTGCGGAAAAGTGATTGTTGCAGTTACCGAAAAAGAAATTCCAGTATTGGAAAATATTCTTGATCGTGGAAACAAGAATGGTCTTGTAGGATTAAAAAGATTAACGCGTGAGGAAGTAAAAAAAATTGAACCGCACGTTGAATGTGTTGCGGGAATTTTTGTTCCTCAGACCGGAATAATTGATTACAGTGAAGTATCGGAAAAATATCTTGAACTGATTAAACGCGCTGAAGGGAAAATAGAATTCAATACTGATGTAAAAAAATTATTAATTAAGAATGATAAATGTGAAATAATTACATCAAAAGGCGTTTTCAAATCCAATGTTGTTGTAACATGTGCAGGATTATTTGCAGATAGAATCACAAAAATGACTCATCCGGATTTGCAGCTGCGTCTTATTCCTTTCCGGGGCGAGTATTATAAATTGAAGGAAGAAAAAAATAATTTAGTGAATGCATTAATTTATCCTGTGCCCGATCCGGCTTTTCCGTTCTTAGGTGTGCATTTCACCAAGATGATAAACGGAGAAAGAGAATGCGGTCCGAATGCAGTTCTATCTTTTAAGCGTGAAGGATATAGGAAAACAAGTTTTAATTTACTCGATACATTTGAGACCTTTACCTGGAGCGGCTTTCATAAATTGATAAAAAAACATTGGCGAATGGGATTAGGCGAGTTTTACAGATCGTATAACAAAAAAGCATTTGTTAGAGCATTAAATAAATTGATTCCCGGAGTAACTGCAGATGATCTTGCACCCGGTGGTGCCGGTGTGCGGGCTCAAGCATGCTTAAAAGACGGAAGTTTACTTGATGATTTTTATATTGTTGAAGATAAGAAAGTTGTTCATGTTTGTAATGCACCCTCTCCTGCTGCTACTGCATCCCTTGCAATCGGAGATTATATTTCAGATAAAGTTTTAACAAAATTGTAAAACTGTAACACAGATTCTTAATCTGTGTTATTAAACAACCTGTGCAGATTAAGAATCTGCGCTACAAAAAAATCTTATATGAATAAAAGAACCGAGAAATTTTTAATACTTACTACTGATTTTATAACAGTTAACCTTGCGTGGATTTTATTTTAACAAAATTATAAAACGTAACACAGATTCTTAATCTGTGTTATTAAACAACCTGCGCAGATTACGAATCTGCGCTACAAAAAAATCTTATATGAATAAAAGAACCGAGAAATTTTTAATACTTACTACGGATTTTATAGCAGTTAATCTTGCGTGGATTTTATTTTTCTACGTACGGGTTCAAACCGGCTGGTTCGAGTTAATTGCTCAGCCCGATATTCTTCTTTCTATGTTTGCGGTTTATTTTTATTGGCTCATCATTTTTACTTTTGTTGGAATGTACCGTACATGGTTTGCTCTTTCAAGATTTGATGAATTATTTACATTATTTAAAGCATCATTTGTAGGTGTCTTCATTTTATTCTTTTTAGTATTGTACGATGATTACACAAACGGCGTTACCACCTCGGTACGTTTTTATATTTTCCTTTACTGGGGAATATTTCTATTTGTTGTTAGTACGGGAAGATTATTTATTCGAAGTCTTCAACGTAGACTTCTTATTAAAGGAATCGGAAGACGGAATGCTCTTATCGTTGGATTCAATTCTAAAGCGAACGAAATTCATAATTCGATTCTGAAATTCAGAGAACTTGGTGTTAATGTTGTGGCTTATGTTGATGTTGACGGCTCTGAACTTAATAAGTCATTTAAAAATATTTCTGTTGTAGATACTATTCACAATCTGGAATCTGTTCTGGAAAATTACCAGATTAAGAATGTTATAATTTCTCTCGGACGGCATGAAGAAGAAACTATTCTTGAAGTTATTTCACGTTGTGAAGGAAAAAATGTTGAGATCAAAATCGTTCCCGATCTTTACGATATAATAAGCGGGCAGGCAAAGATCTCCCAGCTTTATAGTTTTCCTTTGATTGATGTTATGCCTGAATTAATGCCCGAGTGGGAAAAGAAAATTAAAAGATTGTTGGATATAATTCTGTCTTTTGTTCTTATCGTTTTAACTTCGCCCGCAACTTTGTTAACTGCTCTATCGATAAAATTAGACAGCAAAGGACCTGTATTTTTCAAGCAAGAACGTGCCGGAATGAACGGAAAAGTTTTTAAGATGGTAAAGTTTAGAACAATGATTGCAGAGGCCGAAAAACATACCGGTCCGGTTTGGTCTGCAAAAGATGATCCAAGAATTACTAAAGTCGGTGGATTTATTCGTAAAGTTCGTCTTGATGAAATTCCGCAAGTTTTTAATGTTCTAAAAGGCGACATGAGTTTTGTCGGACCGCGTCCTGAACGACCCTTTTTTGTTGAAAAACTTTCGCATGAAATTCCGCTTTACAAAAGAAGATTAAAAGTTAGACCGGGAATTACCGGCTGGGCGCAAGTAAAACATAAATACGATGAGACAATTGAGGATGTAAAAATTAAACTTCGTTATGATTTATTCTATATTGAAAACATGAGCTTAAGAATGGATTTTAAAATAATTTTCAGAACTGTTTTTGTAGTATTATTCGGTAAAGGGCACTACGATTAAACTAAAAAATTTATCATGAAAGCAATTGTAATAATTCCTACATACAACGAGATTCACAATATCAGAAAACTGATTCCCGAACTTCTTGAATCTTATCCTTCACTTGATATTTTAATTGTGGATGATAATTCTCCGGACGGAACTGCAAATGCCGTTGATGAAATGAGCAAAAATGATTCCCGCGTAAAAATTATTAAACGGGAAGGAAAGATGGGACTCGGTACAGCTTACGTTGCCGGATTTAAATACATGCTGGCGAACGAATATGATTGCGCTGTTCAGATGGATGCTGATTTCTCTCACGATCCTAAGGAGATTAAAAGCTTTCTAGAAAAAATTAATGATTATGATCTGATAATCGGAAGCAGATATATTTACGGAGTACGTATTATCAACTGGCCGATCAGAAGATTACTGTTAAGTTATTCCGCAAATCTTTATTCAAGAATTATTACAGGAATGCCGGTCAAAGACGGAACCGGAGGATATAAATGTTTCCGCCGTAAAGTATTGGAAGCGATAAATCTTGATGCAATTCACTCTAATGGTTATTCATTCCAGATAGAAATGAATTTTAAAGCATGGAAAAAAGGATTTAAGCTTATTGAAATTCCAATAACTTTTGTAGATAGAGTTCATGGCACTTCCAAGATGTCTAAGAAAATTGTTCACGAAGCAGTTATTATCGTGTGGAAGCTAAGATTGAAAAGTATTTTCGGTACATTAAATTAAAAGTGCAATGATTGACCTCTCAATAATAATTATCAATTATAACGTAAAAGAATTTTTACTTAATCTTTTGGATTCGATCCGTAAAGCGGTAAAAAATATTTCTACGGAAATAATTATTGTTGATAATGCTTCCGATGACGGCAGCGTTGAAATTCTACGCGAGAAATTTCCCAATATTAAATTAATAGCTAACAAGAAAAATGTGGGATTCGGATCTGCAAACAATCAAGCAATGGAAGCCGCTAAGGGAAAATATTTTTTGTTGATCAATCCCGATGCAATTGTTAGAGAAGATACTTTATTAAAAATGTTGGAGTTCTTTAATAAAACTCCTCAAGTTGGAATTGCCGGCTGCAAGGTATTAAATCCCGATGGCTCATTACAGCTTGCATGCAGAAGAAGTTTCCCCGGACCATGGACATCATTTACAAAAGTTATGGGATTGAGTAAACTTTTCCCGAAGAGCCGTTTGTTCGCGCGTTATAATTTAACCTACCTCGATGAATATCAAACTTACGAAGTAGATGCAGTTAGCGGCGCATTTATGATGATGAGAAAAGAAGTCTATGAGAAGATCGGCGGATTCGATCAGCAATTTTTTATGTATGGTGAAGATCTTGATCTCTGTTACAGAGCGCAAAAATCCGGGTATAAAGTTTTTTATGTACATAACACGGAGATTATACATTACAAAGGAGAAAGCACAAAGAGAAGCAGTTTGGATGAGACAAAAATCTTTTATGATGCTATGCATCTTTTTGTCCGTAAACATTTTTCTTCCTCATTTGTCGTTGAGTCAATTCTTCAGATAGCAATTCTTTTCAGAAAACTAATTGCCTTTGCAAATATTTATAAGCTTGCGTTTCTTTCAATAATTATTGACTTCTTTACTTTTTCAATTTCCGTTCTTCTTGCTGTAAATATATATTCTAATGAGCATTGGAGAGGTTTTCCGGATTATGCAAAACCTTGGGTCTACTTTATTCCGGCACTAATTCAAATTGTAATTTCGTCTATTGGCGGCTCGTATAGTAAAAAATCATTTTCAATTTTACGAACAGTTATTTCTCTATTGTTTGGAATGATATTTTTGTCTGCGTTAACTTATTTCTTCAAACAAGTAGCATTCAGCCGTGCAGTTGTTTTAATAACATATGCACTTGTTCTTGTTTTCTTTTTGTTCTGGAGAATTGCTCTTAAAGTAATTTTTAAGATTGGACTTGAGACGGATACAAGAAAATCACGTACATTAATTGTAGCAAGTGAATCTAAAGCAGAAGAGCTTGCATCAAAATTAAAATCAACATTCACGAAACTTTATCAAGTTGTTGGGATTATTGGATTAACAAGAAAAAATATCGGTGAGAAGATCGGCAATTATAAAATACTTGGTACGGTTGATAACATAAAAAAAATAATTGCTGATGAAAAAGTTGATAAAGTAATTTTCTCTTCCGATGATCTATCGTTCAATCAAATGTTTTCTGTCGTTGCTGAATGTCAGGGAGAAAATGCCGAGTTTCTTGTAGCGGGTAAAGAATTAGATTATTTAGTCGGCAAATCTTCCATAACAATGTTAGATGATATTCCATTGCTGAAAGTGCAGTATAATATTTCTTCGTATTTTCACCGTGCATCAAAACAGATCTTGGATATTATTCTTGCATCCATAATTTTGTTTTTGGTTTATCCTTTCATATATTTATTTCAGAAGCTGAGATCAAAAAAGAGTAAATTCACTCAATTCATCCTCGGAATCCCGGGTGTTTTCATAGGAAAGAAAAGTTTTGTAGGACCACGTGATAATTCTTATCACGGTGATTTATACGTTGGAAAAACCGGATTAACCGGATTCTGGTTTGTAGAAAATTTTTTAGAGAATGATACGGAAGAAATAAAAAAGTTGGACATCTTTTACGCAAAAAATCAAAACATTTGGTTAGACTTCGAAATACTTGGAAAGACACTTTCAAAAATGTTTTTTAGTGCGGAGTAGAAATGGCAAAAAATATACTGGATTTTGAGAAGCCCATAATTGAACTTGAAAAAAAAATTGAGGAAATGCGGAAATACGAAGGGCAACTTAATATTTCGGATGAGATAAAAACACTCGAAGAAAAAGTTCATCAACTCAAGAAAAATATTTATAACGATCTTACCCGCTGGCAGCGTGTTCAGCTCGCCCGTCATCCGGAGCGTCCTTATACTCTGGATTATATCTATATGATTACAGAAAATTTTGTTGAGCTGCACGGAGATAGATTGTTCAAGGATGATAAGGCAATTGTTGGCGGATTAGCAATGCTTGATGGACAAAAAGTTATGATCATCGGTCATCAAAAGGGAAGGGATACTAAATCCAATGTTTATAGAAATTTTGGGATGTCAAATCCCGAAGGTTACCGCAAAGCATTACGCTTAATGAAACTTGCCGAGAAATTCAAAATCCCGGTTATTACTATGCTTGATACACCGGGTGCTTATCCCGGAATTGAAGCTGAAGAACGCGGACAGGCAGAAGCAATTGCCAGAAATCTTTTAGAAATGAGCCGTCTTCGTGTTCCAATAATAGTTACCATCATTGGTGAAGGCGCTAGCGGAGGTGCATTAGGAATAGGAATTGGTGATAGAGTTTTGATGTTACAAAATACTTGGTATTCAGTAATTAGTCCGGAATCTTGTTCGAGTATTTTATGGAGAAGTTGGGAATATAAAGAAACTGCAGCCGAAGCATTAAAACTAACTGCTGAAGATTTATTGGAACAGGGTATTATTGATAGAATTGTTCCGGAACCATTGGGCGGTGCTCATAAAGATCATTTACAAATTGCAAGCACCTTAAAATCCGTTCTGAAAGAAGAACTTTTATTGTTAATTAAAATTAAACCTGAGAAGTTGATACAAAACCGTCTTGAAAAATTTGCTAAGATGGGGATGTATGTTGAATAAAAAAATAAATTCAATGCACAAAATTCAAAAATATTATTTTGGATTTTGTGCTTTGAGTTTTACTAAGAACTTATAAATTCCATTTACTTTATGCTCACACACGTTACGGAAATTCGGGTTAGATATGCCGATACTGATAAAATGCAGTTTGTTTATAACGGAAAATATTTGGAATATTTTGAAGTTGGAAGAACCGAATTATTACGCGCAACAGGACTACCTTACAGCGAAGTTGAAAAAAAAGGTTATCAGTTACCGTTAATAGAAGCCGGATTAAAATATTATCTTCCTGCAGTCTACGACGACATTCTTGAAATCCATGCATGTGTTAAAAAATTATACTCTCCCAAAGTTCACATTGAATATGTTGTGAAAAGAAAAGATACAAATGAATTGATTGCTGAAGGATTTACAACTCATATATTTATTAGAACAGATACAAAAAAAGCCGTACGTCCGCCTAAAGATTATGTAGCTGCACTGGAACCATTTTTCAAAAAATAAAAGCCCATCCCTACCCTTCCCAAAGGGAAGGGCTTTTTTTAAAACACGGTCGAGGTACCTGCCCGTCCGGCAGGCGGGTTTAATCCTCGATCTTCATTATAAAATTATAACCTCGAAGCGACCTGCCCGCCGCTTTGTATTGGCAGGCGGGGCTTCGAGGAATTTTTTCTATTAAAATTTGCCGAGGGAAAATACTTCGGCCGGATTAAGTTTTGAAATGTTAGAAAAGATAAAAGAACTTACCAAAGACACTGCGATTTATGGAATAAGCACAATCGTCGGAAGATTTCTAGGATTTTTTCTAATTCCATTTTACACCAATGTAATTAATACACATGATTTTGGAATTTACTCCAACATTTACGCTTACCTTGCCTTTCTAAACATATTTTTTATTTATGGAATGGATGCAGCTTTTATGAAATATGCCTCCTTAAATGAAAGCACAGAAAAGAAAAAAACTTTTTCAACTGCATATCTATTCGTTACGTTAACTACAATTTTGCTGGCAGTAATATTATATTTCTTAAAAACGCCGTTTTCAAGATTAATGGAAATTCCTAATGAGTATTCAAAACTATATTACTATTTAATATTCATTTTGATTTTTGATACGTTGGCTATTGTACCATTTGCTAACCTAAGGTTAGAAAGAAAATCGGGAAAATTTACTTCGATAAAACTTTCTAACATAATATTAAATCTTGCTCTTAATTTTATTTTAGTTCTAAAATTCAAACTTGGTATCGAAGCAATATTTTTAGCTAATCTGATTGCATCAGCGTTTTCATTTTTTGTTCTTACTCCTGACATTTTTAGAATGATCACATTTAATATTGGTAAAGACCATTTAATAAAACTTTTGAAATTCGGTATTCCGTATTTACCGGCAAGTTTAGCTGCAATGGTTGTTCAGGTAGTAGATCGTCCTGTTGTGTTGGCTATGACAAATGAATCTACACTCGGTATTTACCAGGCGAACTACAAGCTCGGCATATTCATGATGCTCTTTGTTTCGATGTTTCAATTTGCCTGGCAGCCGTTTTTTCTGAATAATGCTAAAGAAAAAAATGTTAAAGAAATATTTGCAAAAGTTTTAACGCTGTTTTTACTAGTATCAAGTATGATCTGGATTGTTCTCACTTTATTTGTAGAAGACTTTGCCAGGTTTGAATTTATGCCCGGGAAATCAATTATTGGTAAAGAATATTTAAGCGGGATAGCAATTGTCCCGATTATTCTTCTCGGTTATCTTTTCAACGGAATCTATTACAACTTTCAAGCTGGAATTTATATTGAAGAGAAAACAAAATATTTTCCATTTGTAACCGGAGCCGGAGCTTTGATTAACGTTGTTGTAAATATTTTGTTAATACCGGTTCTTGGTATCATTGGTGCGGCATTGGCAACTTTAGCAAGTTATGTTGTTATGGCTCTGGGATTGTATTTCTTCTCTCAAAAGTATTACAAGATAAAATATGAATTCGGTAAAGTATTTAAAATCTTAGCAACAATAGTTATTACATGTATAATCTATTATTATGTCTATTATGAAGTAGGATTAACCATGTTGTATAAATTTATTTTACTTTTCTGTTTTATCGGCTCGTTATTAATCATGCGGGTCGTTGAGAAAAATGAAATTATCCGTTTAGTTAAAATGCTTCTTCGTGTCAAGTAGTTTTTTACCTTTTCTAAGTTTTTTAAATACAAGAAGAAAAAAAAATTCTTTTATCGTAACTTTTCATCACAATTCTAGAAAAACATTATGAAATCGATTGAAATAAAAATTCAGCATATCACAGATAAATTTAAAGATATTCTTCTGCCCGAGTATTCTACAGAAGGAAGCAGCGGTCTCGATCTTCGCGCCGCTGTTGAAACTGAAATAAAAATTGAAAAAGGTAAAGTTGGATTAGTTCCGACAAATCTAAAAGTAGAAATCCCAATTGGGTATGAAATACAAATTCGTCCACGCAGCGGACTTGCTGCAAAAAATGGTATTGGAGTTTTAAATTCACCCGGAACAATTGATTCGGACTACCGCGGTGAGATAAAAGTAATCTTATTTAATTTTAGCGATGAGGATTTTATAATTAAACGCGGCGATAGAATTGCTCAGATGGTTGTTTCAAAAGTTTACCGCGCCGACTTAATAGTTAGTGATGGACTAAACGGAAGTAAACGTGGTGGCGGCGGTTTTGGGCACACAGGTACAAAATAATTTTAGAATGTAGAATTTAGAATTTAGATTTCACCAGTATCCGGTAACCAGTATCGAGTATCAAGAAGAATGTCAGATTTCGTTCACATACATAACCATTCTCATTACAGTCTTCAAGACGGTGCATGCACAGTTGAAGATCTAATTCATGCAGCTAAAAAAAATAATATGCATGCAGTTGCTTTGACCGATCATGGAGTAATGTTTGGTTCTGCGGAGTTCTACAAGAAAGCAAAGAATGAAGGGATCAAACCGCTTGTTGGAATGGAAGCTTACATTGTAATTGATGGAACACGTTTCGATAGGAAAGGTGATGATCCTGATAATCTGAAAAAGAAATCAAAACATTATAACCATCTTCTGTTGCTGGCAAAAAACGAGACCGGTTATAAAAATTTGATGAAACTTACAACAATCGGTTACATTGAAGGATTTTATTACAGACCAAGAATTGATCTTGAAATACTCGCCAAATATAGTGAAGGATTAATTTGTACATCAGCTTGTCCTGCCGGACCAATCTCAACACCGATAATTAATGATGATTATACTAAAGCCCGTTCAACTGCAATTAGATTGAAAGAAATTTTTGGGGATGATTTTTATCTTGAAATTCAAGATCATGGAATGGATGTTGAAAAACCAATTCTTGAAACAATGCCCAAGATTGCTACCGATCTTGGAATTAAATTAGTTGCTACAAATGATATTCATTACATCG
>Ga0082335_1006661_pt1 | contig 14655 bp, 15 predicted proteins | sample Subgrocontami58m_FD_72375 | JGI IMG/M metagenome (GOLD analysis project Ga0082335, IMG submission 72375) | Subsurface groundwater microbial communities from S. Glens Falls, New York, USA - GMW37 contaminated, 5.8 m (SPADES assembly) (version 2) ...
GGTGGAGCACGACGACATGAACATCCTGGCGTTGGGAGCCCGCGTCATCGGCTCGGAGCTGGCGCTCGATCTCGTGCGCACCTTCCTGGCCGCCCGTTTCACGGGCGAAGAGCGGCATCGCCGGCGCCTGGCCAAAGTGGCGGAGCTCGAGCGGGGATCATGAGGAGCGGGAGTTCCGGGTACCGCCATGGTCTCTGAAGAGGGACGCGAGATCATCCTCCTGGGGGCCGCCGGTCGCTGGGCGGCCGAGGCCGCGGAGATCGCCGAGGATGGTGGTTGGCTGGTCCGGGGGCTGGTGAACAATCTGAGGCCCGAGGAGGTCCGCCCATCCGACTGCCCCTTCCCTATCTACCAACTGGACCAATTGCCTGCGGCGCTACGAGGGCTTCCCGCGTTGTGCGTCCTCCTCACACCGGCCTATCGACGCCTGCTGGTAGAGCAGGCCGCCGCCTGCGGCATCACGAACTTCGTGAGGCTGATCCATCCGTCGGCCCAGGTGTTCCGTTCTGCCTCCCTGGGAGCGGGTGCCTACGTCGGACCTCTTGCCCGCCTGGGCAGGCACGCCGAGGTTGGCTGCCACACCTTCGTGTGTAGTGGTGTCTTCGTGGGCCATGATGCTCATGTTGATGACTTCGTGACTCTCACGCCGGGAGCCTCCGTGGGGAGCCTGTGCCGCGTGCAGGAGGGTGCCTACGTGGGGCCCGGCGCCATCCTCCTTCCGGAGGTGAGGGTGGGGCGCAACGCCGTGGTCGCCGCCGGGGCGGTGGTAACGGAGCACGTACCCGATCACTGCCTCGTGGCGGGCCTGCCGGCGATCGTGAAGAAGACGGGGATTCCCGGCTATCGGGCCGGCTGAAGCATGGGTCGGCTGCTCGTTTCGTACACCCTGAATGCCGGCAACTGACCCGTGAACCGGCCGCCGGGCGAGCTGATCAAACTGGGGGCGGCTGGAAGATGGGCGCTCGCGGCGGCCGAGCTGGCGGAGGACAGCGGCTGGCGTGTGCGTGCCCTGGTAAACAACCTGTCTCCCGAAGATCTGCACCTCTCCGACTGCGCCTATCCGGTGTATCATCTGGCGGAGCTGCCGCCCGAGTTGCGGGCTCTGCCGGCCTTTTGTTGCCTGACTACACCGCAGTATCGGCGTCGCCTGGTCGAGGAGGCCGCTCAGCAAGGCGTCCGCACGTACGCTCGTCTGATCCATCGGACTGCTTACGTCGCCCGTTCCGCCGCCCTTGGCGACGGCGTCTAAATCGGCACCATGACCTCGCTGATCCCCCGGGCTCAGCTCATGTCCAGGTGGGGCACGACGCCCGGCTCGCCGCTTTCGTGAGCGTTGGGCCAGGGGGCGGGTCGGCTCGTTTTGCCAGATCGAAGAGGGCGCCTTCATCGGGCCGGGGGCCACGATCCTGCCCGGAATCAGGGTGGGCCGCAACGCCACGGTTTCCGCTGGGGCAGTGGTGACCAGCGATGTGCCCGACGACTGCTTGGTGGCCGGGGTCCCGGCCGTGATCAAGCAAGAGGGCGTCCCCGGCTACCGGGGCGTCTGATCTGGGGAGACGTTATGGTGCCACCGACAGAGGCGACCCGTGACCTGCCCATCTTCGGGGCAGCGTGGAGCGCGATCTGGGTCCGAAAGCTCGCAGGGTCGGACTTGGCCCCTCCGCCACCCTGCCGGGGAGGGAGATGGGTCCATGCCGCGAAAGAAGAGGCTCGGCGATCTGATCATCCTGGGCGCCGCGGGAGGATGGGCTCTTAACGCAGCGGAGATGGCCGAGGAGGGCGGATGGCACGTCCGGGCGCTGGTCAACAATCTCGCCCCCGACCGTGTTCGCCTGGTGGACTCTGCCTATCCCATCTACCAGCTAGTCGAACTGCCCAGGGACCTCAAGGAGCTCCCAGCCTTTTGCGCCCTGGCTACGCCGGCGTATCGGCGCCACCTGGTGGAAGAGGCCGTTGGCGCTGACATTACGCGCTTCGCCCGTCTGGTCCATCCGTCCGCCCATGTCTCGCGGTCGGTCCAGTTGGGCGATGGTGTGTTCGTCGGCACGATGGCCACTATCGGCCCCCACGTCTGGGTAGGTAACCACGCTCACCTGCATGGGCGCGCATTCGTTGGTCATGGAACGCGCATCGAGGAGTTCGCGGTCGTTGCTCCCGGAGCCTTTGTAAACAGCATCTCTGTCGTGCGTGAGGGCGCCTACCTGGGAATGTGTGCGTGATCCTCCCGGGCTTAACCGTGGGCTGTAACGCCGTCGTGGCGGCCGGGGCTGTCGTCACGAAGGACGTGCCGGACCACTGTCTGGTGGCGGGCGTGCCGGCGGTCATCAAGAAGCAGGGGATCCCCGGCTATCGAGGCGGTGAGCGGAGCAGCGGCCTTTGACGGACGGGGACGGCTCGCGGGACCTGCTCATCCTCGGCGCGGCGGGCGGTTGGGCTCTGACGGCGGCCGAGCTGGCCGAGGGAAGCGGGTGGCATGTCAGGGGTCTGGTCAACAACCTCCCTCCCGGTGAAGTGCGCCTGCCCGATTGTCCTTACCCCATCTGGCAGCTCGCCGAGCTTCCCCCTGATCTGCTGGCCCTGCCGGCGTTCTGCTGCCTCACGACCCCGCAGTACCGCCGCCGCCTGGTGGACGAGGCGACGGCTTGCGGCCTGAAAGCCTTCGCACGCCTGATCCACCCTTCGGCCCAGATCCTCCCTTCCGCCGTGCTCGGCGTGGGCTCCTACGTCGGGACGGTGTGCTCTGTGGTGACGCGTGCCTCTCTGGGGAACCACGTCTTCCTTCTCAACGGCGTCCTGGTTGGCCACAATGGGCGCATCGATGATTTCGCGACGATCGGACCCGGAGCGATTATCAGTAGCCGGTGCCACATCCGGGAGGGCGCCTTTGTTGGCCCGGCCGCCACGGTGCTGCCCAGGGTGACCGTGGGCACGGACAGTGTCGTCGCGGCCGGGAGCGTCGTGACGAGGGACGTGCCGGACCAGTGTCTTGTGGCCGGAGCGCCGGCGGTCATCAAGAGGGAAGGGTACCCCGGCTATCGCGGGCTCGACGAACGGGCATGAGATCGCCTCTCGTCACATACATCATCTGCGCCTACAACGGCGAGCGATTTATCGAGGCGGCCGTCAGGTCGGTCCTGGATCAGACCTATCCCCGCATCGAGCTGATCGTCGTCGACGACGGCTCCACCGACGCGACCCCCCGGATCCTCCAGGGCATCCGCGACGAACGCCTGCGGGTGGTGAGCCAACCCAACATGGGGGCCGGCTTTGCCGGGAACCGAGCGGTGGCGCTGGCCCGCGGAGAGTACATTGGCGGCCTGGGCCAGGATGACGTGCTTCTGCCCGAGAAGACGGAGATGCAACTGCAGGTCCTGGCCGAACGCGGATGGGACTTCTGCTTCACGTGGGCGGAGGTGATCGACGCGGCGGGGCGGCCGACGGACCGGTGGCCCCAGGAGCTCTTCACGTCGCCTGCACCAAGCCATTCAGAGGCGATGGCGCGCTTTGCCTGGGGCAATTTCCTCTGCGCACCCAGCGTGTTCTCTCACCGTCGCTGCCAGGCGGCATTGCCCAGGAATATCGCCCTTTCCTGCGTGGAAGACTACTATCGGTGGATGAACCTGTGGCGCCGCTTCCGGGGTGGCGTCTTGGAGCGAGCCCTCGTCAAGTATCGTGTACATGACACCAACGTGAGCTTCGACGACCGCTATTCGCCCGAGTATCGGCAGTTCGAGGAGCGAGCGGCGAAGACCCTCGCCCTGATCGAGAGCGATACGACCCGCGGACGCCGCCTGTTCTGGATCGACCCGCAAGTGCAGGCGCTCCGCCAGCAGGCTGAGTGGCTCATGAGCAGCGGCGATCGCGGCCTGGGTCTTTTCGCGTATGTCGCCGCCAACCGGGCGCTGAACCTGTCGCCCCTGGACTGCCGGTGCTACCTGACGCTGTCGCGGGTGCTCTCCTGGCTGGGGTTCGAGTATCCGGCCAGGCTGTTGGCCGAGCGGGCCGAGCGCGCCGCGCGGGTCGAAACCTATCCGGTCCCCCTCATCCCCTCCGCCCCGAGGCGTCTGTATCGGAGCGTTCGCTCTCTGCTCCTGGCCGCCACTCGAGGCCGGTGGTTTCGCCTGGAGGCGCGGATGCTCGGCCTCCTAGCCGGCGCGCCCGCGCCAGCGCTGATGGGGCAGGGACCCTCGACCGGTGTACTGGTGGAGGGAGGGTCATCCGAGTGAGCAGGCCGCCCCTCGGGATGCTCAGCGATCCCTCCCAGACGCCGCCGGGAGGCGAGCCCATGCTGATCCTGGGCGCCGCTTCCACCTTTGTAGTCGAGGTGATCGATCTCGCCGAGGTCATCGGACGCGCGATCTACGCCCTGGTTGATAACCTGCCTCCGGGCGAAGGGCGGCTCGTCGTCTCTGAACCACAGGTGCTTCGACTCGAGGAGCTGCCAGCGAGCGCGCGCGCTCTGCCGGCCATCTGCTGCGTCACCACCCCGGACTATCGGCGTCGCGTCATCGCCGAGGCCGTCGCCGCTGGGCTCACACGCTTCATCACCTTGGTCCACCCCACTGCCTTTGTGTCGCAGGGGGCGCGGCTCGGCCCTGGCTGTTTCATAAACACTCGGGCTGTTATTGCTACGCGGACTTCCCTGGCAGCCCATGTCCTGGTGAACCGGGGCGCCCTCATCGCTCACGACAACCTGATCGAGGGCTTCGTCACCGTGTCCCCTGCGGCCGCCACGGGCGGTTATGTGCGCCTCCGTGAAGGCTGCTACATTGGCATGGGGGCGCTGATCCTGCCTGAGGTGACCGTAGGCCGGAATGCGGTGGTTGCCGCGGGAGCGGTGGTCATGAGGGATGTGCCCGACCACTGTCTGGTGGCAGGAGTGCCCGCCGTGGTGAAGAAGGAGGGCATCCCCGGCTACCGCGGGAACTAGGGATGGCCACGCCCCTCGTCAGCTACATCATCTGCGCCTACAACGGCGCTGCGTTCTTGGACGAGTGCATCGCCTCAGTCCTGGGCCAGACGTATCCCCACATCGAGCTCGTCGTCGTCGACGATGGGTCCACGGACGGCACGCCGCAGATCCTCGAGGGGATCAAGGACCCTCGCGTGCGGGTGGTCCGCCAGCCGAACATGGGCGTGGAATTCGCTGCCTGCCGGGGGTTCTCGCTGGCCCGAGGCCGCTACATCGGCCACGTCGGCCAGGACGACCTGCTCCTGCTGGAGAAGACAGGGGTGCAGGTCAGCGCCATGGCGGAGCGCGGCTGGGATTTCTGCGCGACCTGGGCCGAGATGATCGATGCCCAGGGGCATCCCCTCGATCACTTCTTCGGCCCCCTCTACAACCAGCCCACGGCTGGGCGGGCCGAAGCGCTGTCCCGTCTGGCGGTTGGCAACTACCTGGCCGAATCGAGCGCCCTGTTCCACCGTCGCTGCTTCGGCCCCATCGTGTTCAGTGTGGGCATGTCCTGCGTCGGGGGCTACTTCCGCTGGCTGCAGCTCTTCCAACGCTTCGCAGGGGGCGTGCTCGAGCGGCCGCTCACCAGGATTCGCATCCACGACCGGAACACCAACTTCGAGCCCCGCTTCTCGCGGGAGTACCGGCAGCTCGAAGAGCGGGCCGCCAGGGTGTTGGCTCTCCTCGACGGCGATCCCATACGTCCGCCAACGCTCTTCTGGTCGGATCGACAATTGCGGGCCCTCCTGGCGGAGGTGGAATGGCTTGTGTCCAGCGGCGACACTGCTCTGGGGCTCCTCGCCTATCTGATGGCCAGCCGTGCGCTCAACCACTCGCCTTTCGACCCCCGCTGCTACCGGGCACTGTCGGGCGTCCTCTCCTGGCTGGGTCACGAGTACCCGGCCGAGCTTCTCTTCCGGCGGGCCGACCAGGTGGGTGGGGTGGCGCCCTACTCGGTCCCTTTGGTTCCCTCGCTGCCGCGCCGTCTCTACCGCCGAGCCCGTGCCTTGCTGGACCCCGCCACGGGGGGCGGCTGGCATCGTTTCGAGGCGAGCCTGCTCGATGCGCTTGGGCGGCCATAGGAGTGCCTTGACAAGGCCGCGAGAGGGTTTCGTGCTTCTCTGACGCAACTGGTTTACGATGGCGGGGTCTGGAGAAAGAAACATGGCCATTCGTTTGCCCCTGCGGATTCACGAGTACCTGGAGATTGTCGAGAGGGAGGGTGGCCGGAAGGTAATCTGTTGCCTGCGCTGCGGCCACGAGTTCTGCGCTGCCCACGACAACTACAAGAAGCACGCCCTGCGGCGAGTTCGCGACCTGTCCGACGTCAGGCTGCGTAGCCTCGCCACGGGAGAGCCCAGCGTCCTGAAGCAGCAGGAGTACATATGCCCCGGCTGTGCCACCATGCTGGAGGTGGATGTCTGGTGCCCCGAGCTGGGCGAGGACGAGCCCGTGTGGGATATCCAGGTGAAGGTCGATTAGTTCGGAAAACAAGGCGGAGGTAGCGAGATGCTCTTCCTTAGCAACCACGACGTGGAGTCGGTCCTGGACATGCCATCCTGCATTCGGGCCATGGAGGACGCCTACGCGGACCTGGTCAACAGCCGCGCCGGCTACCGGCCGCGCATCGACTTCTATGTGCCCCAGGACGCGCCCGACCCCTACTACCGCTGGGGCACCATGGAGGGCACCTCGCGCCGGCTGGGCGTCTTCGCCATCCGCATGAAGTCGGACATGCTGGTCTGGAACCGTGAGGGCGAGTTCCCGACCGAGGAGAAGTACTGCATCCAACCAGGCACCTGGTGCGGGCTCATCTTTCTCCTCAGCACCCACAACGGCGAGCCCTTGGCCATCATGAACGATGGCATCCTGCAGCACATGCGGGTCGGCGCCTGCGCGGGACTCGGAGCCAAGTATCTCGCGCGCCCGGACGCCAGGTCCATCGGCCTGCTGGGCTCTGGGGGCATGGCGCGGACCTATGCCACGGCCTTCTGCGCCGTGCGTCCCATCGAGCGGATCAAGGTCTTCAGCCCCACGCCGGAGAACCGGCGCCGCTTCGCCGAGGAGATGACGGAGAAGCTGGGCGTGGAGATCATCCCTGTGAACTCAGCCGAGGAGGCGGCGCGCGGTGTGGACCTGCTGGCGGCGGTTACCGACTCGCTGGTACCGGTGTTGAAGCCGCACCTCCTGGAGCCAGGCATGCACGTGACCAACGTGCGCGGCAACGAGGTGGGGCACGATCTGCTGCCCCATCTGGGGCTCATGGTCCGTCTGGGCACGCCCACCCTGCCGGCCACGGACCCGCTGCCCAGCACCTTTCACGGCTCGGACGGCATGTTCGCCTACTGCGCCGGCACGCTCGAGGAGATGGAGTTGGTGCCGAAGGCGGCCACGCGGGTCCAGGATCGTGAAGGGGTCGCGAACCTGCCCGACATTATTGCGGGCCGGGCCGCTGGCCGCACCAGTCCCGACCAGATCACGTTTCTCAATAACCAGGGCACCCAGGGGCTGCAGTTCGCCGCCGTCGGCGCGGTGGCCTACGAGCGGGCGCGCGAGCGTGGGCTGGGCCGCACCATCCCCACCGAGTGGTTCCTGCAGGACATTCGGGACTGATGGACGCCGCAGACCGCTTCCTCCGCGCGGGCGAGCTCAACGTCCATTACCTCGACTGGGGCGGCGATGGACCGCCGGTCGTGCTCATTCACAGCGCCTACTCGACGGCCCACGTCTGGGACCTGTTCGCCCCGGCCGTCGTGGATTCCTTCCGCGTGCTGGCCCCGGACCTGCGGGGCTACGGGCAGACGGATAAGCCGCCGGCGGGCTACTCGGCGCGAGAGCTGGCCGAGGATCTCCACGCCTTCGCCCGCGCGCTGGAGCTGGAGCCCTTCCACCTGGTGGGCCACTCGGTGGGCACGCGCCTCGGCTGCCAGTTCGCTGCCCGCCACCCGGAGCTGCTCCGCTCCCTGGTGTTGTTGGACTGCACCGGCTTTCGCGCCATGGCCCAGCAGGAGCCCAACCGCCGCTCCATCGAGCAGCTCCACCTCGCCTTCGCCACCCGGGAAGAAGCGGCGGAGTATTTGGGCACGACCCACAAACAGAACTTCTGGAGCGACGCGGTGATCCAGCAGCGTATCGAGCGGGAGATGGATCACCTCCCCGGTGGCGGCGTGGCCTGGCAGTACTCGCGGGAGGTGCTCCACGCCGTCAACGAGGCCCACGACGACGACGTGCTGCCGGTGGTAGGCCAGATCCGCTGTCCGACGCTACTGCTGCGGGGCTCCGAGAGCCCCAACCTGGGCCGGGAGGAGTCCCAGCGGTTGCAGGCGATGATCGCTGGCAGCGAGCTGGTGGAGATCGGCCCGGCGGCCCACTACCTGCACCTGGACCAGCCCGAGCAGTTCGCCCGCGTCGCCCGCGACTTCCTTCTGCGCCACCGATAGGGTATCTATCTCATCCCGTTGCATCCTCACCTTCCCCAAAGCTGCTCCGAATGGTCCCCTCAGGACCGGGCCACCCGGCAACGGTAGACTGTCCCTGAAGTCGAGTGCGGCAGACGCACAAACGACGAAAGGAAACACGAGTGAATCACGCATCCCGAGTCCGTATGGGGCTCATCCTGCCCCTCGTGGCGGCCACCGTGGCACTGATACCGCTGGTCTCTTCGGCCCACGCGTCCGCTCCTGATGACACCCAGGGGCTGACGGAGACTGAACTCCTGCTCGTCACTGAGAGCATGCCGGGCGGCTCGCTCTACGCCCCCTGGCCGGGCGAGTTCCTGGCGGCCCAGGGTCGCCTTCCCAACGATGCTGACAGGATGGGCCGCATCTGGAGCACGAGGTTCAGCGCGACCCAGGGCCACAATCCTACCGACGCTGATTGGGCTCGCTTCAGTCGCGGTGGCGCCTTCAACGAGCCGTACCCGCAGGAGATGGACGACTCGTCCGACTAGCCCGGGGGTACACCAACTCCTGGAAGGCGGGGGAGCTAGTTCCCCCGCCTTCTTCGTTCTGCCGCGGGGAGCCGGGGCTACTTCCGGGCGTTGTAGACGTAATGGGGGGTCAGGGGCTCGACCCAGGCCCGGTAGTGGCGCTCCAGGTGAGGGCGGAGGAGGCGTACGAGCTCGCGGCGAGAGAGGTGCTCCAGCGAGTCGGCTCGTTCCTCCACCGACTGAGCGAGCCGGCGTCCGACCTCCTGAAGGCTCAGGTGCTCCCCGGATGGGCTGAAGTGGCGGCCGTCCCGGTAGACGGTCTGGCCGTCGATCAACACCGCTGCGACGTGCTCGCGCTTCGCCCGCGTGACAGCCAGCTCCAGGGGAGAGATGCGCGGGTCCGTGAAGGGGAAGCCGGTGGCCTCCAGGTCCAGCAGCACCACATCGGCCCGCTTGCCGGGCTCCAGGCTGCCGATCTGGCCGTCCCAGAGGGCAGCCTTCGCCCCGGCGGCGGTGGCCAGGTGGAAGAGCTGCGCCGCCGTCAGAACGGCTTGCTCGAGCCCCGGCGGACGGTGCAGACGATGGCAGAGGCGCATCTCCTGCCACATGTCGTCATCGTCGTTCAGGCCGTGGCTGTCCATGCCCAGGGCGACATTGAGCCCCGCCGCCAGCATGCGCAGCACCGGGGCCACGCCGCTGCGCAGCCGCAGGTTGGACCCGGGGTTGTGGCAAGCACTGCTGCCCGCCTCGGATAGCAGGCCGATGTCGTCGTCCGTGAGCCACACGGTGTGGGCGAAGGAGACGCGGGGCCCCAGGAAGCCGATATCGCGCAGGTGGGGCACCAGCCCCCGGCCATAGGCCCGACGCCCATAGAGGCGCTGGTAGCGGGTCTCCAAGAGATGGGTGTGGATGCCCGTGTCGTACTCCTCGGCGGCCCGCACGATGCGCTGCAGGATGGCGTCGCTGCACCACTGAGGCGCCAGGGGCCCCAGGAAGACGCGGAAGCGATCGCTGTGATAGCGGCGGTAAACCCGTTCGAAGGTGGCGAAGAACTCGTCGTCGCTTATGCGGCCCGGCGTCACGAGGTCCCGGACCGCCGGCCGGAGCACCTCTGGCAGGGAGGCGACGAAGCCATCGTCATCGCCATAGGTGAGGAAGTTCTGGTTGCGCGCGCGCAGGGCGAAGACGGCGCGTAGGCCTGCCTCCCGGTAGGCCCGCACCATGGCCTCCATCTCGGTGTCGAAGTCGGCCGCGTTGAAAAGGGAATGGGAGTGGATGACGGTGGTGACGCCACTCTCGATCAGCCGCAGGTTGCAGTAGAGCGTATCCAGGTACCGGTCGGCGGGAACCTGCTCGTAGGCCCCCAGGAGCCAGGATTCCAGGGCATCGTCGGGCACGCCGAGCTGAACGGGTGAAAGACCACGGCCGTGGTGGTGGGCGTTGATGAGGCCTGGCAGCACCAGGTGCCGTTCGGACCCCAGGATCTCGGCGCCAGCGAAGCGCGGCCCCAGGTCGGCAAAGCGGCCGACCTCCACGATGACACCATCCTCGTGGGCGAGAGCTCCATCACGCACCAGCCGTTCGTCGCCCGGCGGACCAACTCCCTGGAGCAAGTAGCGGCCCCGGACTAGCTGAGGCGCCATCCTAGGACGGTTTCACCGCGGAGGACCAACCGATCATAGATCTCACCTCACCTCGACGACTCGTCACATCCCACCGCCGCGCATCTTCTCCCGCCGCAGGTACCAGCCCAGCGCCCAGGATGCGGCAGCAAGGATGATGATGAACACGAGGGTGCTGAGATTGACGCCTCCCGGTGTGAGGAGAGAGATAAGGGCCATGATCCACAGCGCCGTGAGGAACAGAACGCCCAGGAAGGGGAGCAGAACCCCGAAGGCGATGCGAATGAGCAGAAAGATCTCGCCACAGCCGGCGGGCGGCGGAGTCTGTGACATTTGCTACGAGTCCTGGGTCCCGGGTCCTGGGTCCGGAGTCCAGGGGCGTGAGCGCTCGCCGCTTGGGGGCTCAGGACTGAGGACCGAGGACTGAGGGCTGGTGTCCGCGGGGAAGAGGACGACTCGCTTCGGGACTGCCCGCACGGCGACGCGAGCCCCAACGGGATGGAGGGGTGGGCCCGCCGGGCGACAGATCACCTGCAGGCCCGAGTCGAGTTGGACCTCGTACGAAACGTCGGGCCCGTGAAACTCGCGCCCCGTGACGCTGGCCCGTCCCCGGGGCACGGCGACGATCTCGATCTCCTCCGGCCGGATCAGGACATCTACCTGCGCAGGGGCTTGGTCCACCTCATCATCATAGGGAAACGTGCCCAACTCTGTCACGACCTGCCCGGCTCGCACTTGGCCGGGGACGAAGTGGGCGGGCCCGACGAAGCTGGCGACAAAACGCGTAGCCGGATGGTGATAGATCTGCTCCGGTGAGCCGATCTGTTGGATGCGTCCCGCTTGGAGCACGGCGACTCGATCCGACAGAGTGAGGGCCTCCTGCCGGTCGTGGGTGACCAGGATGGCGGTGCTCCCCAATCCCCGTAGTATCGTGCGCACCTCCTGGCGCACCTGGCGCCGCAGGTCGGCGTCCAGACTACCGAAAGGCTCATCCAGCAGGACCAGCACCGGCCGGGGGGCCAGAGCGCGGGCCAGGGCCACCCGCTGCTGCTCGCCGCCCGAGAGCTGGTGAGGATAGTGGCGCGCGTGGCTACTCAGGCCGACCAGGCCCAGAATCTCGTCGCATCGTCGCTGTCGCGCCTCCCCGTCGAGATCGCGCAGGCCGAACGCGACGTTCTCCAGCACACTCAGGTGGGGGAAGAGGGCGTAGTCCTGGAAAACCATGCCCACACCGCGCTTTTCGGGTGGAGTCCAGTGCCGGCTGTTCGCCGTGATGGACCCGCGCAGAAATACCTGGCCTTGGTCGGCCCGCTCGAACCCAGCGATCAGGCGAAGGGTCGTGGTCTTGCCACAGCCACTGGGGCCCAGCAGCGTGAAGATCTCGCCCTCGACGATCTCAAAGTCGAGCTCGGCGACGGCCGGCTCGGCCCGCCCGGCGTAGCTCTTCCAGACGTCATGCAGGCGCAGGACGGGAGGTGTGACCCTGGATGTCATGACGCATTATAGACGTGGCCGGCCCGAGGCCGATATTCTCCCACTCGGGGATGAGCGTCGTCAGGTGAAGGCCATGGGCGTATGAGGTGGACGGACGATCAGGAGCAACAGCCAGGTCACTGCGATGGCCGCGACCAGCAGGAGAGCCACAGCGGCGCCTCGGGGGTCCGGCCCGACGTCCATCATGTGTACCCAGATGCGCACCGCCAGGGTGTCGAAGCCGGGTGGCCGCAGGATGAGAGTGGCGGCGAGCTCCCGCACGGACAGGATGAAGGAGAGGAGCCATGCCCCCGCCAGGCCGGGCCGCACCAGGGGCACCACCACCTCGCGGAAGGCCTGCAGCGGGCTCCGGCCCAGGGCTCTGGCTGCCTCCTCCAGCGAAGGGGGCACCTGGGCCAGGGCTGCTCGTGCCCCCTGGTAGGCGGGGGCGGCGTACAGAATGAAATAGGCGATGGCCAGGGCGAGGGGCGTGCCGTAGAGCCACGGCGTGGCGCGGAGGTAGAGCCCCACGAGCGCCAGGCCCAGTACCGTGCCGGGGATGGCGTAGCCGGCCTGGAGGAAGGCTCCGGCCAGGGTGGCCCCGGCCACCCGGCTGGCGAGCCAGGCTAACGCCGTCGCGGCCGCCAGGGCCAGTGTAGTACCGCCCACGGCTACGATGAGGGTGTTGCGCAGATAGCCGAACTGGCTGCCGAGGAAGGCGGCGATCTCGGCCGGAGAGCCCAGGCGCGCCACCTGCCACGCCAGCACGGCCAGGGGCACCCCCAGCGACAGCGTCAGCACCAACAGGAGGTAGGCCCAGCCTAGCCACCGCCACGACCCCAGGCGCACTCGGGGGGACGTGCCGGAACGCGTCCCCCGCTGGGAGTAGCGGCCTGCTCCCAGGGTGCGTTGCTGCAAGAACAGGAGGAGGGCCACGATACCCACCAGCACCAGGGAGAGCCCGGCGGCCGCGGCCAGGCTGAATCCTGCCAGGAGGTAGTTGTAGATGACGGTCGTAAACGTGCGCACGCGCAGGAGAGAGACAACGCCGAAGTCCACAACGGCGTAGAGGAACACCAGGAGGCCGCCGCCCAGCAGGGCGGGTCGCGCGGCGGGCAGCGTCACCTGCAGGAAGCTCTGCCAGGGGCCCTGGCCCAGGCTGCGCGCCGCTTCCTCCAGGGCGGGGTCAAGACGCAGGAGGGCGGCCCGCAGCAGGAGGAAGAGGTACGGGTAGGTGAAGAGCCCCAGGACGAATATGCCGCCCCCCAGACTGTAGATCGGGAGCAGCCCTGAGATAGCGCGCGAGGGACCGCCAGAAAAGCCGCCCAGGAAGGTGTCCACCAAGCCGCCCGGCGCCAGCAAGCTGGCGTACACGATGGCGCCAACGTAGGGCGGAATGGCCAGGGGCAGGGGTGCCAGCCACTGAACGACCCGTGCCCCCCGCAGATCGCTGCGGGTCCCCAGCCACGCCAGCGGTGCGGCGAGCAAGAGTGCCCAAGCAGTGGTGCCGGCTGCCAGAAGCCCGACGTTCGCCAAGAGCTCCAGGGGTCCGGCCCGTCCGATGGCCGTCACCAGAGTCCCGGGTCCGGCCTCCAGGACCAGAGCCAGCAGGTAGGCGAGAGGCGCCAGGACGAGCGCCGCCGGGAGGAGGGCCAAGCCCAACCCCCGGATCTGTCTCGCCGAGCGCATCCCGACGCGTCGGGATGCGCCTGCGGCGACGGCCACGGGACTAGGGGCCGCCGAGAACGGGGGTAAAGAGTTCGACGGCCCGCTGCTGCGCCGCAGCCAGGGCGGTCACGTCCACGCTGGGTCGCTTGATCTGGTCGATGGGTTTCACGCCTGGCACGCCAGCGTCGCCCAGGGACGCTCCCGGAACCAGTGGGAACTCCGCTTCCTGGGTCGTCATGGGTTGCACGCCCTCGGGAGTTAGCACGAAGTCGACGAAAGCGCGGGCCGCCTGGGGGTGCTGGGCCCCCTTCATGATGGCCACGACAAGGGGAGTTACGAGGGTGCCCACGTCATTGGGGCCCTGGTCGGGATAGACCTGGTCGACGGGCGAGCCATCCTTCTTCTCGAAGACGTAGTAGTAGTGGTTGGTCAGGCCCACGGGTACCTCGCCCCGGCCCACCGCTTTGCGCACCTCGGTGTGGTTGGCCAGAACCTTGACTCCGTTGTTCTTCAGGTCGTTGACGTACTTGACGGCGAAATCCTCGCCATTTTGTAGGATCAGCGAGGCGAGCCACAAGCGCACACCGCCCTCCCGGATGGATGCTACGGCGACCTTGTCCTTCCACCTGGCATCCGTCAGCTCGAAGACCGATTTCGGCGCCTGCTCGGGGGTCAGAAGCCTCGTGTTATACATGATGGTCCGTGCCCGGCCGATGACCCCGGTCCACGCGCCGTCGGTCGCCTTGAACTCGTCGGGAATAGTGGCGGCGCTCGGCGACTTGTAGGGCTCGAGCAGGGCCTTCAGGCGTAGGCTCTCCGCCGTGGCCACATCGGTCGTGAAGTAGACGTCGCCGCGAGGGGAGCTCTTCTCCTGCTCGATCAAGAGCGCCAGCTCGCCGGGGGCGCCGCTCTTGACCGTGACCTTGACGCCTGTCTTCTCCTGGAACAGGTCGATGACCGGCTGCATCAGGTCCTCCTTGCGGGCCGAGTAGAGGACCAGCTCGCCCTCG
>Ga0082335_1006662_pt1 | contig 14652 bp, 13 predicted proteins | sample Subgrocontami58m_FD_72375 | JGI IMG/M metagenome (GOLD analysis project Ga0082335, IMG submission 72375) | Subsurface groundwater microbial communities from S. Glens Falls, New York, USA - GMW37 contaminated, 5.8 m (SPADES assembly) (version 2) ...
AGCATCAGAGCAAAGCAAACGTATTGCCCGCAAGTACCTGAAGCTTGGCGGCAAAATCCCAACACACGTCCACGGCAGCCGCAAAGGCGGGGTTGCTGATGTCATCTTCGTCGCACTTCTGCTTGAAGCATCCCGCATGTTAGAGGAAGGCTTTGACATTCCGACGATTGAAGCGGCGGGGAAGAAGGCGTATGGAATTCCCATCGGCTTCCTCGAACTGATGGACGCGACCGGACTTCCCGTTGGACTCCATTCGATGCGTTCATTCTCTGACGCATCAAATCCAGCCGACCCGCTTTATCAAGTCTATGGCAACTTTTATACTCCTCGCCAGAACTACCTCGACCTCATGCAACAGTATGAGCGCGCTCAGGACAAGTCCACGGTTCGGTGGGTGAACAACGGTAATCCGCAATCCGTAATCCCCTCCGAAAGGAGTCCTTCGGACAATCCGCAATCCATTGAGGCTCTTTCAGACAGGTTTCTCGCTATTGGCTTCCTCACAGCAACTGAGACTGTTGACGCGGGATTGATTACAATCGAAGACCTTGAACTCCTCACGCAGAATGCGTTTCTGTGGCGCGAAGGCCCGTTCACAATCATGAACAAGATCGGAAAGAAGAAAGTCGGAGAGGTTGTTGAGAGACGTGCGGACCTTGCAAGGTTGTTCAAGCAGGATTTTCCCATCTGCGGCTTGCTGAAAAAGGAAATGGGCGACGAAACTCCGTGGCGCTTTCATCTCTCAACGGTCTCTTCAGACAAAGAGCATGGCGGCGCAGTCCGGCGTATCACGCTCTCCAATCCTCGCGCAGCCAATGCGATGAGCAACGATGTGTTCGCAGAGCTGAAACGTCAGTTCGTCGAGGCGAATGAAGACGAGTCATGCAAGGTGATCATTTTTGACACTGCACCGATAAAGACATTCATCGCCGGTGCACATATCCCGACGTTCATCGAGCGGGTGAAGGCAAAGGACTTCGACGCCATCAAGCGCGATACGGAAGAGTGGCAGCACGTCATCTTCCACGTCATGACGGGGATATCAAAACCTAAGATTGCAATTGTTGATGGACAGGCGTTCGGTGGAGGAGTTGAGGTTGCGTGTGCGTTCGCTCTCGATCCTCATTCCGTCGTCCTTCTCACGAATCGCACGTCGTTCGCGCTGCCGGAAACCCGGCTGGGCATCTACCCGGGATTGCGGGGCACACTGACGCTTCCTCAGGTCATCTACCAAAAGACAGGCGATGCAGAAATGGCTGTAGCTCTTGCCCGATATTACACTCTTGCAGGAGGTACAGCGACCTCATCACCACAAATGCTCTATCAACTTGGTTGTGGGGGTGCAATCGTTCCGCAGCACCGACGCGATGTAGCAGCAGATGTCATCGCTTCGGCAATTATCCAGAACAGCGGACGGATGATTACAAGAGAGCAATTGGAGGCGATGGATTTCGAGCGCCTTACTACACAGCTTTCATTTGCAGACAAACAAGAGCTGCATGTTGCAAAGGATGTCTTTGCTCAGGCGGATCTTTTGCCGACGCTCTACGCTCAAGCCCGCGGTCAGACAACGCTGGCATTCACGGGAGAGTGGAAAGGGATTGCAGAACGGGCATTAAGAAAGGTCGCGAACAACTCGCCCAATGCAGTCTGGGTTTCAAACCACCTTATCTCCAGAGGCTTTGAAGGATTCTTGAACGGTGTTGATAACGACGCGCTCGCAGCTTTCGAGCTTGAGCATCATTTGCGACAAGTCTTCGAACATCCGGATGCGCTGATTGGACTGGAGGCAGTTGTGCAAGGGAAGTTTCCACAGTTTAGAAGGCGATATCCGTTTTAGATGATCGAATTCCAAAACACAAATAACAAATCCCAAATAAGTTCCAATGCACAAACACCAAATTACAAACAAATGCCAATCCCGAAGTTCCAATGACCGAAAGGTCGGGGCTTTGGCGCAGTGCATTGGAGCTGGATTGAGATTTGAGATTTGTAGTTTGGAATTTATTTGAGATTTGGAAATTGAATTTTGGTCTTTCGGAGAAAGAGGTTTGAACAATGATACGAGGTTACATCCACAAATACGGTGACAACGTCGACACCGACGTCATCATCCCGGCAAGGTATTGCACTGCATTCACGGAAGAACTGCTCGCCCCTCACTGTCTCGAAGATCTCGATGCGGAGTTTGCAAAGAAGGTGAAGAAAGGTGATATCATCGTCGCCGGACGCAACTTTGGCTGCGGGAGCTCGCGAGAGAACGCACCAATCGCCATCAAAGGAGCAGGTGTCTCGTGTGTCATTGCCAAGTCTTTTGCGCGGATCTTCTATCGCAACTCGATCAACATTGGTTTGCCGATTCTTGAATCCACCGAGGCGGTTGACGAGGCGGCGACAGGCGATGAAGTTGAAGTCGATCTTGCCACAGGTACGATAACCAATCTGACAAAAAAGAAATCGTACGCAACGTCCCCCTTCCCGGAGATCATCCAGAACATCATCAACGCGGGTGGGATGGTGGAGTTTGCCAAAAGGCGTATTGCGGAAAAGAAAATCAAGGGCGGGCAATTTCAGCCCGACGAACGTTCCGGTCCGCCGCCTAAAGTGAGATGGTAAGTGAACCACTCTCCAAGTTAGCACCAAAAACGAACGTGAAAGGGTACTTCCATGACAGAACTTCAACAAGACCTCATTTACGATTGGAACAGAGGCGGCATCGCCGATCTCAAAGGTGTCGTGCACATCCAGTTCGATGATGAAACACTGCGCGACGGACTGCAGTCGCCGTCTGTCACCGACCCAACCATCGACCAGAAAATCAAGATACTTCATCTGATGGAAGACCTTGGCATCCAGTCGGCGAACATCGGTTTGCCGGGTGCCGGACCTCGTGCCTACAACGATACGCTGGAGCTTGCCAAGGAGATCGCTCACTCCAGCATGAAGATCATGCCCAACTGTGCAGCCCGCACCGTTATCGCGGACATCGATCCGGTCATTGACATTTCACAGAAAGCAGGCATCCCGATTGAGGTTGCAACGTTCGTCGGCTCCAGCCCGATCCGACAGTATGTTGAAGGCTGGACGATTGACACTGTGTTGAAGCTTACAGAGAACGCGGTCGAGTACGTCGTTGCCCACGACCTGCCAAGCATGTACGTCACTGAAGACACAACGCGTGCTCACCCGGACGATATTGAGAAGCTCTACACGGCGGCAGTCAACTGCGGCGCCAAGCGCGTTGTCATTGCTGACACCGTTGGACACTGCACACGGACGGGCGCGCTCAACTTAGTCCGCTTCGTCAAGGATGTTATCGAGAACACGGGCGAGGACGTGAAGATTGACTGGCACGGGCACAATGATCGCGGCTTCGCGCTCGCCGCCGCGCTTGCTGCTATCCGCGCCGGCGTGGATCGTGTGCATGGCTGCGCACTCGGCATCGGCGAGCGATGCGGCAACACCTCGATAGATCTGCTGCTCGTCAACCTGAAGATGTGGGGTATCATTGACAACGATCTCAGCAAGCTGCACGAGTATTGCCAACTCGTCTCCGAGGCAACGAAGGTCCCCATCCCTCACAACTATCCGGTCATCGGACCCGATGCGTTTCGAACAGCGACTGGAGTTCATGCGGCAGCGGTCATCAAAGCCATCAACCTGGGCGACGACTGTCTCGCCGACATGGTGTACTCCGGCGTGCCTGCACACATGGTCGGACGAAAACAGAAGATTGAGATTGGACCTCTCTCTGGAGTATCGAACGTTCTCTTCTGGCTCAAAGAACATGGATACGAACAGTACAATGGAGTGGCAAATCACATCTTCGACTACGCCAAGCACTCCAACAAAATTCTGACGGACGAAGAGATCGAAACATTCATCGACACTGAGTTGGTCAACGGTCAACGACACGGAGAAAAACAATGAGTCTCGACTGGCTCCAGCGTGATAGCGAGCTGAAAAACCACGAGCTGTGGGACGTACAGTTCTTCGGCACTGAAGCGCCTTGCACGATGTACGAACTTCGACCGGTGGTTGATGACAGAGGAAACGCGGTTGATGGTTTGTACTCGGCATGGATAACGCTGAACAATCCAAAGCAACACAACTCCTACACCACACAAATGGTGAAGGGAGTCATCGCAGGCTTTCACAAGGCTTCGATGGATCGCCGCGTTGTTGCGGTTGTGTTCACGGCTGTCGGTGAGAAAGCGTTTTGCACAGGCGGCAACACGAAGGAGTATGCGGAATACTATGCTCGCCGCCCGAATGAGTACGGCGCATACATGGATCTGTTCAACGCAATGGTGGATGCGATCCTGAATTGCAAGAAGCCGACCATCTGCCGTGTGAACGGCATGCGTGTGGCAGGCGGACAGGAGATCGGCATGGCTACCGACATTACCATTGCTGCTGATACTGCAGTCTTTGGTCAGGCCGGACCGAAACACGGTTCAGCACCCGACGGCGGCTCGACGGATTTCCTTCCCTTCTTCCTAAACATCGAAGACGCAATGTGGAGCTGCGTCTCGTGCGAAGTGTGGAGTGGATACAAGATGAAGCGACTTGGGCTTATCAGCAAAGTGGTTCCCGTGATCAAGACTGCGTCAGGCTTCAAGCGCAATCCCGTCGTTGTCACGAATGAGTTTGTGAAAGATGGCGAGATCGTGTACGGCGAGTTTGTACAGGGCGAAGAAGGCAAGCAAGCGAAAGAGGAAGTGGAGAAAGCGACAATCGATTTCACATTGCTCGACAAAGAAGTCAACTCCATCATCTGGCGGTTCACAAATCTCTTCCCCGGCTGCTTGATCAAGTCCATCGACGGCATACGAGCAAAGAAAAAGTTTTTCTGGGATCAGACAAAGCTTGCCAACCGACACTGGCTTGCAGCAAATATGACGGTCGAAGGATTCCTTGGCTTCACGGCATTCAACACGCGCAAGCAGACTGGCAAGGATGTGATTGACTTTGTGAAGTACAGACAGTTGCTGGCAGAAGGTCATGCAATCGACGATGAGCTGATGGAAGAAGTATTGCCCCGCCCAATCCCGACAAGTCGGGACGGGCAGGCGAAGCCGAAAGAAGTCTCGACTCCAGCGATGGTCAAGTAAGCGTGGAGCTTGCCGGAAAAATAGCGCTTGTCACCGGCGGTTCGTTGGGCATCGGTCGAGCTACGGTTCTGGCACTTGCGCGTGAAGGTGCCGATGTGGCGTTCACGTTCAAAGGATTTCGTAACCGTCTCGGAGAGGAAGAGGATCTGGTTCGGGAGGTTAAAGCTCTCGGACGAAAATGCATGGCGATTGAATCGGATGTGTCGAAGTTCGCAGAAGCCGAGCTGGTTGTCCGAAGAGTAATTGCAGAGTTCGACGGGTTACACATCCTTGTGAACAATGCGGGCATTACCCGCGATGGAGTTGTCTGGAAGATGACGGAAGAGCAGTGGGATAGCGTGATTGATGTGAACTTGAAAGGCTGCTTCAACTACATTCGTGCCGTGAGCACCGTGTTTCGGGAACAACGAGAAGGCAAGATCGTGAACATCGCCTCAATCAACGGCATGCGCGGCAAATTCGGACAGGCAAACTACTCAGCGTCGAAAGCCGGCATCATCGGATTGACGAAGACGATTGCGAAAGAACTCGGCAAGTCGAACGTGAACGTAAATGTCGTCGCTCCGGGTATGATTGAGACGGACATGACACAGACGTTGTCTGACGAGATCAAACAGCGATCGGTTTCCGAGATTGTTCTTGGCAGGTTCGGTCAGCCGGAGGATGTCGCAAACGCCGTTGTGTTCCTTGTGTCTGAGCAAGCCAAACACATCACGGGTGAAGTACTGAAGGTGGACGGGGGACAGTATATGTGAAGGATATGTCATTCTGAGAGGGTGTCCAAAAAGAACTTCGGCGTTCGAGATTCCTTATTCAATATTCGATATTCAAAGGAAATTTCGAATATCGAACACCGAATAATGAATGACGAAGTTCTTTTTGGACAGCCCCGAAGAATCCAGTAACTTCGTCGATTTCTCAGAGGATGGATTCTTCTCCGTAGGAGTCCTTTCCGAAGGAACCCTTCGGGTCGGACACTTCGCGGAGTTCACCCTGAGCGAAGCCGAAGGGCGGAGTTCACCCTGAGTCCTTCGACTACGCTCAGGGTAAACTTCGCCGAAGGGTTCAGAATGACAGCAATAGAAAAGAAAGCGTCATGACTGAAATTTACGAACGTAACATCAATGTCTCAGTCTCCAAGTTAGATGAGGAGACAATTCTGACGAAGGCTTCTCTCCTCGACCTGAACCATAACATTAGAGTCGAGCTAACGGTGGATGTCGACACGAAGACGATTCGAGACGCAAAAGCAGTGATGGTCAAATCGCCTTTCAACATATGTAGACAGACGCTGACTAAGCTGGACAATCTTGTTGGAATCAAAATCGAACGGGGCGTGCACAAGAACTTGGTGGATGCGCTTGGACATGCAGACGGCTGCACACATCTCGTGGACTTAACTATGGAAGCCGTGCGATTGAGCGCCAATGTCTTGCTGGGATTCACACGCTCTGATGTAGAATGGCGCGAGCGCAAGCTGTCTGATGAAGAGTTCATCGCACAAGTGAAACCCATTTTGAAAAATTCTTGCTTGCCATTCAAGGACGACGAACCATGACACCCACGATGCAGCTCAAAAAAGAACATGATGCTATTCAACAGATGCTCGGCATTCTCGAACGAGTCTGCATGAAGCTTGAATCCGGAGAGCAGGTGAACCCTGTTCATCTTGAGCAGATGATTGAGTTCATCAGAGTCTTCGCGGACAAATGTCATCATGGAAAAGAAGAAGACCTGCTCTTCCCAGCTATGGAAGCAGCAGGGTTTCCTCGTGAGGGTGGACCAACGGGCGTGATGTTCAGGGAACATGATGAAGGTCGCAGCTATGTGAGAGCCTTGAGCGAAGCTGTGTCTCAATACAAAGGAGGAAATCTTGCAGCTTCGTCTCGCATTGTTCAAAGTGCACGAAGCTACATTGCGCTGTTGACTCAGCACATCGACAAGGAGAACAACATCCTTTTCCCGATGGCTGACATGCATATCTCTGAAGAACAGCAGCGAGAACTTCTGGTTGGGTTTGAAAGAATAGAAACAGAACGGCTTGGCGCTGGCAAGCATGGAGAGTTTCATCAGCTTCTGCATAACCTCAAAGGAACTTATTTCCAATGAACGAATATCAATTTCTGAAAATCAACGATGCCGGCGAATCCGTCTCGCTGGTGTTGAGCCGACCGCCGCTCAACGTCTTGAACATTGCGATGATAAAAGAAATGAACGCAGCGCTCACGACACTTCAAAAGCATCCGAGCGCCAAGGTTCTTCTTATCAAAGCAGAAGGAAAAGCATTCTCCGCAGGCGTTGATGTTGCCGACCATGCAGCAGACAAGATTGATGAGATGATGCGCGAATTTCATCGTACATTCGAGTTACTGCACGGCTTCAAGATTCCGACCGTTGCCGTGGTTGATGGCGCTGCATTAGGAGGCGGATGCGAGATTGCAATCTACTGCGATATGGTAATTGCATCTGAGCGGTCAAAATTCGCTCAACCCGAAATCAAAGTCGGCGTGTTCCCGCCCATCGCTGCTGCGATGTTCCCCCGGCTTGTCCGAAGGAACCGGACGATGGAACTCCTCATGACTGGCGACACCATCTCAGCGACTGAGGCAGAGCGCATTGGACTCATCAACAAAGTTTTCCATGTTGATGGATTCGAGAATCACGTCAACACCTTCATAGCGAAGCTAACTGCCCAGAGCAAAGTCATACTCGAAATGACGAAGCGAGCTATTGACCGTGGATTGTACAGTCCCTGCATAGAGGCGATCAACAAAGCCGAAGAACTGTACATGGGCGAGATGATGAAGACTGAAGATGCTGTTGAAGGATTGAAAGCGTTTCTGGAGAAACGAACACCGGTGTGGAAGAACAAGTGATGAGGATGAAATCCCAAATCGCAAGCACCAAATCCCAAATAAATCTCAAGCTACAAATCTCAAAGCTCAATCCAACTCCAATGCACTGCGCCAAAGCCCCGACCTTTCGGTCATTGGAACTTCGAGATTGGCATTTGTTTGTAATTTGGTATTTGTGCATTGGAACTTATTTGGGATTTGCTATTTGTGTTTTGGAATTTGACATTTGGAGCTTATTTGGTTTTTGGGATTTGACATTTGGAATTTGCAACGGAGTTGCTCATGACATTTGATGAACAAATCGAACACTACCGCCAGATCATTGATGACGTGACCTTCCCAACCGTAAAGGAGTGGAAGGCAAAGCATCAGGGCGGCAAGGTCGTTGGGATGTTCCCTGTGTACACACCGTACGAGCTTCCACACGCTGCGGGGATGTTACCTGTTGGTGTGCTCGGCGCTGGCGGAAGAATCGAGATCGACCATGCCGACTCGCGGATTCAATCGTTTGTTTGCTCCATCGCTCGCTCAACATTGGAACTGGGCTTGCGCGACATGGTGAAGGACTTCGATGCGCTTTGGTTTACCTCCATCTGCGACGTTGCCCGGAATCTCTCCGGTGTCTGGCAGTCGAACTTCCCTCACCAACAGGTCTCGTACATTCACTTCCCTCAAAACATGACTTCACCTGCCGCTGCAATCCATTACAGAACCGAGTTGAAGAAACTGTTGGGTAACCTCGAGTCTCTTACCGGCAAGAAAGTCAGTGACGCCGATCTGGCTGCAAGCATCAACACATACAACCGCAACCGGGAGCTATGCTCACAGCTCTACGCGGTCAAACGGACAACGCCGTGGCTGCTGGCGACATACGAGGCGTATGTGCTTCTTCGCATTGGAACTCTCATCCCTGTAGAAGAACACACGAGAATCCTCGAGGAAGTCATTCCTCAAATCGGCTTACGTGCGCGCCAGCCGCGGGACTATGTGCGAGTGATGATCGAGGGAAGTTTTTGCGAACAGCCGCCGCTAGAGTTGCTGCAAGTTCTGGAAGATGCCGGCTGCTACATCGTTGACGATGATCTGTTGATGCATACACGCTGGTTCCATAGTAATGTGGAGGTGAACGGTGATCCGCTCATGGCGCTTGCGCAGAACTATATCGGAAACAGTACGTACTCATCGGTGCGGCATTATGGCAACAAGCCGCGCAAAGAGGAGTTCGTCAAGAAGATTCGCTCGGGCAACATTGACGGAGTAATTTTCTCTGCGCCGAAGTTTTGCGAGCCTGCGCTACTCGACTACGTTGTATTGAAAGACGAATGCGAGAAACAAGGTATCGCCTATCTCGCGTTCGAATACGAAGAGAAGATGGGTGTGTTCGAATCTATCAGGACACAGGTGGAGACGTTTGTGGAGTCGGTGATGTTTTTTTCATAGCAGAAGGTAACCTTCGACAAGGAGTATCCATGACAGAAGACAAATTCAAATACCAGGGTGTCGGTAGGGAATACCAGAAAGAACTCCTCACCGCATGGTACGACCGGGTGCAATCCGCACACGATAACGGTCGCAAGGTCGCCTATCTGTTCGTCCCCGGCAACATCGCGGAGTTCCTCAGAGTATTCGACTTCGAGCTGGTTTTCCCGGAGGTGAACGCTCTGCAGTGTGGCGTGCGGAAAACTTCAGGCAACCTTATCCTCAAGGCTGAAGACGTTGGGTACTCACCTGATGTGTGCGGTTACGTGAAGAACGACATTGGCATGATGCTCGCAGGAAACATCGGACCGTCAGGTCATCAGATGCCAAAACCTGATTTACTTCTCTGCACCTACTGTGGCTGCACAACGTTCATCAAGTGGTTCGAAGCGCTCGCTCATTATTATGATGTGCCTTTGGTGATGCTGGACGTCCCGTACCTACGCTCCGGTACGCTTGAAGCCGAGGATCGGCAGTATATCGTCGCTCAGTTGATGGAGTTGGCAGGCGTCTGCGAGAAGATCACCGGCAAAAAATATGACCATGACAAGCTCGTTGAGATTACGAAACACTCAGCGGAGGCGGAAGATCTCTGGGTGCAGATTCTCCACTCAGCCAAGCACAGACCATCGCCGTTCGATTCGTACTTCGAAGCGGTCTTCTTCATGGCGCCGATTTATGTGTTGCGAGGATTGCCGGAGTGTACAAGCTACTATCGTGAGGCAATGAAAGAAATCCAGGAGCGCATTGACCATGGCATCGGACCGATTCCGGAAGAGAAGTTCCGCGTCGTCATCGAAGGTCCGCCGCCGTGGCCCCACTTCCGTTCGTTTTGGGAGTTGCTGAAAAAATGGGGCGTGTGTGCAGTTGCGTCCAGCTACTCAAAGGTTGGCGGGTTCTGGGATCATGGGTTCCGCCACGATCCGTCGAGACCACTGGAAAGCATCGCTGACTATTGTCTGACGTGTTACACGAATTTGAATTTGGCAATGCGTACGGATTTATTGCACAACTACGTAGAAGAGTACAGTGCAGATGCAATCATCATTCACTCAGTGAAATCATGTCGTTCGTTCTCTGTCGGTCAGGCGGACATGCGCGAGCAGTTCATCCGTAAGTGGGATATCCCGACACTGCTTATTGAGAGCGACCTTGCTGACCCTAGGTACTTTCAAGTAGCACAACTCAGGAATCGAATTGATGCTTTCTTTGAATCACTTGAACACAAGAGACTGGTAAATGCTTGATGACCAATTCCAAATAACAGATTCAAATCTCGAATAATGTCCAAGTGCAAAGACTCAATTACTAACTGATGTTACGCAAACCGATCAAAACAGGAACTCTGTAGGGACATCGGCTTGCCGTGTCCCATCCGAGCACTACCCCTGCTTCGGTTTCTGTGCGGTTCAAGGTTAGGACGGGGCAAGCCCACGTCCCTACAAAAGTGAATACTGCGTTTTGCGTAACATCAATTACCAAAATGGTCGTCAGTTTGGAATTATTTGGATTTCGGCATTGGTGCTTATTTGGGAATTGGTGCTTGAGATTTGGAATTTCAACACAGGATACTTCTGAGGAAAATATGTTAGTAGCTGGCGTAGATGTTGGTTCAACACAAACAAAGGCGATCATCCTGAACGAGAACGCCGGGATCATGGCTCGCGGCATTGTGAACACGGGAGCGAACGTTGTGAAAGCAGCAGAGAAAGCGTTCAACGAAGCCCGGAAGTCGGCAGAGCTGGAGGAGTGGGACGTCGCATACACGGTCGGCACAGGGTACGGACGCTACAAGGTGCTGTTCGGTGACACGCAGATTACCGAAATCTCGTGTCACGCACGCGGTGCCAACTTCCTTTTCCCGAAGACGCGTACGATACTCGATATCGGCGGACAGGACACAAAAGCGATCCGCATTAACGAAAAAGGCGAGGTGGTCGATTTTTGTATGAACGATAAATGTGCCGCGGGTACGGGCCGCTTCCTTGCAGCGGCGGCGGACGTCATGGGCATCTCCCTTGACGAGCTTGGCGATGTTGCGCTTCAGTCGAACAATCCTCTCCGCATTACGAATGTCTGTACGGTGTTTGTTGAGACGGAGATTATGAACCATCTCTCAAAGGGGAAGAAAGGAGAAGATATTCTCTCCGGAGTTCATCAGTCGATTGCAGGACGGTCTGTAAGTCTGATGCGGCGTGTAGGAATTGATCCTGAGATTACGTTCACGGGCGGAGTCTCACGAAACAAAGGCATGGTGAAAGCACTTCAAGAAAAACTTGGCATCCCTATCAACGTGAATGACGATTCGCAGTACATCGGCGCTCTTGGAGCAGCGCTGTTCGCGCTCGACCGCGCTAAAGCCCGCCAGACCGACGGTCGAAGACTCGACTCGTCGAGCGGGCAGGCGAAGCACGATGGACAGACCGCGGTTCTTAAAGAGGAGGCGAAGTCTTGAGTACAGAACGAAGCCTGAATGGCAAGTACATCGCCGGCATCGACATCGGCACACGCATGACGAAGTGCGCGGTGTTCGACAACGAGACCTGCACGGTGGTCGCACGTACAACCATGCTGACGGGCCACAATCTTGCCGCCTCGTCTGAGAAAGTTCTCGCTGAAGCCTGCAAGCGCGCAGGACTCAATGCGTCGGATGTCTTCTACGTTGCCTCGACAGGCTACGGCAGGTATCAGGCGCCGATGCGCCGCATTCAGATCACCGACATCTCCTGCCATGCGATGGGAGCGAAATATCTTTTCCCAAACACTACCAACATTCTCGACGTCGGCGCGCAGAACGCCAAAGCGATTCGGATCGATGAGAATGGACGGGTCGCCAAATTCAGGATGAATGACAAGTGTGCTTCGGGTGCAGGACGCTTCCTCGAACGTGTTGCCAAAGGGCTCGAGCTTGATCTCGAAGAGATCGGTACGCTCTCGCTTCGCTCAAAAGACCCTCAGCCCATCAGTTCCATCTGCGCCGTGCTCGCCGAATCGGAAGTGATTAACCTCGTCACGAGCGGTTATCCCGTTGAGGACATCCTGATGGGCGCTCAGCTTTCTATCTCCGACCGTATCGTGGCCATGCTTCGGCAAGTCGGCATTGAGGGCGAGGTAACACTCACCGGTGGCATCACAAAGAATGTCGGAATGGTGAAGGCACTCGAGAAGAAGATCGGCAAGCATTTGAATGTCTCTCCCGACTCAGAGTATGCAGGCGCCATCGGGGCATGCCTGCTTGTGCAAAGACGACTGAAGAAACTCGAACAACAAAAAACTCAATCAACAAATTTCGCTGTTGCATGAAAGCTGCCGTCTATCACGGACCCAACCAACCGCTCAAAGTTGAAGAGTGGCCGACCCCGACGATTAACTCCAACGAAGTGCTGCTTAAAGTTGCGGCGTGCGGAATCTGTCATACCGACTTGCACTACATTGACCACGGCGTGCCGACGTTTAAGAAGCCGCCTCTGATTCTCGGTCATGAGCCTTCGGGAATCGTTGCTCAAGTTGGGAAAGATGTGAAGAACTTTAAGGAGGGCGATCGTGTGCTTCTGCCTGCGGTGCTCACGTGCGGAACGTGCGAGTACTGCAGGGCGGGACGCGAGAACATCTGCACAACGATGACGATGTTCGGCAACAATGTTGACGGCGCGTACGCCGAGTACGTTGCTGCTCCGGGCAAGGACATTTTCCATCTGCCAAATGAAATCCCGCTTGAGGAAGGCTCCATCATCGCTGATGCGATCTCAACACCGTTTCATGCGGTGAAGAACCGAGCAGAAGTGAGAGCTGGCGATACGGTTGTGGTCTTTGGATGTGGTGGAGTTGGCGTGAACGTCGTGCAAGTTGCCGCTGCGTTTGGCGGAGTTGTCATTGCGGTAGACATCTCCGATAAGAAACTTGAATGGGCAAAGAAGCTTGGTGCAATCTACACAGTCAACCCGACGAGGGTTGAAAACCTCGGCAAGGAGATCAAGAAGATGACCGGCGGCGGCGCCGACATCGCCATCGAGGCAATAGGCAAACCGCAGACAATTGAAGCGGCGTTCGGAACGCTCCGCAAGGGTGGACGGCTCGTTGTGGTCGGGTACTCTGCCGAAGACATCAAGCTGAGTGCCGCGAAGATCATGTACTTCGAGATGGAAGTCCGCGGCTCCCTCGGCTGCCGTCCCGTTGACTATCCGAAGCTGATTGAGCTCTGCCGCATCGGGAAGATCAAAGTGAAAGACCTGGTGACGCAGAAGTTTCCACTTGAGAAGATCAATGATGCATTCGATCTGTTGCGGAACCATGATGAGAATGCGTTGAGGTCAATTGTGATACCTTGATGAAATTCCAAAATACAAATCCCAAATCACAAACAAATTACAATGCCCAATCCCCAAATTACATGTAAATTCCAATGGTCAAGCTCCAACGCGTTGGAGGTTTGTGATTTCGGTCTTGCAGCTTGGAGCTTATTTGTTATTTGGACATTGCAATTGGGGATTTGCTCTGGGTTGTTGGATTAGATATTGAGTAACTGATGTTACGCAAACCTATCAAAATCAAAACCCCCGTAGGGACATCGGCTTGCCGTGTCCCAACCTGGCGTAACATCTGCCTCGGTTTCTGTGCAGTTCAAGGTTGGGACGGGGCAAGCCCACGTCCCTACAAAAGTAACATAGTGGGTTTTGCGTAACATCAGTGAGACGATTTAGATTAACGAGACCGTCATGAACGACAAACACTTCCTTTCCGGCAACGAAGCCATCGCACGCGGTGCGTGGGAAGCAGGCGTGCACGTGGCAACCGGTTATCCCGGCACACCGAGCACAGAGATCATCGAGAACCTTGCCCGGTACGAGGACGTGGATGTTGAGTGGTCAACCAACGAAAAGGTGGCATTTGATGTCGCGTACGGAGCGTCGCTTGCCGGTGCTCGTGCATTGGTCTCCATGAAGCACGTCGGGGTCAACGTTGCGCTCGACTCACTCATGGTGACGCCATTTTCCGGTGTGCATGGCGGCTTCGTTGTTATTACCGCCGACGATCCGGGTATGCACTCATCGCAAAACGAGCAGGACAACCGCTACCTTGCCAAGTTCGCGAAGATACCAATGCTCGAGCCATCGGATAGTCAGGAGGCAAAGGAGTTCGTCAAGCTCGCATTCGACATCAGCGAACAGTTCGATGTGCCGGTCTTCTTGCGGACGACAACACGT
>Ga0082335_1006664_pt1 | contig 14646 bp, 10 predicted proteins | sample Subgrocontami58m_FD_72375 | JGI IMG/M metagenome (GOLD analysis project Ga0082335, IMG submission 72375) | Subsurface groundwater microbial communities from S. Glens Falls, New York, USA - GMW37 contaminated, 5.8 m (SPADES assembly) (version 2) ...
TAACTCACCCGCCGAATTTTTATCGGCGTGGAAGCGAGCCATCGGCGAAACTGAAATGGCGCGAATGGTCGCTCCCACCGACGCTCATATATCGGTGATGAACGTTAAATCAGATACGACATCGAGACCGCTGGGGATGCCGCCGAAGGTGTTGGCTGCGGCTGGCGGCGGCATCGGGCTGTTGTTGTTGATCGTCGGCGCATTCTTTTTCTTGGGTCGAGGGACGGCGACTCCAACGAGTGCGCCCGTTCTGGTCTCGGTAACAAAATCGGCAACGGAAACTCTGTCGCCGACGACTACCACTATCCCAACGCCGACCCCCCCGCCGACTCCTACCCAATCAACTCCCAAAGTTGTGGGAACGGCTGAGAACAATAACGTCGTGTTACAAGCCGAGGCTTTCTTAGGGACAAATATTGTCACGGCTGTCATTGAGAATAAGAACTTGTTCAACTACGTCGTGCATATTTCTGACCGCAACCCCAGAGGCGCCGCTGGCTCCGCCGTTCTAAGACAACCTGCCGGTTTCCAATTCCCCGTCAATCCCTCCAAAGACTCTGTCACCATTGGGCCTAATCAGAAGGAGACGATCACGCTGACTTTCTCCACGCGCGTCAATATCGGCGATCAGATCATTTTCCAATCGGTCAAGTCCGATGTGGATGTGCTGCCTTTCAGTCTGGCAGCCATACTCAAAACTCCGTAACTCACCCGACCCCGAAGAGTTTTTCAACTTTCGGGGTCTTTTTTATTATGACTCGCCTCAGCATCATCATCCCCGCACTCAACGAGGCAACCACACTGCCGCCATTGCTCGATGCACTACACTATCAAACACGCCAAGCGGATGAGATCATCGTCGCCGATGCTGGATCAAAAGATTGCACACGCCAGATCGCCCGTGAGCACGGCGCATCCGTTGTGGATGGCGGCTTACCTGCCGTTGGGCGTAATGCCGGTGCGGCTGCCGCCACTGGTGACCTCTTCTTCTTCCTTGACGCCGATGTTCTTCCCCGACCCAACTTCATCGAACGCGCATTAAAAGAATTTGACGATAGAGATTGCGATATGGCAACGTGCCTCATCGCTTCACTCGAAGACGATCCGACGAATGCCGTCTTAGCCGAAGCGACGAATCTTTACTTGCAAGTTGTTCAACCCTTCGCGCCACACGCCTTAGGCTGCTGTCTACTCGTCAAACGCGAAGTGCATTTTAAAATTGGCGGCTTTGACGAAGCGTTGTGCATGGCAGAAGATCACGATTACGCCCAGCGCGCGGCAGAGGTCGGCGAGTTTGCCGTGCTGACTCGCACCCGCATTCCTGTTTCGATGCGCCGTTTAGAAAAAGAAGGATTGACCCAACTGGCTTTTAAGTATTTGTGGTGCGAGATGCACGCCCTCGCCGGAAAACCGATCTACGACACGCCGTTTGAATACGAGTTGGGCGCCTACGCCGCTCACACCAGCCAGAAAGCGCCGCGCCTCATAGACGTTGGTCAACTGCGCCAGCAACTCGGACGATTTCAGAATCCGATTCAACAACTTCAACTGCCCCATCTCGAACAACTTGAAAAACTGCTCAAGCCCGAACGGATCATTTCAGCGCAAGATCGATTCAAGATTCAGTTCGATCCGCCCGATTTACTTTTGCTGCGCCGCTATCTCTTGCGCCGCCTCGCCCTCCTCCGTGTGAGGCCGCCCCCGTTAAAAGAAACCCTCGCCAAACTTCAACCCTCGCCCACCAAAGAAAGCGTGCGCCTCTTAGATTTAAACTGGCTCAAATCGCGCTTGCCGCGCAAGGATGATCGTTAACAAACAAAGACCGACGTGCTTTGCGAAGCACGTCGGTCTGACCCGAGTAGATCTCCGAGTTCTTTAAGAACTCGGAGATCTAACTTGGAGGGTTCGCTTCTCTAATCCGCCCATCGCCAGTCACCGCGCTTCGACTTTGATTCCGCCGTGCCGCTTTCGCGGATGGATAACCTTGAACGCCAGAACAACGCTCATCAGCGGATTAGAGTTTTAATTTTAAAAATTTTCCCCGAATCAAAAAGACCCTTCGGGTTTCCAAAACCCGAAGGGTCTGGCACGCCACATCCGTTTACGCGAAGCGTCCGTTGACACCATTGTTCATTGTTCATTCTTCATTGTTCATTGCTCCCTGCCCCCCGCCACCCCTCCAACTTTTTCCTCACCTTCCCCGCCCTCGGGTCTTCAATCGCCTCAAGAATTTTGAGTGCATCTTCGGAAAGTGAGATCGCCTTCGCTCGTTCACCCAATTTATCAAACGCGAGACTCATATTCCATAGCGCATTCCCTTCCCCGCGCCGATCTCCGATCTCGCGCACGATCTCCAACTGTTGCTCATAAAACTCAATCGCCTTGCGCGTCTCGCCTAAATTTTTGTAGGCAACACCCAATCCTTGCAAAGCGAATCCTTCCCCGCGCCGGTCTCCGATCTCACGAACAATTTTCAACGCTTGCTCATAAAACTCAACCGCTTTGCGCGTTTCTCCTAACATCCCATAAGCAGAACCAAGATTAGTCAATGCACTTCCTTCAGCACGCCGATCTCTGATCTCACGCGCAATCACCAAGTCTTGCTCATAAAACTCAATCGCCTTGCGCGTCTCGCCCAAGTCGGCGTAGGCTGAACCCAAGTTGCCCAAGTCCGCACCTTCCCCGCGCCGATCTCCGATCTCACGCGCAATCACTAAGTCTTGCTCATAAAACTCAATCGCCTTGCGCGTCTCGCCCAAGTTTTTGTAGGCTACACCCAAGTTGCCTAAGGCTTGTCCTTCACCATGTCTATCACCAATCTCTCGCACAATCTTTAATCTTTGTTCTTGATATTCAATCGCCTTACGTGTCTCGCCCAAGAGATAGTAGGCGTTACCCAAATTGCCCAGCACTTGTCCTTCACCGAGTCTATCCTCAATCTCTCGCACAATATTTAATCTCTGTTCTTGATACTCAATCGCCTTGCGCGTCTCGCCCAAATCGGCGTAGGCTAAACCCAAGTTGCCGAGATGTGCGCCTTCGTATTGGCGATTCTTCAACTGCCGCGCCGCGTTCAATGCATCTTCCATCCAGCGAATCTGAATACGTGAGTGCAAACGCAGGTTGATCACATATACGCCCGCATTGGGATAATCGTTGCACACCTGCGCCGCGTCGTCGTTCTCCGCATTCTCACTCGCCCACTTCTGCCCATGCTCAATGTTCACTCGCTCAAGATCAAATAAGGCGAGTCCTTGCGTGATCGAGTCGCCGCCTTTTTCATAAAGATTGCCTGTTGTGCGTATCACTTCAAGATAATGTTTCGCATGACGCAGCTGTGTCGCGTAACGCTCTGCATCGGGCAAGCGGTGTGAGGCAAAGAGGCGCGAGAGGTCGTGGATCTTGTAACGCCCCTCACCCCCAACCCCTCTCCCGAAAATAAACCCCAAAGGCATTTTCGGGAGAGGGGAGTCAACTCCCTCTTCCACAGGGGAGTCTTCTCCCTCTCCCACAATGTGGGTTTCATTGTGGGAGAGGGTCGGGGTGAGGGCAACGGCTTTGTAATTCACCAAACTCCTCTTCACCAACTCGCTCAAACCTTTATGCTCCTCATCTTCGCCCACAACTTCTGCCGCGCGCGAATCAAAATCGGCGGGAAAAACCGAGAGGGCGCAAAAGACTCTCTGCGCGTGTTCGCTCAAGCGAGCGTAACTTAAATTGAGCGACGCTTCCACGCTGATCATTTCATTGTTGGCAGTTTCGGCGGCGAGACTCAATCGCGCTTTTTCATCGCGCAGTTGCGCCACAAATTTTTGCGGGTCAAGGTCGGGCGTTTCGGCAAGCGTGCTGGCGGCGGCGCGCAGGGCGAGAGGTAAGTAAGCACACAAAGATGCAAGATTATTCGTGATAAGTGAATCGTGATGCGTGAGAAGAGGGGCGATTGTAGTTAAAAGATCACGCGCGTCGTCGGGTGACATCACTTCGATATCCTGCGCTTGCAAGCCGGGCAAAGTGAAATGCTCGCGTGAGGTGACGATGAGACAACACGACGACGGCGGCAGCAGAGGCAGGACGTGTTCTTTGTCTTTGGCGTTATCCAACACTAACAACGCTCTTTGGTTGTTCAACACGCCAAGATACAAATTGCGAATCTGTTTTTCGTCGTCGGGCAAACGTGCTTCGGGGTGGTAAGCGCGAACGATCTGCGACATCGCCTCTATCGGTTTGGTCGGCTGCGTCACTCCTTGCAAGTCAATAAAAAATTGCGCGTCGGGGTAACGCGCTAAAAGTTTTTGCGCCACCACCAACGCCAGCGCAGTTTTGCCCACACCGCCTTGCCCCTGCAAACCGGAGATCGTCACGCCGCGATCCATATCTCCCAAGATCGCTTTCAACTCTTTTTCGCGCCCCACAAAATCGCGCGGCGGCGCGGGTAGTTGATGGAGAAAATTGATCGTTGGCGCGATGATGTTGCTGACGCTGACATTGCCATGCACGTCACCGCCCACGCCGACTCCGCCTGTGCCTGCTGTTACGTTTTTTGTGCTGTCGTTGTCGTCACTCATTGTCCGCTCCTCTGTCTATATCTTGCTGGACTTACGCACTTTAATCACGAATGACTCGAATGAGCGAATATCACGAATTCTTTTTATCGCTCTCTGCGAACCCCGCGCTCTCTGCGTTTAAATCTTTTCTCTTGTGGTTAACAGTTACACTGATTCAACCACAAACCCGCGCAGAGGCAAGCTAACCCTCGCGCCGCATATAGATTAGAATTGTGACTACTCAGCGTCATTGCGAGGAGCGCTCTTCGCGACGAAGCAATCTCAGGCGTTGACAAAAAGAGAGATTGCTTCGCGAAGAACGCTCGCAATGACGAAAATTTTAGATTTAGTTTAAAACAAAAAGGATTCCCCCATGACCCACTACGATCTCAAAGCAGTCAAGATTCCGCGTTTGGCGGGCGGCGCATTACGCGCCTTCGCCGAAGCGCTAGAGAATCCGCTCGGCGCAAGTTTGTTGTTGGGCAAATTATTAGAGGATGGCGGCATCACCAAAATTCGGCGCACGGTGATTGACAACGCGCCCACTTACTTCCCGATCTATCCAACCGAATCCAAGGGGACGCCGTCAACCGATCTCCTCAACATCCCTCATCCACCCAAAACAAAAACAGGATTCTCTTTTGCCACCGTTCACGATTTTCACAACGCTTATCGTGATCGCCAAACGACTCCCGATCAAGTTGCCGAAAAAGTTTTGGGAGCGATAGATGCCAGCAAATCACTCAACACCTTCATCGCCGTTAACCGCGATGACGTGATGGCTCAAGCGAGGGTATCGGCCCAACGCTGGCGAGACGGCAAACCCTTGAGCATTTTCGACGGCGTCCCGGTGGCGATCAAAGATGAAGTGGATCAAACGCCGTATCCCACAACCGTCGGCACAAAATTTTTGGGGAAGAGTCCGGCGACAAAAGATTCCACCACAGTGGCGCGGCTGCGCGCGGCGGGTGCGCTGCTCATCGGCAAGGCAAACATGCACGAGATCGGAATCAACCCCGTGGGCTTCAACGCGCATTACGGCACGACGCGCAATCCTTACAACACCAATCACTACACCGGCGGCAGTTCGAGTGGATCGGCAACCGCAGTGGCATCGGGTTTGTGTCCGGTGGCGCTCGGCGCGGATGGCGGCGGATCGATTCGCATTCCATCGGCGCTGTGTGGACTCGTTGGACTCAAATCTACATTCGGACGTGTGAGTGAATACGGCGCGGCGCCGTTGGCGTGGAGTGTGGCGCATCTCGGACCTTTAGCCGGTTCTGCCGCGGATGCCGCCTTGATGTATGCCGTCATCGCCGGAGCCGACTCGCAAGACCCGAACACGCACTATCAACCCGCGCCGTCTCTCGCCGATTTCGGCAACATGGATTTGCGCGGACTCAAGATGGGCGTGTATCGTGAATGGTTCAACCATGCGTCGCCCGAAATTGTTGCGGCGTGTGAGGCGATGCTGAAAAATTTTGTGAGCATGGGCGCGGAAGTGTGCGAGATCGAAATTCCTGATCTTGATCTGACTCGTATCGCGCATGTGATCGCCATTCTGGGCGAGATGGCAACGGCGATGCAACCCTATTATGAAAAACATCGCCGCGATTTTGGACTCGACGTGCGAGTCAATTTAGTGATTGGTCGCGCCTTCACGTCGCGCGATTACGTTCACGCCCAACGCATGAGGACGCGGGCGATAGCCAACTTCGCCAAAGTTTTAGCGGATGTGGATGTGATCATCTCACCTGCCACCGCCGTCACCGCGCCGCCGATTCCGGCGGATGCCATCTCCGCTGGCGAATCCGATCTCAGCACCGTGACCGAGTTGATGCGTTATGTGTTCCCTGGAAATTTAACCGGCTTACCGGCGATCTCATTTCCGGTGGGCTATGATTCCAAAGGTTTGCCAATCGGGATGCAGATGATGGGTCGGGCGTGGAACGAGCATACGTTGTTGCGTTTGGCAAACGCGGCGGAGACGGCGACAGAGAAGAAGAAGCCACAGGCGTATTGGGGAATTTTAAAAGATTAAAGATCAATGATTTGACTTTATTGGAAAGAATCTTTTGTGATTTCAGAGTGGGTGGGAATGGCTTTCTAATCCGCTAACGAACATTGTTCTGAACCTCAACTGTTAGCGCGTGGGCAACTCCCGCGTTTCCATGCAGATGAATGGTTGGGATCAGAAAAATGCTAAATAGCGGATTAGAGAACTGCCCTTCCACAACACTTCAGTCTATTTCAGAGTCAATCCCCAATCTTTAATCGTTAATCTTTTGTCGTCCCTTTCCCCTCAACTCCTCCTCTCCGCCTATTCGCAAGGCATCTTCCCCATGGCGGATGACTATGGCGACGTGAGTTGGTATGATCCCGACCCGCGCGCGGTTCTGCCGCTCGACGAATCGTTTCGCATCTCGCGTTCACTGCGTCGCGCACTGCAACAGAATCGATTCGAGATTCGTGTTGATACGTGCTTTAGCGACGTGATGCGCGCCTGCGCCGTGCCCGGCAAAGGGCGTGACCATACGTGGATCAGCGATGAGTTTGTGCAAGTGTATTCGCAACTGAATCGTTTAGGATTCGCGCACAGCGTTGAAGCGTGGTTGGACGGAAAACTTGTCGGTGGGTTGTATGGTGTTCACATTGGCGGGTTGTTTGCGGGCGAGAGTATGTTTAGTATGGTGAAGGACGCGAGCAAAGTGGCGTTGGCGCATCTCACGAATCATCTGCGTGGGCGCGGCTTTATGTTGCATGATACGCAATATATGACTCCACACCTCAGACGTTTTGGCGCGACAGAAATTTCGCGCGAAGAATATCAACGCCGATTGGTGAAAGCGTTGCAAGTTGGGGCAAGATTTTAGAAATGCAAACCTTAACCGCAGAGAGCGCAGAGATCGCGGAGTGAAATTAAATTCTCTCTGCGTTCTTCGCGTTCTCGGCGGTTAAATCTTTAAATGTGAATCGTAAATCACGCATATCGCTACCTCGTTGGTCGGTTGCGCCGGAAGATTCATCGCCGCTGCAGCGCAAAAATTTCCTCAACGTGCAAATTGACGGCATTGGCATCGGGCTGTCCAGCGCCGCCAACCAATTTTTGCCGGTCTTCCTCACTCGCTTGGGCGCAACCAATTTTCAAGTGGGCTTGCTCACCTCTATGCCCGGTTTCACGGGCTTAATTTTTTCAATCTTCGTTGGACGCTTTTTGCAAACACGAAAAAAGATCGTGCCGTGGTTCAGCGCGGCGCGGTTGATGGTGATCTCGGCGTTTGCTATGAGCGGCATTGTGACGCTGATCATTCCGCGCGAATATCAGGTGGCGACCATATTGGCAATTTGGGCAGTGGTCACTCTGCCGCAGATCACGGTGAACGTTGCCTTCAGCGTGGTGATGAATGCGGTGGCGGGACCCAACGGGCGCTATGCGCTGATGAGTCGGCGTTGGACCATATTGGGGGCAACCACTGCCATCGTCGCCACCATCGCCGGGCAGGTGCTAGATCGTATCGGCTTCCCATTTAATTATCAGATCGTTTTTATCGGCTTATCCATGGGTGGATTGATCAGCTATTATTTTTCGAATCAGCTGATCATCCCCGACAACGTGGCGGCAGCCGCCGATGTGAAAACGAGCGGACTGCGCGAGCGGGTGGCGAGCAGTGTGACCGATATTTTGAGCGAGCGCGACTTTGTCCGTTTCTCGCTTCAACGTTTTGTTTTTCTCTCCGGCAATGCGTTGGGTCTTCCTCTCTTCCCTCTTTATTATGTGCGCGAGATTCACGCCAGCGATGCTTGGATCGGGATCATCAACACAGCGGCGACGGCGGTTGCATTGCTCGGTTACACCTTGTGGGTGCGGACATCGCAGTGGCGCGGCTCGCGTTTTGTGCTGCTGGCATCCACCTTAGGCATGAGTCTCTATCCCGCGCTCATGGCGTTGACTCATCAAGTGGAGTGGGTGGCGTTCTATGCCGCGCTCGGCGGATTTTTTCAGTGCGGCATTGATCTGGTCTTCTTCGACGAACTGATGAAAGTGGTGCCGCCGAATCGCAGCGCGATATTTGTTTCGATTGCCCATAGTATGCAATACCTCGCCACGATCTTTGCGCCATTGATCGGCACGGCGTTAGCCTCTACGCCTATTGGCATTGGTGGGGCGCTGCTCGTCAGCGCGGCAGTGCGGTTTGCCGGGTTTTTGTTGTTTGCGTTGTGGGTGAAACAAAAACCCGAAGGGTCTTAAAGACCCTTCGGGTTTGAATCGTTGCCACACGGAGATAAGAACTCCGATGTTGGGCTTGGAAGATGTATGCGGAAATGGTGTAAGATCAAAGTGAAAGGACGTAAATCATGGTAGCTCCTCAAGCCGACTCGATGCTAAAACAGGTGATGAGTGACATTCTTGTTTTGCAAAACGACGAATTAGAAATCGTTGCTGTGCTGATCGAAAAAATTAAAGAGAGTCGCCCTCCTGTTCAAAGTAAAACGCCGCGTCCATCAGTATCGGCTATGCGCGCTGAAGCAAAACGCCGCGCCGCCGCGTTAGGGAATGTGTCACGCGCCGAGTTAGCAACGCGATTAGTTAAAGTAATAGATGAGATTCGCTCCGAAGCGATCACCAAAGGCACTGCTATTGAGGGGGAGTGGAAAGGTGACTGATCTTCTTCGCGCGGTGCTGGATACCAATGTGCTCATCTCGGCGGCATTAAGCACTAACCCAAATAGCCCGACGCGCGAATTGCTTGTGCGCCTTCAAAAGGAACAATACGTTTTGCTGATGTGTGACACGCTGGCAGATGAAATTGCTGAAAAATTAGGAGATCGTGATGTCACCAAAGAACGCATCATTGAAGTTCTGACCATAATTGAAAAGTTACCTGAGTGGGTTGTCGTGCCGCCTGAAAAGGTCGAATCACTGCTACCCGATCCCGACGATGACGTTATCGTCGCTTGTGCTATCGAGGGCAGAGCAAATTACATCGTGACTTATGATCCCCACTTTGATTCGCTCGGCGGCGAGTATCGCGGAATCAAAATCGTGAAAGCCATCCCATTTTTGGAAGCGTTGCGCGAGAACGAGAATAAGAATAAAAAAGAAACGAGCGATTGAATTTCAGTCGCTCGTTTCTTTTGGGGTATCCCGCGCGAAGTATAAACTTGAGGAAAAGGAGTCTATAGTGTTGACAGACCAATACATCCTCGCAATCGATCTCGGCACGTCAGGTCCGAAGGTGGCGCTAGTCTCTGCCGAAGGTGACGTGGTGGATTACGAATTTGAAGAGACGCCGCTATTTCTTTTTCCGAATGGCGGCGCGGAACAGAATCCTGATGACTGGTGGCAGGCGATCAAAAAAGCAACGCATCGTTTGTTGGCAAAACATTCTGATTCAGTTACCGGCATCATCGCCATCGTTTGCACCACGCAATGGTCAGGCACAGTGGCTGTGGATCAACATGGCGATCACTTGATGAACGCCATCATCTGGATGGACTCGCGCGGCGCGCGTTATGCCAAAGCCGTGACCGAAGGTTGGATCAAAGTTGAAGGCTATGGTGTTGAGAAGTTGGCGACATGGTTGTGGCTGAGTGGCGGCATCCCCACGCACTCGGGCAAAGATTCGATCTCGCACATCCTCTACATCAAAAACGAACTTCCACAAATTTATCAACGCGCGTTTAAATTTCTTGAACCCAAAGATTATTTGAATCTACGACTCAGCGGCAAGTTCGCCGCTTCCTTTGATTCGATCACACTGCATTGGGTCACCGACAACCGCGACATCACCCGAATCAAATACGATGACCGATTGTTGAAGATGGCAGGCATTGAGCGCGACAAACTTCCTGATCTTAAACGCGCCGTGGATATTCTCGGCACACTCAAACCCGATGTGGCAAAGGAGTTGGGCTTGAGTGAGAATGTGCAAGTGGTGATGGGCTTGCCCGACGTTCATTCGGCGGCGATTGGTTCGGGCGCGGTGCGCGACTTTGCGGCGCATCTTTACATCGGCACGTCGTCGTGGCTTGTCTGTCACGTCCCGTTTATGAAAGTTGACCTCTTTCACAATATGAGTTCGCTGCCTTCGGCGATCCCTAATCGCTATTTGCTGCTCAACGAACAAGAGACGGCGGGCGCGTGCTTAACGTATTTGCGTGATAACTTGTTTTACCCTGACGACGAATTAAAAATCGGTGCGAAACCAGCCGATGTATATAAGACCTTTGATCGGATCGTGGATCGTGTTCCGGCTGGCAGCGACAAATTGATCTTCACCCCCTGGCTGTATGGCGAGCGGACTCCGGTGGACGATCATTCTGTGCGAAGCGGATTCTTCAACCAATCGCTCAAGACCACGCGCGCCCATCTCATTCGATCTGTGTTTGAGGGTGTGGCGTATAACTCGCGTTGGCTGTTGGGCTGCGTGGAAGAATTTATTGGCAAGCGGTTGGACGGCATCAACATGATCGGCGGCGGCGCGAACTCAAATGTGTGGTGTCAGATTCACGCCGACGTTTTGAATCGCCCGATCCATCAAATGAAAGACCCCATTCAAGCAAACGTGCGCGGCGCGGCGTTTCTGGCGTTGGTCGCCTTGGGGCATCTCACCTTTGACGACGTTTCATCGCGCGTGCAGATCGCCAACACTTATCAGCCCGATCCCGCCAATCGCAAACTCTACGATGAACTGTTTGCCGAGTTCGTGAATCTGTATAACGCTAATAAAAAAATTTATCAGCGGTTGAATCGTTGAGTTAACAAACCGACGCGGTTTTAGAAACCGCGTCGGTTTCTTTGCTGGAGTTACCCATGGACTTAATGGACATCGTGCAAACCCGTCTGGGCTGGATCGATCCGCGCTGGATGGGGGTGATCGAAAAATACCTCAAGAAGATTCCGGCGGTCAATGCCGAGATCGAAAAAGAATACGATTCGATCATGGGCGAACTGGATGGCTCGCTCAAACCGTATCGTGATTTGCTCCCAGCCTTCGCCAAAATTCCGGAAGCGGGTATTGAGCGTGACGAGATCATCCGCGAGATGGAAGCCATGCGCGAGAAGGAAGAGTCGCGCTGGAAAGACGGTTTCGTTTCGGGCGCGGTGTATCACGGCGACGAGGAACATATTCGTTTTCTCAATCGAGTCTATGCCCTCAACTCGCAGAGCAATCCGTTGCACTCCGATCTGTGGCCCAGCACCACAAAATTTGAAGCGGAGATCGTTTCGATGACGGCGACTATGTTAGGGGCGGCTCACGCAGGCGATCCAATTTGCGGGACACTGTCATCGGGCGGCACAGAAAGTATTTTGTTGGCGATGAAGACCTATCGTGATCGGGCACGCGATCAAAAAGGAATCACCCGCCCCGAAATGATTGCGCCGACCACCGCGCACGCCGCCTTCGAGAAAGCGGCGCAGTATTTCAATATCAAAATGATTCGCGTCCCAGTAGATGAGGACTATCGCGCCGATGTCGCCGCCACGCGCCGAGCGATCAACGGCAACACCGTCGTCATCGTTGGCTCAGCGCCATCGTTCCCGCATGGGGCAATTGATCCGATTGAACCGCTTTCAGAATTGGCGCGCAAGCGTGGAATCGGTTTTCATACCGACGCCTGTTTAGGCGGATTCGTTTTGCCGTGGGCGGAGAAACTTGGTTACAACGTTCCCGCTTTTGATTTTCGTTTGCCCGGCGTCACTTCGATTTCAGCCGACACACACAAATACGGTTACGCCGCCAAAGGCACGTCGGTGATTTTGTATAGGGGTTTGGAATTGCGCCGTTATCAATACTACTCGACGGCGGATTGGCCCGGCGGTTTGTATTTCTCGCCGACGTTTGCCGGCAGCCGCCCCGGCGCGTTAAGCGCTGCCTGTTGGGCGGCGTTAGTGGCGACGGGCGAACAAGGTTACATGGAGGCAACAAAGAAAATTTTGGAAACGGCGGCGACCATCAAAAAAGGGATCGCGGCGATCCCCGAGCTGCGTCTGTTAGGTGATCCGCTTTGGGTTATCGCCTTTGCCTCTGACACGTTGGATATTTATCGCCTGTTGGATCAGATGACGAAACAGAAATGGAGTTTGAACGGACTCCACAAACCCGCCGCCGTTCATCTCTGTGTGACTCTGCGCCACACGCAAGAAGGTGTGGCTGAAAAATTTGTTACTGATCTCAAAGCGGCGGTTGAATACGTGAAAGCGAATCCGCAAGAGAAGGGCGGCATGGCTCCAGTCTACGGCATGGCGGCGACCCTGCCCCTGCGCGGCGTGGTGCGCGAGATGTTGAAGAGGTATATGGATGTGCTGTATCGGGTGTAAGATCGCAATTCGGTTTACGGGGTTTTTGTTGTTTGAGTTGTGGGTTAAACACAAACCCGAAGGGTCTTTAAGACTCTTCGAGTTTTTTTGATCATGGTAGACTGTTTTATTATAAGCATACCTGTGAAGGGTGCGAGTTGAATGTAGAATACAAGATAGTTTTAAGCCAAACTGGTAGCTGCGCTCAAGCAAACTATGCGACCAATGCGGAAAATTAACGAGGCGATTGAGAGAGTGAACGGTGCCTTAACAAAAAGGGAGAACACATTATGATAACCATATTGCAGAAAGTATTTGGAGCAATTCTGATAATCGTTCTGAGCATCTTTATTCTATTATCAACGCTTGCAGTTACTCCTAGCCAAGCTTTTACAACGCCTACGGTGATCGCGTCGATTACCCCGATACATACTGCAACATCTACGTTTACACCAACACCAACTCCTACTCCTACTCCAACGCCAACAGCAACTTTATCTCCTACTGCTACTATTAGCTATCCGTCGGCACAAGAGATCAGAGACACACTTAAAGGTGACTTTGCCAAAATCAATGCATCGCTCGAAAAAATTGCACAGCAACCCGGTAACTCTCATATTAGTAATATCGTTGATAATTTGATCTCAAGCTTTATTTGGCAAAGTTTTGTTATAGCTGCATGGCTATTAGGCCTTGCACAAATTTCCCTATGGCTAAAAAGCAGGTGGTTGAAAATTAAACAAGATGGCGCGGAAGATCAATTTTCTAAGTTTGATGAATTGGCTAAAGCAATAGGCACGGGACTTATATTCAGTTTAGCAATGTTAGTAGCCTATTTCTTTATTCCGTTGTTAGTTATGCTTGGGCAATCGGTTATACAGTCAATCGCTCAATTGGAGTTGTTTTCTGTTTCTCAAAAGCTCGATAATATCGAAACACTCCTTCGATCCGAGAAGAATAACTCAGCGTTAATCCCTGCTGCACAACAAACCTATAAAGTGGATGTCAATCCAATAATTCTAGTTGGGTTGTCGCTGAGTGTGCTGATAAATATATGGCTTATCTTTCTCTTCAGTTCCTCAAAGAATCGACTTCATGTGTATGAAGCCAATGCTCAATCTATCAACACTGTTGACAAAAGGTTGTTGCCCGCGATAGCTCTAGCGATCATCTTGATACTCCTGCCTTACCCTGTTGACACCATTCTTATACCGTTTCTAATTCGATATTTCATCACCGCATTTTTTGATGTTGTCCTGATTTATCCAAACCTTGACCTACAAAAAATTGTTGCCAAGCATTATTCAACATTAATCTTTTTGGCTGTATTTGGTGTTTGGGTTGATTTTTTTAAAGTCATAGACAGATATTTTTATTCGTTATGGAATATTGCTCAAGATTTAATTAGGGCAAATATAATTATGGTAAATCAGACTCCAAATTCGCCTTATATTCCGACCTCTGCTCTTATAAATGCCATGTGGAATATGTGGCCAGTTATACTTGCCGTCATTATAGCGATACCTAATTGGATACAACTTAAAAGGTTGTTGAAAGAAACTACAATTCCGAAATTACTCCGATCCATAAAGACCTTAGAGAGATAGATCTGTTCAACGTTTTATTGGTGCGGTAGATAAAATATACGCGGAAGCGATTGCCAATGGCACAGCGATTGAAGGGGAATGGGAAAGTGATTAAAACAAAACGCGCGACTGAATTTTCAGTCGCGCGTTTCTTTTCAAGTGCCCCCACGGAGATTCGAACTCCGGTTTTGGCCTTGAAAGGGCCGCGTCCTAG
>Ga0082335_1006665_pt1 | contig 14646 bp, 17 predicted proteins | sample Subgrocontami58m_FD_72375 | JGI IMG/M metagenome (GOLD analysis project Ga0082335, IMG submission 72375) | Subsurface groundwater microbial communities from S. Glens Falls, New York, USA - GMW37 contaminated, 5.8 m (SPADES assembly) (version 2) ...
TAAAATCGAATATGCCCGCCATGAGAAACATGAAGGATGTGAACATCAGAGCAAACTCAATGAGGCTCTGGCCGGACTCTTCCCGTCTGCCTTTAAGCCCGACCGCCGACGCACTTCCATCATTTCTGACGCCGCGGCCTGCTGCGGTAAGGTGATCAAACCCTCGCACGGCCTGCGTACTCATGGCAGCCTGCGTATGCGCACCGTGCGGGGGATATCAATGGTCCCCACCAGAGGTCCGTACGGGCCCAGCGCGCTCCATCGGTATGACACCGTCACGTCCACGTACCTGTAGCTCTGGCTGTCCGTGCTTGTGGAGCAGCTCACTGATGGGTTGCAGGTTGAACCCACGCTGGAGGTTGTAGAGGGACACGTATCCGTGTAGCCCAGGCCGACAAGAAAATCCCGAATAACCACGTCTCGGATACGCGTTGGTGTCGTGGTGTTGATGGCGGTCGTGTTGTTTTCGGTGGGACAGCAATAGGACGTTGACGAGGCGCACCCCCCGGCAGTGCCGTATCTGAGCTTGTTGGCAGCCCACAGGGAGCTGTGGAAGGCCGCGTTGTTGACGGTGACGACGGCGTACATCGCGCGGCCGAAGTCTACCGCGCCCAGCATGAGCGTGGTGAGCATGGGCAGCAGCAGGGCAAACTCCACCAGCGCCTGCCCGCTGCTCCTCCGGGGACCGCGGCGCTTCAAGAACCGGTTCGCCAGCCTCTTCATCGTGCCTGCAGGGGTCTCCTCATAAATGTGAATGCCACGGATGGCTCCCGCCTTCTGTTTTATCGTAAAGTACACTGACTTGTCTATGACGTAGCTCACAGTGGCCGGCTAAGTGGGTTACTCAGACGAGAATATGCGGCGAAGTGGAAGCCGCAGTTCCGGGAGAACTATCGACTCAAGCTCATCCTCGCTGCCGTATGACCCAAGACGCTGAAAACCCCTCTGTCCCAGGGTGAAGACGTCCACCGTGTGCGTTGTAGGGTCAACAAGCCAGTACTCCCGCACACCATAGCGGGCGTACACGGTGGCCTTGAGGGTCCTGTCTCTTGCCTCGCTGCTGGGAGAGAGCACCTCTATGACAAGGTCCGGCGCGCCCCTCACCCTATCGGTCACGATACTCATGCGTTCGTTTGAGATGAACAGGATGTCCGGTTGCAGCACATTGTGTTCGGAGAGGACCACGTCCAATGGGGCGACGAAGACTTCGCCTAATCCTCGCTGTGTCACAAAATTGTGCAGCTCTAGAACAAGGCGCACTACAATTCTTTGATGTTCGGTGGCAGGCGAAGGTGGCACAAGAAGTTCTCCTTCAATGAGCTCATAGCGTTCCGTGTCGGAAGTAGCCATATAGTCATGGACGGTGAATTTGATACGGGGGTTGACTACCATATCGCTCCTCGCTTCATCCTGGCAGGCTCAATATGTTCATGTTTTTCCTAAATCGTGGGGAAAGCTCGTTCTAGAGGGAACCGAAGTCCGGGTAGCAAAGGAGATACCAACTCCTCTCCGCTGTGGAACAATTGGAATCGCTGGAAGCCGCTTTGTCTGAGGACCAGCACTTCCACCGTGTGCGTTTTGGGGTCGACCAGCCAGTATTCCCTTACACCGTGTCGCGCGTACACGGTGGCCTTTAGTGTCCTGTCTCTTGCTTCGCTGCTGGGAGAGAGCACCTCTATGACAAGGTCCGGCGCGCCCCTCACCCGATCAGTCAAGATACCCATGCGTTCATTTGAGATGAACAGGATGTCGGGTTGCAGCACATTGTGCTCGGAAAGAAATACATCAAGCGGCGCGATGAAAACTCTACCCAAATCGTTGTTCTGAACGAACTCACGAAGAAATGCGAACAGTTCACCAATTATCTGCTGATGCTCAGGCGTAGGCGAAGGCGGCACAAGAAGTTCTCCTTCAATGAGCTCATAGCGTTCCGTGTCGGAAGTAGCCATATAGTCATGGACGGTGAATTTGATACGGTGATTGACTGCCATGGTGTTTGTTTCTCCTCAGCCCTGCTGGAACAGCCCGCTCTTGCCGCCGTCCTTGGTGGTCACCCGCAGGTCTGTGATGCGCATCGCGCGGTCCACCGCTTTGCACATGTCGTAGAGGGTCAGCGCCGCGACGGAGGCCGCGGTGAGGGCTTCTATTTCGACCCCGGTCTGGCCCCTTGTCCGCACCGTCGCCGCGATCTCTACGCAGGAGCGCTCCTTGTCGGGAGAGAACGCTACGTCTACGTGGGTGAGCTGCAACGGATGGCACATGGGAATGAGGTCGCTGGTCTTCTTTGCCGCCATGATCCCAGCGATCTGGGCGACCGTAAAGACGTCCCCTTTGGCGATGCCGCCGGAGAGGATGAGGGCCAGGGTCTCCGGCTGCATATGGATGGCCCCTTTAGCGACCGCCACCCGCTCTGTCTCGTTTTTTGGGGATACGTCAACCATGCGGGCGTGTCCCTGCTCGTCGAGATGAGAAAGGCGGGGCTCAGGCCGCAGGGGCTGAGTGGAGCTTGCCACGGACGCCTCTTGCGCGGCGTATAAAACGCCGGCGCGCTCACCCCATGCAGGGTCGGCGGCGGCAGCGACCGCCAGGCGGTCTGCCTCTTCATTGAGCACGGTTCCGTTGTGCCCCCGCACCCAGTGCCAGGCGATCTTGCGCCGCTGCGCAAGCGGGTCCAGACGCGCCCAGAGATCGTGGTTCTTTTTGCGCTGCCAGCCCTTGGTCATGGTGTTGATGAGGTACTGGCTATCGGTATAGAGCGCGACGTTCACGCCCTCTGCTATCTGCTCCAGGCCTTTGATGGCAGCCAGGATCTCCATGCGGTTGTTGGTGGTGCGATCTTCATGGCCGGCATGCCACTCTGCGGCGCTTGCACGGGTTATCACGGCCGCCCAGCCGCCGGGGCCGGGGTTGCCGGAGCACGCGCCGTCGGTGTAGATCTCTATGGACGCTTCGATTGGAGGTGGGCTCATGTGCTAGCCGCCAATGTGCGACATCTCTACTTTGGGCAGGTCATGGGTCGCCGACGAGCGGATTTCAGAGTAGCGGTCGTCCCGCACTCGCCAGACCGCGCGCAGGAACGCGGCGATGTCCTCGTCGCTCGCCCCCTCGCGAAGAAGGCTCTTGAAATCGTGGCCGACGCTGCTGAATAGGCAGGTGTAGAGCTTGCCTTCAGCGGACAGCCGGGCGCGGGTGCAGTCGCGGCAGAAGGGAATGGTCACCGACGCGATGATCCCGATCTCACCGCTGCCGTCCCTGTAGCGATAGCGGTCTGCCACCTCTCCGCTGTAGTTGGGGTTCACCGGCTCCAGCGGCAGCTCTGCGTTGATGACGTTGAAAATCTCTGAGGCGGGCACAACGTCATCCAACCGCCAGCCGTTGGTGTTGCCCACGTCCATGTACTCGATGAAGCGGAGGATGTGGCCACGCTCACGGAAGTGGCGGGCCATGTCCACAATATCGCCGTCGTTGACGCCGCGTTTGACCACCATGTTGACTTTGATGGGGCTGAGTCCAGCGTCCTCGGCCGCAGCAATGCCGTCCAGCACGCCCTGCACGGGGAAATCCACGTCATTCATGGCTTTGAAGACGTCGTCTCTAAGAGAGTCCAGGCTCACGGTAATGCGCCGCAGGCCGGCGGCCTTCAGGGCCTTTGCCTTCCGGGGGAGCAACGCGCCATTGGTGGTGAGCGTCAGGTCTTTGAGGCCATCGATGGCAGACAGCATCTGGACAAGCCGTTCTATATCGCGACGCACCAGAGGCTCACCGCCGGTGATCCGTATCTTCTCTATCCCGTGGTCGACAAAAATCCTGGCCAGCCGCTGAAGTTCTTCGAACGTCAGGACCTCTCGATGGGGAAGAAAGGCGTAGCCCGGCCCAAAGACCTCTCTGGGCATGCAGTAGGTGCAGCGGAAGTTGCACCTGTCGGTTACCGAGATGCGGAGGTCCCTGAGGGGACGGTTTAGGGTGTCTGTTATGGTTGCCACTGGCCTCGGTCCCGCTGAACAAACATATCGCTATCTTTATCTATTGTAGTGGCCTTGCGCAGATGTGGCAAAGAAGTAGTGTGGTGTTTCCGAAATTCGTCGTATATATCCGAGGCCTTGAACTTGTCATGCTGAACGCAGTGAAGCATCTGGCGGGGGGCGGCACCATCAAAGATTCTTCGCTTCGCTCAGAATGACATTAGTGTAGAACTTCAGGGACACCACACTAGCAATTGAATTGGACAATTGACCCGAAACCATCCCCGGTGTACCCTATTCATGAGTTTAGAAACTCCTGAACTCATAGGACAGGAGTGGGACATGCTTAACGGAGACCAGCAGGCCCTCCTTTACGAGGCCCAGGCAGCCATCTGCAAGACCTTCGCCAGCCCCTGGCGGCTGCGCATCGTGGAGGCCCTGGGCGATGAGGAGCGCACCGTATCTCAACTGGTCGAAATCCTCGGTATTCCCAAGAGCAACGTCTCCCAACACCTGGGCCTCATGCGGGAGAAGGGCGTGGTGGACTTCCGTCGCGAGGGCGGCCACGTATTCTACCGGCTGGCCAACCCCAAGATCCTCAGGGCGTGCCGGTTGATGCGAGAGGTGCTCATGGAGCGCCTGGAACGGGCGGGGGAGCTTTCGCGTTTGGAACGTTAGACATGGTGACGCGATGGGAGGCTTCTCGGGGAAGAACGGCCTCGACCAACGGCAGACCGACAAGAAGCACATATTCCGTAACAAATGGAGAAGGGGGACGATCCATGGCAGGGACAACGACGGTGATCCTCGGAGGAGGCGTTGGAGGCCTGGTGACGGCGAACGAGCTGCGCAAACAACTGGATCGCGATCACCGGATAGTCCTCATCGACAGAGAGGCGCGCCACGTTTTTTGGCCCGACCTGCTGTGGCTGGCCGTGGGCACCCGCAAGGCCGAGGACTTTACCCGCGACCTGCACGTTCTGGAACGTAAAGGGATAGAGGTCGTCCGCGGCGAGGTAGAGCGCATAGACCCTGCCCAGCGCAAGGTCTGGAGCAACGGACGAGAATGGACGGCTGATTTTCTCGTGCTTTCCCCCGGAGCAGAGCTGGCGCCTCAGGAGATTCCCGGACTGGCGGAGGCCGGCTTTAACCTCTACACCATTGAGGGAGCATCCGCCCTGCGAGACGCCCGCCAGGGCATGCGTTCGGGGCGAGTGGTGATTCTCATCGCGCGCACCCCCTTCAAGTGCCCCGCAGCGCCTTATGAAGAGGCCATGCTGCTGGAATACGACGCCCGCAAGCGGAAGGTCCGAGATGGGATGGAGTTTGCCATATATTCACCGGAGCCTGGCCCCATGGGCGTCGCCGGCCCGGAAGTTTCCGCGGGCGTGCGGCAGATGGTGGAGCAGCGGGGGATTGCTTACCACCCCCAGCATCAGGTCCAGCGGGTGGACGCGGCCGGCAAGCGTCTCTACTTCGCCAATGGGGAGGAAGCTTCCTACGATTTCCTGGTGTACATTGCTCCCCACGTCGCGCCGAGGGTGGTGCGGGAGGCGGGACTCACGGGGCCCTCGGGATGGGTTCCCGTGGACAGGAACACCCTGGAGACGCAGTTCAGCCAGGTCTATGCCATCGGCGACGTGACGGGCATCCCCCTCTCTATGGGCCTGCCGCTGCCCAAAGCGGGGGTCTTTGCCCACGGCGAGGCGGAGGTGGTGGCACACAATATCGCGCTGGTGGCCAAGGGTGGCCGTGGTCAGCCACGAGCGTTCAACGGCAACGGGGAGTGCTTTGTGGAGGTGGGCGACGGCAAGGCGGGCTTTGGGCGGGGCAATTTCTACGCTGAGCCTCGCCCGGCGGTCAAGCTTTACAATCCCGGACGGCACTGGCACGCCGGCAAGGTCCTCTTCGAGAAAGACTGGCTGCGGCGCTGGTTCTAGGCCGGGGCCAAAAAGAGGAAGCTCATTTCACCTGTCGATGCTTTGGCATAATTGGCATTAGATGTACAATAGACAGAGATAACTAAAAGCAGCGTCATGTTTTACTATTGGTGGAAAGAGCGCACTCTAGAGATGGCACAGGACACTAGACAGAGTACGGAGACGGTAGAACGCCTAGCCGTGCGTTGCATCGCACTCAAAGATGGAGAGCTCTGCAAAGCCGTGTGCGTTGATCTGGGCCTCTACGTCCAAAGCGCCACCCTCCGTGAAGCGATGACTGAGCTGGAAGCGCTTATTCGCTCCTACGTGCAGGACGCCCTGGATGCTGGTATTCCTCCGGAACGGCTTCTCCGTCCGATCCCCAAGGAAGAACGTGCGCGACTTTACGCGAAGCTCTTCTGGGCAGAGCTCAGAGCCTGGTTGGGCGACCTTCTGAGGCGTGGCCGCCGCAACGGGAGCTCCGCCACCCACGAGACCCGCCTCTGCTACGTGTAACACACTTCACGCTGTCCGGTCCCATTTCCGATAGGTTACGCCAGCCCGGCGGGCCACCTCTGGGTGTCCAACATAAACCGCTGCCAGCCTTCGTTCGCTGGCCCCGTCGCCTTCCTACGATTTCCCGTAGAATTTCTCTTGAACCAGCTCGCAGTCTTCTTTCAGAACCCGCCAAAGTTCCGACTTCTCCAGTGGCTCGTGATCGAGCGCTGATCTCATCGCTTCCTCGATCTCGTGCTCGAGCTGTCCGTACCTTACCTGCCCGTCGTGCTTGAAACATATCGTGCGCGCTACTTCATCTAGGTATTGTGACCGCATGTATTCATCACCGTCTCTCCAACTAGCGACATAGCGTTGTGCGAATCCACCGAGCGCTTCATCAAAAGCGCGTTCCTGTTGCATCCGCTTCGGACTTCGAGATCGGCTAGGAGATACGGTGTCGCTCATACTCTCTGCTAGTTCTTCTTCTAGTTTTTGAGTGCTGCCCGATGTCGCCGGAACCTGCTCTTCCAGGGCTAACCGGTACAGCTCGAAGTGGTCGGGGGCAAGCGCTCGAACGCTAATGAAATAGCCAAAGTAACCGCCTTGGCGTATCATATGAGTCTTCGTCATCAGGTCGATTATGTCGCAACTGGTGTCCGGGAGCTTGCCTAAGAGTGGGCTTGTATCGAGCATTGCCTTGACTTCGGTCAGAATATAGCGTTTAGTCCTGTCTAGGAAAATGAGATCGGGAGAAACGCGGAATGGACGAACCTCAAAGGAGAGCCCTTCAACTTGCTCGAGATACCAGCCTGCGATGCCTTCTCCGATCGCACCGATATCGGCGCCGCTAGGCTGTTGGCTCTCAGCGTCATATAGGAGTGGGTGATTGGCCGACCGACGACCGCCCACAGTGAATCCCTCAATGTGCCGACGGGCAAAGTAGGTCGCCAGGTTTGCCACTGCGCCGGAAGCCAGCCGCTCTGAGAAATTATGCACCTCATCCTGGAGTGATGAAGCAATGGTCACGGAAAAGGTGCTGTCCGGACCAGCACTTACTTTCTCTGTAATCCAACGGCTCAGTTTGCGCCGTGTGATCTGGTCACGGGTCTCGCCCATCTTTCGGCGGTCCAGTTGTATGACCTTCTGTTGAACTTCTACGAACATCACCACGAGTGTTTAGCCCCCTCCACGTAGTCATCGCACATGACCGGTCGTAATGAGAATGTTGGACTAACTCGGCCGCTCCGCCATGAGTGTGAACTTCAGCAGAGTGTAACACCTCTCCTCACTAATCTCAACAAACATACCGGTCATACACAATTACCTTGCCCGTCCCTTTGCTCCCTTGCAAAGCGTTTCTGTGAACCGGAGCCGGGTCTACTTTTGTTCGGGCGGCGTGCCCGTCAAGAGAGCCTTCGCCTTCTGGGCTGCCCTAGCGCGGTGGCTGAGGACGTTCTTCTGCACCGTGGGCAGTTCCGCCATGGTCTTGTCCAGATCGGGCAGCAGAAAGATGGGGTCGTAGCCGAACCCGTTCTCTCCACGGGGCGCAGACGCCACAACGCCCGGGCATTCGCCGCGAACATACCGCGTTTCTCCGCCCGGCTCGGCGAGAGCAATGACGCAGACGAAGCGCGCCGCCCGTGGAGCGCCGGGAACGGCCGCCAGGTTCTTCAGGAGGAGCTCGACCCGTTGCATGTCCGTCAATCCCGCCCCGCCGTACCTTGCCGAGTAGACCCCGGGCTGGTTGCCGAGCGTTTCAACCTCTATCCCTGAATCGTCCGCCAAAGTAAGAAGCCCGCTTGCCCGGGCATATGCCCCGGCCTTCAAGCGGGCGTTCTCTTCGTATGTAATCCCCGTTTCCTCGACAGTCTGTGTGATGCCCAGGTCACTAAGGCTCACCAACTCGTACGGGATGCCTGCCAGCAGTTCCTGGAACTCCGCAAACTTGCCCTGGTTGCCAGTTGCAATAAGGAGTCTGGGCATCTTTTAAGGCGCTAGCGAATGTTGAACTCCTTGTCGAGTTTTTTCATGGTGTCGGTCAGGCCGGTGTAGGCAATCTCCGCTTGGGACGCCATGGCCACGCCAAAGAAGCCCTGCCGTCGTATCTCGATGGCCTTCTGCTGGACGTGCAGCCGGGTATAGTCCCAGGAGCCGTCACCGAAGAAGTCGTTATAGTTCTTGGAAAAGTGGCCCTGCCCGTCCATGGAGAAACCAACACAGGAGACGATGGGCAAGCAGAAGGCGCCGGCCACCGGCGTGTTGATAGCCACCGGCATCAGGGGCATGGTGTGGGAGCCGCGAGCGTCGCCTGTGACGAAATGGCCGATGAAGTAGGGCTCGATAAGCTCCTCCGGGGCGGGGAAAATACCCTGATTGCGGACCAGCGCAATTGGGTCGTCCTTGCCGGTATACTTGCCCGCGATGTTGTGCAAGCGAGTGGCCGAAACCGAGACCACCTGCTCATTGGGGTATGCCCGAGAGTGGATGGCCTCAATGGCGAAGCGGTCCATGTCCCGCAGTAAGGCCGCAACATCCCACGCGCGTTCCGGCACGTCCAGCTTGATGATCCTGTCACCGTCCTTGGCGTCCATGTCGATGATGGTAAGGGTGAACCCTTCATGCAGGAGAGGGCTCAGCAGGAGGCCGCCGTTGTGCATCGGGTCGCAGAATGCCAGGTAGAGCGGGAGATTGTAGGCGCCGGGGGCGCACTTGTCTGCGGCATACACCATGAAGGACTCGGCGGGACGGTAGGAGGGCAGGGGATCGAACTCGATTTCGGCGACCGCCGGCCCTGCGCCGCGGACATTGCCTGAAGGCGCGTCCACCAGCAGGTCCTGGCCCGCTCCGTAATTGCCCTGTTCCTTGGCGACGTTTGTCGCTGCGATGAAGGCGTCCCAGGCGACACCGATGTGGATCTCTGTATTGCCCACGCCCTTGGTATGCGACATAATCATGGCGATGTCATCACCCGTGTGGGTAATCATGCCGTCGATTACAGTGCCCTTGCGCATGGCCTCATTGAGCTGTTTTTGCACAGCCTCCAGCATCTCCGGGGTGGGTTTTGTGTGCCCACCAATAGACCCAACGTCAGCTTTAATAACACTAAGTGTAATCACTAATTTCCCCTTTCACGTGGCAATGCCACCAATTCGTAGATCGGCGGCACCGTCTTAAGACGTTTGATACTGTACCAGTGCCCAAGTGGGGTGTCAAGGTTATGCTATAATCTTGCTGACAAGCGGCATGTTTTCCTCTCATCCTTTCTCGCGGCCCTGTGTGTATGACCTACCAAGAAGCGTTCGGCTATTTATTTAGTTTTACCAACTTTGAGGAGATCTCGCCTCGCGACCTTGCTGCGGAGAACTTCAACCTGAAGCGCGTGGAACATCTGCTGGCATTCCTGGGAGATCCGCACCTCGGCCGGCTTACGGTGCATATCGCCGGCACCAAGGGCAAGGGCAGCACAGGCGCGATGACGGCATCCGTGCTTCAGGCAGCCGGATACAGGACCGGCTTCCTTAGCTCACCCCACCTGATTGCGTTTGAAGAGCGAATTCAAATAGCGGGAAGCCCCATCTCACAGCAGGCATTCCTGGTGGGAATGCAGGAGCTTCGCCCGGCGGTGGAGGCATACCATCAAGACGCACAGTATGGGCGTCTCACCACCTTTGAACTCATGACTGCCCTGGCATTCGTGTGTTTCCAACGCGAGGGGGCAACCGCTCAGGTCCTTGAAGTGGGGATGGGCGGCCGCCTGGATGCGACCAATGTCATACCCGCGCCCGACCTCTGCATAATTACACCCATCAGCTATGACCATACGGAAGTGCTGGGCAATACCCTGGCCGCCATTGCGGGGGAGAAAGCGGGCATTATCAAAAAGGGGTGTCCCGTGGTGATGGCGCCCCAAGAAGAAGAGGCCAAACGGGTGATCGCCCAGCGCTGTTACGCACTGGATGCCCCGCTCATCGATGTCGAGAAGCGGGCTGCGTGGAAGCGCAGCAGCCAGAGTCTGGACGAACAGTGTTTTTACCTGCACACCTTGAAGACTGGTTTCGAGCTTCGCATTCCGCTGTTGGGCGCGTTCCAGATGGAGAACGCGGTGACTGCCGTGACTGGCATTGAGCTGCTGCGGGAACGGGGCGTTCCCATCACCAGAGAAGCCATTCAACAGGGACTCGCTCAGGTGCGTTGGCCCGGGCGGCTCCAGATTTTGGAGCGTAACCCGCTTCTGGTGGTGGATGGCGCCCACAATGTCGCCTCTGCCCGACGCCTCGCCGAGGCCCTCCAAGCTGACCTGCCTCATCAGCGGATATTTTTCGTGATAGGCACATCAGCGGACAAGGACATCGATGGCATCGCCAAGGAGCTTGCTCCACTGGCGGAGACTGTTTTTGTGACCCGGTCGGCTTCACCCCGTGCCGCGCATCCGCAACGCGTGGCCGATGCCTTTGCAGCGGCCGGCGTTACTGCGCACATGGTCGAGAGTGCTGCGGAGGGTATTGCGTGCGCCCGTGATAGGGCAACAGCGGACGACTTGATCTGCGCAACCGGGTCGCTCTACATCGTGGGTGATGTGCTGAAGCACCGCCTTACGGCGACCCTTGCAGAGGCCTGGTGATCGCGCCCTGTTGGGGAAAGCTTCAGCAAGATCGAATCATTATGTGGTGTCCGGTGTTCTTTGTTAGGGAGACATTCAGGGGGTAGAGAAGGTTATGGTGGATAGTCCAATGTTGCATGGCAGAAAACGGGTCGTCATCACTGGCATGGGAGCCATTACGCCGGTAGGACTCAACGTGGCTGACTACTGGGATTCCCTTGTGAAGGGGAAATCCGGCTTCGGCCCGATAACGCGCTTCAACAGTGACGGTTACCCCACCACCATTGCAGCAGAAGTCAACGACTTTGATCCCAAACTGTACATGGATGCCAAAGACGTCCGACGTATGGCTCGGTTCAGCCAGTTCGCGGTGGCGGCAGCCCGTATGGCCATCGACGATGCACATCTGGACCTGGCGCAGGAGGATACCACTCGGATCGGTGTGTTGTTGGGGAATGGCAACGGAGGCCTCCCGAATGTGGAGGATGGAGTGAGGACTATGGTGGCCAAGGGTGGCAGCCGCATCAATCCGTTCCTCATGCCGATGGAGCTCCCCAACATGGGCGCCGCCCAGGTCAGCATCATCTTTGGACTGCGGGGTTACAATTCGACGGTCATCACCGCGTGCGCGGCAGCAACCCAGGCTATCGGCGAAGCAACCGAGATTATCCGTCACGGGAGAGCCGATGTGATGCTCACCGGAGGCAGCGAGTCCGCCATAACGGAACTTGCCCTGGCAGGGTTCTGCGCCCTCAGGGCCCTCTCCACTCGCAACGATGATCCACAGGGCGCCAGCAGGCCTTTTGATAAGGACAGGGACGGCTTTGTGGCGGCAGAGGGCGCAGGTATCCTGGTGGTGGAATCTCTAGAGCACGCTCAGGCGAGAGGCGCACAAATTCTGGCGGAGATCACGGGTTATGGCGCTTCAGCTGACGCCTATCACATTGTCGCTCCGGACGAGGATGGTTCGGGAGCAGTGCGCTGCATGCAGCTTGCTATTCAGGATGCAGGGCTGACTTCCGCGCAGATTGACTACATCAACGCACATGGCACCTCCACACCGCTCAACGACATGACAGAAACGCTGGCCATCAAACGGCTCTTTGGCGAGGGCGCTTACGCCATCCCGGTGAGTTCAACCAAGTCCATGGTTGGTCACTTGCTGGGCGCTTCGGGTGGCGTGGAAGCCATTGCCTGCGTCAAGACGATTCTGGACGGTATCATTCATCCCACCATCAACTACGAGACGCCCGATCCCAAGTGCGACCTGGACTATGTGCCCAATGTCGCGCGAAAGGCTTCCGTAAGAACGGTGCTCTCCAACAGCTTTGGCTTTGGCGGCCAGAACGCATCCCTGGTGTTCCAGGCGTTCCATCCATAGCACCCTATGCAGCTGCTGCTCCTCGTTCGGTTTGAAGGGCGTGCGTGGAAAGCACATGGCGATGGCGCCAGGGTCGCCGTAGCGGCTACGGAGATGCGGTTCGCTTGCAGGGTGGCTGATTTCACAGTGGCTTCATGAAGGACCCGGACGAGCTTTCTCCAGCGCTAAGACTTCTCATTGCTGGAGGAATAGTCTTTGGCGTCGTTTTCGGTGGCTACTTCCTCCTCACCAATACCCTCGTAATCTTGCCGATCACCATGCTCGTCCTGGTCGCCATCGGCCTGCGTAGCTGGTTTTCCAGAGACAGTAAGGACGCATGAAAAGGGGCTTTCTCTCGAGAGAAAGCCCCTTTTGACTGTCCAATAATTTCAGCTATTTGGGAGAGAGGGAACCCGCAAGCACCTCATCAGGGAGCATTTCTCGCAGAATCTTTTCCAGGGCCATGGTGTGGCTGCACAGTTCTCTTTCGGCAAAGAAATCGCAGGTACAATGCCAGCGTTTGTCCTGGAGCACCACCGTATGATCGTCATTCTCGCCTCTGAAAGTCACGCCTATCTGGTTGATGCTGACTCGAGAGGGCTCCTGGGCGTAGAGCTTGGCCTTTTCGATCTTGCCGATGAGACTTGAGTTCAATTAACCCTCCTCTACCGAGACTGCTATGGCTTCACGACAAAAAAAGACACCAGGATAAATTTCCTGGCGCTCTCATATGCCGTTTTGTGGGAATCCAGACCACTCATCGCGGGGACTCCTTACTCGAAGTAATATAACTATCGCGCAGGGCAAAAACGATGTCAAGCACCCGTATTCACTCATCTAAAATGTTACCGAAACGGGTATGGTTCACTCAGCTAAAAATGTTACTGAGGGGACAATGCCGATTGATGACAGGATGACGGTGAACGAGCGACGAAAGTATCTGAAGCTGATGACGCTGCGCTACGCAGGGGCGAACCGGGCGGGGCGAGGAGCTTTGTTGACCGAGATGGCGGCAGTCACCGATTTGCACCGAAAGAGCCTGGTGCGGTTGCTGCACGCGACGAGCCTGGAACGGGCGCCAAAGCGGCCACGCGTCCGGCGCCGGCGCTACGGCCCGGAGGTGGCCGACGTGGTGCGGGTGGTGTGGGAGAGCTTGGACTACGTCTGCGCCGAACGGCTGACCCCGGCGTTGCTGGCGACGGCCCAGCGGCTGGCGCAGTGGGAAGAGCTGGTGCTCACGCAGGCCCTGGAAGCGCAGCTCGCGGTCATCAGCCGTGCCACGGTGCAGCGCCTGCTGCAACGGTTCCAGCTCGATACGCCGAAGTTGCCGCGACGTAAGCCGCAGCCGCCGAACCGGGTGCTGCGCGGCGTGCCCATGGAGCGGCTGTCCTGGGCCACCACCGTACCGGGCAGCTTTGAGACGGACTTGGTGCATCACTGCGGGCCGGTAGCCGCAGGGACCTACGTCCACACGCTGCAGCTGGTGGACATCGCCACCGGCTGGAGCGAACGGGTGGCGGTGCTGGGTCGCAGCCAGGAGCAGATGGAAGACGGCTTCCGTCGGGTACAAACCCGGCTGCCCTTCCCCACCTTCGGCGCACCTGCACCCGGATAACGGCAGCGAGTTCTTCAACGACCACCTGATCCGCTACTTCGGCGAGGAAGTCACTGGACTGAAGCTCAGTCGCAGCCGCCCGTACCAGAAGAACGACAACCGGTTCGTGGAGCAGAAGAACGCCACGCTGGTACGGGCCTACCTGGGCTACGGCCGGCTGGAGACCCTGCGGCAGTATGCAGCGGTGAATGCGCTCTACGACCAGCTCTGGGTGCCGGAGGTACAACCTGTTCCAACCGGTGCTGCACTTGGTGGGCAAGGAGGTGGTGAACGGCAAGCTCACCCGGCGGTGGGACCGGGCGCAGACGCCCTACCAGCGGCTGCTGGCCAGTGGCATCCTGTGCGAAGAGCAGGAAACCCGCCTGGCTCAGCTCTACGCGGCCACCAACCCGCGGCAGTTGCGGGAGGACATCTACCGAGCTATCGCACAGCTCTGGCAACCGGCAGACCAAAGAAAGGAGGCGGCTGTCTCCGGTAACAGTTCTAAATGAGTGAACTACCTCCCCTCGGTAACATTCTTATGTGAGTTGACACGGCACCATGTTGCTTGAGCTTGTTTCACTAAGAGTTGACGGGACAGGTCAGGAGCGTCGGGACTCCACGGCAACCAAGGGCGAGGAGGGGAGCCGGGGGTCGGTGACCACTGAACCAGCGAGACGAAGGCGCTTGCGGCTCGATACGGGTGCGTGGAG
>Ga0082335_1006666_pt1 | contig 14645 bp, 10 predicted proteins | sample Subgrocontami58m_FD_72375 | JGI IMG/M metagenome (GOLD analysis project Ga0082335, IMG submission 72375) | Subsurface groundwater microbial communities from S. Glens Falls, New York, USA - GMW37 contaminated, 5.8 m (SPADES assembly) (version 2) ...
AACAGAAGCTCACCCGGTGGGTGAACGTGCGGCGACGCGACAATTCTCAGCAAAGCGCTCATCCGTGCATATCCGTGTAATCCGTGGTGGGCCCGAATTGCGGAATTCAGGTTCAGTCGGATCCAGGTGGAACGCGACCTCCGGGCGCGTTCTTGCTGCGGATACGACGGCGCCCGGAGGTCGCCGTCCACCGCGTGGCGATTACTTTTCCATCGCCGTCGCCATGGCGGCGGGCGTGCGCTGCAGCCATGACCAATTGAAGGCCTTTGCCAGATCGACGAGCTGCTGCGCCGTGAGCGGCTTTACGAGGTACGAATTTGCCCCGAGACTATAGGAGCGACGGACGTCCGACGGTTCGTTGGAGGAGGTCAGCACCACGACGATCAGGCTTTCCAACTGGCGCTGGCTCCGAATCCACGCGAGCACCTCGTGCCCCGACATGAGCGGGAGTTTGAGATCGAGGAACACGATTGCCGGCAGCGCATAGCGCGTGGGGTCCTGGTAGCCTCGGGCGCCGGAAAGATAATCGATGGCCTGCTGGCCGCTCTCGACGACGAAGACGGGGTTCGCCACGCCGGCGCCCCGCAGCGCGTGTTTCATCAGGAAGACGTCGTCCTCGTTGTCCTCCACCAGCAGAATCGCGTTCGCGTTCGTCATAGGTTGATCGTCTGGACCACAGATGCCGGGCCTCCCTCAAAAGTCGGCACGGATTTCATGCTTCGCCAGCTGGAACATGAAATACTTTCCCCGAAATTTCGCCACGGGTGGGACACCCCATGGGACCGTGCGGTTTCGTAGCGCGCCGCGCGTCCTATTCCAGTGTGCATTCAAGATGAGCGCTATTTGGGTGGGGCCGGCTCTCCGAGCCGGCCTTAGTTTGACTCGCAAATACACGCGGGAACTCAGGCCGGCTCGGAGAGCCGGCCCCACCTGCACTCCCGCTTCATTCGTCTCAACTTGGAAGCGAATTGGAATTACTCGTACCGCAGCGCTTCGATTGGGTCGAGCGACGCGGCCTTCCACGCGGGGTAAAGTCCGAAAATAATCCCGATGCCACCGCAGACGAGCAGCCCGATGCCGGTCCACAGCCACGGCGTCGCGATCTGCATGTTCATCACCGAGGCGACGATGTCGCCGCCCCCCACGCCGACCACCACCCCCACCACGCCGCCGATCAGGGCGAGCACGACCGCCTCGATCAGGAATTGCACGAGGATGTTGCGCTTCTTCGCCCCGATGCTCTTGCGCACGCCGATCTCCTTCGTCCGCTCGGTCACGCTCACGAGCATGATGTTCATCACGCCGATGCCCGAGGCCAGCAGCGCAATCGCGCTGATGATCAGCGCCCCGATCGCCACCACATCCGCGATTTGATTGAACGCCTCGATCAGCGACTCGTTGGAGAACACCTCGAAATCGTTCGGATCCTCCGGGTGCAGCCCGCGCACCAGCCGCATCGCCCCAATCGCTTTTTCCTGCGTCGCCGGCAGCTCGGCCTGGCTGAACGCCTGCACGTTGATCGCAATCGAGCGAAAAGAGCGGCCGTAGATTGCGAGCCAGCGCGTGACCGGCGTCAGCACCCGGTTGTCCTGGCTCGAACCGAACGAAGTGCCCTTCGAGGCGAGCACGCCCACCACCGTGTAGTTCTGGCCGCCGATGCGGATCAGTTTCCCGAGCGGCTCGTCGTTCGGAAAGATCTTCTGCACGACGTCGGCGCCGAGCAGGCAGACGGGCCGGCCGTATTCGACGTCGTCCGGCCCGATGTTCCGGCCGGCGGCGACATCGTAGTTGAAAGCGGTGATGTAGTTCTCGTCGGTGCCGAGCAGGCCGACATTGGGGTTGGTCTTGCGATCGCGATAAATCACGGTGAGGCCTCCCCGGCCCATCACGACGTTCACCCGGGCCGCATCGCCGAGCTGTTCCTTGAAGCGCGTCGCGATCGAGTAGGTGATATCGCGCCGGTTCCGGTACTTCATCCACGCGTCGTGCGAAAAACTGATCGGCGGCCACTTGCTGATCTCGAAGCTGTTTGCACCCAGTACGTTCAAGCCGCTCTCGATCGAAGAGCGCATCGCGTTGATCAGCGTCATCACGAAGATGATCGAGAACACGCCGATCGACATGCCGACGAGCGTGAGCGCCGAGCGCAGCTTGTTCGCGCCAAGCGAGGAGAAGGCCATCCGGAAGATTTCGGCAGTGCGCACGGGAGAATTTTCGATTTTAGATTCTCGATTTTCGATTTCGCGTCAGGAGGGTCTTGCGCGATGCCACCATGATCGCGGTCAATTCACCCGCCTCGGCATGCAACGGCGCAATCTTTTCTGCCGGCATCAGTCCGTGATCGATTACCAGCTCCAGCCAGAAGGCCGACTCATCGGCCTCCTCCTCGACGACGGAAATCTTGGAGATCATCTCGGCGGTGGATCGCGACCGACAGGCCGCGCGATAATTGGCACCGACGGACGTCCCCGAACGGCCCAATTGTCCGGCCAGGACGCGACCCGAGCGCGATTCCGGCAACGAATCGATCAACTTCAATGTGCGCAACGCGAACGTTTTCGTTCGTTGTTTCAGTTCAGCCTCATTCATCGGAATCGAAAATCGAGAATTGAAAATCGAAAATTCCCCTCATTCATACCGCAGCGCGACCACGGGATCCAGTTTGCTCGCCATCAAGGCCGGCACGTACCCGCTGAGCACGCCGGCGAACACCGACATGCCGAGGGCGACCAGCACGAGGCTGATCGAAAACACCAGCGGGAACGCGGGGAAGAGCACGCCGGCGGCGGCGAACAAGCCCCAGGCAACCAGCAGTCCAATCAGCCCGCCGAGCAGGGCGATGCTGACGGCTTCGATCAGGAATTGCAGCAGGATCGTCCGCCGGCGCGCCCCGAGCGCCTTGCGCGTGCCAATCTCCTTCGTGCGCTCCTTCACGCTCACGAACGTGATGTTCATGATGTTGATCGCGCCGACGAACAGCGCCAGGCCGGTGATCCCGAAGCCCGCGCGCGCGATCCAAATCTTGGTCGGCTCGATCTGCTCGCGCACGACCTGCTGGCTGTTGATTTCGAAATCGTCCTTCTGCTCGGGCCGCAACCCGCGCAGCCGACGCATGATTCCGCGCAGCTCATCGATCGCCTCGTCTTTCCGCGCCAGGTCGAACTGCACGCGCACATTCGGATCCGCCCACCGAATCGGGAAGATCCGGCCGAACGCCGACAAGGGCAGGATCACCTGCGAGTCCCAGCTGAAGAGTCCGAGGAAGCTGCCCTGGCGCGCGGCGACGCCCACAACGGTGTAAATCTGGCTGCGAATCCGCACCGTCTTGCCCAGCGGCGATTCGTTGGGAAACAGCGCGTCCGCCACATCGAAACCGATCACCGCGACGTTGCGCCCGCCCCGGCTCTCGATCTCCGTGAAGAACCGGCCTTCCTTCATGTCGGATTTCACGATGCGCCCGAGGTCGGCCGTCGTGCCGACGATCCGGATATTGTTCACGCGATACTCGTTGCGGAGCACGGCGGCGCCCCAGTCCGCATCGGGCACGGCGACCTTGAGCGCGCTCTCCGGGTGCTCCCCGATCCAGTCGTTGATCGGCTGAGCGAAATTCACGTCGATGTCGCGGCGGTTGCGAAACACCCACCAGTCCGACGACGCGTCGCGCCAGGGCCACTTCGTCACGTACAGCACGTCGTCGCCGAACCCGGCCAGGCTGCGTTCGACGCCCGCGTCGATCCCCAGGATCGCCGTGCCCATCAGCGTCACGGCCACGATGCCGATGACCACGCCGAGGGCGGTGAGCGTCGAACGCAGCTTGTTCGCGCGGACCTGGGCCAGCGCAATCCGGACCGACTCGTTGAACTCGCGCCAGAACCGCTGCCAGCCGTAATCGAACACGCCGAATACGAGGCCGGCGAGGGCGAAGACGATGAACGCGGCGCGATAGAACTGCACCACCGCGGGGTTGAAATGCAGGAACCCGAGCGCGACCGAAGCCACCAGGCAAACCGGCACGACAAGCAGGCACGTCCGCCAGCCGATTCCAGCGATCACGCTCATGGCGGAAAAATCAGAAGGCCGGCGCATCGGACTCGATCAGTCCGTCGCGCAGCCGCACGATGCGCCGCGCGTGGCGGGCGATGTCCTCTTCGTGCGTCACCACGATGATGGTGTTGCCCTGTTCGTAGAGCTGCTCGAACAGCTCCATGATCTCCTCGCCGGTCCGCGAGTCGAGGTTGCCCGTCGGCTCGTCGGCGAGGATGATCGACGGATCGTTGACCAGCGCCCGCGCGATGGCGACGCGCTGCCGCTGGCCGCCGGAAAGCTCGTTCGGCTTGTGGCCGACCCGATCGCCCAGTCCGACGTTGACCAGCGCCCGGCGCGCCTTCTCCAACCGGTCGTGCTTTGGCAGTCCGCCGTAAATCAGCGGCAGCTCGACGTTGTGCAGCGCATTCGAACGCGGAAGCAGGTTGAACGTCTGGAAGACGAAACCGATTTCGCGATTCCGAATCTCGGCCAGCTCGTCGTCGACCATTTCGGCGACGCTCTTGCCGTTGAACTCGTAGCGGCCGGACGTCGGGGTGTCGAGGCAGCCGAGCATGTTCATCAGCGTCGACTTGCCCGAGCCCGACGGCCCCATGATCGCGAGGTATTCGTTGCGGTGAATCTTCACCGAGACGCCGCGCAAGGCATGGATCGTCTCCGCGCCCATCTTGTACAGCTTGGTGACGCCATCGATCTCAATGACGAGCGGGCCTGGCGTGCGAACCTTGCGCGATTCCAGGATGGCGGCGGAGGGAGGAGGAGGCGTCATGAAATTTTCGATTGGTGATTTTCGATTTTCGATTGGTCAGGAGCGGCCAAATCGAAAATCGAGAATCCAAAATCCAAAATGATTTACTTCTTCGGCTCCTCTTTCTTCTTCGGCTTCTCGAGCGCGACTTCCATGTCGTCTTTCAGCGTCCGGGTGATGACACCGTAGCTGCCGCTGACGACTTCGTCGCCGGGCTTGAGCCCGGACTTGATCTCGATGTGCGTCGTGTCCTGCACGCCGGTCTCGACGTTGACCAGCTTCACCTTGTTGGCGGAGCGATTGAACAAAAAGGCGACGCGCTGCAGGTTGTCGCGATCGGTCTTCTCGGCCTGTTTCTGCGCGGCGACGTTGACCGCCGTGGCCGCGCCGTCGCCTTTCAATTCGCTGGCCTTCTTCTCGCGGTCCTTCGCCACCTGCTCGATCGTCTTGGCGCCTTCCTTCGAGCGCACGGTGACGCTCTGAATCGGAATCGCGACGACGTTCTCGACCGTCTTCGTCTCGATGTCGGCATTGGCGCTCATGCTGGGCCGCAGCGCGACATCCTTGTCGACGATCCGGATCTTCACCTGGAAATTCGTGACTTCGTCCTGCGTGTTCATGCCGGTCACGCGCGCGGCCGCGCCGATTTCCTTCACCTCGCCGGCGAACTTCCGGTTGGGGAACGCATCGATGGTGACCTTGGCCTTGTCGCCCACCTTGACGTTGACGATGTCGTTCTCGTTCACGTTCACGCGGACCTCCATGGCGTTGAGGTCGGCCACGCGCATCACTTCCGCGCCACCGTACGAGCCGACGCCGGCGACGCGATCGCCAACTTCGTTGTTGAGCGAGCTGACCTTGCCATCGATCGGCGCGTAAATGGTCGTCTTCGTGAGCTGGTCGCGCGCCTGGTTGAGCGAGCCCTCGGTGCGGCGGATTTGCGCGAGCGCGTTGTCGAGGTTTGCCTGGGCCACCTCGACCGCGGTCTTCGCCGCGGTGTAATCGGAATCGGCGACCAGTTTCTTCGCGAAGAGATCCTCGGTGCGCTTGAGGTCCTCCTGCAGCTTGAGCAGCTGCGCCTTCGACTGCACCGCGAGCGCCTTGGCGGCGACGAGGTTCGCCTCCTGCTGCTCGACTTGCGCCTGGTAATTGTCGGGCCGGATGCTGAGGAGCAGATCGCCCTTCTTGACGACCGCGCCTTCGCGGAAATTCAGCGAGATGATTTCGCCGGAGACCTCCGGCGCAATCTTCACCTCGACCTCCGGCTGCACCTTGCCGGTGGCCGAAACGAGCTGGGTGATCGTCTTGGTGATCGCCTTCTCGACCGTGACGTTGGGCCGCCCCGCGGCGCCTTTCTTCTTGAAGGCCACGATCCCGCCGCCCAGCCCGAGGACGACGATCGTGCCGATGACTACGAACCAAGTGGCCTTGGATTTGCGGGGTTTGACCGTGGCGATGGCAGCCGGCGTGCGCAGCGCTGTTGTGGCGGTGTTCATGGCAGTCAGTTGGGCGGTTGTGGAGGCATTCATCGGAGAGAAAGAGCGGGGGTTAGGCAAGAGGGCGATGCTCGTCCGTGCCGGAAAAATGTGGCCGGCCCCACAACGAGCCGGCCACACGACACAACTGATAACTACGAACGAGAGTGGTACAAACGATTGGCCTGCCGGCTGAAAACCGGTTTGCGACGAACCGACGCGCGTTCGCGACGAACGGCGCGGCGGGCAGAGCCGAAGGACAGGCGGGCATGGCAGCGGACATGCAGCGACAACACCCGCCACCACGAAAAGTTACAGGAAAGTGGAAAGCGCCGGCCCAAACCGGCCGCGGAGCACGCCGAAAACGCGGAACGAGGATTCCGGTTGTTTCAGGGGGAGGAGGCCGGGCAGTGGCTGGTCGGTCGGCGAGCGGAACCCTCAGGGAATGTTCCCGAATGCCAGGTTCACCGCGTTGATCTGGCCGGGCAGACCATCGCCCGCCGGAGCATCCCGCCCGACGGGCCCGGTCGCCGCCGTCGTCTCCTGCGCGAGGATGAAGTTCAGGCTCGGGTGCGCATGAACCGCCAGGAATCGACGGAGAACTCGAGCCCCTTTCCGCTACGCGGGCGTTGATACGCGGCTGTCGTGGTCAAACAAGCGTCCCGCTACGCGAGCGCCGGTTTCGCCGGCAGCGGAATGGCGAGGAACTGCGCCTTCACCACCGCGGGGCCTTCGAGCGTGCGCGCCACCTCCAGGGCGTTGCTCAACGTCACGCCGGTCGGCAGCGAAAAGTCCCCGAGCGCGCGGGCCGGATCGCACACCACCGTGCGCTCGTTGTCCCGATAAAGCAGCACGGTGTGGCCGCGACGGCCCTGGTGCGTATCGACGTAGTACGAGAGCAGCTGCGGCGAGGAAACCGGCCGGCCTTGGGCGAGCCGCGCGCGCAACAGCGCGACGCTCTCGATGAAGCAGCCGTTGGGCAGCGGTCCGGCCGCCGTACCGTCGTCCGGCAGCACGGACCAGCGCTGAAAGCCGGGCTCGATGTCGCGCAGCAGCGGGCCGAAGTCCGCCTTCTCCTGCTCCAGCCTGCCAGCGTGGAGCGAGAAGCTCTGCGTGCCGTTGACGTCGGCATAAAACCACAGCCGACCCATGAATTCGAATACGAGCGCGTAGACGGTGCGCGGATAGGCGCCCGGCCGCGCGCGGTTCTCGACGCGGACGAGCCGCGACCACACGTCGGGACCGAGCAGCGCCTGCGCGCGACGCGCGTGCAGCAACGCGTCGTTCGCCTGCGCGACGACCAGCAACAGGAGCAGTGGGAGGAGCCGGGGTAGGATGCGCACGCCCCCATAAGCGCCGCCACCACCCGAAAGTTTCCCCTATGCGACCGATCGCCGAAAAATCGCGCCGAAGAATTCGCGGCGTGCGGTGAACGAAACAATTTCCCGGCGACGCTTCGAATGACGCGCCCTGCAGAAACGCCGGCCCGCCTCGCTTGAAGCATGCAGGCCGGGTGCCCTCACCCGGCGAGGCGCGGTTCTCTCCCTCCGCTGCGCAGGGAGAACGATCACGATTCAGAAGGCGTCCAAAGAGGTAGGGCGCGACCGCTGGGCGCGCCGAAATGATTCCATGGCTTCGAAGGAAACGCGGCGGGCCCAGCGGTCCCGCCCTACCTTCCGAGCCGGCTTTTTCGACGCCCTTTAAGTCGGAAAAATTCAGAAGAGTGCCCGCGAATCACGCGAATTGACGCGAATGTCAGAGGGGAAGAACGGGACATGGTTGGCGCGGTGTGCCGCCACCTTTCAGTGGAGCGAGTTCTCTCGATAATCTCATTCGCGTTTATTCGCGTCCATTCGCGGGCTACTGCATTGATCCGGCTAAGAGAACGAGAACGATTCATTTCATTCGTCTCAACTTGGAAGCGAATTGGAATCACCGCGCCTGCTTCAGCAGCGTATCGATCCGCTCGTGGTACCCCCGGCTCAGCTTCAGCTTCGTGCCGTCGTGCAGGACCACCGCGTACTCGCCGGCGAAGGACGGGCTCAGTTTCCGCAGCCGATCGATGTTCACGATGGTCGAGCGGTGAATCCGGATGAACCGCCGGGGATCGAGCCGCGCCTCCAGCCGGGCCATCGTCTCGCGCATCAGGTGGGTGCGGCCGCCGCCGTGAAACTTCATGTAGTCGCCGTCCGCCTCGATCCAGTCGATCTCCTCGGCCTTCAGGAAGAAGATTTCCCCGGACGACTTGACGAGAATCCGATCCGCCGCCGTTTCGCTCGCCAACGCCGTCGCGGACGCCGCGTTGTTCTGCTGCAGGTATTCGAGCAGCTGCGTGAGCCGCGCGTGCACGTGGTCGGAGCTGCGGCGTCGCACCGCCTGCTTCGCCCGTTGCAGCGCCGCCCCAAACCGCGCGTCATCGTAGGGTTTCAGCAAATAGTCGACGGCGTTCACCTCGAACGCCCGCAACGCATGCTCGTCGTACGCGGTGACGAACACCACCACCGGCGCCGCGCCCGGATCAATTCCCTCCAGCGCCTCGAAGCCACTCGCGCCCGGCATCTGCACGTCGAGGAAAGCGAGATCGGGTTGCGCCCGGCGAATCAGCTCCGCGGCCTCGGCGCCAGTGGACGCCTCGCCCACCACCTCGACCTCCGGATCGCGTTCGAGCAACAGCCGCACGCCGCGCCGCGCCGTCGGCTCGTCGTCGACGATCACCACGCGAATCCGTGCTGCGGCCGCGCCGGCCGGCGCGCGAATCGAAACAGGCAGGGCATCGCTCATGTGCGACAGGGCAGGACAATTTGCACGCAGACGCCCTGCCCGGGATCGCTGCGCAACGAGAGGTGGCCGTTCGCGCCGTAGATTTTCGCGATGCGTTCGCGCGTGTTGCTCAAGCCGACGCCCTCGCGGCGGCGCTTCGTCGCGTCACCCAGCCCGGGCCCGTCGTCGCGGACCTCGAGGTGGAGCTTGCCCTCCGCAATCCGGCCCACGACATCGACGCGGCCGGGTCCGGATTTCGGCGCGACGCCGTGGAGGATTGCGTTCTCCACCAGCGGCTGCAGGAGCAGATTCGGAATCCGGGCGTCCATCGCCGCCGGTTCGATCGCGATGTCGACCCGGAGCCGGTCCGAGAAACGCGCCTTCTGGATGTCGATGTACCGTTCGAGGAAATCCATTTCCTCCCGCAGCGTGACCTCGTGGCCGCGGGATTTCTCGAGCGACATCCGCAGCAGTGCGCTCAGTCGCGCGATCAGGTTGACCGCCGCGTCGTTCTTGTTTTCGCGCACGAGCACCGCGATCGTGTTCAGCGTGTTGAAGAGAAAGTGCGGCTGCAGCTGCTCGCGCAGCGCCTTGAGCTCCGTTTCCATCAGCCGCGATTCGAGCTGGGCCGCCTTCAGCTCCTCGCGCTTGTAGCGGCGATAGATTTCCAGGCTGTAGCCGAAGGCGAGCACGGCCCAGTAGTAGCCCATGTCGATCAGGTTGCGGCCCCAGAAACCGGCCAGCGCCATTTCCCAGAAGCCTCCCTCCCATTGGTCCGCGTTGAAGAGCCGGTAGGCGAACATCCGCCCGAGGAAGTAAGTCGCCATCACGACGAAACTCATGCCGAGGTGAAACGCCACGCCGCCGCACCACGCGCCGCGGCTGAGCGGCATCAGCCGCTGCATGCGCAGGATCAGCGGCGCAAGCAGCGCCCACATCGCCACGCGGCCGAACTGCGGCATGGCCGCCTCGATGAAATCCACCCGGTCCGCGCCCAGCTGCACGCGCAGGTTGAAGTAGACCTCGAGCGACAGAATGAAGCCGAGAAATATCCAGCCGCCGACCAGGACGGAGTAATGAGTCCAGCGCTTGTCCATTCTGCGAGCGTTCATCCGCCGCCGGCCGCCGCGATTCAAGCGGATAAACGCGATCTGCGACGAACCGCCGGATTCTTGCGACGAACGGCGGCGAACGAGCGTCGAGCACAGCCGGCGCTCACCCGCGCGGGCCGGACAGCTCGCATAAGCCTGGAAATTTCACCCCGTAGCGGAAAGCTCACGCGTTCCGCTACAACAGGCTGCGACGAACTTCACTCAGCTCAGGAGTGTGTGACTATCGCTCTACATCGTGCACAAACGCGACGATTCCAGGCGGCCAGCAGAGGAGGCGTCCAACGCCAGCCATGCCTTTTCTCTGCTATCTCTGCGCCCTCCTGTGCTGAGGCTTGGGTTCCGATGCGGCTGCGCCTCGCCAGGAACTCTGTGCCCCAAAAAATTTGGCCACAATGTCTGAGAATGTTGTTTTCTTGCGTGCAAATTTCGGGAACTAGAAATTCTTACAGGAGGGCGCAGAGGCAGCAGAGCAGGCGTCCAACGCCAGCGATGCCTTTTCTCTGCTATCTCTGCGCCCTCCTGTGCTGAGGCTTGGGTTCCGATGCGGCTGCGCCGCGCTAGGCTGTCTTGCTCTGTGACCTCCCTCTTCCCTCCGTGACCTCTGTGTCCCATCAAAATTGTCCTTTGGTTGCGGCCGCAGGCCGCGGGAAGCTCATATCGGTCCGAATCGTTCATCTTTGCGACGATTTCAAACCGCTGAATTTTACAGGAGCCCAAAGCCCCGCCGATGGTGGGCGATGTCCGTGAACAAACGTGCCAAGCAATATGGTTTTGCCTCTGCGTCGCATCAAACCGTTGAACAGAAGGACGCGAAGGCCACTAAGAGGGCGGCCGGCATTCAACCCGCTCGATTCTTCTTCGTGCTCTTCGCGCTCTTCTGTTGGAGGCTTGGCGGCTTGATGTTTGTTGAGAGCTCGCGGAGGAAGCAGAGGGAAGATTCCCTTCATGGATTTTCTCTGCGGTCTCTGCGACCTCCTGTAAGATGGCTTGGGTTTGTGGTTGCGGTGTTAGCCGCGGTGCGAAATTTCCGGTCCGAATCGTTCATCTTTGCGACGATTTCAAACCGCTGAATTTTACAGGAGCTCGCGGAGGAAGCAGAGGGAAGATTCCCTTCATGGATTCTCTCTGCGGTCTCTGCGACCTCCTGTAAGATGGTTTGGGTTTGGTTGCGCTGTCATCGCCCCACCGGCTCTTCCCCACCCGCCGGCCCGTCTCGACTTGCCCCGGCCGAGGGATGCGACCCTGGCCATGCGGGCCGCGGATCCTTGTTCAGGAGACTGTCCAGGGTGATCGTGAGCTCATCGGTCGAGAACGGTTTCGCGAGCGTCCGATCCGCGCCCATCGCCTTGGCGATCCGCAGATAGTCCGTGGCGGTCACGCGCCCTCCGCCGGACATGGCCACGATTTTTGCTTCCGGATGCAGGCGCCGGAGCTCCCGGATTGTCTCCAAACCTTCCTTTTCCGGCATGATGAGGTCGCTCAACACGACATCCGGCGACACGTCACGGTGAAGCTTCAGCGCTTCATTGCCATCGCGCGCCTCCACGACATGGTAACCGATCTTGACCAGAGTCAGCCGCAGCATTTTGCGGAATGAGTCGTCGTCATCGACGAGGAGGATTTTTTTCACGGCGCTCTTATTTTCTTGGTTTGCTCAACGCTTGGTGGGCGACGGTCGCGAGGGCCTCCACCGAAAGCGGTTTTAGAAGCAGTTTCGCTATCCCGAGCGCCTCGACGCGCTCCGGGGTCAGCGTCGCCGTATAACCGGTGACGAGGACAACCGGCAGGTCCGGCCGGATTGCGTGAATCCGCCTCGCCAGCTCACTGCCCGTCAGCCCGGGCATCATCTCATCGGTCAACACCAGATCATAGGCGGTCGGTTTTGCCAGAAAGGCTTCAAGCGCCTCCCGCGGGTTCGTCCGCGCGTCCACGGTATAGCCCAGTCGTTCCAGGATCTTCTGTCCGAGCCGCGCCAGCGGCTGCTCGTCGTCGACAAAAAGAACCCGTTCGCCCTGGCCGCGCGGGACCATGCCCGGACCCTCCACCAGTGAGGCTTCCGCGCCAGCATGCGCCGGGAAATACAGGTGAAACGTCGTGCCCTCACCTGGATGACTGTAGACCGTCACGACGCCGTCATGATTCTGCATGATGCCGTGCACGACCGAGAGGCCCAATCCCGTGCCCTTGCCCGGTGGCTTCGTCGTGAAGAACGGTTCAAAGATGCGACTGCGGATCGCGGCATTCATGCCGTGGCCGGTGTCGCTCACCGTCAGGCGCGCGTAACAGCCAGGCCGCAGCCCGGGTATTGTCGCGACCATATCGTCATCGATCCGCACGTTCTCCAGCTTCACCGTGAACCGGCCCGGTCGGTCCCGCATGGCGTAGGCGGCGTTCGTGCCGAGGTTCATGAGAACCTGGTGAACTTGCGAGGCGTCGGCCAGCACGGCCGGCGCTTCTTCGGTCAGCGAGCTTTCGAACTCAATCGGCGCGGGTATGGTCGCGCGCAGGAGTTGGAGCACTTCCGACACCACGGGGCCGAGGTGAATCACCATGCGCTGCGTTTCCTGGTGGCGGCTGAAGGTGAGAATGCGCCGGACCAGATCCATGGCGCGCCGACTGGCGAGCAGCACCGCCTCCAGGTACTCGGTGATTTCAGCGTTGGCGCTGCTTTCCATCTTCGCCAGTTCGGCATAGCCGTTGATCGCAGCGAGGATGTTGTTGAAATCGTGCGCGATGCCGCCGGCCAGCGTGCCGACGGCCTCCATTTTCTGGGCCTGGCGAAACTGCTCCTCGATTTTTTTCCGCTCCGTAATGTCCTGCGCGACGGCGATGAAATAATCCGGAGTCTCGCCGGGCGCCCACATGGCCGAGACCGTCAGGTTGACCCACACGACCGAACCGTCTTTCCGCACGTAGCGCTTCTCCTGCGTAAAGTCGCGAATGGCCCCCGAGAGCACCTGCTGCCTCAGGCTCATGGTGAGATCAACGTCCTGCGGATGAGTGAAGTCGGCGAACGTGCGTTGCAGCAATTCCTCGCGGCTGTAGCCGGTGATCGCACAGAAGCATTGGTTCACCTCCACAAATCGTCCGGGCACGACGCTGGATTGCGCCACCCCCACTGCCGCTTGCTCGAACAGCGACTTGAATCGTCGCTCGCTCAACTCCAGCGCCCGCGTGCTCGTCTTTTGCTCGGAAATGTCACGTGCGACGATCGACCCGCCGACAATCTTGCCGCCGTCGTCGTGGATGGGTGACACGGTGATCGAGACGTCAACGAGCCGGCCGTCCTTGCATTGGCGCGGCGTCTCGACGTGCTCCAGGCTCTCGCCGCGGGCGATTTTGGAAAGAATTTGATTCTCCTCGTTGCGCCGGTCGGCCGGGATGAGCTGCCCGATGGACGTTCCAATCATCTCGCCGGCCGTGTAGCCGAAAAGTTTTTCCGCGCCTCGGTTCCAGCTCGTCACGATGCCATGCAGGTCCTTGCCGATGATCGCGTCATCGGAGGATTCCACGATGGCCGCAAGCCGGCGCGTCGCGAGTTCGGCACGCTTGCGCTCGGTGACATCCCGGCCGATGCCGTGCAACACGAGCTGACCGTCGCCCAGCCGGCTTTGAAACCCGGTGATCTCGAGATCGCGGGTCTCGCCATCGGCGGCATTCACGCGCAGCTCGAAGTTTGCCAGAGGCTCCGCACCGCCCAGGACGGCTTGGAATCGCTCGCGGACGCGGGCCTGATCATCGGGATGAATGAGTTGAACAAACGGCTGCCCAAGCCATTGCGCGCGAGACCAGCCGGACATGGTTTCGAACGCGGGGTTGAGCGACACGAAGGCACCCGAAGGCGCGATCGAATAGATGACATCGGGGGAATGTTCGACCAGCAACCGGTAGCGCTCCTCGCTTTCGCGCAGCGATTGCTCGGCGCGCTGCCGCACGACCGCCTCCGCGCACAAGGCCTCATTGGCCGCGCGCAATTCCGCCGTGCGTTGTTGAATGCGCACCTCGAGTTCGGCGTGCAGCACCTGCAATGCCTCCGCCACCTGGCGCTGCGCCGTGACCTCGAACCGGTTTTCCCTCCAGCGGCGAGCCGCGAAAACCAGCATTGCCACCATGAGGAAGCCCAGCGCCCCGACCGCTTCATCGGCCAGCGGATGCAACCTCTCACTCCCCATCATCACAAAAATCCATTTGAACCAGCCGAACGCATGGCCGAGCACGAAGATTAGCACGACCCCGAGGGCTATCACCCCCAAGTCCGCGGCGATCTGTTTCCTCTGCCGTTCCGACTGCTGCGTCGCCACTCCCCGCAATACTTCTTCCGCCCGCTTGCGCTTGGTCACATCGGTCCACACGCCGATCAGCTCGGCCGGCTGGCCGGCCGCGTTGCGCACGAGGCGGCGATGGTCATCCACCCAATGGTAGCGGCCGTCCTTGTGCCGCAGCCGATACTCGGTGTGGCTCGTTCCGTGCGTGATGGTCTCAGGGATGCTGGCCATCGCCCGTTCG
>Ga0082335_1006667_pt1 | contig 14635 bp, 13 predicted proteins | sample Subgrocontami58m_FD_72375 | JGI IMG/M metagenome (GOLD analysis project Ga0082335, IMG submission 72375) | Subsurface groundwater microbial communities from S. Glens Falls, New York, USA - GMW37 contaminated, 5.8 m (SPADES assembly) (version 2) ...
CCGGCCTCGCGGCCGAGCGTCCCCCCCCGCTCGTCGGCGATCCGCGCCGCCATCGCGCGCGCGGCCACGCGCCGCGGCTGCAGCAGGATCACGGGTCCGTCCGCGAGCAGCGCCGGCGGCACCCGCGTCGTCTTGCCCGCGCCGGGCGCGGCGGTCACGACGGCCGCACGCGATCGCCGGACGGCCGCGACGATGCGATCGAGAAACGGATCGATGGGAAGCGGGATCATGGGGTCCGGCTGAAGCCGGACACTACCGGAAGAAGCGCCAGAACGTGGCCGCCGCGGTCTGCGTCTGTGTCTGCGTCTGCGTCTGCATCTGCATCTGCATCTGCATCTGTGTCTGCATCTGCGTCTGCGTCTGCGTCTGTGTCTGCGCGCCGAGCACGACGGCAAAGGAAAGGAACGCAGAAATCGCAGGACTCGCAGAGAAAAGTCTGGCTCTGCGGTCTCTGCGGTCTCTGCGTTCAATCTTCGTCACAAGTCGATCCTCACGCGGTCGTTGCGATGCCGATCGGGCAGCCGACGCCGGTGCCGCCGAGGCCGCAGTAGCCGTTTGGGTTCTTGGCGAGGTACTGCTGGTGGTAGTCCTCGGCGTAGTAGAGCTCGGGCGCCGGCGCGATCTCGGTCGTGATGGCGCCGTAGCGCGCCGCGGCGAGCTGCTTCTGAAACGCGTCGCGCGTGCGTTCAGCCGCGCGCCGCTCGTCCTCGTCGAAATAGTAGATCCCGGATCGGTACTGCGTGCCGACGTCGTTGCCCTGCCGCATGCCCTGCGTCGGATCGTGGTTCTCCCAGAAGACCTTCAGCAGATCGTCGTAGCTCGTCACCTTCGGATCGAACACGACGAGCACGACCTCGTTGTGGCCGGTCATGCCGGTGCAGACCTCGCGATACGTGGGATTCGGCGTGGACCCGGCCGCGTATCCCACCGCGGTGCTATAGACGCCGCGCAGCGGCCAGAACGTGCGCTCCGCGCCCCAGAAGCAGCCCATGCCGAAGATGGCGCGGGCGAGGCCGCCGGGAAACGGCGGCGTGAGACGGTTCTTGTTCACGAAGTGCGCGTCGGGCACCGGCATGCGTTCGGAGCGCCCGGGAAGCGCGTCAGCCTTGGACGGAATGGTCAGCGGTTTCTTGGAAAACATGCCTCGATTCTACCGCGTCGTGCGCAGCCAGACGTCGGCTTCGGTGCTGGTAACGGCGATGTACAGCAGGCGGTCATCGCGGGAGAGGGAGAGGTGGTCGGCGCTCCGCGCGGGGACCGTCGTCACCTGGCGGACCTGGCCGGTCCGCGTGTCGGCCATCAGCACCTTGTCGTAGTGCACGAACAAGAGGCGCTCGCTGTCGCCCATCCATTCGGGCGAATCGCCGTACGATGTGATCCGCGTATGGCGGCGGGTGTCGAAGGCGTACACGTCGATGCCTGCGATCTCGCTGCCGCGCTGGATGAAGCCCGCGAGCTTGCGGCCATCCGGAGACCACGACAACTCCGTCGTCCACATTCGTGGGAACTCGTCGAGCGGCGGCACTTCCTCGACGCCAGCGCTGTCCCAGGGTCTGTCGAGCGACCAGATGAAGGTGCGTCCGGCCTGGTGATACGCGAGGCGGCGGCCATCCGGCGACCACATCGGCGTGTTGACCCCGGCGCCGATCGCGTGCGTGAGCTGGCGCATGCGTCCGCCGTCGGTGTCTATCATCCAGATTTCGCTCTTGCCCGTGCGGTTCGAGAAGAACGCGATCTCGCGGCCGTCGGGCGACCACGTCGGCAGGCGATCCTTGAACGGATCGTTCGTGAGCCGCCGCGTCGCGCCACTCGCGAGGTCCAGCACGAACAGATCTTCCTGATTCGCCGATTGCGAGTCGAACACGAGCGAGCGTCCGTCTGGCGAGAGATCGGGGCTGGACGTCGGTCGCGACTCCTGCACCACCCACTCGGGATTGCCGCGGACCGCGCCGGTCTTTGGATCGAGGGCGAGCCGAAGGATGTTCATGCGCCTGATCAACTGCACGTACGCGAGACGCGTGCCGTCGGCGGACAGCGTCGGGTGCATCGCCGACGCCGAGGCCACGTTGAGCGGCTCGGGTTGGCCGCGCGTCCGGCCCGTGCGCTCGTCGATCTCGATGCGCCAGAGGTTCATCCCGCTGCCGCCGCGATCGCTGACCCAGTAGAGCGCGCGGCCGTCCGGCGCCCACACCGGATTCCAGTCGACGGCCGGATCGTCGGTGACGCGCACGGGATCGCTGCCGTCCGCCTTGATCGTCCAGATGTCGCGCTGCCCTTCCGGCGACCACCAGTAGGCGATCCGCGATCCGTGCGGCGACCACGCCGGCTGCACCGCGTCGCCCTTGGTCAGCAGCGTCTGGCTTCCCGATGCGACATCGATCGTCCACAGCTGGGCGATGCTGTAGCGGCCGTCGGCGGTTTCGATATCTTCGGTGGAGACGACCAGCGTGCGGCCGTCTGGCGACCACGCCGGGTTATAACCGCTGGTGCCTGCGCGCACGGCGTTTCCGCCGTTCGCGTCCACGATGAAGATGCCGCCGCCGTCGCGGTCCGAGCGAAACGCAATCCGCCGGCCGTCTGGCGAGAACGCGGGTTGACGATCGTTCTCCCCGCCTGACCCGATCGCCACGGCTTGGGACTCCCCGATCCGCTGGCGGAACAGTCGCCACCGGCCATCGACCTGTCGAGAGAAGACGACCGTCGCGCCGTCCGGCGACAGCGTCGGAAACTCCTCGAGCTCCGGCCGATCGGTGATCTGCTGATACGTCGCGTGCTGGCTGACCCCCGGCGCGCTGCGGCCGCGAAAGACGACGGCGCCGGCAATCGCCAGCGCGACGGCGGAAGCAATCCACGCCGTCCGCCTCGGCCACGCGGACCGTGTGGGACCATCCGCGGCCGTCAGCCGCGTGTGCAGCGACTTGAGATCGGTCTTGAGCGCGGCGGCAGTCTGGTATCGCGCCAACGCATCGAGCGCGATGGCGCGATCGATCACCGGCCGGAACAGATCCGCCGCGTCAGGATCGGTGCAGAGCGCAGCCATTTCGCGCAGCAGCAGCCCCGTGCTGTAGATGTCGCTGCGGTGATCGACGGGGAGTCCGGCGGCCTGCTCGGGTGACATGTACGCCACCGTTCCGACAACGGCGCCGACTTGCGTGAGCGGACCGCGCGTCAGCCGCAGCGGCGCGCCCGGCGCGAGGCTGTCGTCGCCGGAGAGCTTCGCGATCCCGAAGTCCACCACCTTCACGTACCCGTCGCGCCGGACCATGACGTTCTCGGGCTTGATGTCTCGATGCACGATGCCGGCGCCGTGCGCGGCCTCGAGAGCCGCGGCCGTCTGGGTGCCGATGTCGGCGATCTCCAACGCGGTCAGCGAACCGATGGTCATGCGCGAGCGCAGCGTCTCCCCCTCCACGATCTCGGTCGCGATGAACAGATGACCGCCGACGCTGCCGGTCTCGTAGATGGTGATGATGTTGGGATGGTTGAGCGAGGAGGCGGCGCGCGCTTCCTCCGCGAATCGCCGCGCGCGATCCGGATCCGCGCTCCACATCGGATCGAGCAGCTTCAGCGCGACCGCGCGTCCGAGCACCGTGTCGGTGGCCCGATACACCTCGCCCATGCCGCCTGCGCCGATGAGCGCGCCGACGGCGTACCGTCCGAGCGTCGTCCCCGTCAGCGCGCCGCCCGCCTGCGACGCCCACCGCGAGAGCACGTCCGTCGCGAGCCGCTCGATCGCCTCGTCGGCGCCGGATTGATGCTCGCGCAGCAGCGATTCGACCTCCGCGCGCACGGCGGGATCGGTGCAGCGGGCGTCGAGGAAGCCGGCGCGCTGCGATTCGGGCTGCTCGATTGTCTCGTTGAACAGCGCCTCGATGTCCGTCCAGTGGGAGCCGGAAGCCGCGCTCACGACGCCGCCGGGCGCAGCTCGCGCTGGAGCCACGCTTTCGCCATCCGGAAGTCGCGCATCACCGTGATTGCGGACACGTGCAGCAGGGCCGCCGTTTCTTCGACGCTCAAGCCGGAGAACAACCGCAGTTCGACGACGCGGCTCTTGCGATCGTCGAGCTGCTCGAGCCGCGTGAGCGCCTGATCGAGCGCCAGCATCGATTCCATCGAATTGTCCGCCGGCGGCGCGATCTGCTCGTCGAACGTCACGTGCGTCGCGCCGCCGCCGCGCTTGTCATACGCGCGGCGCCGCGCGTAGTCGACGAGGATGTAGCGCATCATGCGCGCGGCGATACCGAAGAACTGCGCCCGGTTCTCCCACCGCACCTCGCGCTGATCGATCAATCGCAGGTAGGCCTCGTTGACGAGCGCCGTGGTCTGGAGCGTGTGCCCCGCGCGCTCGGAGCCGAGATGCCGGCTGGCGACGCGCCGAAGCTCGTCGTAGACGAGCGGCATCAGGCGGTCGAGCGCGTCGCGATCACCCGCCGTGGCGTCAACGAGCAGACGGGTTACCGGCGCCGCTTGAGCGTGGGGGTCCGGCGCCATGCCTCAAACCATTGTGGAATCAGTACTTAGCCTTGCTTGATCCGCGATCATAGCACGGCGTGATAGCTCGGCCGCCTGTTTCCCGCGTATAGAGGCAGGAGGAAATTGACATGTTCAGGAAGGTTCTCTCAGCGCTCGCCCTCGTGGGCGTCCTCGCAGCAAGTTCAGCCGTTTACGCCGCGGATTCCGACAGCTCCCACCAACTGGTCATCGTGAGCGCGCAGGCCGATCTGCTGAACGGCCAGGTCGTGATCACGGGCGTCAATCTCGGCCCGGGCACGCCAGCGGTCACGCTCGACGCCATGCCGCTGACGATCGTCAGCGCAGGTCCGACGCAAATTGTCGCCGTGCTTCCCGCCAGCGTCGCCGCGACGCCGGGTTCGTACCTCCTGACGGTCGCGCGCAGGCACGGGCACGACGAACCAGACCAGGACATCTTCGCACTGACGGTCGGTGCAGTCGGCGCGCCGGGACCGGAGGGCGACAAGGGCGATCCCGGCGCGAAGGGCGACACCGGTGAGCAGGGTCCGCAGGGCGTTCAAGGCGTGAAGGGCGACACTGGTGCGCAGGGTCCGACGGGGGCGACCGGTCCAACGGGCGGGACCGGTGCCACTGGCGCGACGGGGCCCACCGGACCGAGCGACGCCTACACGACCACGACGTTCGGCGCGGTCCCGATCGGACTGGCTGACACGCGGATCATGTCCGTGGACGTGCCGGCCGGGTCGTATGTGATGGAGGCGTACTTCCGCATCCAGATGCAGACAGCAGTATTCAACATCAACCCCTTCGGAACGTGTGCGCTCAGCCCTGTGCGCTACACCGACGTCACCGGGTATTCGGTCGGGAACTACGAGCGCTTCACGTTCTTCAACTCCGTGACCGTCACGCAGCCGACGACGATCGAGCTCACCTGCCGGTCCAACAGCGTGTCAACCGCCGCTGTCGCCACCGGCAAACTGAACGTGATCAAAGTCGGCGCGATTCATTAGAAGGCCAATGCTCATGACGAAGATCACTCCGACACTCTTGTGCGCGGCGGCAGCTCTTGCCGGTGCGCTGCAGGCGACGCCTGCATTCGCGCAGGCGTCGTTCGCCGATCCCATCAATATCACCGCGTGGACCAATCGTCACGGATCGACACTGGGATCGAGCGACGTGGCCGTTGGCGACCTCGACGGCGACGGCATCCAGGACATCGTGACCGTTTCGCCAGGCGTCGCTGCCGTGGCCATCGTCCACGGCGCACCCGGCGGCACGTTCTCCGCGCCGACGCTCGTCACGCTCTCGACTCCCGGGCGGAGCATCGCGCTCGGCGACGTCGATCGGAACGGGACGCTCGACATCGTCGTCAGCGACGTATCGGGCAGCGGCATCGAGATCTTCTACAACGAGGGCGGCGACATCTACCAACGGGCAAGGTTCAACGCCGGAGCGGGGATCACGCGGCTTGCGCTCGCCGACGTCGACAGCGACCACAGGCTCGACGTCATCGGCCTCAGCGCCTCGGACTCGACGCTCGTGTTTCTCACGCAGATCCCGGATGGCAATGACTTCACGCGTCAGGGCTTCACGGTGCCGAGCGCATCGTCGATGACCGTGGCGGACATGAACGGCGACGGCACGGCGGACGTCGTCGTCGCGACGGGTGCCGGCTTCACCGTCTTCTACCTGGGCGCCAGCGCCGTTCAGGATGTGGCGGACATTCCTGTTTCCGGCGGGTTGATCGCCGTCGCGGCCGCGGACTTCGACGGCGACGGCGTGATGGACGTCGTCGGGACGCAGCTGCCCGCCGCGAACGCCGCCAAGGCGATCCTCGTGCCGGGCATGAGCGCGCGGCCGTTCTTCGCGGCGCCGCCGTCCGGCGGCTATTCGTCGTGGGCGATCGGGTCGGCGCCGTGGGACGTGGCCGCCGCGGATCTCGACGGCGACGGCATCCCGGATCTGGCCGTCACGGACGCGGCAGGCTCCTTCAGCGGTCTCCCCAACGGAGCGGTTCGCATTCTGAGCGGCGGATTCGTGCTCAATCACGGACAGAAGAAGTTCCAGTTCGCGACGCCGGGCACGGTCGTGACGCTCTTCCCGGACACGGAGCGCGTGGTGCTCGCCGACGTCAACGGCGATTCGCTGCTCGACATCGTGACGGCGAACGAAGGGGCGGTACCGCCGGGTGACACCGCGGTCGACGTGTCGGTCCTCATCCGCGCGGTCACGGCGGCGGATCTGCAGCAGCTACTGGACAAGATCACCAGCCTTCAGCAGCAAACCGTGAATCTGGCCGGCCAGATCGCCACGCAGCAGTCGCAGCTCGCCGATGCGTTGGACCAGGTCAGCGGTCTGCAGTTGCAGAACGGATCGCTGCAGAATCAACTCTCCACCGCCAACGCCACGATTCAGGGGCTGAACGGACAGATCGACACGCTGACGACCCAGAAGAACGCGCTCGCAGCGGACAACCAGACGCTGACGGCGCAGAACAGTACGCTGACGGCCGCGAACCAGTCGCTGACCACGCAGGCGGCAAGTCTTCAGACTCAGGTCACGAACCTGACCGCGCAGAATCAACAGCTGACGGATCAGAACGCTGGGTTGACGCAGTCAAATCAGACGCTGACGGCGGAGAACGGCTCGCTGATCGCGGCGAATCGATCGCTGACGGCGCAAGTCGCGGGCCTGCAGACGCAGGTGACGAGCCTCACCTCGCAGAATCAGCAGCTGACGGTACAGAACGCCGCGCTGGCGCAGGCGAACCAGACGCTGCAGTCGCAGCTCGCGGAGGCGAACGCGAAGCTGACGTCGGAGAATGCGGCGATCGACACCGCCATTCTGGCGACTCAGCAGGACCTGCGGATCATCTTCGGCGATCCGCACTTCGTCGTGCCCGGCGCAACACGCGCGGCGCGGTGGCTGGCGATCATCCGCGCGATCGAAGGACTCAATCGGGGACGCAAGCAGGGCGTCTACGAGGGCCTGGGCGGGAGGCCGCAGTCGCGGACGGGATTCGGGGTTCGGGATTCGGAAGCGGGCCGTACCCCAAATCCCAAATCCCGCTCTACACACGCGGCGTGAACATCGCGAACATCGCGCCCTGCGGATCGCTGACTACCGAGAAGCGGCCGACGTTGGGGATGTCCATCGGTGGCACGGTGACGCTGGCGCCGAGCGACGTGGCCTTCGCCGTGCTCGCGTCGCAATCGGCGACCTGGAAATACGACATCCAGTACGCCGGGACGAACGCGGGCACTTGCGCGGGCATCGCCATCATGCCGGCGCCCGGCTTGCCCTGATTGCTGAGCTCCGTGTACTCCATTGCCGTTCCTGCTCCGGCAGCTTTCGCGGTCCACCCGAACAGCTGCGTGTAGAACGTCTGCGCGGCCTTCGTGTCGCGCGTCGCGAGCTCGGTCCAGCAGAGCGCGCCGGGCTCGTTCAGAATCTTCGCGCCGACATGTTTCTTCGGCTGCCAGACCTGAAAGACGGCACCGGTCGGGTCCTGCAGCACCGCCATGCGCCCGGCATCCGTCACGTCGAACGGCGGCGCGAGCACTTTCGCGCCCAGCTCCTGCGCGAGCTTCACCGTCTCGTCGGCGTTTGCGACGGTGACGTAGGCGTTCCAGTGAGGCGGCGCACCGCTTCGCCGCTCCTCCGGCCGCATGGTGTACGCGGCGGCCACTTCCTTCCCGCGCATTTGAAATATCGAATATGTGTCCGTCGGACCGATGGGCTGCTCGTTGAGATCCCATCCGAACAGCGCGCGGTAGAACGAGACGGCGGCTTCCCGATCGGTGGTGGCCAGCTCGGGCCAGCAGAACGTGCCAGGGGTGTGCGAGGAGAACTCAGCCACGGCGAACCTCCTTCAATGATTGCGGCCTGCGCGCCAAAAAGTCAGTATAGCGCCATGCATCTTGGACGCACTTTCGTCGCCGTGGTTGCAGCGGCCGTGGTCGCGACACTGGCGCGTCCCGCGGCCCAGACCAGGCGCCCGATCTCCATCGACGACCTCATGAAGCTGCGCTCCATCGTCGACGTGCAGATCGCGCCCGACGGCCAGCGCGTCGCCTACGTCGTGTCGACGCCGGACCTTTCCAGGAACGAACACGACGCGGCGCTCTTCGTCGTCCCCGCCACGGGAGGCGCGCCGCTGCGGCTCGGCGAAGCGGTCCACATCTTCAACATTCCGACGCCGCGGCCGCAGCTCCGCTGGTCGCCAGACGGCTCGATGCTCTCCGTCATCGGGATCGAAGATGGGCGGCCAGAGGTGATCGGCATTCCGCTGTCCGGCGCCGCGCCGGAAGCGCTGACGAAAGCGCCGGAAGGCGCCTTCACGTACGAGTGGTCGCCTGACGGCAAGAGCCTCGCGTTCCTCACGCGCGATCCGATGCCGCGAGACGAAGAGCGCCAGCGGCAGGACAAGTCGTTCGTCGTGCGCGCGGACGCGCCGGACCGGCCGACGCGACTGGCCGTGCAGAAAGTGGGCCAGCCGTCCGCCCTGCGCATGCTGACGCCGCCGTCGCAGTCCGTCGACGCGCTGTCGTGGTCGCCTGACGGCCGCGAGATCGCGTACTCGGCGGCGCCGCGGACCGGTTTCACCGCCGCGTACGACGCGCGGGTGTACGCCGTTGCGCTGGACGGCCGCGCGCGGCGGACCATCGTCGATCGTCCCGGCATGAACACCGGCCCGCGCTACTCGCCCGACGGCCGGTCGATCGCGTTCATCTCGACCAACGGCCGCAGCGACATCATGGCCTCGCGCAGCCTGACGGTCGTGGCCGCGAGCGGCGGCGTGCCGCGGACCTTCGTGCTCGACGATGCGTGGGTGAACGAGTACGTGTGGGCGCGGGACAGCCAGTCTATTTACCTTCAGGCGAACGACGGCACGTTCGGCAGGGCCGAGCACATGTTCGAGCAGCCGGTCGTGCGCCTCACCGTCGCGGACGGCCGGGCTGCTCGTCTCGGCTCCGGCCCGACCGTCGCGTTCTCGATCGGCCTCAGCGACGACGGCTCGCGGCTGGCGTACAAATCCGTCGACGCGCGGACGATGGGCGATGTGTCGGTGATGGATGCGGCGAGCGGCCGCGTCGCCACGATCACCGACGTGAATCCGGAGCTGCGGGGGTCCGCGCTCGGCGATCTCGCGCCGGTGAAGTGGCGCTCGTTCGACGGCATGGAGATCTGGGGACTGCTGCTCACGCCGTCGGACCCGCCGGCCGGCCGGCCTCTGCCGACGCTGGTTTACATCCACGGCGGGCCGGGCGGCGGCGTCACCTACGGCCTCTTCCCGCAGTTCATGCACATCGTCCCGCAGGTGGATCCGTATCCGACGGCGACGCTGACGGGCGCGGGGTACGCGATCCTCTTTCCGATGCCGCGCGGCGGCGCGGGGTACGGCGAAGCGGGCCAGCGCGCGATCGTCAACGCCTGGGGAGAGGCCGACTACCGGGACATCATGGCCGGCGTCGATCAGCTGATCGCACAAGGCATCGCCGATCCCAATCGCCTCGGCGTGATGGGCGCGTCGTACGGCGGCTACATGACGAACTGGATCGTGACGCAGACCGGGCGCTTCAAGGCGGCCTCGGCCGGCGCGAGCCTGAGCGATCTCAGCGACACGTTCTATCTGTCCGAAGGTGGCGCGTTCATGGTCGATTACTTCAAGCGGCCGTGGGAGAACCGCGAAGGCTACGCCGCGCACTCTCCGCTCACATTCGCAGAGCGCGTGACGACGCCGCTGCTGATCCAGCATGGCGAGGCGGATCCGCGCGTGCCGATCGCCGGCGCGTGGAAGTTCTATCGCACGTTGAAGGCGATGGGCAAAACCGTGGAGCTCGAGATCTATCCGCGCGGCGGCCACGTCCTGCGCGAGCCGATGCAGCAGCGCGAGCAGATGCGGCGCAACCTCGAGTGGTTCGCGAAGTGGATCGGCAAGGGCCCGTAGGTCAGCGGACAGTCACGGCTACCGCCGCGTGGCGTGCGACGCGATCATCTGCCAGCGGCCGTTGCGCTTCACGTAGACGCGCGTGAAGCGCAGCGCGCCGCCGGACGGCTTGCCCGTGTATTCGACTTTCGAGTCGCTGACGCCGGCCGCCACCGCGGTGTCGCCGTAGATGCGGACCGTGAAGTCGTCCTGTTTCACGTCGCCGAAGAACTTGCGCGCGCCCGATTTCAGATCCGCGAGGTACTCGGCTTTGGTGTTGATCGTGCCGTCGCCGTGCGTGACGGTCCAGTCGTCGGCGAGCAGCGACCCCAGGGTCACGACGTCAGCGCGAACCCGCGCCTGGTTCCACAGCTTCTCCATCGCGCGGATCTCCTGCTCCGCGTTGCCGCCAGAAACTCCACCATCTCCTGAACCGCCATCGTCGTCGCCCTGGCGAGGTCCGGATCCGAGGCCATGCTGATGTAGTCCGTGGCGGTTTCCGCGCGCGGCCACGTGAGCTTCATGTCCTTGCGTACGGTGAGCTGCAGCCGTCCGCGGAGCGACGTCTCGATCGCGGTCTGGTCCACTTCGCCGTCGCCCTGCGCGGCGTGGCCGTCGCCAATCTCGAACAGCGCGCCCGGCGCGAACACCGGGATGTAGAGCGTGCTGCCCGCCACCAGCTCCTTGTTGTCCATGTTGCCCGCGTGCCGGCCCGGCGGATTGCTGCTGACGCGTCCCAGCTCCGGCGCGGGCGCGACGCCCATGCTGCCGTAGAACGGGCGCAGCGGAACGACGATGCCCGGCAGGAACTCGGCGATCATCGTCTTCCGGTCGAGCGTGATGATCTTCGATGGCGTCCCGCGCTCGCAGTTCTCGGGTTGGTCAGCAGCGTGTCGACGTCGATGATGTCGCCCGACGCGATGCGCAGTGCCGGTTTCGCCTCGGCCCAGTAGTAGCCGTACGCGACGGTCGTCGGCGTCGCTTCGAGACGATGCGTTGTCGGGGTCCGCGTCTGGCCCGCGAGCGCCACGGCCGTGAGCGAGACGAGGGCGAGAGCTCCGGCGATGAACGGGGTGCGCGCCTTCACAGCTACCTCAATTGGGAGATCATTCACCGGGATGGTACTGGCGCGTGATGTGACCCTCCAGCTGCGGGCGGTAGAAGTACACGTCCCTCAGGTTGCCCGTGGCGTACCGCGGCGCCTGATCGTTGAAGTGCGGCGACTTCGGATCGCCGCTCTCCCCGCCGGCCGAGACGGCTCTGGCCTTCACGGTGTCGCCGAACTCGACGACGGCGACGAAGCTGTTGCCGCTGGTGCCGTAGAGCTTCTTCGTCCCCTTGTACGTGCGCGCGCCGAACGACGCCAGCGAGCCCCATCGAGCCGAGGTGAAGCCGACCGGGATGCTCGGTCCTTTGTCGTCGAACGGCTGGACGATGTCGCCGGTGAGACGCTGGAATCGATTGATATCGCCCCACGGCGTCTTCCAGCTCCCGAAATCGGCCGCGAGCTTGTCGGAGGCCGCCGCCAGCGCCTCGAGCCGCTGCTCGGCCGAGGCCTTGGTTTCCATGTAATCGTAAACGGACACGCCGGCCTTCCGCGCATCGGCGCTCACGCGCTGCCAGAGATCCTCTCCCCAGAAGACGGCGAGAGACGTCGGGACGGACGAGACCGACCAGCGGTGGTCCCAGGTCCGCAGGAGCCCGATCTGCTCGGACAACTTCGCCTTCAGCGGGTTGGCGGCGGGCGTCCCGTCGTAGGCCTTGAGCAGCGTGGGGATGAGGACCTCGAGCTCCGGGAGGTCGCTGTCGAACCCGGCCGCGACAAGCGAGTCCATCGTGAAGTCCTTCTTCCTGTCCAGGACTCGGATGGCGTGGATGCCGCGCGGGTTCTCATCGCCGCGCTCCACATACGCGGGATAGTCCGCTTTCTTCGGACTGTTCGGGCCTGCCGCCGACCACGGCCAGTTGTTGGTGTTGTAGAGCCAGCCGCTGGCGGGGTTCAGCAGCCCGGGAGTTTCGTCCACGGAAAGCACGCCGTTCCACTCGGTCGCGGGATCGCTGCCGTCCACCGGCTTGGTCCAGTCGAACTTCGTGTCGCGCTTGGGGATGAAGTTGGAATGGAAGTAGGCGATGTCGCCATCGGCGTCGGCGAAGATCGTGTTGTTGGAGGAGTTGGTGTGCAACTCCATCGTCTCCTTGAACGCTTTGTAGCTCGTCGCCTTGGTCCGCGTGTAGGACTGGGTGAGCGCCTTCAAGGGCTCCTGCATCAGCCTGACGCTCACCCACTTGCCGTCGGCCTCGCGGACGATGGGCCCGTGATGGGTGCGGTAGACGGTGAACTCCTTCTGTGCCATGCCGGTGCCGCTCTTGTAGGGCACGGCGATCCTGGATGCCTTCAGCGGCCGCTGTTCGTTGCCGTAGCGGTAGGTGAAACCGTCGTCCGTCTTCGTCACCGTTTCCAGGTACTCGTCGATGTTGTCCACGCCGCTCGAGGTGTGCATCCACCCCGTGCGTTCGTTGAATCCCTGATAGACGAAGAACTGACCCCACGTGACGGCGCCGTACGCATTCAGGCCGTCGTCGCTCGCCATCTGCAGTTCAGATCGGAAGAAGAAGGACGTGTGCGGATTGATCCACAGCAGGGCGTGGTGGGACGTTGTGTTCGACGGCGCAACCGCGAAGCCGTTGGATCCCGTCGGCTCCGCCGGATAGGTGAGTCCCTCGGCGGACGCCTGGGTCTGGGTCCTGGGGCCCTTTCCGTAGAACGCCTCGAGCTCCTTCAGGTTGACCCGCTCGATGTCGCCGCCGATGCTGCCCTCGCTGAAGGTGAGCGCCATCCAGGGCTCGAAATGCGTGATCGCTCTGGGCTTCACCTCGGGGTGCTTGTAGAGGTAGTAGTTCAAGCCGTCAGCGTAGGCATTCATCAGCGCCTTCAACCACTCCGGGCTTTTCTGGTACTGCGCCTTCATGTCGTCCGGGTCGATGAAGAGCTTCATGCGCAGGTCGCGGTACACCTCGCCCTCGCCTTCGGCCTCGGCGAGGCGTCCCATGGAGTTGAGGTAGTTCGTCTCCACGCGGTTGAAGTCGTCCTCGGCCTGGGCGTACATGGCGCCGAAGACGGCATCGGCGTCCGTCTTTCCGTGAACGTGCGCGATACCCCAATCGTCTCGGATGATGTCGACGTTTCTGGCCCGTTGTTGCCAGGCGGCGGCGTCTTTGTCTGCGGCGACTTGCGGGGCGCACGACACGCACGCCACGGCGAGGAGGAGGAGGAGAACGAGCTTCTTCATGAGTGCCCCCGGTCGGTTACGGATTCCGGTGGATTGTGCCACACAAATCGAGCGGTCTGCGGCCGGCACGCAGGCAGGCCTGAAGGCCTGCACTACTGCACCACGCACGCCACGCATGGCCGAACGCAGGCCTGAAGGCCTGCACTACTACACCACACACGCCACGCATGGCCGAACGCAGGCCTGAAGGCCTGCACTACAGACGCCTGGCGTGACGGCATGCGCATCGCGTGACGTGCGTCGCGTGACGTGCGTCGCGTGACGTTCGTAGCGCAGACCTTCAGGTCTGCCTTTCTGGCTCGAATTGCAGCGCGACGCCGTTCATGCAGTAGCGCAGACCAGTCGGCCGCGGGCCGTCAGGAAAGACGTGACCCAGATGTCCGCCGCAGCGCGCGCAGTGGACCTCCGTCCGCGTCATGCCGCAGGAGCTGTCGACGGTGGTCGCGACGGCCTGCTCGAGCGGCGCGAAGAAGCTCGGCCAGCCGGTGCCGCTCTCGAACTTCGTGTCGGCAGAAAACAGCGGCGCGCCACAACCGGCGCAGGTGAAGGTGCCCTCGCGCTTTTTGCTGTTGAGCGGGCTCGTACCGGCGCGCTCCGTGCCGTGCTCGCGCAGCACGCGAAACTGCTCGGGCGTCAGCGTCTTGCGCCACTCCTCATCTGTTTTCTGCATACGCATGTACTGTAGCATTCACCCCATGGCCATGCGCCCATCGGCGGCCGCTCTGCGACGCACCGTCGCGCTGCTGGTCCTGCTGGCCTCGGCTTCGCTCGCCGCCGCGCAGCCCGCCTCGCAATCCACGCCACCGCCCGACCTCGATCCGTGGGTCGCGCGCGCGATGCAGACCTTCGAGGTCCCCGGCCTCGGCCTTGCGATCGTGAAAGACGATGCGGCGGGGCTGGCGAAAGGCTACGGGGTCCGCAAGCTCGGCGAGCCGCCGCCGGG
>Ga0082335_1006669_pt1 | contig 14629 bp, 18 predicted proteins | sample Subgrocontami58m_FD_72375 | JGI IMG/M metagenome (GOLD analysis project Ga0082335, IMG submission 72375) | Subsurface groundwater microbial communities from S. Glens Falls, New York, USA - GMW37 contaminated, 5.8 m (SPADES assembly) (version 2) ...
ACACACCATGTCAAACGCCCCTTCCTGCAATGAAAACGCCAAATCGGCAGGTAAAACGTCGGCATCTTTTTTTCCGGCCACGACGTCACAGGTTTTTCCGGAGCCTGCGGCATTCGTTTTTCCGGAGCTTGCGCCTTGGTTTTTGCCGGCAACGCCTCCTGTTTTCCCGTTTTCAAACCGGTTCTTGAACGCGGTGTACAACCCCGAAAAGCACACGTCCATGCCTTTGACCGTATAAGGTAATTCAACGAATTGCTTGCCTTGCAGGGAAAGTTCGTAAAGCGGCGGTCCGCCGGGAAAACCCAGACCCAACAACCGCGCCGACTTGTCCAACAAGTTGCCGATGCCGATGTCCAGAGTCTCGCCGACCACGGCATAACGCGAGGCGCGGCGGTTTTTGCCGTTGTCTGCCGATTGGCCTTTTTTCACAGTGACCACACCGGAGCCCCCATCCACGCCATCATCCCGGACCAAAAGCTGCGTGTTGCCACCGGATACGTACAAGTAAACCGGATCCTTTGCTTTGCACTCCTTGCGCCCGATTTCGAGGTGCGCCACCGCGTGGTTCACCCCCAACAACGGCACGCCCCATTGGCCCGCCAAAGGCTTTACGAACTCCAGGCCTTCGTGCAACAAAGTGCCGATGCCGGGGCCTTGCGATACCGCAATCGCGTCGATTTTTTCGGACGCATCCGGGCCCAACGGCTCCAACGCCTTTTGCAACACCAAATCGCGGTGCGCCTGGTGGAACCCGAGAACCTCGCGGGGCACCATGCCTTTCCCCGACGACGTAAAACTGGCTTTTTCATTCGACAAAAAGCGGCCGCTGGAGTCGACGACGGCGGCGCCGAAGGTGTGGGCGGTGCATTCGATGCCAAGACAATACATAGATTCGAAACACAACGTGATGACCGCACCGTATTAATCATTCACTGATAACTACAAACCCATGGCGTTTCCGAGAATCCTTGCAGTAAGGCATTTTTCACGCATACACCAATTATTCCTGCCCGAAGAGCACCAAAAGGACCTGCGGCACGGAGAAATTCAAATCATGCGGCTATTCAAGCGAGCAGCACGCAGAAACATACCTCGAACACTATACATCGAAGGTCTTCCCGACCTCATAGAAGAAATGCAAACCTCTAGCGAAAGCCTTACTCACAACCCGTATTTAGCCGCCGTGAAGGTAGCGAAACGGCATGGCTGGAAAATAGTTCCCTTGGACAGATACTCAATTGATCGGGTACGGTCGAAAGGACCGAGACAATTGGCGGAATACATCGAAGAAAAGCCACAAGGCAAAATGAAAATACGCGGAAAAAACGTGAAGACGTACATCAATAACGAGGTACGGGAAAAACACTGGGCCAATTGCATCACCAATGCCGAATCCCATGATTTCGTCCTAATCCACCCCAATCACGTGGAAGGCCTGCTTCAGAATTTAGGCGCGAGTGCCGGGAAAAAAGTGAACTGGATTCATCAAACAGATAGGCTACATGTGCCCCGATTGACTGAACGCAAACTGAAACTACTCAAGCGGTTTAGGGACATGGCACGAGCTGCCAGAAGAACGGGAACAAGTGAGAGGAAAACGGATGAATAAGCACACGATCGTGGGAGCCGAAGCCACCGTCCGCATCGAAAAAGACCGCGTCGTCAAAACCCGCTTCCCAAAGGCCTACCGGTTGCCTGAATTGGATGCCGCCCTCCGAAAACAAAGAAGCCGCCGCGAAGCCCGCCTTTTGCGCAGGCTTTTCAACGTCATCCGCGTGCCAGCGGTCCTTGAAGAATCCGAAGACACATTGGTGCTGGAAAAGATCGACGGCGAGCCGCTCAAACGCCACGTGACGATCCAACGGTGCGAGCAGGCAGGGGCCTTGGTGGGAAAGATGCATTCCGTCCAAATCATCCACGGCGACCTGACGACGTCCAACATCTTGGTCGAACACGTGGGCAAACAAAAAGAGCGAATCGCCTTGGTGGATTTCGGTTTGTCGTACCCGTCTCACAAGCTGGAAGACTTCGCCACCGACGTGCACGTGTTCGAGGAATTGGTGTCCACGGAGTGCTTCGACGCGTTTTGTAAAGGCTACCAAGCCACGCAGCCGAAAGCCAAAGATGTTGCCGCGCGATTGGAAAAATTGAAGGGGCGCGGCCGCTACCACGGCGGTTGAAGAAGCGGCGTACAGCAAAGCAATAATAGCGACGCGGCGGTTAGACCAATATGCGTAAAGGCCAAGGCACATTCGAATACATCCTGCTTTTGGGTGGGGCCATAGTCATCACCACTTTGGCACTCGTTCTCCTGATCAATACTACGCCAAACGTGGACGAACAAAAACAATGCGCCATCGCCGCCCGGGCCGCGCTGGAGTGTTTCTACCCCAACGGCACGTTCAACAACGAAACCACGTTCCCCTTCAAAAACCAAAACGCACCCTGCAACTGCACATTCAATACAAACGTCGTCACCGACCCCGGCACGCCGACACCTACAGCATCCGTCAGTCCTACGACGACGCCAACACCCAGTCCAAGCGCAACACCATCGGCCACGCCCAGCGCATCCCCCACCGCTTCCGCCTCACCATCAGCAAGCCCGTCTCCTAGCGCAACACCCACGCCATCGCCAACCGTTTCACCCACTCCAACACCAAGCCCAACTCCCACGGCTACACCCAGCCCGTCACCGACACCAACGGCAACGCCTACCCCCACGCCTGCGGTTTGCCCCGTCGCGCCGTCCACCGGCTTGGTGCTCTACTTGACGTTGGACGAAACGCAAGGCTACTTCGTCGACCAATCCGGACAGAACAACCACGGAACCGCATTTGGAACGCTGAGATACGGACCGGGAAAAATTGGAAACGCAATCGGTTTTGACGCCGCAACCGGATACATCAACACCGGAAGCGCCGCCAGCCTCAATCCGCCCAATGCCATGACGGTCGCCACCTGGGTCAAGCCCAGCGGTTTTGACGGCACCGGGACCGGACAGCGCACGCTCATCGAACGGCGGCAATACGGCTCACAGGACAGCTACCAGCTCAGCCTATCTCCGTCCGGCAGCGCCACGCCGGGCCGCATCCACTTCAGTGTGTGGACCGTCAACGGACAGAAATCCGTCGACTCCGTGACCACCGCGCCCTTGAACACCTGGACGCACGTGACAGCGACATACGACGGCACCATGTTGCGGCTCTACACCAACGGTGTGCAAGAAGCCCAAACCGCCGCCACCGGCGCCATTACCGCCAGCAGCATCAACACCATCATCGGCACCGGCAACCAGGGAACCATCAACTTCTACAAAGGCGAAATGGATGAGGTCCGCATCTACGCGCGGGCCCTCAGCGCACAGGAAACGCTGGACTTGGCCCGAAGCGCCACGCCGCCCGGCTGCCCGACTGGCGGAACGGCCACGCCAACGCCATCCCCGACTTCCACACCAACGCCCACGGTCAGTCCAAGTCCAAGCGCCTCCGCGAGCCCCACGGCGTCGGTCACACCCAACCCATCAGCGTCGGCTTCACCCACGGCATCTGCAAGCCCCAGCGCTTCCGCAACGCCGGCTGCCACGCCCAGCGCGACACCTCCACCCACCGGCGTCTTCATTCCCGACAAGAAATGCTCCACGAACCTTCATTTCAATTTCATCCGTCCGTCCAGCGGGATGCGGTGCTGGGAAGGAAAAGTGCAGTACAATGTCGGGTCAGCGTCCTGGCTGCTGCCATTTAGTTCGCACAAGGTCAAAGTCAACGGTGGGCAATACGGCGTGGACGACGGGTGCGAACGCATCATCGTCAACGGCGTGACGGTGGTCGATCGATTCGGTCCCTGTGCGCAAGCCACCGGTAACATGTGCCTATACGCCCATGGCGGCTCTTTTAGCAAGCAAGTCGACGTTATCGGCTCGGCCGTGACCATGGACATCAAATACGTCGATGCATTCACCTGCACATGCAATCAAGGCAACCTGTGGATCGAAAGCACCGTGACGTATGAAGCTCCTCAATGCGCCGAACAAGCAGGCTACACCATCAACGGCTGAAAGGCCGATTGAATAAAATAACGAAAAAAAGAAACGAGGGCTAATTGAGAAAAAAGAAAAAGCCGTCTGCTAGACGTGCAAATGCTTACACGAAAAGCCAACGGGTCAAAGCCTAAAGCTCGCCCACACGGCGCTTGAGCTTGCGCTTGAGACGGCGGCGGCGTTTCTTGACCCACTTCCATCTCATTCTTCCTGATTTTTTCCATTTTCTGGGACGGTAACCCATTGACAAACCTCAGTCTAAGACTTTAAGAGAAACTAGTTCTTGGCACGACGTCTTTAAAAACCGAACGGCTTCATCACACCGCGAGTCATTTCGATTTGATCAAATGCACCAAGCCGTCGATGCGTTTGTCCAAATATCCGTGGTCCGTCTTGGTCTCCAAAGTGCGTTGCAAGTCCTGCACGTCGGATTTGAGTTGCAACGCCGATCCTTCCAAGGAATGCAGGATGCCTTCCAATTGGCGGGCCTCACGCGACAAGTTTTTCTGGAAACGCGCCGTGTTCTGCAACAACAAGATGATGACTAACGCGCTGAGTCCGAACAAGCCCAAAGTCAACCCGTCCAATTCCGCCATTTCACTTCAACTCCACGCGGATCTGGTCGTTGAGGTCGTCCAGCGCGACTTGCTTGTCTTTCAGCATGAGTTTGTTCGTCGCCGCGGCAAGCAGTTGTTCGGCTTCCTGATACGACGCCTTGGAGTTGGCTTTGTAGCGCAGGACCGACACGTTGGACTGCAACGCGCCCATGGCGTGGACTAAGCCTTCGGCGCGCTGACGCATCTTGGCGAACTGGACTTCCAACTGGGTGGCCGTCTGGTAGACGTAGACGAAAAGCACGCCGGCGATGACGCCGACTAAGCCAGCGAAGTACGTCACCAACGGCAGGGGGTCGGCCATGGAAAACTAAAAGACGAAATCCCCGCTTAAAAAGGTGACGGCACCGCAATGCCGCTAAAGCGCGCGTCAAACCTCCGGGAAAAAGCCGGAGGCCGCAAAACGGAGGGCAAAAGTCGCCTTCAGTTTCATCCATTGGTAATTTTCATCATGATTCTCAGGATTGGGATGACTCATCATTAGACAGTAAAGTTACTGGTCAACGCGGTTAAAGTGGCTTTAGAAGGCAAAAGAAGCAAAGCGGGGTAGCGGGATTTTCACCCGCCCGATGGAACAGCCAGAGAGGATAGTGGAATTCCGTTCGGAAGCGGTAGGCTACCTGCGGACCGCTCAACCATACAGCAAACCAAGAAAGTAACCCGACAAAATAGTCTTGGTTTGGTGTCTAGCAAGACCGACCTATTCGTCGTGAAATATGTCGGTCTTGCTATAATAGTAATAGCCAAATAGCACGGGGTTATGCGGTTGGGGGTTGAACCCCAAACAACCGCCTCGGCAGTGCCCGCCGGCATATCGGAATGCTTTAAAACCACTTACGGCACCAATTGTGTGACAGCGGCCACAGGCCGGGGGAAACGCCTGTTCCCATCCCGAACACAGAAGCAAAGCCCCGGTACGATTCGTCCAGTACTTTCCTCTGGAAGGGAACGCGGATTGCTGCTGTCACTCTTCTTACGGACCTTTAATCGAAGATTTGGGTCCATTTTCAGAAATGAGTTTAGGCGTTGCAAAAAATAATACGGCGCGGAGCTGATCTGCCTTCCGGACGATTAGCCCTAGTTTTTCCAGATGTAGCAAATCAAGTCGCGACGTCTGGTATTGGATTCCAAGACGTCGCTGGACCTCTTTAAACGAGACCGGCTTACCCGGATTCTTCACGAGTTCCTGGATGATTCGTGCTTGACGCTCAGAGACCCCAGGAATCCTCAGGAGGGACAGCGCTTGCTGACGTTCCGAAGATTTGCGAGCGATGTATTCGTGAAATTCCTTGACCGCCCGCTCGACCACATGCAACTGGTACAAAATAAAGTAGGTCGCATCATTGTGGTCTTCTTCCGTATGCGTATAGGCCCGCGCGTATCGGCCGGGAGAATGTCGGATGATCCGGGAAATGGAAAGGTATTCAACCAACCCCCATTTCCGGGAAACCAGATACCAATAAAACAAGGAACGGGCGCTACGCCCATTGCCATCGACAAATGGATGGATATAACCGGTCAAAAAATGGATCAGGCTTGCCTTGATGAGCGGATGGATGAATTCAGAATCGTCATTGGAAAAGTCACACAAATCCTGGATGAAATCCGAAAGATCCACGACAGCCGGAGGCGTATGGACGATTTCGCCAGTCGCACTATCAACGACCCGGACATCGTCCGTAGTCCGCAACGATTCCTCATCAGAGGGTACTTTGAGCGTACCGCGGGTAATGTGTGACTGGATTTTTAACAAAAGTTCGAGGGAAAGCGGAAGGCTCGCGATTTCCTTGATCATTTGCATCGTGGCATAGTTGTTTGCAACCATTTTCTGGGAATAATCCACTGGTTTTCGCCCTTCCCGGAGCATTTGTTTGGCTTTTTCACGGGTCGTCACCGCGCCCTCCAATTGGCTCGAAGCGATGGCCTCTTCCATGAGGGAGCTGATTAAGTAGGATTCCTCATCCGTACGGGAAATCGGGGAGGAAAAATGAGTCGCACCGAGTTGGAGGTCGAATTCATGAAGCCACTTCAGGATTTTGTCGTTGATGACGTATGTGAGCGTGAAGCCCGTTCGTTTAAGCCTGACTTGACGGTTCCAGCCCGAACGCAACAACTTACAAACCGTCCATAATGCCCCAGGAGTCGTATCAAGAGGCAATGGGTGGCGCCGTAACTCATCCTTAGTCCAATATTCGTCATTTGCTTTACGGATAAATACCTGGACATCCGGCCGGCTCAATTGCGTCATTGCGTCTACGAGCTCTTTTTTCCGCTCTGGGCCGTAGACTTCATCCAATAAAGCTTCGGCAGGTTTCGTTGCTTTTTTTTCGTCAACCACATAGTTGTAAGAGTAAAACGACTATTTATTGATTTCTAATTAGTTAACAAGTAATATAAAGTTATAACTAATTCAGGCGTTTAGTTATAAATTGTCAATAATAGCTATAAAATATAACAAAATAACCGAAAAATTGATGGCAGCGGTAATAGACCACCGGGAAAACACCTATTCCCATCCCGAAACAGACGCAAAGCCCCGGTACGATTCGTCCAGTACTTTCCATAGGACGGGAAACGCGGAGTCACGATGAAAGTAGACCAGTTCGGAGGCAAGTTTGGAGGAAAAGGCGGAAGCAAGTCATTGAGTCGCCCAAAGTCAGCATCAGCGTCCAACAAATCCTACCGAAATAAAAGCCGTGCTTCCAAAACTTTTTAAACCCCGTTTGGCACCATAAACGCCGGTGTTTTGAACCTAGCGTTCGATTCATCAACATCAAGCTTATCCCGCATCACTATTTCCGCTTGGAAATAGGAGGGTTGAACCATTCATGACTTTCGAGAAAAAGGACATTTCCAAAGCCGTCGAGCAGGCGCTTTCCGAAAAGGGCGAGCGCAAGTTCAGCCAGAGCCTGGACATCGCCATTTCGTTTCGGGACATCGACTTGAAAAAGGCGGAAAACCGCATCAATTTGGACATCGTCCTGCCGCATGCCCCTAAACCTAAGAAAGTCGCTATTTTTGCCGACGGCGACTTGGCGTACCAGGCGAAAAGTGTGGTGGACCGCGTCATCACCGGAGCTGAAATCGACGGCTTGTCCAAGGACAAGAAAAAACGCAAGGAACTCAAAAAATTCCGCTTCTTGTCCGATCCCAAACTCATGGCTTCCGTGGGTAAGTCGCTGGGCGCCGCGTTGGCTCCCAAAGGCCTGCTTCCTAAGCCGTTGCCGCCGGGTGCGAATTTGAAAGACGCGGTGGACCGTACCCGCCGCTCGGTGAGCCTCAAGACCAAGCAGCTGCCCGTCGTGCACTGCATCGTTGGCAACGAACAGATGACGCAGGATGACTTGGTGGAAAACGTGCAGACCATCATGGAAGCCGTGTTGAAAGTCGTGCCGGAACACCAAGTGGCAAGCGTTTTTGTCAAGACGACGATGGGCAAGCCCGTCAAAGTGGGGGCTCAATAATCATGTTGAACATGGATAAGAAAATCAAAATCGTCGCCGACTTGCAGAAGCGGTTGGAATCGTCTCCCGTCGTCGCCGTCGCGTCCATCAAGAGCCTGCCGTCACGCCAGTACGGCAGCATCAAGAAAAAGACGCGAGGCAAAGTCAGCGTCGCGTTCGCCCGTTTGAGCCTGATTCGCCGCGCCATCCAACAAAGCAAGCGCGCACGCGAACTCAAACCCATCGAAGACGCGTTGGGTGACGGCTGCGTCTTGTTGTTTTCGGAACTCGACGCGTTCAGTCTCTACAAGTTGTTCAAGCAGAACAAGTCCAAGACGGGGGCCAAACCCGGCTCCATCGCTCCGTCCGATTTGGTCGTACCCGCAGGCGAGACGTCGTTGGCTCCGGGCCCGGTTTTGACCGAGTTGAAGCAAGCCGGAATCCAGGCCAAAATCCAAGGACCTAAAGTCGTGATTATCAAAGACGCCATAGTAACCAAAAAAGGCGCTGCCGTGTCCGAATCGGCGGCCAAGATCCTAGCGAAACTGGGCGTCGAGCCGTTCGAAGTCGGCCTCTTGGTGCAACGCGTGTACGACCACGGCACGATGTACGAAGGCGACGTGTTGAACATCGACGAAGACGCCGTGTTGCACGAATTGGTGCAGGCACACCAAGAAGCGGTCAACCTCACGGTGGTCGCCGAAATCTACAACGACGTTTCCACTCCCATCATCCTGCAGAAAGCCGAACGCGAGGCGTTGGCATTGCAGAATGTCGTGGAGTCCAAAGCCGGCGCATCTGAAAAGGCCGCCACAGAAGCCGCTGCGCAAAGCGCGCCAGCGGCATAATATTCCCAGGAGGAGATGACGATGAAAAACGTATACGCCGCCTTGCTGTTGCACAAAGCGGGACAACCCATCAATGAATCCAACGTGTCGAAAGTCCTGACCGCCGCGGGCGTGCAGGAAGACGCGGTGAAAATCAAGGCGCTCTGCGTGGCCCTCGACGGCGTCAACATCGACGACGCGTTGAAACAAGCCGCCTTAGTCGCTGCCGCCCCCGTTGCGGGCGTTGCCGCGGGTGCCGCTGTAGAGAAGAAGGAAGAAGTCAGCGAAGAAAAGAAGGAAGAAGAAGCCGCAGCCGGTTTGGCCAGTTTGTTCGGCTAAGCAAAGCAGACTCTTTTTCTTTTTTTTTCCATTTTTCTTTTTCCGGCTTTTTTTTTTATTTTCTTTCCAGGGTTGAACCAGCGGACGCTTTTGCGGAATATTTGTCGCCATGCGCAAGGGCATCGCGGGTAAAGACGCAGCCAAAAATCAGGGGCAAATCCAACTGAGGAGTCTTCTCTTGGCCCTCAATAGCTGATCGGACGATTCCAAAGCACCGGACTGAAAGTGGGCTTCTGAATGAAGCAAACGGCCGACGGCATACCGGATCTTGACTTTTTCCGGGTTCGTCAAACGGCGTTCGGTCGAGCGGTGGCCGGATTTTATTTCTTCCCGCGCCACGGCGCTGTCCAAGGAACTGAAGGACCAAGCGTGATTGAGCCCGGCTGCAAAGCGATCGATTCGAAGATGCAACAGACCCCGAACATCCGGATCGTGGCAGGAAAGGATGACGCGGAGCGAATCATCCGCATCCAAATCTCCCCGAAACGTCCAGGCGTAATGGGTCTCCGGCCGGGTTTTAAGGGAACCGGCTCCTGGTAGGTCAATGACGGGCACGTGACTGACGGCGGCGTCATAAAAACGGAGTTGGGCCAAGTGGCCCATTCGGGCCAAGCATTGGGCTAATTCCGACGACACTGGAATCCTCATCCGGCCGGGTTCGGGCTGCGGGCGTTTTTGGCAGGCTGGGTGCGTGGCAGGCTGATGCGGGGTTGGTTGATAGGCGGGCGCACGCCGATGGCGTAACCCAGAAGCGTCCCGATGGCCGTGCCGGTGTGGGCCAAGGCGTTGAGCAGTTCTTCCGCGGCTTCGACGGGGAGTTGCTTGTTTTTCTTCCAGTCGTCTTCCACTTTTTTCCGTTCTTCCTTGGAGCCTTCCAACCATACTTCGCCGACCATCAGCATTTCAGCGAAATCCGGTTGATAGGTGATGGTGTACTCGTACTGGATGGCCAAGTGGTCGGACATAGCTTTGACGTCGCGGACTTCCACGTTGACGCCCAAATTGTCGAATTTTTCAGCCGTCAATCGTTTGGCCGCTACGGAAATGACGCGTCCACCGCGAATGTTCAAAACCATATTTGAATACACCTCGAAAGATGATTGGATTGTGCGTTTAACGACAACAAACCATTAACAGGGGACAAAGAAACCCCCCCCCCCAAAAAAAAAGGGAATTGGCGTGCGTTTTTCTTTTATTTCATTTTTTTTTGTTTTTTTTTTCTTTTTCCTTTTTTTCCCAAAGCTCCACGGCAACTTGTTTTTCTTGCGCGCAAACGTTTTAGTTCGGAACGAGATGATGGCAAAACCGGTTCAAAAAGCCCTTTGTTGGCATTCATCGAACCGGCAAAACCAGTAGCCGGGCTTACAGTTCGATACTGTCGCCGGGTTGCAAGACGTGCACTTGGGTGCGGCTCATGGTTTTGACGCGTTTGGCAAAGTCATCCACGTCCACGTCGATTTGCGCAAAGGTGCCGTAATGCATCGGGATGACGTGCTTGAGGCGCAGGCGCTTCAATGCAGTGATGGCCGCGAAGATGTCCATGGTATACGTGCCACCGATGGGCAGCAAGCCCACGTCGGCCTCGATGCCGGTGAGGCCGTAAAAGTCGTACGTGTCGCCGGCGTGGTACAGTTTCTGGCCGCCGCAGCCCACGACGAAGCCGACGGGGTACGCCGACTTGGGGTGCTGTGCCTCCACCACGCTGACTTCATAGCCGTTGACGGTGAATTTTTCGCCGACTTTCACGCGCATCTTAAGCCTTTCTGCCACCGGGATGGCGTCCAGCGCCTCGGCAGGGCCGATGACGTGCGCCAGGGTGCGGCCCACGATGTCGGCCACGGCTCGTCCATCGCAGTGGTCGAAGTGTTCGTGGCTGATGAAGATGGCGTCGACTTGGCGGAACTGGGAAGCGGTTGCAGCGGAAGGAATCAGACGATTTGAGTCTGAAGCGAACCACGGGTCGAACAAGAAGCGTTTTGGTCCCATCTTGGCAAAAAAACCGGAGTGGCCTAAGAAAGTCAGTTCCATGCGTTGTTGCAGGACGGCTCCGGCTTAAATAATTGACGAAAACGTGGACCGATAGCCATTAATGGTCAAACCTAGTGAAGCCTCCATGTCAGATGGTTGGCATTCACGTGGTCAGGGCACGTTTGAATACGTCCTTTTGCTGGGCGGCGCCATTTTGGTCACCGTTCTAGCCATGAGCATCCTGCTGAATAGCACCCCGTCTATTGACCACGTGAAACAATGTAACATCCAAGCCCGCCAGGATTTGTCTTGTTTCAACAACGGGGGGTTCAATCCGGAAGCAATGTTTACCTATCTTGGCCAGACCGTTAGTTGCAATTGCCCAAGCGATGACTTGAAGAAAATCACGACAAGTCCTTCCCCCAAAGGCGCTTCTTCACCCACTCCCAGCGCATCCCTTACGCCTTCGGGTACGCCCACGTCAAGTCCATCCGCGACTCCCACCGCCACGCCAGAGCCTACGGCCTCCACCACGCCGATGGCATCGGCAACGCCTTCCACGACGCCAACACCATCTGCGCCACCAAGTGCGTCCGCTTCGCCATCGGTTAGCCCGTCGCCGTCCGCCTCACCGACCGCGTCGGCATCTCCATCCGTCAATCCCAGCACATCGCCTTCAGCTTCCGCATCCCCGTCTGCTGCCCCTGCTCCCGCCAGTTCACCCACCCCCACGCCGACGGCAACGCCGAGCCCTACGCCAACACCGACGCCCACGCCGATTCCAGCCAGCTGGGCGTATTGCCAACTCCTAAAGCAATACGTCTCCATCGTTCCAGATGTGAACGACTTGCCTTATCCGACCTACCAAGTTTTTTCAGGCTCGAACGAATATTCGAGTCCGCGAATCCCACCGGAAGCACGCATCACCTCGATTTACATGGAACCCGACGGCCAGTTAGACCGCAACGCCGGCGGCTGCCCCAACCTTTACCTCAATGGTCAAAAAGTTAGCACCGGGACGTGCAGCGTTTGCACCCCGCCCAGCGGAGGCAGCTATTGCGGTGAATACGGCTTCCAGTTATTTGCCGGGCCCGTCAACTATCCGCATCCCGGCATCCAACAACCCTTGACATTTTCCGGTACGGTGTCATCGGCCAGCACCAGTGCAAGCCTGCACGTGTACGCGACGATTAACTACCGTGCACCGGTATGCGGCTAGCCGCGTAACCCGGCCCGCGTGCTTTGCACTGCTTTTTGGGCGAAGCTACGTCCGACCGTGAAACATTCAAATACGAAGCCCACACTAATCACGATTCCATGTTCCGCATCGGTCCTGCAGGCGTGCCGTTACGCTCGAAAGAACGCTCCAGTTTGGCCGGCATCCAGGTGACGGCGGATTTGGGCCTGGACGCCATGGAGTTGGAATTCGTCCACGGCTGCCGCATGAAAGACGAAACCGCCAGCCAAATCGGCCGCCTGGCTAAAGAAAAAAACGTGTCGCTTTCCTGCCACGCGTCGTACTACCTCAACTTGTTGTCCCCGGAAGTCTCGACGCTAAAAAAAACGCAATCCGAGTTGAACCGGACGGCGCAAGTGCTGGAGTTGTGCGGAGGCAAGCGCATCGTCTTTCACTCCGGGTTCTACCTCAAAATGGACCATGCCTCAGCGTATGCCGCCATGAAAATGCAATACAAAGCGTTGGCCCAAACGATTGCCGACAACGGTTTCAACGTCGTATTAGCACCGGAAGTAACCGGAAAAAAAAGCCAGTTCGGCTCGGTTGAGGAGCTTTATGGACTTGCCGCGGATTTGGGCTACGACAAGATCCAGCCGGCCATCGACTGGGGCCACGTCCACGCCCGCGACAACGGCGATCTGAACACGCCGGAAGACTTCGCCCGCGTACTGGAAACCGTGGAAAAATTCGTTGGCAAGGAAGGCCTCCGCACGCTTCACTGCCATGTGGAGGGTATCGAGTTCACGGAAAAAGGCGAACGCAGGCATTTGCGGATCACCGAGGGGCCGCCGGATTACAAAATGCTCCTAAGCGTACTCAAGCAATACCAGTGCGGCGGCACGCTGATCTGCGAGAGCCCGGCCATGGAAGACGACGCGCTCATCTTGCAGAAAGAGTGGAAGAATATCTAGGGGACGCCGTGCGGATCGTGATGGTGCACGACGAGGCCTTTTTGTCCGAGATGGGTATGAAGGAAGGCCACGATGCGGTCGAACTCATTTTGCGAAGCTTCGCAGGGAAGCGGATGAGATAAGACTACGTGGTCCGAACTGGGCCTGCGAATTTGGATCTTGCTTAAAGCCGACTCGGCTCCAGCTCTAGAAAAAACGGTTTCTAATTCATCCAAATCCAAGTTCGGTAATTTGGGCAAAGCCGAACCGCGGGGAATGCGGGTAAAGCCCGGAGTGACGGCTTCAGATAAAATCTGCTTGCATTCAGCCAAAAAAGAATCCGTACGATAATTGTGCGCATCGGGGTTGGATTGGAAAGGAACCTGCAAACCCACGAAAGACGTCGTCTTTTTGGGCACGAATTCCTCAGCATAGGTCCACCGCACATGGAACGGAGCGGCCAAACGGTCATGGAAAGATTCACTTGAATGTCGGACGATTCGGACCGGGCGTAAGGTGAGACGGCCCAATTGGTGTGCGATTTCACTAAGCGTTTTGGGAGAAACCGATTCAGTAAAGGAATGACTCACCAGCAACTTGTTTTCGGGAGTCACGCCGTAGTCCAAATCGTCCAAGATGTTGGAATACGTCGATTCATCATAGTAACGACGCATCAACTGCTCATATCGTTCATTGGAGGAAACGACGGATGGACGCTCAAGCACGTCATTGGCCGGCAGTATGGATCGGACAAAACAATCCCGTAAATCTCCAGCGTAATCCTGGTCCATACGCCAAGGAGGCGCGGACGAAAACTCTAAAGCCAAGCGGACCTGCCGGGGTTTGTCCGCCGACGAATTGACGGAATATCGGTGCAATACGATAGGCGTCTTTGGCATTAGCAATTACTTTAACGCAAACCCATAAAAACGGTTTCGGGCCTAAAGAATGGGATTGGACAACTAGCTCCCGAATTGGGCATACGGCGGTTTCGTTATGGCATCCGAATCCAAACACTCCAAAAACCACGCAAACGCGCAAAAAGGACCCGGCGGCATGTCTCCGTTGCAGGTAGGCCTCTTGTTAGTGGCCGTCATCCTGCTGGTCGGCATCGCGTACGTTTTCACCACCCAAGCCCAAGGCGGCCAAGTCCCGCCCAATCCGTCGGCTCAAGCCTTCGGAACACCGAAGCCAGGCGTCAACTACACGTTGCCAAAAGCCGTGGAATTGACCGGTAAAGCCAGTTGCTCCAACGGCAGCCAAATGCAGGTA
>Ga0082335_1006670_pt1 | contig 14625 bp, 17 predicted proteins | sample Subgrocontami58m_FD_72375 | JGI IMG/M metagenome (GOLD analysis project Ga0082335, IMG submission 72375) | Subsurface groundwater microbial communities from S. Glens Falls, New York, USA - GMW37 contaminated, 5.8 m (SPADES assembly) (version 2) ...
ATCTGAAAGACTCCGCCAATTTGATTTTCTTCTTATCTCTTCTACCCTTTGTTTGTCTTCGGGCCTGGCGCCTTCCAGACTATCTAAAAATTCCTGCATGGTGGGAGTCTGTTCAGGCTTTGGTGCGGTCTCTGATAATGGTGGAGCTGGTGCTTGTGGAAACTCTGTCATACTATTTCATTTAACTCTCTCTCTCTCTGGATTTGTCAAGATGGAAATTTCTAAAAACCTCTACCAGCTCCGGATAATCTTTCAAGCTGGTTTCACTGGTTTCAGGTTTAGATTCCACTAGAGATTGCCCAGTAGAAACCTGCACTGTTTTCTTAACAACCCTTTTTGTAAATATCTCAACAGCCGTAGGCGGCTTAACAGCTCTGAATTTAAAAACCCTGGCCACATCTTCTTCGGCCACAGGACTACCTTCTTTAGCGTTTTTAACTGGTTTTTTCTCTGCCACAATTTCTTCAAACCTTTTTTCTGCCTGCTCCGGCGAGCTAAATTCACCGGATGAGGCTATCGCCTCAACTGTTTCCTCATAAGACCCGTCCGGGCCTTTATCCTTAAGAGCGCTGCTTCTATTACCTGCGTGCTCACCGGGCAAAAATCCGGCTACCAAACTTCCCACAATCGTAGATAGTTTGGTATTTTTAACCGAGGCAAAAGCCAGCTTGATTGCCTGTTTGATCTCAAGCTTTCTTACTGCCGAAGCTTTTTCATCTTCCAGAAAAAGCCTTTTTTCTATCTCTTCTTCCTCCAACTCATCCACAGGATCTTCAACTCTAACTTTTTCCAAAACCTCTTCTTCCACCATCTGTTCTTGCTCGCCTCGCTGAAGCTCCGGCCCGCCTAGACGCGAGGCTGGCGAAGCGGGCAAAAGAGGTTGCGGTGATACGGCACGAGCAACTTGATGAGAAACTCTTGCTTCAGTTTTTGGAGATGGATTAACAGCTAAAAAACCATTATCTTCAACGATCGTAGTAGTTATTGGCAATACAAGAGGAACAATAACAGCTTCAGATATGATTGCTTCAGCCTGGGAAACTGCCTGTGCAGGCATTGGGAGTTCGTTTTCTCCCCATGCCTTTGCAGCTACGGCTTCTGCCTGTTCTAGAACAGAAAATCCACTGGGTCTAAACACTATTTCCCCCTGCGGAGCAATTGTTCCTCCTTTATCAATTGGGTTTATATCAGATATGTTCATAGATCTAAATCCTTCCAGGGCACTCAAAGATACAGGCCCTTCATTGACCACAACAGGAGCTGCAGCCCCTGCCACACTTACTCCTCCACCTGATCCACCTTCAACGCTCATATGTTCCTTTCTGCCTCAAGTTTACACCGAGCCTAACCGAGGTGCTTGATAAAATTCTGATAAAATCCTGATAATATCAGCCTTATTTCCTCCAAACTTGGGTATTAGATAACCTTTGTTTGGTATTGCCACCCCAATTTTGTGGCTTTGTATACTCCACTTTTTTGGATGGAGCTTCTTTTTTTACTTGTTCATATACTCTGACTTCCGGTGACATAAAACTTCACCTCCTTGTCATACATTTTAAGCTATAGGTCTATTGACTGCTTGATAATAAACTGATATAATCCTGATGAAATTGAGGTCAAAAAGACAAGGGGAAGATATTTACTCAAAGAAGAAGTCCAAGAAAAAATCCTTACATTAAATTTTCCAATACTGATATCTCCGTGAACTAAAGTCCGCGGGTTCTTTACTATGTTTTATACTTACTTCCTATTTATCGACCCATATAGCAAGGTGGTGGCCCACCATAGCAAGGTTCCGGAGGTCCACCAACGCAAGGTGGTGGAGGTCCACCAACGCAAGGTGGTGGCGGCAGGGGTGGAACAGGACTAATGCAGTTTCTGCCTGGTTCTGCGGACGGTTCTATTCCCTGACCATTTAATATTGATACAAATTGAGGCGTCACGCTTGCGTCTCGATTGCTACCGACAGCACCGGAACTAGGTGCTCTATCGAGTTCTATTAAAGGCATATTTCTCACCTCCTTTCTATTTAATATTCTGTCTGGAAAAGACTTCCTTCAAGATTAACTTAATATCTTTCCCGTAAAGCTTTCTAAATTTTTGACAAAAAATCTTTTTATTATAGCGACTACCTAGAGACATTAAAAGTTTAATAATCCTTTCTTTACTGTAACACCTAATCAAAAAATCTACCAACAAAAATGCAAACGCATATGGGACATCCGGCTGACTATTAATAGTTTTATTCCATCGATTTCTCGTATCTATAAGGAATAAAGCTTTCGGATTATTAAAAATAGGGTTGCTATTTTTTATCCTGCTTTTTTGACCCGCCACACAATAAGCGAGCCCTTCTTCAAGCCATACTGGTTCATAAGAATTATGAATTTGCCGAATAAATAAATGGCTGATTTCGTGACAAAGAACCTTTCTAAAATCCTTTTTACTATGATTGCTTTCCCTATCAAAAACAGACGGGCTAAACATAAATATTTTACTGGAAGAGTCGGCGTATCCGACAAACCAACTGGGTGTTTTATGTCCAATTAGATTATTCATTTCCTTTCGACTATAGACAAGAGTGAGTTTTACTTTGGGAATTTTCTTTTTAAAAAAACTTGAAGCTCGAATATAACCATATCTAAAATCTTTTATAACTCTATTTAGACTTGGGTCTTTTGAAAGAAAATAAACAAAACCTTTGGCTTGAGGTCCTAATTCTATGCTTGTTAAATTCTTCTCTAAGTTTATATCTTTACTCATTGAACTTCTCTAAAAAACCCTCTTGTAAAGAGCGCAAAAAAGAAATCAGATGAAGTTTGCGATAGATTAAAATCATGTTCAATTCCCCTAAAAGAAAACGGTGACGATGCGTTTTTTAATCTGTCAATAATTTCGTAGGCGGCACTATCAATAAGAACCGGTTGACATCCTTGAGGTGCTATAACTCCTCCAAAATCTTCTCTTCTTAGTCTAAGATTGGGATTAACAATAAGTCGTTTCTCCCAAAAATCGGATGGGGCATGATCAAAATCTGTGATTGGAGTGTGTCTTACGTCTAAAGAATCTGTTGCTAATGGATCCATGCCTTTTCTGTCGCCCGCAAATTTTGCTTCCATTCTGCACCCGCCGCCGCATAGAGAAAAATATTTACATTCACTGACACATTTCTCCGGCAAACGGCTACCGTCACGCCAGTCCCCCATTCTAAGCCATGCCTGACTAAAAGGTTCAGGAAATATATTTCCGTAACTCTCGTCCGCAAAAGAACACGGCCTTATTCCACCATCAGCACCTATTGTGCAAGTGGTTACCCCGGCTGCACAGCTTCGCTTTGCAAACTTCCTGAAATGGTTGCCATCTCCCAAAGCACAAAGTGGATAGGACATTAAAACGTCAACATCTATTCCTTCATCTTTCTCTAATCTTAATAAATCTTCAAGCATCTGTTTAAATGCTTCTCGACTGATGCCAATCTCTGAAAAATTAGTTCCGCCTAAACAAGGGGTGGCTTTTGTCGCTGAAAAAGATCTCACCCCTAATCCTTTCACAAATGCGCCTGTCTCAAAAACTTGATCTTGATTCATTCGCGTTACTACCATATTCGATGCCACACTTAGTCCGGCTTCTTGACAGACCTTTATACCGCGTATGGTACGCGCAAAAGATCCTTTTCTTTGAGTTATGGCATCATGAGTTTCCTCATCAAAAGAATGTAATGATGTAAGTACGGAACTTAACCCTACTTCTTTAAGACGGTCTGCCATAGCAGGACTCATGGTTGTTAAGTTACTATTTAATGAACAATCTAGACCTCCTTCTTGGCCTTGCCTAATTCCCTCAATGACTGTTGATCTATAAAGGAATGGCTCTCCTCCGGTAAAAGTAACACTGAAAACCCGCTCCTGAATTAATTCGGCTATAATATGTGAAAGCTGTTCTTTCCGTAGGGTTTTCTGAGGGAAATTGATAACCTGCTCTCTGAATTGTCCTCCTCGCCAAAAATTATAACAATGCACGCATGCTTCATTACATCGAGTTGTTATCTCTACCTGAACATCAAGTGGCGCAGAGAGAGTTTTATAAATATCCAAGGATCTTGCTGGATCCTCTTCTATCGCCATAGGCCGAGTATAGTATCAACATTCCACTTTGTCAAATACTTGACTGCTTGATAATAAACTGTTATAATCCTGATGTATATGAAGCTAAATTTTAGAGAAAAAGAACTTGGGCCTGATTTTGCTCAAGACAAACTGAAAGAATTTAAGAAGCTGATTGAGGCCGGGGTTTCTTTTGTAGCCATGTCCATGCCCGGAGTAGGCGCTTCTTATTTTTTAAAATATCTGGCCTGCCAAGACTGGGCCTACTTTGTCCATGTTGATCTCTATTCCCTGCCCACTCTAAACCAGCATGAATTTTACCGGATGTTTTTAAAAGATCTGGGAGGAAATCCAGGGCCCAAAACCGATGAACAGGTTTTTTTAGAAACCAAAGCCTTACTTAAAAAATTGGCAGACACTCATGAGAAAATAGTCATTATTTTCAGCCGTTTTGACCAGCTAAAAAGCGACTTTGATGCCAATTTTCTGTCTAATTTACAGGCTTTAACAACAATCCAACCCGACAAAATTGTACTAATTTTTACCTCAATAAAACCCTTAGACGAGATTGCCCCGGATGCCATCACCGGTGGTAACATGACTTTTTATTCTAAATATCTGTATTTCAAGCCATATACTGCCATAGATCTAAAAAAACTCTTAAAATTGGAGGGAAATTTATCTTTGAAGAATTTAGATAAATTAATTGAGTTATCAGGTGGACATAACCAGCTGTTGCACATCCTGTTAAATTCTCAAAAACAACAAAATTTGCTGTTGGACCGTTTTGTTAAAATGCAGATGAAAGAATTGGTTGATTATCTGGATTACGGGCAGAGAAAACAAATACAAAAAATGGCTTTGGGCAAGCCAATAAACGAACCTGATGATTATCTTTTGGGAGTAGGCATGGTTAAAAAAACAGATTCAGAACAATCCACCTCCGAGGTGAAAAAAATGCAATTACACCTCGGAGGTGTAAAATTTGAGCTTTTTACTCCACTTCTTGCTGAATACATCAAACAAAATATGCCTATGAAACTGCCTGTAAAAGAAGCAAAGCTTTTTAGGTTATTAAGACAAAATATGGGCAAAACTGTTTCTAAAGATGATCTTTTTAAAGCAGTTTGGCAAGAAAATGAAGAAGCCAGTGATTGGGCTTTGGATGCTTTAATTTACAGATTAAGAAATCATCCGTTTATCAAATCCCAAGGCTATATCATCGAAAGCCACAAAAAAGTAGGTTATACCCTAATTCAAACTTAAGCTCATTTATGCTACTATGAACCTATGAGATTTAAGTTCAATTATTTAGAAAAAATTAGCAGGTTTAGACAAACAGTAGCCACATCTTGGAGACTACTTGGGCTTTTATGGTCTATAGATAAATGGCTTCTGATATCCAATGCTATAGCTGTCACTATACCAGCTTTAGTCCCTTTTGCCTTTGCATATATTTTCAAGTTGGTGATTGATCAGGTAGTTTTATCTGTTTCTTCAGGTAGTATAGATCTTAATAAATTTATTTTACTTTTTGCTGGTGGTTTTGCAGTTTATACCATTCAATCTTTAGCCTTTTCAGCACAGGATTATTTTAACAGGCTATTATATACCAAGATTCCTATCTCTTTATACCAAATAGTTTTATCCAAAATATCAACCCTTGATATTGCCTACTTTGAAGACAGTGAGTTTAAAAACACTTTGGAGAAAGTTAGAGATGCGTATTCATGGCGTCCTCTCAACATGATGGAATATTTGCTTTTTGGCTTCCAAAGTTTGATTCAAATCGTTGTTGCTGTTGTTATTCTTGCAACGCTTGCTCCTCTGCTGATAGTCGTTATTCTTATTGTTGCTCTTCCAGAACTTATTAGTCGTATCAAAGAATCAGAACTTTCTTGGGGTATATGGGATGCCCAAAGTCCCCACAGAAAGAAATTTTGGTATATATCCAGTATGCTGCAGGAGAGAGATTCTGTTTTAGAAATGAAGCTATTCCAGCTACCCAAAAGGTTTTTGTCAGAGATTAGAGGCATACAGAAAAACATTTATGAAGACAATAGGGTGCTGGCTACAAAATATTTAGGCATTAACTCTATATTTAATGTCTTAGGCGGGATAACCTTTATTGCTGTTTTACTGTTTATAGTGCTTGAGGCTATTGCTAAAAGAGTTACCGTTGGTGATATCAGCTACTATACAACTGTTATAACTAACTTGCAAAGCGGAGTTGGAGGGCTTTTTAGAAATTTAGTCAGAATTTTTAGTGAAAGTTTGTATACAGCCTCCGTATTTGAAGTTTTAGATGCTCCTCCTAAAATCAAACAGATTGAAAAACCAACCAAAATTAATCTTAATAAGCCTCCTCTAATTGAATTGAAAAATGTATCTTTTACTTATCCTGGAAGCAAGAAAACTGTGCTTAAAAATTTCAATCTAGTTATTAATCCTAAAGAAAAGATTGCTTTAGTGGGAGAAAATGGCTCTGGCAAAACTACTATTATCAAACTGCTTTGTCGTTTTTATGATGTGGATGAGGGTGAAATCTTAATAAATGGTGTTAATCTTAAAAAATTGGATTTAAATGATTGGTACAAAGCATTAGGGGTACTTTTCCAAGATTTTGTAAAGTATGAATATAAGGCTTGGGAGAATATTCACTTTGGCAAGGCTGATGAGAAGGAAAACATTAAAAGAGTGGTTGAGGCTGCAAATCTTGCAGGAGCAGATCCAATGATCAGAAAATTAGAAAAAGGATACGAGCAAATGCTGGGTAGAACTTTTGAAGGAGGAGTGGAATTATCAATTGGGCAGTGGCAAAAAATTGCCCTGGCAAGAGGATTTTTTAGAAGTGCTCCCATCTTAATTTTAGATGAGCCAACTGCTGCTATAGATGCTAAAGCAGAAGCAGAAATTTTCAATAGGGTGGAAAAACTATCTAAAGATAAAACAGTGATTATTATTTCCCATAGATTCTCAACAGTGAGGAATGCAGATAAAATTTATGTGATTGATAATGGTGAGATTGTAGAGTCTGGTAGCCATACTCAATTAATGAAACTAAATGGTCAATATGCCACTTTGTTTAATTTACAAGCCAAAGGTTATCAATAACGTCTTAACAATATTTTTGTATAATACAGTCAGGGATTTCAATAATCTTTTGCTTTCTCAATTATCTCATACAATACTATACCTAAACCTGAAAAAAATTATATCAGCTTTATCTCATCTGGTATAAATGAAAGTCTTATGTTTACAAACTTAAGCCATTCCTTTAAGGTTTCTTCCTCCGGCTGGGGAGTTTTGAGATTAAAACTGTAATAAGTAGTCCTACCTTCTTCTCTTTTTGTCACAATAGCTTTATCTACAGCTTTTTGCAGATAGTTCACGAATGTCTGTCTGGCAATTTTCCCCTTACTGTGCTTAAAAAGATTCTTAAATTGCAGCTCGGACTGTTTTATTAGTGGCTTGAGGATTTTTTTAATCTGATTATCAACATCTTGTCTTTCAAGAAACTCATTCCGTTTTGCCTCAAGGCTAAGTTTTACCACATCAATCATAGACAACACGAGTGCTTCCTGTATAAAAGAAACAAAGTGATTTAAATTCTTTCTCTCAAGAGAATACAATAAGTATTTGTAATACCGCTCTTTTTGTTTATGGTAATAGTACGATGTACTATAAAGGTTTTTTTGATTAATTCCTAAATCTCGGAAAAAAAGATGCTCCAAGACTCTGCAGACCCGTTTATTTCCATTATTGAATGGGTGGAGCGCATAGAGAGCTGTATGGAATAATGCCACACCGGTAATTGTTTGATTCTTCTTAAGCCAAGTTAGTAGCTCCTCCACTCCTTTTTCAACCTCTTTATATGGAGCCGGGATATATGTACCTACTCTGATTAAATCATTATCCCGGAAGTTTCCTGATTTGTAGACAGTAAAATCCGGCAAAAACTTGGCAAAAATATCAAGCCCTTTACTTAAACTGTTATGAATATCCCGTATTGTGTCTGTGCCAACATTATAAATTTTTAGAGGTAACCTGTTTAAACTGCGGAAGGTTTTAGCAATATTGAAAAATTCCAATTTTTCATAATCTTTCCTGGTTAGTTTTTGCTCTGCTTTGACCTTATCACTGATGAAAGTATATTCTTCATTAGACAAAATTACATCAAATACATTCTGCGCCTCTTTCAAAGTAAGAGAGGAATTTTCTGCTTTGGAGATAGCAAATGAAGCTAATAATTCATTTCTGCTAATCAGGTTTTTCTCAATATCCGGGTTTAAAAATACCTGCTCATACTCCCCTAACTGCGTATCTACCCTCTTTATCTCCTCATCTGTAAATGGCAATAAGCCTGGCGTAAATACCAGAGAAGAAAGAAATGTGTCTGCAAATGGTTTTTGTGTTATGTAATCATTCATGTAATCAGTCTAAAATTAGTCCAGTAATTAGTCTAATTATTAGTCTATCAAGAGTTTACCAAAACTTTCTGGAAAAGTCAATCAGATACCTGTTTTCTCTATCACCTCATACATCACTATCCCCAAAGATACCATAACATTTAAACTCTCCAAATATTGGACTACTGTGTCGAAACTTTTATTTAAATTCTGTACAAGCTTTTTGAATTATTTCGTCTATAATCGGTTGTTTGATTGCTAAATAGATGTCTCTATCTTCATTAGCCTCGGTTGCTGCCTTTTGTTTTATTTTGGCATACTGCTTTAGATCTTTAGGATGTTGTATTAAATAATCTCTAAATGCTACTGCTCTTTTCCTGGATTCGCTCCCCAGAAAAGTAACATGTACATGGTAACAGTCTCGCTGATGAAATAGTCTTTCTTTATCACCGCCGGATGCGCTAAATTTATAACCTGCTTTTTGCAGCAACTGCGAGGTTTGATTCATTAGCTTTCCAGGAACCGAGATCATTATATCTATAATACCTTTACCGCCTAAATTGGGAACAGCAGTACTTCCTATATGTTCAATTAAATATTGATCTCCTAATATTTGTTTCAACCGCTGTTCTTCTTTTTGATATAGCTTTGGGGAAATTGGATTATACTGCTTAAATATATACTTCTTCATATAATTCAAGAATGCAGACGGTCAAGATAAGGCAAAAGTTCGTTCAAAAGCTTGTCCAGCTCTTTATCCATTGCCTAAATTTACCACATTCGCGGCTAAAAAGTAGCTTTTAAGCTGTCTTTTGCATTCATGCAGAGACGAAACCGTGTAATCGGGTTTTTGTTGTCCATTTTGAGGTTCCTCATCAGCAAATCTCCCCTGTTTTACCCAAATTGTTGTAGCCCCAAGTTTGTTACCAATCTCAAGTTCTGACCTTACCCTGTCTCCCACAAAGACAGTTTCTTTAGGATTAGTTGAAACAAATCCTTTAAATACATTAATATCTTTTTCTCCTTCAGCAAAAACAATGTTTTTAAAATATCTCCTCACTTCTAACCTGTCTACTTCCTCATGCATCTCATCTGCACCCTTTCCAATCAAAATCATTGGAACCCCTTTACTTTTTATAAATTCCAAAAGATCCAAAACTCCATCTATTAAAGATTTCGTATCAGGATCATATAAAGTTCTTTTCCAGTCAAAAATAATAGTTTTAATCATATTGAGCAACTGCCATGTTTATACTTGCAGTTGTGGCATGCACATAGTTTGTATTTCCACACCCTGTTGCTTTAATAGCAACTAACTGACCTTCAGTTCCTCTAACCAATGAAAAATAAGGAGTTAGTCTGATTCTGGCTGACATCCCCCCCGAAGCGTGATCATATCCTTCAAAGGTTAATGGGCGCTCCTCATATCTTCTAAACTCCTGTACTACATATAAACATGAAGTATCTTTCCTTGCTACCTTCAAGATAGCTTCTACCCGGTTACGTGTTTTCTCTTGTAAAAATACAACTCCTTCTGACCAGGAACTTCCAGCTCCAAAACCTGGTGCGAAAAATTCTTCCTCCCCCACAATCCAAGTTGGCGGCACAACTTGTCTTAGATGATTAAAAGTAGCCGCTCCTAATCTGTTTCTAAAAAAATCCTCCCATCTTTTGTCCCAGACCAAGGCAAGTAGCGCTTTTTCCTCCATATGAGGCGTGAACGATGGTATGATGGCGGATTCATCTCTTTCAAGAAGTACCCCTACTATATTATTTACAAATAAATCCCTTAAATATTCATCTTGATAAAAAGCTCTATAGAAAAATCTATCTTCAGTTGCGGCTAGGCCTACCTCCTCAGCCTTCCAATGCCTTCTATCTGTTGAAAATACTTGTTCGGCCAAATATTTCATCTGACCAGCATACGAGCTTGTATAAGCACTATAAATTATAGTTCCTTCGGTAGGTGTATTATTTTTAATAAACGCACTTAAGACCCCCTCTGGAACCAGAGTATCAAAATTTCCTACTCGATATGCTCTATTCAGTAATTCTGCCAGAGCAAGTCCAAAAGGTGCAGTCTCTATCTCACAAACTGTAAAACCATTCCTTGTAATTAAAATGTCAGGTCTAACAAATAAATATCTTGCTTGTCTGCCTTGCAGGTTTTCTGGTTTTCCTCTATCTAACAAGGTTTTAACCTGCCCTTCAGTATGATAAAGTTCATCTGCAGCACATATAAAATCTGAAATATCTCTACCAATTCTTTCAACTTCTTTAGCCTCATCTGAAGATAAGTAAAAGGGCTGAGGATTAACCAAAAAGGGTATAGCCTGATCATTTCTGTATTCAGGCCTTCTTATTCCATACCACTGGTAACCTTTTCCTAAACATTCAAGTATTTCTCTCATTTTGACGGTATAAGCATACCACTTTCAATTACCTCATACAGTACTATACCTAAACTAACCATGACATTTAATGACTTGTTAACCCCAAACATGGGGATTTCAACTATGACATCTGTCATTTTTAGAACCTCTTTTGACACTCCGGTTGTCTCATTTCCCACAATTAAACATATAGGCAGTTTATAATCAAATTTGTCATATTGAACACTTTTTGTACTCTGTTCTATTGCAATAACTTGTATATCGTTGATCGTTGATCGTATATCGTTGATCGCTTCTTTCGCCGAAGGCGAATAACTCCAATCAACCCATTCAGTAGTATTAATAGAGGCTTTTTTGATCCGGTGATTTGGAGGAGTTTCTGTTTGCCCGCATAAATAAACTTTTTTAGCAGCCACCGCATCTGCCAACCTAAAAATTGACCCAATATTATATGTATCCAGCACATTATCCAAAACAATATAAATTTCCTGCTTTTTAAGTTTACCCTTTACCCTTACCCCTTTACCCTTTCTTAACTCCCTGGCATTTAACACAATTTTCCTTTCCTTCATCCCTTAATTTTACACCGTGCTTGACAGTAATTCCAGCAATGTTTAGAATAAGTCTGTTATGCAATTATCTTTACCTTTAACTGTAAAAATTATAGAAGACAGGCGTTAAAAAGATGCCCCATTTGTGGCATATGTCCCGGAACTTGATGTAGCTTCCTGTGGCCCTACGGAAAATAAAGCTAGGGAAAATCTTCATGAAGCAGTACAAATTTTACTGGAAGAGATAAATAAAAAAGGCGCTCTTGCCGCTTTTCTGGAAGAATCAGGTTTCCAAAAAATAAACAAAGCTTGGATTCCACCGGTTGTCAGCTTTGAACCTTTCTCTTTTCCCTATTCAATCTAAAATAAATGCCTAGGCTCACCCCAATTGATTACAGAAAACTGGTAAAAGTATTCGAAAAATAGGATTTATCTATACCCGTACAAAAGGTGACCATCTTGTTTACCAAAATGTTAATGAAAAGATTAAAAAGCAAGCGGAAAATCTGGTTAAAACAAAAAATATTTCTTCTATTGATGCATTACATTTGACTACGGCAGAATACGCAAATGCCGATATTTTTATCACCTGTGATTATGGTATACTTAAAAAATATAAAGGAAGGGTTAAAGCTATAACTCCTTTGGAGTTTGTGAAAAACTATGAATATTCCAATAGATAAACAACAATCTTTGCTCACTACAGCTTTTGGGGTTTTACTAAAAAATCTAGGACCTCAAAAAACAAGCCAATTATGGCAGGTTTTAAATCCCTTAATGGGAGATTACCTGAACGATAGGCAGAAACTCTTTAGGAGGGAAAGTGTGTCTTCTCTGTATAAAGAAGCTAAAAAAAATAACAGGAAATAATCCTGCAAACTAATTTCCCCACCAAAAATCCCCCACTTGCAAAAGTGTGGTGTCGTGGTATAATAAATACTAAAGGGTAAAACCCATGAATATTTTAAGGGGTTTGGAAGCTAGCATTCCAAACCAAAAAAATATAACAGCGTCCTTTGCAGGGGAAACACCGTTATGTATTAACAGTACTACACCATTATTCTTTTGTCAACCCTTCAATTTCACTCAGGGTAAAGGGGGCAAAAATGGCTAGAGTAGAAGGATTGCCTGCAGCTTTGTTATCTTTAGCTTTATTATCAGCTTGTGCTCCTGCAAATGAAACTCCAAAACCAATAGCACAGGGTCGAACCGTACTAGCAACAGCAACAACTGTTCCCTGTGATCCTGAAAAATATGCGGCAAGCCTTGGCATCACTCCTGTTCCTGTAGGGGGTGGCGCTGCGCCTGAAGAAATGGTTTTGATAAGCAGAAAATTGGGGGTGTGTGAATCTTTATCAGATGCGGAGAAAGATGCTTTTATAAAATTTGGCATAGCCCATCCTCTTTTAGCAACTCCTGATCCGGTAAGACAACTAATACCAACCAGAACGACTGAACCTACTCCAATCCCGGAACCAAAATTAAGTTTTCCGGATTTTGCAGTATATTATGGCAAAACAGCAGAAGGGTTGGAAGTATTATTGGCTGCCAAACCTGATGGCAAATTAGTCTTTACAGCAAGAATGGACAAAATAACCTGTAGCGATCCCAGAATTAAACCAATAAATGGCTTATTGGCATTTCAAAGAGAGACTGCAGTTTTTGATTTTAAGACTAAAAGCGGTTCCAGAATTATAAATGGAAGGCTAGTAAAACCTGATACAGTTGTTGGTCAGGTAGGGAATAATATCTATGTTACCGGTTTTGATGTACAGAATATAAATTGTCCTGAAACATTATTTAACTATACTGCAACACAAACAGGAACAGGTAAAGATGCTTTTGTGGATAGATATCTTAAGATGTGGAATGAAACTTTATCTCCCCAAGTCCAACGCAGCCTTGATAGCTATTTACATTAAAATTAGACTTTTTTCCAACTTGACAATTTTCTCTTTGATGTGACCATAATGTAATTATTATGGAACCTGTCCCACCTACTCAAGCACCTCCAGTGATAATAGCTCAAAAAACATTTCCTTTTAAAAAAATCCTTTCAATTGCTGTAATAATTATGCTTTTAAGCATTGCTTCTCTGTGGGGCTATTATTTTGGCACAACCAAAACAAAATCCCTACCTATAAACCCTCCACCCATGAATACTCCGACATTAAGCGAGGCAGATCTTCCATTCAGTTTGAAAATCCTGAAAAATCCTATGGTCAACCAATGGGCTGCTGGGGTAGAAGGCAAGCTTATTGAAAAAAAAGATTATTCAATGACTTTGCAAAATAAACAAGGCCAGACTATTATTATCCCTCTTAAACTTTCCGAAAATACTAAAATGTGGACAACATTTTTAATTACCAAAAAGGGTGAGAAAACACTCAAAAATGCCAGTTTGGATGAGATACCGATTGGAGCTATTTTGGTAGGCGAGTTTTTTATCCTTCCTTTACATGATGACAAAAATAGGACTGTGGGAGGCCAATTTGTATATAACGAAAACTCTCAAGAGTTAAGATAAAGGCTTAATGTACAAACATGCGAACAATTTTAGTCACTTTTCTGGGAATATTTTTCTTATTATTTTTCTTATTTAACCTAAGTCAAACAACATACGCCCACAATCAGTCCATATGTAATAGCGGTAACGCAGGAGATGTTTGCTATTATCAGGGTCCGAACTATTGTTGTGGAGCAGACTATTGTAATACTCAATTCAGTGGTGAATGTTTTGATTGGGATGATGGAGCTGGCACAATTCACTATCATTGCGGTCCTCCTATAGTAGAAATACCCCCAGAATTAAATCACGCCACTTGTGTCAGTGAATGTAGAACTTGTGCCGCCGGGGAAACACAGACTGAAACCAGGTTTAATACCAATTGTGCCACTTCCACCTGTGGAGGGGGTAATCAAACCTGTGCCCAGGAGGTGGACAAACAGGAAAGATCCAGAACCTGTAATAATGATTGTGGGGGCTGGGGCGGTTGGAGTGGATGGAGTACGGTTGACCAATATCCAGAATGCCCTGCCAATAATGAATGTGGCACCAGTTCCCAACCCAGTTCTGCCTGTTATTCTCCTCCCGGCCATACCCATACCTATGGCTGTGTTAATAATTCCTGTGCCCATACTGATACTGGAAGCAATACTGATCCCAATT